>WNFL01353319.1_pt2 | contig 36026 bp, 32 predicted proteins | sample 5400361 | NCBI WGS metagenome assembly WNFL01 (sample SAMN13153351, study PRJNA577476) | soil metagenome | isolation source: 40 cm soil on Douglas fir-dominated hillslope | place: USA:California | collected 2013-09-17
CTTCTTTAAAAATTCATTTTTGCCGCCAAGACGCCAAGAGCGCCAAGGGGGTCGGAAAAGGATGATTGAAATTACGAACGGTGGTTGGTAGTAAAAATGTTGCGTGTATCGACCATATCGTCACCGTATTTTTTTGTTTTTCTTGGCGCTCTTGGCGCCTTGGCGGCGAAATCTGAATTGATCCAAGGGGAGAAAAAATGAACGTAGGATTTATCGGGCTGGGCATCATGGGGAAACCCATGGTCGCCAACCTCATCAAGGGTGGTCATACGCTGTTCCTGGCGAGTCGCAGCGGCGTACCACAGGAACTGACCGCCGCGGGCGGGAAAGCGTGCGCATCGGCAAAGGAAGTCGCGCAGAAAGCCGACATAATCATCACCATGGTGCCGGACACCCCTGACGTCGAGAAGGTGTTGTTCGGCAAGGACGGCGTCGCCGAAGGGTTGTCATCGGGCAAAATCGTCGTCGACATGAGTTCGATCTCGCCGATCGAGACCAAGGCCTTCGCCGGGCGCATCAAGAAGTCCGGCGCCGATTACGTGGATGCACCCGTCTCCGGCGGCGAAGTCGGCGCCAGGAACGCGGCACTCACCATCATGGTCGGCGCTTCCGAAGCGGCATTCGCCAAAGTGAAACCCTTGTTCGAGCTGATGGGCAAGAACATCACGCTGGTCGGAGACGTCGGCGCCGGTCAGATATGCAAGGTTTGCAACCAGATCATCGTTGCGTTGAACATCGAAGCCGTCGGCGAAGCGCTGCTGCTTGCCTCCAAGGCCGGCGTCGATCCGGGCAAGGTGCGTACGGCCCTCATGGGGGGATTTGCCTCGTCGCGCGTGCTCGAAGTGCACGGTGAACGCATGGTCAAGCGCACTTTCGATCCCGGCTTCCGCATCGAGCTGCACCAGAAGGACCTGAACCTGGCCCTGTCCTCGGCGCGCGCGCTGAAGATGAGCCTGCCAAACACCGCGACCGCGCAGGAATTGTTCAGCGCCTGCCAGGCCCAGGGCGGCGGCAAGTGGGACCACTCCGCCATGGTCAAAGCCCTCGAAGCCCTCGCCAATCACCAGGTCGCCAAGTAAAAAACTGCATTTGCCACAGAGGACACAGAGAACTGCAAAGACCAGAACCTACATGAACGTGAACGCCACAACTTTATCGGGTATCGATTTTTCAGCTGCTGCGAACGGAACTTCTAACTCTCGAGCAATGATTCATATCCCGCCGTGGGTTTCCTCTGTGACCTCTGTGGCTAAAAAGGTATTTTTATGAATCGGGATCCGCGCGCATTGCTGCGCGCGATGTTCGACGCGGCGATCGCCGCTGCGCTGCCGGACAAGACCTTGCCTGCTTATCTGCCCAAGCCCCCGAAAGGCCGCACGCTGGTCATCGGTTGCGGCAAGGCCGCGGGAAGCATGGCAAAGGCGGTCGAGGATCACTGGCCCGGCGAACTCTCCGGCATGGTGGTAACACGCTACGGCTATAACGTGCCGACCAAGAGAATCGAGGTCGTCGAAGCTGCGCACCCGGTGCCCGACGAGGCCGGGCGCAAAGCGGCGGAGCGCATGCTGAAAATGGTGCACGGATTGTCCGCCGAGGATCTGGTGCTCTTCCTGGTATCCGGCGGCGGTTCCGCACTGTTGTCGCTGCCGGCGCCAGGACTGACGCTCGCGGACAAACAGGCGATCAACAAAGCTCTGTTGAGAAGCGGTGCGAACATCACCGAAATGAACTGCGTGCGCAAACATCTCTCGGCCGTAAAAGGCGGGCGGCTGGCCGCCGCCTGCGCGCCGGCGAAGGTGGTTACGCTCGCGATTTCCGACATTCCCGGCGACGATCCCGCCGTGATCGCTTCCGGCCCGACGGTCGCCGATGCGACCACGTTCGCCGATGCGGTCGCGATCCTGGAGAAATACGGCATTGCCGAACCGAAGGCCGTCGTCGATCACTTGCGCGCCGCGAAAGAGGAAACGCCGAAACCCGGCGATCCGCGGCTCGCGAAAACCGAATTGCACATGGTGGCGGCACCGCAGATTTCGCTCGAAGCCGCCGCGGCTATCGCGCGCGCGTCCGGCGTCACGCCGGTCATCCTCAGCGACGCAATCGAGGGGGAAGCACGCGAAGTCGCGATAGTGCACGCCGGCATCGCCCGCCAGGTCAAGCGCCACAGCCAACCCGCCGGGATGCCTTGCGTGCTGCTTTCCGGCGGGGAAACTACGGTTACGGTCCGTGGCAAGGGGCGCGGCGGCCGCAACGCCGAATTTCTGCTGGCGCTGGCCGTTGCCCTCGCCGGGGAGTCGGGTATTCATGCACTCGCCGGCGATACCGACGGCGTCGACGGCACCGAGGACAACGCCGGCGCGCTAATAACGCCCGATTCGCTCACGCGCGCCGCTGCGTGCAATCTGGACGCCAAGAAGATGCTCGCCGATAATGACGGTTATAGTTTCTTCTCCGGCCTCGGCGATCTGGTCGTTACCGGCCCTACGCTCACCAACGTCAACGATTTCCGCGCGGTTCTGATCACCTGACCGTTACCTGTCAAATCATGGGAATGCCCGAACTGCTGTCGTCGGAAACCCTGCTGCCCGAGATAGCCCATGCGGACCTCGTCGCGCAGTTGACGGCCGCGCTGCCGCCGGCGTCGCTGCTTCATCAGCGCGAGGACCTGAAGCCCTTCGAATGCGATGGCATGACCGCCTATCAGCGTGTGCCGCTGTTGGTGGCGTTACCGGAAAATGAAGACCAGGTCCGCGCGGTGCTGCGCATCTGCCACAAGGGCCGCGTGCCGGTCGTATTCCGCGGCGCCGGAACGGGACTTTCCGGAGGCGCCCTGCCGTATGCACAAGGCCTGCTGCTGGTGATGGCGAAGATGAAGCAGATCCTGCACATTGATCCGGTCGCGCGCATGGCGCGCGTGCAGCCGGGTGTGCGCAACGCGGCTATCTCGGAAGCGACCGCACCCCATGGCCTCTACTACGCGCCCGACCCGTCCAGCCAAATCGCCTGTTCGATCGGCGGCAACGTCGCCGAAAATTCCGGCGGCGTGCATTGCCTGAAGTACGGCCTGACGGTCCACAACATCCAGAAGCTGCGCTTCGTCACCATCGAAGGTGAATTGCTCGATATCGGCTCCGAAGGGCTGGATGCGCCGGGCTACGACCTGATGGCGTTGATCACCGGTTCCGAGGGCATGCTCGGCGTAGTGACTGAAATTACGGTCAAGCTGTTGCCCAAACCGGAAAAAGCCCAGGTCGTGCTCGCGGCTTTCGACGACATCGTAAAGGCGGGCCAGGCGGTGGCGGATGTGATCGGGGCGGGCATCATTCCGGCCGGACTGGAGATGATGGACAAGAAGGCCACCGCGGCCGTCGAACAGTTCGTGCACGCCGGCTACCCGCTGGATGCCGCGGCAATCCTGCTGTGCGAATCCGACGGCACCGCAGAGGAAGTCGCCGACGAAATCGCGCGCGTCAAGGAAGTCATGAAGAAGGCCGGCGCCACCGAGATCCGTACTTCACGCGACGAAACCGAGCGGCTCAAATTCTGGGCCGGACGCAAGGCTGCCTTCCCCGCGGTCGGGCGCATCATGCCGGATTACTACTGCATGGACGGCACCATTCCGAAGAAGCATCTGCCCTACGTGCTCAAGCGCATCGACGAACTGTCGGCAAAATTCAATCTGCAATGCGCCAACGTGTTCCATGCCGGCGACGGTAATCTGCATCCGTTGATCATGTTCGATGCCAACGAGGGCGACCAGAATGAACGGGCGGAGGCTTATGGCGCGGCGATCCTGGAACTCTGCGTCGAGGTCGGCGGCACCATCACGGGCGAGCACGGCGTCGGCATCGAAAAAATAAATCAGATGTGTGTGCAGTTCAATACCAACGAGCTGAAAACCTTCCATGCAGTGAAAAAAGTGTTCGACGAATACGGCCTGCTGAATCCCGGCAAGGCCGTGCCGACGCTGCAACGCTGCGCCGAAGGCGGCAAGATGCACGTGCACCGCGGGCAGGAGAAATTTCCCGAGCTGCCGCGTTTTTAGTGCAATACCCTGAACCACGGAGGACACGGAGGACACGGAGGAAAAACAAAACAAGGAAAAGAAAATTTGAGTTTGGAACATGGCCTGTTTGTAAACCTGTACCTCCAATTTTCGCCGCCACGGATCATCAAGCAATGAAAGGCTTTTAACCCCGGCATTTCTATTGTACTTGCCTTTCCTCCGTGTCCTCCGTGTCCTCCGTGGTTCATTCTTTCCTGATGCAGCAAGTCATAGAACAGTTTTCCGAAACGATCCGCAAGGCGGCCGCCGAGCAGGTGCAGCTGCGCATTCGCGGTAGCGGCAGCAAGGATTTCTACGGCCTGGTGCTGATGGGCGACGTGCTCGACACGCGATCCCTGACCGGCATCGTCGACTATGAGCCCACCGAACTGGTGATCACTGCACGCGCGGGCACGCCTTTGCGCGAAATCGACAAGGCACTGGCAGGCGGCGGCCAGATGCTGGCCTTCGAACCGCCCCACTTCGGCGCCGGGGCGACGCTCGGCGGCTGCATCGCCACGGGTTTTTCCGGACCGCGACGCGCAACTGCAGGCTCGGCACGGGATTTCGTGCTGGGCGTGCGGATCGTGAACGGCCTGGGAGAAGACCTGCGGTTCGGCGGGCAGGTCATGAAAAACGTCGCGGGCTACGACTTGTCGCGACTGCTGACCGGATCTTTCGGCACACTGGGACTCATCACCGAAGCATCGCTGAAAGTGCTGCCCGTGCCGGCGGAAGAACGTACGCTGCGTTTTGCTCTGGACGAGGCTGCGGCGATCGAGTCCATGAACAAATGGGCGGCCAGGCCAATGGCGCTATCCGCCACCTGCCATGTCGATGGCGCCCTGTACGTGCGATTGTCGGGTGCGGCTGCCGCAGTTGCGGCCTCACAAAAGAAACTCGGCGGGGATGTCGTCCAGGATGGCGCTGCGTTCTGGCAGTCGATCAGGGAGCAGACGCATGAACTGTTGGCAGGCGCGCCCGCTCTTTGGCGTTTCTCGATTAAATCAACCACCGCGCCGCTCGGTCTGGGCAAGCAGATGATGGAATGGAACGGCAGCCTGCGCTGGATTGCCGCAGACCTCGATCCGTCGGCGGCATTCGAGACCGCGCACAAGGCCGGCGGACACGCTACCCTGTTCCGGGGTGGCAACAAGCGCCACGGCATCCAGCAATTCTCGTCGGGGCTGCTCGCCGTCCACAAGAAACTCAAGCGTGCGCTCGATCCCCACGGCATTCTCGGGCCCGGGCGCATCCATGCTGATTTCTAGATCTAATTCTTCACCGCAAAGGCGCAAAGACGCAAAGGGAACGCAAAGAAAATCGGTGCCGAAGGAATGAACAAATCTCGCCAGCCCCAGATCGCACATAATTGCCCAAATGCATCGTCAAGTTTGCAATTCTCACATTTATGGTTGTTTTCCTTTGCGTTCCCTTTGCGCCTTTGCGCCTCTGCGGTTAATTTTGGTTGTTTTGGTTGGTTGCCTTAGATGAAAACGAATCTAGCCGAGTTCATCCGCAACACGCCCGAGGGCCAGGAAGCCGACAGCATCCTGCGCGCCTGCGTCCATTGCGGCTTCTGCACGGCGACCTGTCCGACTTATCAGTTGCTGGGTGACGAACTCGACAGCCCGCGTGGACGCATCTACCTGATGAAGGAAGTCCTCGAAGGCAATGCGGTCACGGCCAAGACGCAGATGCACCTCGACCGCTGCCTGACCTGCCGCGCCTGCGAAACCACCTGTCCTTCTGGGGTGCAGTACGGCCGGCTGGTGGACATCGGGCGCAACATCGTCGACCAGCACGTAAGCCGTCCCCTGCCGGAATCAATCGTGCGCAGTGTACTGCGCATCGTATTGCCGCGGCCGGTGTTGTTCAGGTCATTGCTGCGCATCGGACAGTTCGTGCGCCCGCTTCTGCCCGCTTCCCTAAGGAAGAAAATACCGAAAACCGGAACCAGCGACATCGAATGGCCGGCGCCCCGCCATACGCGCAGGATGCTGGTACTCGACGGCTGCGTGCAACCTTCGCTGGCACCCGACATCAATCCCGCGACCGCGCGCGTGCTGGATCGCCTCGGCATTTCGCTGATCAAGGCTGAAGCTGCGGGATGCTGCGGCGCCGTGACCTTCCATTTGAACCGGCAGGACGAAGCGCTCGACTACATGCGCAGGAACATCGACGCCTGGTGGCCGCATGTCGAGGCCGGCGTGGAGGCCGTGGTCATCACCGCGAGCGGTTGCGGCACCATGGTCAGGGAATACGGCCATCTTCTTGCCCGCGATCCGCAGTACGCGGCAAAAGCCGCAAGGATCAGCAAACTGTCGAAAGACATCAGCGAAATAATCTTCGCCGAACGCGAAAAACTGGAACAGCTTTTTCCACTCAGCATGCAGCACACAGCACACAGCACTCCAGACGCCGCGCGAACGCGCGTCGCCTTTCATTCCCCCTGCTCCCTCCAGCACGGCCTGCAGATTCGCGGCACGGTGGAAGCCTTGCTGACCTTGGTCGGGTGCAAGTTGACGACGGTACCGGATTCGCATCTGTGCTGCGGATCGGCGGGCACATATTCGATACTTCAACCCGAACTGTCGCAGCGATTGCTGAACAACAAGATTGCCGCATTGGAGTCGGGCGCGCCGGCGATCGTCGCAACGGCGAATATCGGCTGCCTGAGCCATATTCAAAGCGGGACCGCCATCAAAGTGAAGCATTGGATCAACGTACTGGACGAAAGGCTGTCATGAACAAAACTGCAATGATCACCGGCGCGACGTCGGGGTTCGGCGCCGCCGCCGTGCGCAAATTTGTCAAAGCGGGCTGGCGCGTCGTCGCGACGGGCCGCCGGGCCGACCGGCTCAAGAAACTGGCGGATGAATTCGGAACGGACAAGGTATTCGTTTCCGCGTTCGACATGAGGAAAGCCGACGCGATCGAAGCGGCGCTGGCGGGTTTGCCTGCAACGTTCCGGGACATCGACCTGCTGATCAACAATGCGGGCCTGGCCCTGGGAACCGCGCCGGCACAGAAAGCCAGTCTCGATCAATGGAACCAGATGATCGAAACGAACGTGATCGGCCTGGTCACGATCACGCACAAGCTGCTGGATACCCTGATTGCGCGAAAAGGTGCGATCATCAACATCAGTTCGGTGGCGGCGAGCTACCCTTATCCGGGCGGCAACGTGTACGGCGGGTCCAAGGCCTTCGTCTCGCAGTTCTCGCTTGGCCTGCGCTCGGACCTGCACGGAACGGGGGTGCGCGTGACCGCGGTGGAACCGGGGATGGCGGAGACCGAGTTCACCCTGGTACGCACCAGCGGAAACCAGGATGCGTCGGACAAGCTCTACAAAGGCGCCGATCCGATGACGGCGGAGAACGTCGCCGACGCGCTGTTCTGGATCGCCACCCTGCCACCGCACATGAACATCAACCGCATCGAGTTGATGCCGGTCAACCAGTCGTTCGGGCCGTTCCAGGTTCATCGGGACGCAGCTACATAAGCCGTCGCATGCAGAAAAAGAAAAGGCCGGCCCAAGGCCGGCCTTTTCATCTGGATGCCGATTCACTCACTTCGGCGCGGTAACTCCCGATCGGCGTCTGCTCGCACGATAACGCCAGACGGCGATGCCGCACAGGGTAACGATCACTGCATAGGCGTACATGGCATACAGCGACGGTAGCGAACGATCGCCCGGCGCATCCGCGTCCTTCATTGCTTCCGGAAACGGACGCGGCGCAACCGGAACGATCTTCCAATTCGATTTATCATTGGGCACCCGATCGCGGTATTCATCCATGGACAGCACCGGCTCCCGGCCGAAGGCGCGCGAGGACGGGAATTGCGGTATGCGAACGAAAATGACGGCTTCGATATCTTCGCGCAGCACGGTTTCATAACGGGTATCGGCAGACCCCCCGGTCGCGATGCGCTGAAGCAAATCGCGTCCCGCGGCGTCAAACGCGGCGAACGGATAGAGATCGGTCTGCTCGGTGACGAGGTAATCGTAAGCCTGCCGCCCGCTTTCGACACTCAAATCCTTGGCCGCCATGAGAGGCAGGGCCGCGACCGCCTTTATGCGACTGGCCGGTCCCTGTTCGGGGATTTTCCATCCCAGCGAGCGCAGGGTCTGCATGCTGATGCCGGCGCAGTTCTCGATGGAATGCCGGTAGTAGAAGTCATGGCGATAGAAGTGATTGTAGACGCGGGCGATCGCCTGCTCGTAGATCGCCGCCGCTCGCTCCCGCTTCAGCACGGCGACCAGCAGATAGGACGGACGGTACCAGGACTGGCCGCTGTTCAAATCCGCAAGATAACTGTCCATCGTCAGCGTGGAGGCGATGATGCCTTTTTCGCTGACGGAATCGAGATTGTAGAAATTGTTGACCAGCCAGTCACCCCACTCGCCCGCCGGCCCGAAGGCTCCCGTGGCGACCGCGAAATGGCCGCCGTGCGACTCGTCGTCGTCACCTTGCGCTCCGTTGAGCATGAGAGCCAATACCGGCATGCCACTCCATTTTCGCGCTGCCATGGGATCGCGTTGCCAAAGCACGCGCGCTGCGAACGCGGAACGAGCACCGCCGCCGTCCGCGCGCACCAGAGCCTCCAGTGTCTCGCCCGCATCCAGCGGCCGATAAGGCAGCCGCGCAAAATCGAGATCGTAGTCCTGCGGCCAGATCGTACGTGCAACGAAGCGATCCCCCTCCATCCGTCCGCGCAGTTTCAGCCGGCGATCGGTAAAATGACGCGCGCTCGAATCGTCGAAATACGACAGGTTGGTGTCGATTTTTTTCGCCAGCGAGAATTCCAGCCGGTGCCCATCGGCTCCGAGAAGCGTTTTCCCGCCATCAAGCAGTCGGACACCATCGACGACCTGCGGCGAGCCGAGCCACAGAAGCGGCGGCCTCGACCCATCGCCATCGGGATGCGATTGCGCCCATTCGCGCACGTCGTCCTGCACGCGGCGATCACGTGAAAAACCGGCTTCCGCGGATCTCGGAACGGCGATCACTTCATCCGGGAAATACCAGAGCGCCTGCGGAATGGTCCGGCAATCTTTGCACGATCCGTCCGCGAGCCGGAAATCCGCACCGTCATACAGCCCGAGACGCGTTGCTTCGAGCGCGTCGCGCGCTCCGCCGGGCGCTGCCATTGCGCCCGCAGTGGAGAGAAAAACGAATGTCACGACAACCCGTCCATACAGGCGGATCGATGACATCGATGGACTTCCGGAACCCGGGCCGACGATTGTCCGAACTGCGGATCCGATCACATCGGCGGCCGTTCCATCTGGCACTTTACCGGCGGAATAATGTCCTTGGCCTCGATGAAGGTTTCGGTCTTCCATCCATAGCCGGTTTTTTCTTCGTCGTATTTGACGCCTGCCTGGCCGGCCTTGACGAGACTCAGGATGTACAGCGGCGCGATCATCTGATGATCTTCGGCGCGCATCCATGAAGCCCCGCTCGGCCCTGCGTACTTCAACCCCTCCAGGGCATACGCGACCTTGACCGGATCGGTCGTCCCCGCCTTGTCCAGCGCGCCCGCCAGCATTTCGACGACACGAAATGCCGGGAGATAGGCGGCATTCGAGACGGTCCTGTACTTGGCCTTGTAGTCGAGCAGCGTCTTCTGCCATGCCGCGTCGGCGGCGTTGATATGCCATGCGTCCAGCGTCTTTACGCGATCCGCCCCGGCGGTGCCTATCCCCGACCAGGTGCCGGGATAACCGCCGAGGATGGCGTAGAAAGTCGCCTTCAATCCGGCCTCGTTGCCCGCCTTGACGAACAATGACAAGTCATTGCCCCAATTTCCGGTCAATACGATGTCGGCCCCGGACGCATGAATCTTGGCGACGTAGGGCGCGAAATCCTTGACCTTGCCGAGTGCTACGAAATCGTCGCCCACGATCTGGATGTCCGGCCGCTTCACCGCCAGCATTTCCTTCGCCGCCTTGCTCACCGCCTGGCCGAAGGCGTAGTCCTGGTTGAGCAGATAAACCTTGCGGATGGAAGGCTGATTCATCATGTAGTCGGTGAGCACGCTGACCTGCGTGTCCGAATGCACTTCGAAACGGAAATGCCAGAAATTGCATTTGGCTTCGGTCAATGCGGGGTCGAGGGCATTGAAGTCGAAGAACAGCGCACGCCTGTCCGGATTGCGGGCATTGTGCTTTACCAGCGCATCGCTTATTGCATGCGCGACATTCGACGCTGACGACACGATGAAGCGAATGTCCTGATCGAGCGCCTGCTTGAGAACGATCAGGGATTCCTGGGGGTTCGACTTGTTGTCGAAAGCGACGATCTCGATTTTCCTGCCGCCGAGCACGCCGCCCCGTGCATTGACGATATCGGCACTCGCCTGGAATATTTTCAGGCGCTCCTCGCCCAGAAGCGCGAACGGCCCGCTGATCGGCCCCAGCACGGCAAGTTTGATCGTATCTGCAGCGATCGCGCCGCCCGCACACACGGCGAGAAATACGCCCGCCACAATCCGGGAAAGCCTCATTTGTTTTCGCCCGCCTTCTGCGCTTCGAGGGCCTTTTCCACGCAAAGCTTTATCCTGGACGCCTCGCGCCCGCGGAATTCATTCCGGCATTGTTCCAGCAGGGGCCCGTGATCCCTTGCATACGCCTCGAGCACCGGTCCCGCTGCGATGTCGTCGTCGATGCACTTCTTCACGATCCCCCACCCCATTTCCTTCCGGCGTGAACAGCGCGCGACGATATCCTTCATTTCGGCGGGGTAGCGCGCGATCTCCGCGCGCGCTGCCTGATTTTCCTTGATGCAGATGCCGATCATCTCGGTGCCGAATTCAGCATTCGACATGGCACAGCCGCTGATGATGTCGGAGTCGTCGTCCGCGAGGCACGCAGAGGACGCCAATGCCAGGGTTATCGCAAAAATCAATGTCTTCATGAACGAGGCAACCATGCAATCACGATCGGTTTCGATAAAGGACCCGGAATTCGATTCGGGCGTGGCATGATCTGCCACCTGCCCGCCGTTCGCAACGACAACGGCCGGCAAAATGCATAGTATTACAATCCTGCGCATAACCGGTCCACACTCCCTCCGACCTCATGATCGCCTTCCTGGAAGCCAAACGAGCCGGCCTGCTGCGCAAGCAACACTGGCCGGGCAATATCGTTTCCGGCGTCATCGTGGGCGTGGTTGCGTTGCCGCTGGCGATGGCATTCGCCATCGCTTCCGGCGCCAAACCCGAGCAGGGACTGTATTCCGCCATCGTGGGGGGGGTCGTGGTTGCGATCCTCGGCGGCAGCCGGTTGCAGATCGCCGGCCCGACCGGCGCATTCATCGTCATTCTGGCGGGCATCACAGCCAAGCACGGCATAGACGGCTTGCAGATCGCGACCCTGATGGCGGGCTTGATACTGCTTTTGCTTGGCATAGCCCGCATGGGTACGATCATCAAATTCATTCCGGACCCGGTAATCGTCGGCTTTACCGCCGGCATCGGCGTCATCATCTGGGTCGGGCAATGGAAGGATTTCTTCGGACTGCCGGCGGTTCAGGCCCAGCATTTTCACGAGAAGCTGTGGCAACTGGTGCACGCGCTGCCCCATCTCGACCCGATCACGACTTCGCTTTCCCTGCTGTCCCTGCTGCTGGTGATCTTCGCGCCCAGGCTACCCGGGTTCAAACGCGTGCCGGGGCCGCTGGTGGCGTTGGTGGTCGCGACACTACTGCAGGCAATATTCCGATTCGACGACGTGGCCACCATCGGCAGCACATTCGGCGGCATCCCGCAGGGATTGCCGGCCTTGCACTGGCCGGAAATCACGGCCGCGCGGGTCATCGAACTGATCGGGCCGGCCTTCACCATTGCCATGCTCGGCGCCATCGAGTCGCTGCTTTCCGCCGTGGTCGCCGACGGCATGGCAGGCACGCGGCACGACTCCAACCAGGAACTGATCGGCCAGGGCATTGCCAACATGGCCACGCCGCTGTTCGGCGGCTTCGCCGTCACCGGCGCGATCGCCCGCACGGCGACGAACATACGCAACGGCGGCACCAGCCCGCTCGCCGGCATCGTGCACTCGATCACGCTGGTACTCATCATCCTGTTCCTGGCGCCGCTGGCCGTGCATGTGCCGCTGGCCGCGATGGCGGCCATCCTCTTCGTGGTGGCCTGGAACATGAGCGAGGTCAAACATTTTCTGAAGATGATCGAGCGTGCACCGCGCGCCGATACGGTGATCCTGCTGGTGACGTTCGGCCTGACGGTTTTCGCCGATCTGGTGGTGGCCGTGAATATCGGCGTCATCCTCGCCACCCTGCACTTCCTGCGCCGCATGGCGTCCAGCGTGGAAGTACAACAGGTCGGCGAATTGGAACTGCGCCGGGAATTCGGACATCAGGGTTTCACCACCCTGCCGCGGGATGTGGTGGTCTACTCCGTCGAAGGACCGTTTTTCTTCGGAGCGGTGGAGAACTTCGAACGGGCGCTGGCTGGCACGCACACCGATCCGCGCGTCGTCATCATCCGATTGCGCTGGGTGCCGTTCATCGACATCACCGGCCTGCAGACCCTGGAAGAGGCCATCAACGCCCTGCACAAGCGCGGTGTACGTGTGATGCTGACCGGGGCAAACGCCCGCGTCGAAGGCAAACTGGAGAAGGCGCAAATCATCGAGCTGGTGGGGCGCGAGAATATCTTCAAGGCTTTTCCGGAGGCAATCGAAGCCTGCCGGCAACGGGAAAATCCGGGTCCGGCAACTGCGACAGGCTGACCTGCTCGTCCTGCAAAAGAATAAGGGCTCAGGCCTTGTCGGCCCGAACCCTTCTTTGTCCTACCCTTCGCTTTTACCCCGTCACGATCGTTACGTCGTCACGACCGTCACGAATTCTCAGTGGTTATCTCTCGGCACGCCCTTGGTCTTGTCGATTCTCTGGTACTTGACCGCCGGCTTGAGCACCATGCCGTTGGACAGTTCGTCGACCATGCCGCGTTGGATTTCCTGCCAGGGCGTCTGACTGGCCGGGCTCTTGAAGCCGCCCTGCTTCTCCAGCGACTTCATGCGCCGCGTGTACTCGGCTTTGGAGATCAGGATGTTCGCCGTGCGCTTGTTCAGGTCGATGCGCACCCGGTCGCCCGTCTTCAGGATGGCCAGGCCGCCCATGCTGGCCGCTTCCGGCGACGCGTTCAGAATGGAAGGTGAACCCGATGTTCCGGACTGGCGGCCGTCGCCGATGCACGGCAGCTCGGTGATGCCCTGCTTGATCAGTTTCGCCGGCGGTTGCATGTTCACCACTTCGGCCGCACCCGGGTAGCCCTTCGGTCCGGCGCCGCGCACGAACAGCATGCAATCGTCGTCGATCTTCAGCTTCGGATCGTCGATGCGGTGATGGTAATCCTCCGGGCCGTCGAACACGATGGCACGGCCTTCCCAGGCGTTCGGATCCTTGGGATCCGAGAGGTAGCGTTTGCGGAATGCGTCCGAGATCACGCTGGTCTTCATGATCGCGCTGTCGAACAGGTTGCCCTTGAGGTTCAGGAAGCCGGCCGATTTCTTCATCGGCTGCTTGTAGGGCCAGATCACTTTCACATCGTCGACCGGCGTCTTCCTGCAATTGTCGTGCAGCGACTTGCCGTTGATGGTGATCGTGTTCTTGCGGATCTTGCCGGCCTTGATCAGTTCGTTGACCACCGCCGGTACGCCGCCGGCGCGATGATATTCCTCGCCGAGATACTCGCCGGCCGGCTGCAGGTTCACCAGCAGCGGGATGTCGTAGCCGATTTTTTCCCAGTCGTTGTTGTCGAGCTTGACGCCTATGTGGCGCGCAATCGCATTGAAGTGGATCGGCGCATTGGTCGAACCGCCGATCGCCGAATTCACGATGATGACGTTTTCGAAAGCTTCGCGCGTCATGATCTTCGAGGGACGCAGGTCTTCCCATACCATCTCGACGATGCGTTTGCCGGTTTCGTAGGCGTTCACCGCGCGATCCTTGTGCGGTGCCGGAATGGCAGCGCTGCCCGGCAGCGACATGCCCAGCGCCTCCGCCAGCGAATTCATGGTCGAAGCCGTTCCCATGGTATTGCAGTGCCCGGGCGACGGCGCCGAGGATGCGATCAGGTCGATGAACTCCTCGTCGTTGATCTCGCCTGCGGCCAGCAGTTCTCGCGCTTTCCAGACGATGGTGCCGGAGCCGGTACGCTGGCCATGGAACCAGCCGTTCAGCATCGGCCCGCCGGAGAGCACGATGGCCGGAATATCGACGGTCGCGGCGGCCATCAGTTGCGCGGGGGTGGTCTTGTCGCAGCCGGTGGTCAGCACCACGCCGTCGATGAAATAACCATAAAGCGTCTCTACCAGCCCGAGATAGCACAGATTACGGTCGAGCGACGCGGTCGGGCGCTTGCCGGTTTCCTGGATCGGATGCACCGGAAACTCGAAGGCGATGCCGCCGGCTTCGCGGATGCCTTCGCGGATGCGATGAGCGAGCTCGAGATGATGGCGATTACAGGGAGACAGGTCCGAGCCCGATTGGGCGATGCCGATGATCGGCTTGCCGGCTTGCAGTTCCTCACGCTTCAGGCCCCAGTTCATATAGCGCTCGAGATACAGTGCCGTCATGTTGGGATTGTGCGGATTGGCGAACCATTGGCGGGAACGCAGCTTTGCGGGATCTTTTTTGGTTTTACTTGCCATGCTTTGCTTCTCCTCGGGGACGCCTTGGCCTCGAGGGCTTCGGCTGTCTGGTAGTTGGGGTAACGGGGGTGATTTTACCCGAGGGCAAAGACGAATGCCCGGAGCAGCGAACCGTCAGGACGCGCAGCCTCTCCTCAAGCAGCGGATTGCCATGCCACGAGAAACACGCCGAGAGCCAGGGCCAGGCACAGCGGCGAATACAAGGCGGAATCGAGCCAGGCGAATCGGCTTCCGCGGACCGTCTTGAAGAAGCCCACCAGGCGGAAGTCGCCGATCGCCCGCAACAAAAATAACAGCGCAAGTCCGAAGCAGCCCCATCGGATCACGACTGCCTGGACAGGCACGTCGATGAATCCGGTGGCTGCGCCGACCAGTGCCGCACAGCCGAACAACGCGCAGGCGACGAGCAGCGTCGCCATGCGGCCGGGAACGAACGAGGGCGATCCGCGCAACTCCGGAATGGCCGCCACCCTGGCAAACCGGCCGCCGAATGCCCAGTACACATGGACCGCTGCCAGGAATGCGAATATTGCGATCAATGCAATGGCCAGGATGGTGAGCATGACGACCTCAGCGGATCGCGATCGGGCGATATCCAGCCCTCATCGCGATTTACGCAGCGCCGGATTGAGCCGGTCGATATCGGCCTGAACCTGATCGCGGCTGCGCTCGTAAATGAGCTCGCGCCCCATGGCGCTGCCGGCGTAACCCATGCCGTTGCGCGTCGGGGACAAGTCGCATTTGACGCTGTGGATGCCTGCCCCGAGAACGATCTGTATGCGTTCGGCGCGCTTGTTCAGCACGACCACGTCGAGGATTTGACCGGTTTCGGTAACCCGTACCTTGATTTTCTCGTCGATCATGCCATCACCTCTCGGTTACGAATCATGCATGCGTCTGCAGAACTAGCGATCGGGCATTCCCGTGCATCTTACCGGACTTCGGAGCGAAGCCTGCCCCGCCCGGATAATGCGCAGTCCCGATGAGACCAGGGACCAGGGTCCCGGATTCTCGTTTTGATCCCGTGATCCTTCCTGGACGAAAAAAATGCCGAACTGTCAGGCCCGGCATCAAGTGGAGAGGCGTGTATGAAACGCAAACCGCCAAAGTGGCTCGAACGTCACGCGGGCGGCGCGCGTCAAATCGTACCCGCTGACAGCGGTCCCGCCACAGGGATGGGCACCCGAACACAGTTGGGAGCTTTCCCGAAAACTTCAGGGAGCGGCTCAGGTGCCGGAGATCCAGCGTTGCAGCGCGAGCGTGATGACGAATGCTGCGGCGGCGAGGCCGGCAAACAGGATGTGACCGGCCCCCGACAGCAGTATCGCGTCTACCAGCGAGATGCCGGCGATCAGGCTCACCACGGCACGCGGCACGTCGCCGGGCTTGCGCCGTCGCAACAGCCACAGCGCATAGGACGCCCAGGCAGCGAGCAATATCAGCGGCAGCACAACGGCCCGCTGAGCCAGCGCAAGGTAACAGCCGTAGATCACCGGCACTGCCAGGAAGGCGAGCGGCCAGATATTTTCCAGGCGGCCGAGATGTTCCTTCTTCGCCGCGTAGGTGAGACCGATTAGGTAGCAGAGCAGAACCACTGCAGCGATGACTACCGGCTGCGGAACAGCCATGGTCACTGCCAGTGCAGCTGTCACGTATACAAGCATCCGGCAGAGGCCCATGATCAACGGGCTCAGCGGATTATTTTTGTGATGCCAGTTATAGAACACGATTGCGGCAGCGAGCGCACAGCCCGCGACGACGGGACGCCATTGCGTGAACGGCTCATACCCGTAACCGACCCAGGCCAGGAGCGCGAGCGCAACAGCCATCATGCCGAAGCCGAATGCATGCACCTGCACTGCACTCACCTGCCCCGAGGGAATCGGGCGTTCCGGCCGGGCCGTCGCATCGAAACCGTGATCGAAGGCATCGTTGAGGAACATGCCGCCGACGTAGAACAGCGAGAGTGACACGACCAGGATCAGAAGACGGCAATCGGCCGTCGCCGTTCCGGCGAGTGCCATGCCGGTGAGCACGTTCGACCAGACTGTCGGCAGATTGGAGACGCGCCCCAGTTTCAGCGCGACGGAAAGCTTCATGCGGCGGAGTTTTCCCTCATGCCAACGTAGCCTTGACCCAGTTCAGTTCGCGCGCGATGGCTTGCTCCATACCGCCGGCGCGCAGGTGTTCGGGAAGGACGTTCCAGGTATAGGTCTCGACTTCCAGGTGCGGGGAAATCGGACGCACGCGATGGATGCCGAGGACTTCGCTGATGAAGGAGCGCGTCGACGAGAACGCGCCGAGGTCGTCCATGAATATCGGCACGTGGCAGTGCACGCGCCATTCGCGGCCGTCGGCTTTTCCCGTCGCCGTTGCCAGCGCTTCCGGTAAATCGGCGTAGCGCCTGATCCCATTCGGCCCTTCTTCAACAACCTGGTGCAGATAGACGGGATCGTCAAACTGCTTCAATGCCGTCACCGCTTCCCGTGTAAGTTCCGGCAGCCGCAGGCCGGCGCTGATCTGCAGCTTGGTCACGCGGATGCCGGCGTTCTGCAGGTCGCGAATGCAGCCCGCCGGGTCTTCGAATTCGACCGCAGCGTGACAAAGGTCGAGGCACAGCCCGATATGGTCGCGCAGCGCCGTCGCGGCGGCCTGGCGGTCCAGGCCGGTCAGTTCGCCCAAACGGCGTACCGCATCCGCGCTGAACAGATGCCGCTGGAAAAAAAGCACGCTTTCGTCGACCGTTTCCAGGAAGCAATGCGGCTCCGGTTCGATCGCCAGCGCGATGTGGCGGCCACTACGGCGCTTGACCTCCACCAGCTTCGCGATGTGGCGCAGCATGTTGTCGGCGATTTTTCCGACGTCCGCGTCGCCCCGCATCGCCGGCTTGAAGGCGCCCGGCACGGTACTGATGCTGCCCTCCACGCCGTCGGGCAGCAGTTGCGCCAGCAGATCCGCCAGTTCGTCGGTGTAACGCAACCTCTCTTCGTCGCGCCAGTCGGGCAGATAAACCTCTTCCTTGACCCGCGTGCCGTGGAAGGTGCCGTAGGGAAAGCCGTTGATGGTAAAGACGTAGAGTTTTTTGCGGGCCAGGAATTCGCGGAATTCGGCGAGCGCTTCGCCGTTGCCCAGTTCGCGCGCCGCGCGCGCCGACAGGCGCAAGCCGATCCCGAACATCGATTCCGGCGCGACGCGATCGCGCACCGCGGGAAAATAGCGTTCGACGTTGGCGCGGACCTCGGCCCAGGATTCGCCGGGATGGATGTTGCTGCAATAAGTCAGGTGAACGCCGTCCGCGCCGACTCTCATTGTCCGGTCTCTTTCCGGCGCAGCCATGTCATCGCGTGCAGGATCTCGTTGTTGTCCATCGCATGCACTTCTTCGCCGCGGCCGATCTCGCGCAACAGCGTGATAGTGAGTTCGCCGCCAAGGTGTTCGCGGAATTCCTCGATGCCGCGCAGGATGGTCAGGCGCCCCTGTTCGTCGCGGGTTTCCATCGCCGGGTGCCACAGGTAGAAACCGAGCCGCTTGAGCAGCTTGTACACGCGCTCCTCGCCTCCCGCAGCCAGCATGCCGATCTGGACCGAGTAGCGCGTATCGAGCGCCAACCCGATCGCGACCGCTTCGCCGTGGCGCAACTCATGCGCCGTCAGGCCCTCGAGCTTGTGCGCGGACCAGTGGCCGTAATCGAGCGGCCGCGCGCTGCCGGACTCGAATGGATCCCCGCCAAGGGCAATCTGGCGCATGTGCAGTTCGGCGCAACGCCGGATCATGCGCGCCATCGCGGCGGGCTGCACGTCGCGCAGCGCTTCCGCATTCGCCTCGAGCCAGTCGAAAAAAATTCCGTCGCGGATCAGCGCGACCTTGACCGCCTCGGCAATGCCGGCGATCTTGTCGCGCGGGTGCAGGGTGCGCAGGAAGCCGGCATCGTTCAGCACCGCGAATGGCGGCGCGAAAACGCCCAGCAGGTTTTTCATGCCGAAGGCGTTGACACCATTCTTCACGCCAACGCCGGAATCATTCTGTCCCAGCACGGTAGTAGGCACGCGGATATGGCGAATGCCGCGATGCGTGGTCGCGGCGACGAAACCGATCATGTCGAGGAAAGCGCCGCCGCCGATGCCGACGACGAACGCATGGCGGTCGATATTGAGCTCGACCAGGCGGCGCTGCAGGCTGGTGACGAGCGCCGGATCGTTCTTGACCTGCTCGCCGCCGGCCACGATCTCCGGGCGGCCGACCAGGTCCAGGACCTCCGCGTGCACTTCGACATACGCGGCAATGTCATGCACCAGTGCCGGCCAGCTCGCCGCGACATTTGCATCCACGAAGATCACGAGCCGGTGGCGCTTGGTTGGTTCACGCCGCGCAATGGTCTGCGCAAACACCGGGTTTTCGCGTGCGAACAGATGTTCGGTGAAATGCACGGGATAGTCGTAGCGGACGGAAAACTCCTGGTGGTAGACCTTTTCTTCCCTGTCCGGCTCTGCACCAGGTTTGACCAGTTCGAGGCTCATTGCTTTTCCACTTATCGGTAGGTGTTTATTTGAAGGCAACCGAATCCATGCGCTGCGCGACCGACGGCTGCTCGCCGACGCGCGGTGTCTGCCCGCGCAATACCGAATTGCCCTCGAACAGCATGCGCTGGTCGACCGGCGCCGGGTTGACCCAGTGCTCCTCTTTCATCTGGCCGCTCTGGCCGAAGGCCTTGAGCGCATTGCCGTAGCAGAGCGCTTCCACGTCCTTGGCGGCAATTCCCCGATCGAGCATCAGGCGCGCGGTTTTTGGCACGGCAAGCGGATCCGACACACCCCAATCCGCGCTGGAATCGATGAACATGCGGTTGGAACCGTACTTGCGCGCGATTTCCACCATGCGCTCGTTGCCCATCTTGGTGTTCGGGTAAATGGTAAACGCGGCCCAGAAACCGCGGTCCAGCACGTCCTGCACGGTTTCCTCGTTGTTGTGGTCGATCACCACATGTTCCGGCTTCACGCCCATTTCGACGGCAACTTCCATGCTGCGGATCGTGCCGCTCTTCTTGTCGCGGTGCGGCGTGTGCACCTGCACCAGCATGTCGAATTCCTTGGCGAGTGCAAGCTGGGCGCGGTAGTACTTGTCTTCGACCGGAGTCTGGTCGTCGTAGCCGATCTCGCCGACCGCCACCACACCCTCCTTCACCAGATAGCGCGGCAATATTTCCAGCACCTGCTCGGCCAGCGCCTCGTTGTTGGCCTCCTTGCTGTTCAGGCCGATGGTGCAGTAGTGATGGATGCCGAACTGCGCCGCGCGAAAACGCTCCCAGCCGACCAGGCTCGACATGTAGTCGATGTAGCTGCCGACCTGGGTGCGTGGCTGCCCCAGCCAGAACGCCGGTTCGATGAGCGCCACGATGCCGGCAGCGGCCATGCGCTCGTAGTCGTCGGTGGTGCGCGCGCTCATATGAATGTGGGGATCGATGAATCGCATGTTTGCCTCCAGTAGTCGATACGGTCAGACCGGCTGTGCCAGCGTCTGCCAGCTCACCTTGTTTTCGTTTACGGCGTTGCAAAGCTCAGGATACGCCCACAATAACCCGGTTGCTTCCGGATCCGGCGAACTGGCCAGCGCCAGCGCTGCTGCAGTGCGTTCGGGATCCGTCCCTTTTTCGAGGACGCGCCCCAGGTCACGCAACATTTCGCCGCGCGCATACGGGCCCACGCAACGCCACAATTCCGGGCTGATCGGGCGACCCGCGGACCAGCGTTCATGGGCGTAATCGCACAACATGCGCGCCAGTTCGGGATTGGCGCGGCGATCCAGGCCGACGATCGGATCCAGCGTACTGCCGATGAACAATGTCTTGAGCACCATTTGATTCCACGCGGGCTCCGCAAGCTGCTCGGAGGGATACGGGTTGCGATGCGCTACCGCTTCGAACACGGCTTTCATGCTGGTGCGTATTCCTTCCGCCGCGCGAAGCACGTAGCGCGGCTGATCGGGGTACAAAGGCAGGCCGCGATAGAAAGCAACGAGCTCACCGATATCCGCCGTGTCGCAGAGTTGATCGAGCCGGCGCTGAAAGGTCGCGCCATCCGCCCCTGAAACAAGCAACAGATAAATGCGTGCCGCCTGGTCGAGGCTCCAGTCCGACGGATCCCAGCCTTCGCGCGCCGCAGCCGCCTGCTGCAGTTCATTCGGTGCGAGCGCGAGATCCGCCTTGCCGACCTTGCGCGTCACCAGGCTCACGGACCGGTACAAGTCGGTGTCGTTGCCGTTACGGATTTTGCCTGCTGCCTCGGCCAGCCAGGCGCGCGCATCCGCCGGTAGCCGGGCCTTCAGCCATTTCTGCAATAGTTGCATGGAATTCATCATGCGGCCGCCTCCTCAACCAATGTAGGGCCACATATGCCCCCTGGTCGGCAGCTGGTGGCAATCGCGGGCGGTCGCATCCCCGCAACCGCGCGGGGCCCCTGCTTCCTGCTCATGCCACTCTCCTCAGAGTGCTCCCCGCTGCGAACACGTGTTCCAGCAGCAGACGCTTCACGTCTGTTGCAGCCACGGGCCCTTCTTCCAGCAACTCGGGGGCGGAGGTGATGAACAGCGGGCCTTCATCGGGATTATCCGTCGGCCGGCCGTGCGACCCCTTGACCAGCGTCGCATCCAGAGAGATCACGTCCATGAGATAGCGAAACCCGAGTTTTTTCTGCACGAGCTTCCATGCAATACGTGCCTTGACCAACGGCTGCGCGGGATCGAGAAACAGTTCGACCGGATCGTAGCCTGGTTTGCGATGGATATCGACGGTGCGCGCATAGTCCGGCGCACGGGCATCATCCAGGAAATGATAATAGGTGAACCAGCTGTCGGCGCGCGCGATCGCCACGAGTTCGCCGGAACGCGGATGATCCAGGCCGAACTCGCGCTTGCCCTCTTCGTCGAGAACGCGTTCCACGCCGGGCAGCGAGCGCAGCAACGCGGCAACCTTGTCGACCAGTTCCGGCCGCGAGATGTAGACATGCGCGATCTGGTGATCGGCCAGCGCGAAGGCATCGGAAGCTCCCGCATCGAGCTGGTCGCGCCCGAGCTCGTCGCGCACCCGCAGCCAGCCCGCCTTGCGCAGCGCGCGGTTGATGTGCACCGGATTCGATACTTCGGTGATGCCGTACTCGGAAAGTGCGACGACATGCATGCCGGCGCGCTGCGCCGCTTCGATCAGCTCGCCGCAGACTTCGTCCACCTGCGCAACGTCGCGCGCAATCGCCGGATGGTTCGGGCCGAGGCGCTGCAGGTTGTAGTCGAGGTGCGGCAGATAAACCAGGGTCAGCGTCGGATGATTCTGCTGGAGCACATGCAATGCCGACTTTCCGATCCAGCGCGTCGAGACGATGTCGGCGGCGGGTCCCCAGAAACGGAACAGCGGGAACTGGCCGAGCGCCTGCTGCAGTTCATCGCGCAACGCGGACGGATGCGTATGGATGTCGGGCAGCTTGCGGCCGTCCGCCGGATACATCGGCCTTGGCGTGACCGCGATGTCCGCACTTGAATACATGTTGTACCACCAGAACAGCTTGGCACACGTGAAGGACGGGTCGCGACGGCGCGCGGCATCCCACAGTTTTTCGCCGCCAACCAGGCGGTTGGACTGGCGCCACAACCAGATTTCGGAGAGATCGCGAAAATACCAGCCGTTGCCGACGATGCCGTGATCGCGCGGCAATGTCCCTGTTACAAAGGTGGATTGCACTGTCGTCGTAACGGCGGGCGTAACCGTCCGCAGCGGCCGTACCGCCCCCCGCTTCGCCAGCGCGGCGAGATTCGGCGCATGGGGCAGCAGCGCGGGGGTCATGCCCACGACGTCGAGCACCAGCGTGCGGTTCATGAACGTCGCGCCGGCCTGAATACCATGTTCACTTGCTTCTCCTCATTCCCTGGCGGCCCGTCTGACGCGGGCCTGCGGTACTTGCAATTCATGAGTGTAGCGCAGAGACCGGGATGGAGGGCGCGATCGGAGGCCCGGATAAAAAAAGGCCGGGCTTCGGGACCCGGCATTCAAGGCAGAGGTATTTTTACGCAACCCGAAAAAAGGGATGACAAAAAGGGATGCGCTGGCCGAAGCTTGGCGGCGCGGTGCGCCGTCATCACAGGGAGCGTTGCCCGGGAGGACCGGGAAAAATTGCCGACGCTCACCCCGCTTCGCTGCGCTCCTCGGCTTCGGAACTGCTCGCGATCAGCCCGTGGCTGAGCGCGATGCGAACGACCTGGGCCGTATTGCTGACGTCGAGCTTGTGCTTGATGTTGGATTGATAGTTGGCGACCGTCTTGTAGGACAGGCACAAGATCCTGGAAATTTCCTGCAGCGAATGTCCCGCCACCAGCAGGCGGAACACTTCGAACTCGCGCGCCGACAGGGCGTCGATCGGATTGTCGCGGCCCGGCAGCATCTGCACTGCCAGTTCCTGCGCCATTTCATGGCTGATGTAGAGCTTGCCCTGCGCCACCAGGCGCACGGCCTCGACCAGCACTTCCGGCGCGGCCGACTTGGTGACGTAGCCACGCGCGCCGGCCTGCAGCGCGCGCGAAGAAAACACGGTGTCTTCGTGCATGCTGAACATCAGGATCCGGGCTTCGGGCAACCGCGCGACGATGCGCCGGACCACCTCGATGCCGCCCATCCCTGGAAGATTGATGTCCATCACCGTGACGTCCGGTTGCATGTCGCAGACAATGCGATAGGCGTCCTCGCCGCTCGCTACCTCGGCGATCACCGAAATATCCTCCGTGCGCTCGAGCAGGCGTCGATAGCCTTCGCGCACCACCGCATGATCGTCGACCAGCACCACGCGTACCGGCGTAACTCTTGATTCGTTCATGAGTAATGTCCTGTTCGGTTGATTCGCGGGATGAGCTGCAATCCTTGCAAGCCGGTCCCCATATCCATTTGACTGCAATCCAATATCGACTAGCCTTTCACAGGTATCGAAGCGCGCACGCGCACACCCTGGCCTGGCACGCTTTGTAAATCGAAATTCCCGCCTAACGCTTCCACTCGTTCACGCAATCCCGCCAGCCCCAATCCCTGCCTGCGCCGGCCGGGATCGAAACCGCAGCCGTTGTCTTCGAAGCTGAAACAGACCTCGCCGCCATCCTGCGCGCCGCCAGGCTCTCTCGCCAGCGCAATCGTGACGCTCGTCGCCTGCGCGTGTTTGGCCACGTTGGTCAGGCATTCCTGCACCAGCCTGTACAAAGTGATGTTGACCTCTTCGCTCAGCCCGTCGAGATCGCCTTGCGCCGAAAAATTGCAGCGCACCGCGGTGTGGCGGCGCCGCCACTGTTCGATACCGTATTCGACGGCGGAACGCAGTCCCAGTTCATCCAGCGCCACCGGACGCAGGCGCTGCAGCAGGCTGCGCACCACATCGTAGACCTGGCCCGACACCTCGATGATCGACTTTGCGCTGCGCTGGACTTCCAGCGCGTTGTCGCTGCGATCACGAATCGTCACCGCGTCGACCTTGATCGCGTTCAGGCTCTGGCCCAGTTCGTCGTGCAACTCGCGCGCCAGGTTGCGGCGCTCTTCTTCCTGCACCTGCATCGATCGCTGCGACAAGCGCCGGTTCTCTTCCAGCGCGCTCGCCAGCTCCGTCTGCATCAGCGTCACATCGGTGATATCCGCGACGTACATGTGCAATTCCGGTTCGCGCGCCGGCGAGAGCCGCGACGATAACTTCGCCACCACCTGCACCACCAATCCATCGCCGCGCCTGAGCTGCAGCAGCGGCAACTCGATTTTGCCACCGCTCAACAGCGTGTCGCGATGCATTGCCCACTGCCCGCGATCCAGATAAAACTCTTCGAGCAGACGCCCGTTCAATTCGTCCGCGCCGTTGAAACCGAGCAACTGCGCCGCCGCAGGATTGGCAAGCTTGATCCTGCCATCGATCGACGCCAGCAGGTTGCCGGCAAGGTTCTCCATGAACAGCGTCCGATATTGCTCTTCGCTGCCCAGCCGCAACGCCACCTGCTCCATGACCTGCTTCGACCTGCGCCAGGAAAACCAGGCGAGCGCCAGCGCCAGCGCCAGAATCGTCAGCGGCAGCTCGTCCACCTGGTAAGCCTCGCGCGGCCCGGTGAATTTCTCTATCCACTCATTCAGCTCAAAGGCGCTCGACAGCGCGAACGTCAATAGCGTCACCGCGCCGACCACAAACAGGTCCCGGCGCAGAGAGGGGTGCAGGAACCCGGCCGGGGACCCTTGCGAATTGCTCATGGAAGACCTGGAGGCGAAGAACTGACGTATCAGCTATATAGCGGAAGGCCCTCGTCCCAACAAGGGAAAAATTCCTGAACCGCAGGCCGACCCGGGGCACGGAGGCGCGCCACGACCCTCGCAGCGCATTGCAATCATTTTTGCGCGTATTGCCCCGCGTCTCTGACACATACTATTGGGAATTTTTCCCGGTGAGCTTGGGAACGCGTCCCTGATGGCCGCCACGCGACTGACTTTAAAATCTTCCCCCGGCATGGGAAGCCATATCGACAGACTGGCCAGCAGTACCATGTCGCCCCGTGGGGAGACGGCGGTAAGCTACCGCCCTGTAATAAAACATAAAAAGAAAGGGATCAGATGTTCGTCCACGAGTGCCCGAAATTTCGGGTTGATTTTGCCCTTGCGGTTGCTCTTGCGTCCGCGTTGAGCCTGGCCGATGCTGCGGAAAATCCGGCGACGGAACTGGAGGCTCCGACCGTCGAAGTCATCGGCACAACGCCCCTCCAGGGCATCGGCGTACCCATCAGCCAGGTCCCTGCGAACGTTCAAACCACGACTGGCGCCGATATCCAGAGGCAGAAATCCCAGGACTTGTCGCAATATCTGGACAATAACCTTGGAAGCGTCACGCTCAATCACGGGCAGAACAACCCGTTTCAGCCGGACGTCAATTTTCGTGGTCTCACCGCTTCACCCTTGCTCGGAACACCGCAAGGGCTATCCGTGTTCGTCGACGGCGTCAGAGTGAACGAGCCATTTGGCGATGTAGTGAACTGGGACCTGATTCCCCAGAACGCGATTTCCACGGTCACACTGATTCCCGGATCCAATCCGGTGTTCGGACTCAACACGCTGGGCGCCGCCCTGTCCGTCAGCACGAAATCGGGCTTTCAATACCCGGGCGCATCCGTATCGTTATCCGGCGGATCCTGGGGCAGGAAGTCGGCAGAAGTCGAGTACGGCACGCACAGCGACAAGGCGGACTTGTTTCTTGCCGGCAATTTTCTGGACGAAGACGGCTGGCGGGAGCATTCGCCAAGCAGCATCCGGACGGTATTCGGCAAGGTGGGCTGGGAACGGGAGGACACCGACGTCGACGTGTCGCTGATGCTCGCCGACAACACGCTGCAAGGTACCCAGGCGCTACCGCGGGGCTGGCTCGACACGCGCGCACAAGCCTATACCTGGCCGGACCGCAATGAGAATCAGGTCGCTTTCCTGAACGCCCGCGCCAGCCACTTTCTGGAGGCCGACAAGCTGCTGGCCGGCAACGCTTACTTCCGACGTTACACCAACGACAATTTCAGCAGCAATGTCAATGACAACTGCGCTGATCCCGCATTGAATCCCGGCGCATGCGCTGGCGGCCTCGCGTCCGGCGAGCCGCAAGCGTTCAATGATCGCAGCAAGATCGAGACGAATGGCTACGGCGGATCATTGCAGTTGAGCCTGCTCGGCGATCTGGTTGGCAAGAAGAACAACCTGACCATCGGCGGCAGCGCCGATCTGGGCAGGACGCGTTTTTCGCAAACTCAAGAGACCGCGGACTTCACGCCTGATCGGGGGACAACGGATTCGGGTGTTTCAACCCTCCAGACCGATGTCGACACCACCAACGACTACTACGGGCTCTATTTCACGGACGTGTACTCGTTCAGCGAGCGCTGGAATCTGACGGTGTCGGGCCGTTACAACTGGGCCAACATCACGATCAGGGACAAGACCGGCCTGGAGCCCGCGCTCGACGGCGACAATACATTCAAGCGCTTCAATCCGGCTGCCGGCCTGAATTTCAACCCGAGTCCGGCGCTGACCACCTATGTTTCCTACAGCGAAGGCATGCGCGCGCCCACGCCGGTCGAACTGACCTGCGCGGATCCCGCCGCTCCGTGCCGTTTGCCCAATAACTTCCTCGCCGACCCGCCGCTGCAAATGGTGGTGGCCAAGACCGCCGAAATCGGCGCGCGTGGACGCTGGAGCGACGGTTTCGGATGGAGTGCGGCGGTTTACCGCACCGACCTGAACAACGACATCATCTTCATTTCAAGCGGCGGCGCCGTGAATGCCGGATTTTTCCAGAACGCCGGCAAGACCCGCCGGCAGGGACTCGAACTCGGCGTGCATGGACGCGTGGACAAGCTGAACCTGGCCGTGAACTACGGCTATGTCGACGCCAAGTTCGTTTCGCCCCTGACGTTGAACAGTCCGGCCAACTCTTCGGCGGACGCCAACGGCGATATCCAGGTTTCTCCCGGCAACAAGATTCCCGGCATTCCGGCTCATTCCATAAAGGTACGCACGGACTACGACATTACCGATACCGTCTCCCTGGGAAGCAACGTAATGTATTTCTCCTCGCAGTATGCTCGCGGTGACGAGAACAACCGGGACGCCAACGGCAAGGTTCCCGGATATTTTCTGGTCAATCTGGATGCGCGCTATCAGCACACAAAGCAACTCTCGTTTTTCGGCCGTATCGACAATCTGTTCGACAAGGACTACGAATCCCTGGGCGTTCTCGGCGAGAACTTCTTCAACGGTCCGGGACGGACTTTTGACGCCGCCAATGTGACCAACGAACAATTTCGCTCGACCGGTGCGCCGCGGGCGTTCTGGGTCGGTGTGAAGTACACGATCGGCCAGAAGCCCTGAGCAAATCCGGATGAAAACGGCCCGAGGCCGTTAGTCGAGAGGGCCGCTGTTCGCCATCAACGTCCGCCCGACCTGGCCATCCGCTGATTCCGGGCTTTGCGTTTCGCACCGATCCGGCCCGCGGACTTGTCCGCGGGCTTTTTTCGCCTTTGCGCGCAGCCGTTTATAATTCGCCGCATGCCGGCAGCCGAATCGATCGAACGTACCTATTCCGGCGGTTGCCATTGCCGCGCCGTGCGCTTCGAGGTCGACTCCCGCCAACCGATCGAAGCGCTGGATTGCAACTGCTCGGTTTGCTCGATGACCGGATTCCTGCACCTGATCGTGCCGTCATCCGGCTTCCGGCTGCTGGCCGGCCAGGAAATGCTCGCCGCCTATACTTTCGAAACCGGCGTGGCGAAGCATCTGTTCTGCAAGTTCTGCGGGATCAAATCGTTTTACGTGCCGCGCTCGAATCCCGACGGTTTCAGCGTCAATGTACGTTGCCTCGACGGCTATCCCGATCTGCAGATGAACGTCGAGCCGTTCGACGGGCGCCATTGGGAAGCAGCCGGCCCGGCTCTACGCAACCTTTCTCTGGAGAATCCGAAAAAATGAAGCCAACGCAGGTGCGTGCCCTCGTATTCGACGTCTTCGGCACCGTGGTCGACTGGCGCGGCAGTCTCATCCGCGAAGGGCGCGAGCTCGGCACGAAAAAGCGCCTGGACGTCGACTGGGCTGCGTTCGCCGATGCCTGGCGGGCCGGCTACCAACCGGCCATGCAGGAGGTACGCACCGGCAAGCTGCCGTGGATGAACATCGACCAGTTGCACCGGCTGATCCTCGATGACCTGCTGCAGGAATTCGACATTCGCGGCCTCAAGGAAGCCGAGAAGGATCAGTTCAATCGCGCCTGGCACCGGCTCGCCGCGTGGCCCGACTCGGTGCGCGGGCTCAAACGCCTGAAGAAGGTGTACGTTATTTCCACGCTCTCCAACGGCAACGTGTCGCTGCTGACCAACATGGCGAAGAACGCCGGCCTGCCGTGGGACTGCGTGCTGTCGGCGGAATTGTTCCATCACTACAAGCCCGACCCGGAAAGTTATCTCGGCGCCGCGAAAATGCTCGGCTTCAAACCGGGAGAAGTCATGCTGGTCGCGGCGCACAAGGACGACCTGCGCGCGGCAAAACGCAGCGGCCTGCGTACCGCGTTCGTGCGCCGGCCGAAGGAGAAAGGTCCGCATGTGAAGCTCGATCTCGCATCCGATCGCGCCTTCGACTACAACAGCGACGATTTCCTCGACCTGGCGGACCAGCTTGGGGCGTGAACGAGCGCCCGAAGGGCGTCAAAGTCGACAGCGCCCTGAAAATATTGTCACGCATTCATCATGTTCATCTTGTTAATCCTGTCATGCCCTTTTTTTGCTTCCTGACTGGACAGGATGAACAGGATTGACAGGATGACGGGCAGAAATTCAGGTGCCAGGGGCTAGGGGAAGGAATAGGCCCATGAAATCGCAGGGTACGCCTACATGGGATGTGCCGGTTCGTATCTTCCACTGGCTGCTCGTGCTGCTCGTCATTTCGCAGATTGCTACTGCATCGATCGGCGGCAACGCGATGCAGTTTCATGCATTCGGCGGCTACGCCATCCTGACGCTGGTCGTGTTCCGCATCCTTTGGGGATTCCTCGGCGGCACGCATGCCCGCTTCCGCGATTTCGTGCGCGGTCCGGGTCCGGTGATCCGATATGCAAAGTCGATCCTGAGGGTTCCGCACCAATCGCATCGTGGCCACAACCCGCTTGGCGGCTGGAGCGTACTGGCCATGCTGGGTTCGCTGCTTCTGCAGGCAAGCACCGGACTGTTCGCCAACGACGACGTAATGATGGAGGGCCCGCTGGCGAAACACGTGTCCGACCGCGCCAGCGAAATCGCCACGGCGATCCACGACGTCAATGCCGTCGTGCTGCTTGCGCTGGTGGCGATCCACCTGGCGGCCGTGCTGTTTTATCTGCTGGCGAAGAAGGAAAACCTGATCGCGCCGATGATCACCGGCCGCAAACAATCCGCAACTCCCGGTGAACCCGCGCGCTACGGCAAGCCATGGCTTGCGGCGTTGCTGCTCGGATGCTGCGCCGCAGCCGTCTATTTCGTGGTCAGGATTTGATGCGCCGGTAACGCGTCACATGCGCCGGAACGGCTATACCTGCCTGCAGACGTTTGTCCGGGTTCGGCGTGGCCGCCGGAGCGGCGAGGTCCAGCGTGCCCGCCCAGATCGGCAACGCATAATCCTCCTCGTCATCGGCCGGAGGGCCGGTCCTGACCTTGGCCGAAGCTTCGACGATGTCGAGCTTCAGCACCGTGGTCTGATCGATCTCTTCCTGTTTCACCGGACGCAGGCTTTCCCAGCGCCCGGGCACGATGTGGTCGGAAATGGTTCTCAGCGCCGCAATCTTCTCATCGGCGGCGACCGGCTCCGCCGTCCCGAGGATGACGACGGAACGATAATTCACCGACGAATGAAATGCCGAGCGCGCGAGCACCAGTCCGTCGACCAGCGTGACGGTTACGCATAACGGGATGCCCTGCCCCGCTTCGGTCAACATGCGGCTGGCCGCCGAACCGTGGATATAAAGCACGCGGTCCTTGCGACCATAGCCGGTCGGAATCACGAACGGCTGGCCGTTCTTCACGAAACCGACGTGACAGAAAAAACCCTCGTCGAGGATAGCGGCAACGGTGGCGAAGTCGTGACTACCGCGTGACGGGTAGCGGTCGAGCTTGGTGCGGCTGGATTCGAGGTCCATGAGGGCGGCGATTGGTGATCGGTAATTGGTAATTGATAACGGGAAAATCTGCGCGAGGACTCGGGACTCAGGACTCGGGGCCGAGTGAAAGCACCGAAACGAGCGCTTTGCAGTAGAGTACTTTTCACTGAGTCCCGAGTCCTAAGTCCTGGGTCCTGCCTTTATTTGTTCCGGAACTTATCGTGGCAAGCCTTGCACGCCTTGCCGGTTTCGCCGAACTGGGCCTTGATGGCGTCGAAGTCGCCACCCTTGGCGACTTCTGCGAGTTTCGCGGCCTCGCCTTGCATCTTATCCAGCTTCGCTTTGAAGTCGTCCATGTCCAGCCAGATTTCCGGCTTCGCTTTGGTGTCGCCGCTTTCCGAGCCGGGGATGAAACCTTCGAGCGGCAGCTTGCTCATGTAGGCGACGATTTCGGCGTTGCGCGCGAAGGCTGCCGCATCATAGGGGCGCTCCCCCTTGACCATCGCCGCCATCGGCCGGAAATTCCAGCCCATCACGGCATAAACGCCTTTGCGATACTTGATGGCGTCTTCGGGTTTGGCCTGCGCGAACGCAGATCCGGCGAACAGCGAGCTACAGGCAGTCAGCAACAATGCGACGAGCAGGCGTTTCATTTCTCCCCTCCCCTTAACCGGTGATTTGCGCAGGATTCTAACACTCGTCCGTTTTCAGGCTGAGCCGGAAGCTTTTGATCGGTTTGCCAAATTGTGTTAGCGACAAGACGTTATGACGTCATAACGCTATATCGCTATGATGCCAGTCCTGAAGGAGGGCCCATGAGCGACGAGACTTCGAAGCGCGCTACCGTTTACTTTGATCCCGCATTACACAAGGCCGTTCGCCTGAAGGCGGCGCATACGCATCGATCGGTATCGGACATAGTCAACGATGCCGTCCGCTTGGCACTGCGTGAGGATCAGGAAGATCTCGCGGCGTTCGAGGATCGCGTTGCCGAACCCGTGATTTCGTATGAAGCGCTGCTCAAGGATTTGAAGGCGCATGGCAAGCTATGAGTTGAAATTCAAGAAATCCGTAGCCAGGGACTTGCGTGCTTTCCCAAAGCAGGACGTAAAGCGGATCATGCAGCGCATTCGGTCGCTCGCAGATGATCCACGCCCCGCCGGCTGCGAGAAACTATCGGGGCAGGAACGTTATCGGCTCCGGCAAGGCGCCTATCGGATTATTTACGAAATCGAGGATGTCAGACTAACGGTACTGGTCGTCAAAGTTGGACATCGACGTGAAGCTTATCGCACCGGCTAATGAATGATCAGGCAACTGCCGATGCCTATATGGACGCGCATGTGCAGCCTCCAACTGGTCACTCGGTGGGGAAGTCCCGCAAACCGGAGCCGGTTGATCCTCGTTCCTTCGGCCTACCCAATCGACATAGACCGTCTCTCTATGTTGTTGTATTGCTTCAGTCGAACGCTTGTCCCGGATGCAACCCAAGAGTAGGCTTTCGTTGAATTGGCGGAATCGGGCACGATCATGACCGATGGGAGGTTTCCTCAAATCGAAACGGTTTATATATCCGGTAGTTGTCGTCAGCGCAGCCAGTTTATTCGTCAAGTTGACGGAAAAAATCCCGTCAATGGGACGGCTACTTCTAGTTGAACTAAACCGCTTCGCGGTGGTGGTCTGAGCTTCGCCGTTCGGTGAAGTCATTTCGAGATTTGTGGTCTACGAATGCCGCTCGGGCGCGGTGGTGCGCGCTGTGTCAGCGTGATGTAGCGGGGATGGTCCCGCGATCACGTCGAAGGAGACACCAGATGAGCGCACGACGTTCCCGGATGGAAGCCGACATGGTGTTGCGCGGCATGTCGGCGCGCACACGCGAGTCCTATATTGCCGCGGTGGTGGCGATGGCGAAGTTCTATCACCGCAGTCCCGATCAGGTAAGCGAAGAAGAAGTGCAGGGTTACCTGTTGCACCTGATCCAGGAGAGGAAGCTTGCCTGGAGCAGTTGCAACATCGCGGTCAGCGCCCTGAAGTTCTGCTACCACACCACGCTCAAGCATCCCGAAGCCCAGTTCGAGATTCCGCGCGCCCGCGCACCGCAGAAGCTGCCGCAGATTCTCGCGCGCGAGGAAGTCGCGCGCTTGATCGAGGCGGCGACTCATCCGAAGCATCGCGCCTTGCTGATGACCACCTATGGGGCCGGGCTGCGCGTGTCCGAACTGTGCGCCCTCAAAGTCGGCGACATCGACGCCTCGCGCATGAGTATTCGCATCAACCAGGGCAAAGGCGCCAAGGACCGCTACACGCTGCTCAGCGCCCGACTGCTCACGGAGTTGCGCCGCTACTGGGCGGCTTACCGGCCAAGACTGTGGTTGTTTCCCGCCACGCGCCTGCCCGATCAGCCGATTTGCACCACCACGGCGCAGAAGATCTTCTACGCCGCCAAGGCGAGAGCCGGCATCACCAAGGACTGCGGCATCCACGGGTTGCGCCATGCCTTTGCCACGCATCTGCTGGAAGCCGGCGTTGACGTGCACACCATCCAGCGGCTCATGGGCCACGGGCACATCGGTTCGACGCTGCGCTACTTTCATCTGAAGCAGGCCCACTTGACGGCCACGGCCTCGCCACTGGAGTTGCTCGACCCGCCGCCACGGGCCAGGCGCTAGCCGCCCGTGCCAGCGCATCCGCAACGCGCGGATGCGGCAAGAGTGGAATTGGCCAGCATCGTGCGCGCACACGGTGCGGCATTGCGTGCCGGGCAGGGCCTAAGCGGCGCCCAACTGAAGGCGCTGCGCGCCATCGAGGGCTGTCGCACGGCGCAACTGGGCGGCCACATCGCCCGGTGCAACCATTGCGCCGCGCAGCAGTTTCACTACCACTCTTGCCGCAACCGCCACTGCCCCAAGTGCCAGACGCTCGCCAAGGAGCGTTGGCTTCAGCGCCGGCGCACCGAACTCTTGCCCGTGCCCTATTTCCATCTGGTGTTTACACTCCCGCACGAGATCAATGCGCTTGCCCAGGGCAACCCGCGATTGATCTACGGACTGCTGTTTGCCGCGGCGTCTGCAACGTTGATCGAGTTTGGCGAGAACCCGCGCTGGCTCGGCGGGGAAATCGCCGCCACACTGGTGCTGCATACCTGGGGGCAGACGCTCACCCATCATCCGCATGTGCATGCTCTCGTGGCCGGCGGGGCACTCAACGCCGATGGCGGCTGGATCGCGCCCAGACGGGGATTCTTGTTCCCCGTGCAGGCACTGTCGAAGGTCTTCCGCGGCAAGTTCCTCGGCGCCCTCTCGCAATGGCTTGAACAAGGCAAGCTCAGGCTCGCCGGCTCCACCACCGCGCTCGCGCAACCACATGCGCGCCGCGCATGGATGGGTTGCCTGCGCGCCAAGTCCTGGGTGGTCTATGCCAAGCAAACCCTCGCGGGCCCCGACCAGGTACTCGACTATCTGGGCCGCTATACCCACAAGGCGGCGATTTCCAACGAGCGGCTGCTGGCCATGGACGAGCAGGGCAACGTGCGCTTTAGCTACCGTGATCGGGCACGCGGCAATCAGCGCAAGACGATGCAGCTGCCCGCAAGCGGGTTCCTCATGCGCTTCCTCACCCACGTGCTTCCGCGCGGGTTTATGCGCATTCGCCACTATGGCGTGCTGGCCAGCCGTAGCAAAAGCCATCTACTGCCCACGGCGCGCACCGCGCTGGAGGTGAGCGTCCCCCCGGCCGTTGCGCCGGAGTCGGTGCAAGCCTTCTGGCTGCGCGTGGCCGCACTCGACGTTACCTTGTGCCCCGCTTGCCGCATCGGCCATCTGTGCGTGGTGGGCTCGATCCTGCCCTTGATGCCTTACCGGGCGCGACCACCATGAACCCGAAATCGGCAGCCGACGCAGTCAGATTCTCACCCCCATCGCGCGTGCGGCGAGGCGCCCTCTTGCACGACCCCTTACCATTGACCCGTCTGGAGCGCTCTGCGATAGTGTCACGAACTCTCACAAGCGCTTTCCACAGCTATGACATGCGCCTGCCTGCGTCATTCGTCACCAACCACCGCCGCATCCGGCCCAGCGCGCCCATTCATTTCCCAACCGCCTGCGCTTGAATCCAGCGGTTCAGTTCAACCGATCTTATCCGCCATGCTGCCGCACGGCGGATAAAATCCTGTTCGTTGGGCGTCTGTCAGTTGAACCTGGAATCGTTCTTCGCATGCGCAGATGTTCGCCTACCGAATCGGCTTCTGTGTGCAAGCGCCGGATCCGTTTGCGTCACGGCGCTACCGGCACTAATCTCGTCGCTGGGTCGGTGCGCGTAAGCCAGTGCCTCCGGTCACGGGTCGCGTGACGCAAGCCGTGGGTTCGTGGTCCTGCAAGCGGTCGTGGTTTCCCGCAGGCGATGTTCTCTCGTGAAGGTCGCGGTATGCTAGCGTCAATGCCTTCGATCGCAGCCCAACCCGGCGCTCAACCAGAGCGCCCAACGGCGACGCCGTTGGGTCCCCGCCGCGCTGCGCGCGTCGGCGCCCGGTTAGCTCTGCGTTAGCCCTATGCAAACTCTTACCTATTTCCCCGTACTCTTACTTTTTGTAGCCTGCACGACGCTCGGATTCGGTGGTAGTAGTTGGAAAGAAGAAGTGTTGCTACACGATGGCAGCAAAATTGTCGTTAGCCGCTCGGTATCGCGTGGTGGGCCCCACGAGATTGGTCAACAAGGCACCTACCAGGAGCAAACCTTGACTTTCACGATGCCTGGGAGTGGCCGAAGCGTGAAGTGGGAAGACCATCGAAGCAACGACATTGGATCGTCGAATTTCTTGCCGATGCTGCTGGATGTATACGGCGACGCGGCGTACCTGGCGGTCTCGCCAATGGGCTGTCTGTCCTACAACAAATGGGGTCGGCCGAATCCGCCCTACGTGGTCTTCAAATATGACAGCACGACATGGCGGCAGATTGCGCTCGTAGAATTGCCCTCGGAGAGCAAGGCGGTAAACTTGATCTTCTCCATGCCGGATTTCGAGGTGGAGAAAGCCGGAAAGAGATTCATGTCGGTCGAGATGATCAAGGCCATCGTGTCGGATTATCAGCAACCCGAATACAGGAGCATTTTGAGAGAAAGTGTGAAAGGAAAAGGATCGGGCGTCACAAGCTGTCTTGCAATGCTACCCGACGGAAACGGCGGATGGATCGGGACAGACTCATTTCGTCATTCCACTCGCGAGGAATGTCTGGAATTTTGCGCTCGAAAAAAGATTGCTGCTGACTACTGCAAATGTTCTATTTCCGACAAAGGCAATAGATCTCCCTAATGTGTCTCCCGCGCTTTCGATCTGGGAGATTTCTTAATGCAATTTCTAAGCGCAAGCTAATAGAGGGCTAACATTCGCATGCACCTGACCGGCTACAGCGGGCTTCGCCCGCTTCCGCCGGCAGGTGATGCGGGGCGTTGAGGCTGTAGAAAAAGCCTTTTGTGCACGGCGAATCTCCTCCGCGCATTCGCATTCGCGTTGTAATTGGAAGTGTTGCCGGTCTATGCCGATTCGGACGCTACCGGCTCAACGTCGAAGCACCGCGCTCCTCTCCCGTTTCTTTCTTCTCACTGCGCATAGCCGTTGTGTGCCAGCTTCTCGATGTTGTGCACCAGGCAGAAG
>WNFL01020862.1_pt2 | contig 35968 bp, 27 predicted proteins | sample 5400361 | NCBI WGS metagenome assembly WNFL01 (sample SAMN13153351, study PRJNA577476) | soil metagenome | isolation source: 40 cm soil on Douglas fir-dominated hillslope | place: USA:California | collected 2013-09-17
AAAGGCAGCAGTTGACGCCGCCATCAATGAGTTCGCTTGTCGGCGGAAAGCCGTACCCCACACGCGCGTCTGTCACGGGCGACAAGCTGACCGACGATTCCTCATCCTTGAGCATTCTAATTTCGTCGGCCGTGACCCAGGTGGCATGGGCGATCAACACGTCCTTGCCAAGGAAACCCTCCTTGCCGTGCATCTCGACCACCTTCGGAGAGTTGCGTACGCCAGGCACGTGCAGGGCGATCGGAATGCCGATGCCACGCGCGAACTCGAACTCCCGCCGGTACACGGTTTCGGGCGATCGCTTGCCAAAGCGCCACATGCCGCGCCAGCCGAGACCAAGATGAATCAGGCCGCCGTTGACGAATTTCGCAAAGTCCCTGTGAAGGCGTTCGACGTCCGCGAGTGGCAGCGCTTCGGTTTCCGCGAGCAGCGGCGACCAACCGTAAGAAAAGCGTGCGCGAATGCCGGTATCGGCGAGAGCCATGAGCTCCGCGTCGGCGAATTCCGGCGCCGGAAGCATATGCGACCAGTTGTGGACCGTCGTAACGCCGGAGTCGATCGCCTCGACGGCGCCGAGCCGCGTTCCGAGATCGGTGTCGGCCGGTGTCCAGAACTTGCCAACCGCCACCAGCATGGGGAAATAGCTTTCCTCGTGGCGGTCTCCGGAGAAGCCGCGCAGCAGCGTGTTCCACATGTGCCAGTGGGTTTCGACAAGCCCGGGCAGGACGATCATGCGTTCGCCACTGATCGCGGTAGCGGCAGGCGCGTTGAGCGCCTTTCCGACGGCAACGATGCTGCCATCCTTTACGTGGATGTCGCCGCCGGCAATGTCGCCGAGTGCAGGGTCCATCGTCATCACATAGGCGCCGCGGATGACGAATTCTCCGCGCGCCGGCAGAGGTCCGACCGGACCGCGTTGTTGGGCCTTCATCGCGGATGGGCCCGCGAACAGCGCGAGGCTGCCGGGGACAATGCCCGTCGTTACGACGGCGGCTGTATGGCGGAGCAGACGTCGGCGCGTCAGCGAGTTCATGAGGTCCTCCCTAGCGATTCAGCTTAGAGGTCGTCGTTCAGGCCAACGCCCGTTTGACCCGATCAGGTGTCATGGGCGTTTCGCGCAGGCGCCGACCCGTTAGTGCGGCGAAGGCGTTGCTGATGGCAGGAGCAACGAGCGGCGTCCCCATCTGGCCCGCGCCGGTTGGATGATTGTCGGTGGCGACAAGTTCAATGTGTATCTCAGGCAGGTCGCTCATGCGCATCACCTGATAGTCGTAGAAATTGGATTGCTCGACAACGCCATCTTTTATCGTGATGCGCTCCGACAGCGCCAAGCCCAAACCGTAGACGATGCTGCTTTGAGTCTGCGCGATCACATTGTCTGGCTGGACCGCAATGCCGCAGTCGAAGGAGCACCAGAAATTGTGAACCTTGATCTTTCCGCTGGTTCGGTCGACCGAAATTTCCGCGATGCCCGCGAGCAGTGCATTTGAATAGTCGATGAAGGCAAAGCCGAGCGCACGACCGGCAACTGACCTCGTGCCCCAACCGGCCATTCGGGCAACGCGCTCCACTACGGCGCGGCCGCGCGGGGTATTTTTGAGAAGCTCGAGCCTCAGCGCGATCGGATCAAGGCCGCGCAGGCGCGCGATCTCGTCCAGAAACGCCTCGGAGACGAACTTATTGGCCGTGTAGCCGATACCGCGCAGCGGCGATGTGCGCACCCCGCTGTCACGGTAGATCTGGCCGCAATACTGATTGGGGATGTCATAGGAGCGCAACTCGACGCCAAGCATCAGGATTGTATCGGTCCGGCCGCTTCTCTCATAACGAACCGGATCCATATATGGCGTCACGCGGTCGCCGGCGAGACGCTGATGCCAGGCGATGATCCGGCCGGAAGAGTCCAATCCGGCCCGCATATAGTGGGCCGTGATCGGCCGCAGTCGGCCATTGAGAATGTCGTCCTCCCGCGTCCACATCATTTTGACTGGACGCTTGCTAGCCTTGGACAGCAGAACGGCGTCGACGATGTAGGTGTCATCGCGGTGACCGCGCCGGCCGAAGCTGCCGCCGAGCAAGGTATAATGCAGGGTGACCTTTTCGCGGGGGATGCCAAGCGCTTTCGCTGCGGCGTCAAGCGCCATCGTCGGGCTCTGCGATCCGCACCACACTTCCGCCGCGTCGCCGTCTGCCGATACGACAGCGATCGCGTTCAGCGGCTCCATTTGGGCGTGGTAGGCATAGTCGCAACGGTACTCGGCTTCGACCACAGTCGTTGCGGTGCTGAGCGCGGCTTCGGCATCCCCCTGCTTGAACCAGTCGGCGGTAATCGGAACACTGAGATCGCGGGCGGCGGCGGCAAAGTCGTCGATCGCCTTGACGCTGTCAAAACCCCAGGCCCGGCCAGTGCGATTCCAGCTGATGGTGCCTTCGATCGCCGCTTTGCCGTTGAATGCGGCCCAAGGAGTCTGCGCGAGGACGCCGACGCCATGGGGCAAGCGCACGGTCGCAATCACCCCAGGTACGACCTTGACCTTGCCTTCGTCAAAGCTGCCGGGCGAGCTGCCGTCGATCGGGCAGGTCGCGACGGCTCCGTAGATCATCCCCGGCACTTGCACGTCGATCGAATATATTGCCGTGCCATTCACTTTGCTCGGTAGCTCAAGGCGCATGACGTCCTTGCCGATCAAGCGAAATTCGCTCGGCTTCTTCAGCTCTTCCGGTTTGATCTCCGGCGCCGTTGCCGGGATATCGGCGAAGGTTGCGATTTCACCGTAGCTGAGCCGCCGATTGGTCTTGGCATGCACGACGACGCCGGGCTCTGTGCCCAGTTCACTTACAGGCACACCCCATCTCCGGGCCGCGTTGTCGAGCAGGACGCGACGCACTTGCGCGCCAAATATCCGCAGCGGCTCGAAGTAAGCCCTCACCGCGGTGCTGCCCGCCGTATACATCGCACCGCCAAAGGCGGGGTTGCCGTAAACTCGCTCGATGACCGGCGCGGGTTGGACACGAACCTTGTCCCAATCGGCGTCAAGCTCCTCGGCGAGAATGAGGGGCAGCGATGTCATCGAGCCTTGCCCCATCTCGGCGGCGGCCGACATGATCGATACTGTTCCGTCAGGCGCTATGCTGACCCATGGGCTGAAATGCGTGTTCGTTCCATTGCTGTCCAGCCCAGCGGCATCCGTTGGGCTGCCAGCATCGAGCGCTAGCGCAAAGGTCAGGCTAGCCGCACCGATCATGGTCTGGCGACGGGAGATGATGGTGCTTGCCTGCGTGCCAGATTTCATTGCTCAGGCCTCCCTGGCAGCACGTTCGATCGCGCGCACGATCCGCGGATAGGTCCCGCAGCGACAGATGTTGGTGCTCATGTGGGCAACGATCTCGTCGCGGGTCGGATGCGGCTTTTGCTTGAGGAGACTGACCGCGCTCATGATCTGCCCGGACTGGCAATAGCCGCATTGCGGCACGCGCTCGGCGAGCCACGCCTTTTGCACCGGATGCAAGGAATCCGGCGATAAGCCCTCGATCGTCGTTACGGCTCGGCCGGCGACCTCGGCGACCTGCGTTTGGCAGGAGAACGCACGTTCACCATCAATGTGGACCATGCAGGCCCCACACAACCCGGCGCCGCACCCGAATTTCGTACCGGTGAGCTTGAACTGTTCGCGAATGACCCACAGAAGCGGAGTTTCCGCCGGCGCGTCGCAACTCACCGCCTGACCGTTGATGCGAAACTCGATAGCCATGCGCGTCTCCTCGTGGAGTATCGATGATTTTCGCCTGCTGCCTAGAATGGCCCGTTTGCGTTTTTCCACTGATCGCGTGGCGGAACGGGCCACAACACATCCCAGTGCTCCACGATTTTTCCGTTGTCGACGCGAAACAGATCGTAGAGCGCAGTAGGTCCAGTCGGCAGATCTCCTTCTGACAGCACAAGCACGAAGTTGCCTTCAGCTACGAAGCGACGGGGGGTGAGATACAGCTGCCCTCCCTCCTTGGCCACGCTTGCAATTCGATCGCGCAACCGGGCAATTCCATCTCCGATTTTTGACGCATGCTGCGCATAGTGGGCGCCTTCAATGAACTCTTCGATGCGATCGAAGCGCAGCGCGACCATGACCGTCTCCCTGTAGGTCCGCACCAGCGTCCGATTGGATTCCGTTTTGTCGCGATCAAGCACTTGGGTCGGACCATCGACTTGCGTGCGGCCCGACAGATTGGGAGGCTCCTCCGGCTCCTGTCCGCCCCAATGCTCAACGATCTTGCCCTCCTTGAAGCGGAACAGGTCGAATGCGATTGCCGTTCCGCCATAGCGCGCAACGCCTTGGTACTTGGAATGCAGCAGGACGAAATCTCCGTCCACAAGCGTGCGATGGATCGTAACATCGGTCGCGGGTGCGCTCGCTACTTCCGCGGCAAATGACTTCATCCCGGCGAGGCCATCACTGAGGTTCGGGTCATGTTGAATAAACGACCCGCCAAAGTATCGATCGACTGCCGTTGGGTCCTTCTTGCGAAAGATATCGGTCATCGCCTGGCGAGCGGTGGCGGCCAAAGTGTCAGAGATCGTCACAGCTTGCCCCTGCGATTGAGCCGTCACCGCTGGCAGCGAAGCTGCGACGCCGCCCGCGATGACTGCCAGCACCACAGCGCCTCTCTGACGAGTGGCGTTCCAATATGCGAACAAACCCTTTGCCACGGCGCGGCTCCTTTCATCTCGACCAACTTGCCCCGTCCAATGTGGTCACCGACATCTCCTGCGGCAACAAGCCTGCTCATCGTAGAAGCCGGACGAGAGTCACGTTCTCGACCCTCAATCGACGCATTCTTCCTTTACCTTCAGGTGTGTTCTCGTCCCGCATTGATTATCGGTGCGTACTCCGTGATCTCTCGCCGCATCATTTGGTCGAACTGCGCGGGGGTCATAAGCAACGGAGACAGGCCTATCATTTCAAAGTTTGTGCGCACGGTTGATGCATTCAGGATCTTGGCGGTGATCTCGTTGAGCTTATGCACCAGTTGAGGATCTGTTTTGGATGAGACCAGAAGGCCGACCCAGAACAAGTACTCGGCGTTGCGTACGCCCGCTTCTGGCAATGTCGGGACATTGGGCAGGAGATCAGTTCGCTCCTTCGAGCCCACTGCCAGCGCCCTGAGTTTGCCCGTCTCGATCAATGACAGCGCGGAGGCGAGCGGCGCGATGTAGTAGTCGATTCGTCCAGCCACCATTTCGCTCAAGGCTGCCACCGGCCCCTTGAATGGCACATGGACGACGTCAATCCCGGTCGCGAGGCGAAACTTCTCCCCGCTCATGTAGGATGCGCTACCGAGGCCCGCCGACGCAAAGTTGAGCTGTCCCGGTTTTGCCTTTGCGGCATTGATTAAATCGGCAACAGACTTGATGCTGCTGTTGGACGGAACGACGAGGACGTCCCGCACGACCGCGAGGGTTGCGGCGCCGGAGAAATCGCCCACAGGGTCGTAATTCGCTTTGTTGACAAGCGGAGCGGTCGTGTGGGCCCCAGACGTAATGTAGACAGTGTGACCGTCGGCCGGTGAAGCCAGGATTGACTGCGCAGCGATTATCCCGGACGCGCCGACCTTATTCTCCACATAAACGGGCACACCCAGTTCGCTTTGCAGCTGCTCTGCAATAATGCGCCCGACGATGTCGGAGACACTGCCGGGGGAGCTGCCGCAAACCAGTTTGATCCCTTTGCCCCCCGGAAACTCCTGCGCACTGGCGGCCGCGTTCGCCAGTAGTGAAGGCCAGAGGAGCATGCTGCCCGCAGCGCGCGAGAAAGTGCGTCGAGTGAAGCCGGGATGGTGACTGAACTTCGTCATTGGTTTGTTGCCTCCCGTTCACTGCCGCGGCAGCCCGAGCTGCTGAGCCATCCAGTCGGCCGTGAGCCCGCGCCACCGCCAAGGCCGGTTGTTGGCGATGTGATTGCCATCTTCGATGTAGAGAAGCTCGACGGGCCCCGAGGCCTCGTCCGCGAGGCGCTGTGCGTGACGCCAGTCCACCAGCCGATCCTGCTTGCCCATCAGAATGAAGAGCGGGCAGTCGATCTGGCGCGCAATCCCATCCTTGAGGGTCAGGGTAGCGCTGTAAGATTTCGCCTCTTGTTGAGTCGCACAATGACTTCGGACGCGAAAGGTTTCGCGCGAAAGTTCGGGCAGGTTGTCCCAGATATCATGGAAGTCGTAGGGGCCGGCAAGACCGATGCAAGCGCTGATGCGCTTCTCAAAAGCAGCGGCGCGCGGCGCCAGATAGCCGCCCATGCTCACGCCCCACAGGCCAATGCGCGCCGCATCGACATCACTGCGCGTGAGCACCCAATCGACGATTGCGGCGGCCGGGATCTCGAAGTCGCCTCGGATCGGATGCTCATACTCGGCTTCGCCTTGCCCGGGTCCGTCGACCATCAAGGTGGCTATTCCGCGCGACAGGAACGGCAGCTCGTAAGCCTCCATCTCCTCCTTTGCGGATTCGAGGCCCGGCACCATGATCATGACCGGTGGTTTAGCCGCGCCCGCGGGACGCCGCAGATACCCGGCCAGAAAGGAGCCGCCATAGGGAATCTCGACTCGCTCCCCCGGCGGACGCAGATGAGGCAATGCGAGTTGCTTGCATTCGATGGCTTTCGCGTGTGCCGCTCGCATTTGTGCCACGTCGTTCACAAACATGAACTTGGCGAAGTGATAGTAGACGGCGGCGCGCGAGAGATGCTCGCCCGCGCTCAGGTGGTAACCGTCCTCCAGAGCGGCACGCCCGAGATCCTCGTGATCAGCGGCGCGCAGGGACCATGCGGCGCACCAGTCTTCCCAGCGTTCGATCTGGCCGGTTACCTCCTGGAAATCCGCCAGCAGCACGCCGTTCGAGATGAAGCGGGGCGCCCAGTGATATATCGCCGTTTCCACTCGCGCGTCTCTGCTCACCAGAAATCCTCGGGCTATGAAGCAACGGCTTCTTGGCGGCGCGTCTTTCCAAACGTATGGAGGTTCTGGCGTTTTGAAAGTAATTGTTTATTATGGATCGATAACCTGCAGGCATAGCTCACCATGACCCTCCAGCAGCTGCGTTACCTCTGCGGGATCGCGGACCACGCGCTCAATATTTCGAAGGCGGCTGAAGCGCTACACACTTCTCAACCCGGCGTGACGCGCCAAATTCGGCAATTGGAGGAGGAACTGAAGACCGAGTTGCTGGTGCGCCAGGGCAACCGGATCTCGGCGCTCACCGAACCGGGACGCGCCGTGGTCGAGATCGCGCGACGCATGCTGCGCGATGTCGAGAATATCCGCAGTGTGGGGGCAGATCACGCCGATGCCGACAACGGGACTCTGACCGTGGCGACGACGCATGTGCACGCGCGCTATATCCTGATGCCCGTGGTGCAGCGTTTTCGGCAGCGCTTCCCGAACGTGCGTCTCAGTGTACGCCAGGGCAATCCGGACCAAATCGTCCAACTTGTAGCGGTCGGTGGAGCCGACCTCGGCCTTGCATCCGCGCCGACCGAAGAGACCCCTATACTTGTCCGTCTTCCTTGCTACCGCTTTCGTCGCTGCGTTCTGGTGCCAAAGCGCCACCCGCTGTTGAAGAAAAAGCGGATCACGCTTGCCGACATGGCGGCTTACCCAATGATCAACCTCGACGTATCGTTTGCCAGCGGCGTCTCAGTGATGAGCACCTTCCAAGCCAAGGGCATCACGCCGAACGTAGTCTTGACGGCAACCGATGCCGACGTAATCAAGGCCTATGTGGCAGCTGGCCTGGGGATCGCGACCTTGCCGGAGCTCGCTTATGATCCAAGGCAAGATGCGGCTCTTGCGACGATCAAAGCTCGCCATCTCTTCCCTCCCAACATCAGCTACGTGTGGGTGCACAGGCATTTGTACCTTCGAGGGTACGCGTTCGAATTCATTCGGATGCTCTCTCCCACGTGGACACGTGCGTTGATTGTTCGGTTCATGCGCTCGGACGAGGTCGCAGATGTCGGATTGGCGATTGACCCTGAATAACCGACTGGGTGAAGTGATCTTGCATTTGCCGGTCTGATGGCCGCGTTGCCTCTAAAGGGAGTGCAACCCGCGACGAGTCATGATCGCGAGGCCGATGACGACGACGCAAGAGAACAAGGCCGGGATCGATGCCACCACAAACGACGTTCGGCTCGACCAAACTCCAACCGACACCGGTCGCACGAATCTCGGTGGGATAGAGGTCGACCAAACTCCAACCGACACCGGTCGCACGAATCTCGGTGGGATAGAGGATCGACGCCAGCGCGTTTGGTTAGCCGCAATTCCCCGCAGCAAACGTGAACGAGAAATAGCCCCAAGCGCGGCTGGCAATAATCGTAACGCAGAGCCCCGCGATAAGAAATACCGGGACAAGTCTACGAAAAAAAGCGGCCGATCGATGTTCCGACTCACCCGTCTGGATCGAGAGGACGCCCAGCAGACCAAACTTGGGCCGGCGGGGCCTTTGAAGCGTGGAGATCAGGAAAGCGCTGCCTTCACGCGTTCGGGCGTCATGGGAAGCTCCCGCAGTCGGCGCCCGGTAGCATTCGCGAAAGCATTCGCAAGCGCCGAAGATGTAGGAGGAAGAGAACCTTCGCCGGCACCGTGAGAAGGATCGCTGCGCTCCATCAGAACGAGTTCAATGGCGGGAACCTCGGAGAACGTGAGTATGGGATAGCCCGACCAGTCCCGGCTCGTGATCTCCTTTTTGTCGAAGGAGACCTGCTCCTTCAGAGTGAGACTGATCGCCTGGATGATGCCTCCTTCAAGCTGATTCTTCGCGCCGTCCGGATTGACGACGAGACCGATATCCGCAGCCAGCACAACTCGGGGGACTTTGATCACGCCTGTCTTTCGGTCGACCTCCGCGTCCACCACCGCGGCGGCATACATGCCGACGCTCTTGTATCGACAATAGGCTATGCCGCGCCCACGCCGCCCATCGCCCTTCTTTCCTGGGGTCCAGCCCGCCTTGTCCGCAGCAGCTTGAAGCACGGCCCGGGCTCGAGGATCGCTAAGATGTAGGAGGCGGAACGACAACGGGTCCATACCCGCGACGTCGGCGAGCTCGTCCATAAAGGATTCGATTGCGAAAATGTTTCCATGAGCTCCCAGCGTTCGGAAAGATCCATTTCGTACGGGCGCGTCGAGGAGGAGATGGTTTCGGATCTCCTTTCTCGGCAGCTCGTAGGTCGGCACCGCATTGCGGTCTCCGTCGCCGAACGGCTGAGGGATATGCGGAGCGGGAGATTTGACGAAGGGGGCGCTCAAATCCCACGCAGCGAGAAGATTCACGCCGCCGGCTTGACCAGGCCGCATCGCGTGACTGTTGCTCCAAAGATCGTACGACCAATCCACGATTCTTCCGTCAGATGCGAGTCCCGCCTCGACCCTCATCGCCATTCCGGGGCCGAAGGGCTCCCAGGCGAATTCGTCGTCCCGCATCCACTGAAGCTTGACGGGCGCGCCTGCGAGGGCACGGGCAACCAGAGCCGTGTCCAAGGCCACGTCGTCCGCACCGTTCTGGCCGTAGCATCCCGCCCCCGGGGTGTGAATGACATCGACCTGACCGTCATTCATTCTCAACGCCTTGGCCAGATCTCCTCTCAGTGGAAACACGCCTTGCGTGTGGGACCATACAGTCATGCGATCGTCTTTCAGCCATGCGATAGCGCAAGAGGGGCCGATCGATGCGTGAGACACGTATGAGCGGGTATACTCGCCGCTCACTCTCCTGACCTGGTCAGGCACCGGCTCGGACTGACCGGTTGCGCCCACTACGATCGTTTCGGCGCGCAGTTTCTTCAACTCTCTGTGCAAATCGGCGATATCAGGAAGTGGCACAGCGTCGTCGCTCCAGTGCGCCGCTGACTCCAGAGCATTGCGGGCGGCAATTGCCTGCTCTTCGCGCTTTGCGGCAACCGCCAGAAAATTGCCGTCGCGAACAACCGCTACCACGCCTGGAAATGAGCGTACCGCAGCTTCGTCGAGCGAAACCAGTTTCGCCCCGTAGCGCGGTGGACGGACGACTCTCGCAAAGACCATCCCCGGCAGCCTCATATCCTGTACGTAGGATGGCGCTCCAGTGAACTTACCTGGCAAATCGATCCGATTGATCGGCTCGGCGACGATGGAATAGTCACTCGGCTTCTTTGGCGCTGCTGCGCCTGTGATCTCTCCCTTCAACAGGTCGGGATCTGCGCTTGCGATTTCCCAAAAGGTCGCACGTTCCCCTTTGGGAGCGGTGATGATGCCGGACTTGATATGCAGTTCTTCCGGGCGGGCGGCGAACCGCCGTGCCGCCGCAGCAAGAAGAATGCCGCGCACCTGCGCACTTGCCGTTCGAATAGCGCTTCCGCTTTGCTCGATCGATTGACTGCCGAAGGTGTACTGCTCATCGGGACCACGTGACGTGTCGGCGGAAATCACGCGGATCTTGTCGAACCCGATGTCAAGCTCCTCCGCTGCGATCTGCGCCAATGCCGTGAGAATCCCTTGACCAAGCTCGGCCTTCCCGGTGAATACGGTCACCGTTTCGTCTGGCTCCAACCGAATCCATCCCTCCAACCTTCGGTTATTGCGCACACTGAATGGCAATGTTCCAGGCGTCTGGCCAAACGCCACAGCGGGCGCCAAGGCGAACGAAGCCACGACGATACCAAGCGACTGCGTGAAGCGTCTACGCGATAGGCCTCGGTCCGTCATCTCGCGACCTCTGCTGCAGCCCGGCGAACCGCGCGCACCACCCGATTTTGGACGCCGCATCGACAGAGCTGGTCCTCAAGGGCGGTCTTGATTTCTTCCTCGCTCGGATTTGGATTGCGGTCCAACAAAGCCTTTGCGGCCATGATCATGCCGTTGGAGCAATACCCGCATTGAGCGGCTTGCTCATCGATGAACGATCTCTGCAAAGGATGCGGCTTCTCGATCGTACCCAATCCCTCAAGTGTGATGACCTCATCTTCACCGACGTCCCGCAGGGCAATCGAGCATGTTCTCGTGAGTGCTCCGCCCACGATAGCGGCGCAGGCACCACATTGCCCGAGACCGCAGCCGAACTTGGGGCCATTCAAGCCGAGATCGTTCCGCAGCACATACAGCAACGCGGTATCGGGCGTGGCGTCCACCAGATGCAGTTCACCGTTTACCAAAATTCGATGCGACATCCTTGCACCCACAAAGCCGGAAAGCAATCATTCGACTGTCGAAGAGGACATCTTGCCGGCCAACTGTGCACACGCTTTCGTCAAATAAGCGCATCCCAGAGCGCCGTGTCAGGCCAGTAAGATTAAGCACAGGTACGTAGCGGCGATCAGTGGGCCGGCGCTGCTTTCGCGACAACTTCCCGGTCTCTGGAGAATCGCTTGTCGAGACTGAACGCCCCCGCACCGAACGCGGTGATCTGGAGCAAGCCGCCCGCCATCATCACGTTCTTGAGGAAGTGGATCATCTGATTCTGGTCAGCGAAGTTGCTATGGAACGACACCGCCGCAGCAATCGAGAACAATGCGAGCGCAGTTGCGACGAGGCGAACCTGATAACCTGCGACAAGCAGAAGTCCGCCGCCGAGCTCGACGACGACTGCCACGACGTAGGCCAGCGGCGGGAGTGGTAAGCCCGCTGCGGCAATCATTGCGGTCGTCGTACCGTAAGTCGCGAGCTTGCCAAAACCGCTCATGGCAAACGGAAGGCCGATCAACAGGCGGCCTAAGAACGGAAGGTAGCGTGTGGCGTCCATTGCGTTTGTTCCTTCTGCCAGTATAAGTTCAATCAGCCTCGACGAGGATGAATTCAGCGTTCTCTTCAGCCGTGATGGTGAGTTCGGGCTCATCGATGGCGGCGATGCCGTCACCGACCGCAACCCGCTGCCCATTGACGAGCACCGTACCCTGGGAGGGGGCGAGGTAGGCGTGGCGGTGAGTCGGCGCGTGGGTGAGTGCGGCTCCGGCGAGAAGCGTGGCGCCCAGAACCCGCGCATCAGCGCGGATCAGCAGGGTATCGGCATTCTTCGGCTCTCCGCTTGCCAGTTCGATGAGGCGTCCGGAGCGATCCGCTTTGGGGAATTTTCGGCTGTCCCAGCGCGGCTTCCCGCCGCGGCGGCGCGGAAGCAACCAGATCTGGAAAAGCTTGAGAGGGTCTTCGTCGCGATTGTACTCGGAATGGCTAATTCCGGTGCCAGCACTCATGACCTGGACGTCGCCAGCGACAGTCCGGCCGACATTCCCGGTGCTGTCTTCGTGTGTCACGGCGCCTTGGCGGACATAGGTGACGATCTCCATGTCGGCATGGGAGTGACGGCCAAAGCCCATGCCGGGCGCGATCTCGTCGTCGTTCCAGACCACGAGGGCGCCGAGGGCACTGTTCGCCTTATTACCGTCGGCCGAAACGACGAAGTGATGGCGCGCCTTGAGCCAGCCACGATCACCATGATCCAGCGTTCCTTTGGATCGAAGTTGCAACATAGCCGTTCCTCGACTTCGGACTCGATGGGTCTCCGTTCGCGAGTGGTTATGGCGCTGAACCGATGGCGTGATTAGTCACTAGATTGTGGACACGTCGTTCCATATGGCGAACGACCAACCGACTATCCGCTCTATGAGATGGCTGACGACCTTAAGGCGCCGGAGCGAAGGCGATCACCGCCCGACGTTTTGGCAAGATGCCGTATCGCGAGGCAAAGACGAGACACATGATGCCGTGCCGCTGCGCACCGGACGAGCGCACCGGTGCGAGGGCGTCTTGGCAGCACGTGACTGGCAGCAGCGTAATCCCAGCACCCGTGCGTGCGACCGCTATCAAGATTTCAAAGCTGCCAGTCGCAAGGCGAGGCCCACGTTCCGCGACAATGCACCCCTAAAGATTTGGGCTACTGTATCGCCTTAGACGGTTTGGCATTCGGATTTCCTGGAGCGGTTGTCTCGGCTTCTTTGCTTCTCAAACCCTTGTCGCGCCGAAATTTGAAGTGCTCTCCCAAATAGTCGATCAGGACCCGTACAGCCGGCACCAGTCCCCGTTTCGTAGCGAATACGAGATGGACGTTGACCTCTTCGGAGTGCCAATCGGGCAGAATCCGGATAAGCCGCTTCATCCGTAGCTCATCTTCAACCACGTCAGACGGCAACAGGGCGACCCCCTGTCCGGCTGCCGCAACCTGGAGCAACAGGTTGAAATCGCCTGAGGTCAAAACTGGATCGAACGAAAGCGTTTTCGTCCCGCCGTTTGGACTGATGAGAGTCCATGTTGGCCGTCTCACGTCCTCGATGAAGCTGAGGAAAGGCAACGAGGAGATCACATCTGCGCTTGCCGAGAGTTGATGAGCGTTTGCAAATGCAGAGCTTGCCACGAATATCAGCTCGCTCTTGTAGAGCATTCGCATCGTGGTGGCCTCATCCGCCAACCGAAGGCGCGCGCGGATCGCAATATCGACGTTATCCTCGACGAGATCGATTGCGCGGTTTGTGGCCAGGACCTGCAAGCGTACCTTTGGATAGCGAGCCAAAAATTTCGGCAGTATTTTTGCTAGCACGAACTGGGAAAGGCCTGTTGGGCAGCTCATTCGGACGAGGCCGACGGGTTCTGCGCGTCGTACGGCAACGGCACGCTCGGCTGCATCGAAATCCGCAAGGATCGCGCGGCATTGATCGTAGAACGCATTGCCGACCTCGGTGCAACGCACGCTCCTCGTCGAGCGCTCAAGCAGGCGTACGCCCAGACGGGCTTCGAGATTGGCAATGTGCCGGCTCACGCTTGACTTCGGGAGGTTTAGCGCGCGGGCTGCCGCCGAGAACCCCTGGTGCTCCACAACAGCTGCGAAGTATTGGACATCATTCAGGTCGCGCATGGCGTGAACTCGGTACGGTCGACGCCGATGATAGCATGAAACCGCATTGTTCCATACGCCGAACGCTGCGTCCCCGGTTCCTAGGCTTTTTGCTCCGTCAACCTGTTCGTAATTTGTGGGCCCTGGTGCGCCGGTCTTTGCTCGGTCGGCGCGGAGCTAAAGGAAGCAGATCATGAACCTCCTCCATGTTGACTCTGGCATTTTGGGCACCTCCTCGGTGTCGCGCCGCCTTTCGGCAGCGGCGGTGGCGCAGTGGCGCGAACGGCATCCCGAAACGAACGTCGTCTATCGCGATCTCGTTTCCGACCCGATTGATCATCTCACAGGCGACCTCCTCGCGGCGCAGAGGACCGGGGAACGTTCGCCTGCGATCCGCGATACGTTGGCCGTGGGCGCGAAAGTGCTCGAGGAATTCCTGGCCGCCGATGTCGTTGCGGTCGGCGCTCCGATGTACAACTTCGGAATTCCGAGTCAACTCAAGGCCTGGATCGACAGACTTGCGGTCGCCGGAAAGACATTTCGCTACACCGAAAAAGGACCGATCGGCTTAGTCGGCGGAAAGACAGTTGTCGTCGCATCCTCGCGAGGGGGCTTTTACGGTGAGGACAGCCCATTGAACGCCATTGATCACCAGGAGAAGTACTTGAGTGCCGTCTTCAGCTTCTTCGGCATCACGGATATCCGCTTCCTCCGCGCCGAGGGCGTCAATGTGAGCGCCGAGCAGCGGCAGAAGGCAATCGCCGCCGCGGAGCGCAACGTCGTTCAACTCCTCGCGGCTTGACCGGAGATCCATAACATCGGCGTCGGGCTTACCGCACCGAAAAGCAAATTTCCTGGTGGCGACTTGAGGAAAGTCGGCCACCAGATGAAGCTGGTCGGCGGGTTTGACCCTCGGCAGATCTCGCCGTTTCGACCAACCAGAACCGACGTTAACTCGTCGACGGACATAATTCATTGTGGGTGCTCCCATGAATTCGAACGCATACCCCTGAGGTACAAATGCCTAGTCGCGTCGAGCGTCGAGTCCTGGTTTGAACACACGAAAGGGTGCTTTCTCCGACTTGGACACGCGGGCTGGTTGTCGATTCATGCGCGCGGACGAGGTCGCAGATGTCGGACTGGCGATTGATCCTGAATGACTGCTGAGTGAAGTGATCTTGTCTTCGCCGTCTGACGGCGGCCCTGCCTGCTAATGGGAGTTCGACCTGCGACGTGTCGCGATCGCGAGGCCGATGACAAGGACGCAAGAGAACAAGGCCGGGATCGATGCCGCCACAAACAACGTTTGGCTCGACCAGTTGAGAGCAACAAGCTGGCCGGCAACAACCGGGCCTACGATGGCTCCGGCTCGTCCGACACCGAGACTCCAACCGACGCCGGTCGCTCGAATCTCGGTAGGATAGAGCGTCGACGCCAGGNNAGCGCCGGCTGCGCGCCTACGACACAAATCCCCGCAGCAAAGATGACGATGTACAGCGAAGTCAGCGCGAAGCCCGGCTGGCCAATGGTCGCAACCGAGAGCCCCGCGATGAGAAACACTGGGGCAAGTACGCGATAAAAGCCGAGCCGATCGATGAGCGGACCCATGAAGATCGCACCAACGAAGCCGCCGAGTTGGAGCGTGGTGCCCATCAACACCGCCGTTGATGAACTGAACCCCATGCGTGTCGACAGCAGCGGTAGCCAGTTCGCCAGGAAGAAGAGGTTGAGCAAATTGGCGAAACTGATCAGCCAGAGCAGCAGGGTCATCAAAGCCCGGCCATCGCGGAACAGCTTCGTAAACGAGCCACGTCCGCGCACTTGCTCCGGTCCCGGATGCAGATCGCGACCCGGGTCAATGCCCGGGGCTATGCGGTGCAGCAACTTCCGAAGCTTATCATGATCTTTCTGTTGCAACGACAGAAATAGCAGCGACTCGGGCAGCCGCCAGTGCATCACCGCAGCGATTCCTAGTGGCAGCACGCCCCCGACGAGGAAGACGGATCGCCACCCTCCCCAGGGAATCAGCGCTGCAGCGATCAAGCCGCCTGCGATTGCACCGCCAGTGAATCCGCAGGAGATCCACATCAGCAGCGACGCACGGCGATGCTGGGGGCTGTATTCGCTCGCCAGAGCGACAGCGTTCGCCATCACCCCACCGATACCGAGCCCCGCCAAAAAGCGCAGCACGACCAGTTGCTGTACGGACACGGCCGCAGCCGTGCCCAGCATGCACAAGCTGAAAAACGTCGTCGATCCAACGAGCACTGGCCGTCGTCCGATACGATCGGCAAGAATGCTCAACAGCATGGAACCAACCAGCATTCCAAGCAGCCCGGCGCCAAAAATGGGCCCGAGGGCTATCGGGTCGATGTGCCAATCCTCGGTGAGAGCGGGAGCAACAAATCCTATGGCCTGGACATCGAACCCATCCATGACGACGACGCCACCGATCAGGACCATGATCCCTTTCTGGAAGATGCATGTTGATCAAGCCGGCGATGTCCACAATCGACGGGTTGCCGAATATTGGTGAACGAGGGGCGGAGGCTTCCGCGTCCGACTTCTCGCTGGGAGCGCGCAGACCAGGAAAGGCCATGAGACGATCTGGGTTCGCGGTGTGACGCCTGGCTGTGGTCAGAGGGCATCTACCCCTGGCGATCACGATCGGGGCCGGTGCCGAACGACGGCTTAGCTAAACCCGGGGGCAGCCACATTCTTGATCGGGATGCGCGCGTTTGGCACGGGTTCGCAGTGTCGGCCCGACAACCGGGCGGATGCGCGAGACGACCGGAGCACCAATTCGAGAAGAACAAGCGTACGTTGTTCCAGGGACAACAACTCGACGCCAATCGGCGCTACGGCGAAGCGCGTCCGTTACCAGTAGCGAGTGCTGCCAATTCAGCGGGACTCTCGGGCGGGTTATTGCCGCGCCAGACCACGTGCATGTCGGGGCGAACCAAAATCAGATCTCTCTCATAGATCGCGCGCGCCGCGCCGCTGGCAATCTGCAGCACGCTGAATGGCGCCGACCGAGCCCGAAACGCACTTTCCAAGGAAGCCGTGTCGTGCCGCCCGTTCAGGGTAAGCAGGGTGTAACCCACGTTCGAAATTCGATCGTGGATCGGCGTGCCGTCCTCCAACCAAACATGGGGCAACCGTGCTCCTGGCCAAGTGGTCGGCTGGTAGTCCCGAAACAGGTGCTGGGGTCCCCCCGGGATGTTGTCGATGATGGGCGAGTCGACGTAGCGATAACCAAGTTCAGCGCCAATCATCTCGTTGACCTTGCGCTGTTCGACGGCAGCTACCTTAGCAAGGTTGTCGCGGACCGCTTGGCCAGTCGGGCTATCGTCACCAATTTCCGGACGCCATTCCGAGCGCCATTTGCGATAGCCGAGGGTCGCGTAACGCGAAGCCCCGATGTTCCGCTCACCGACCTGTCGCCGCTCGATCTCATATGAATCCAGCAGTTCCGGACCACCCCATCCGTCGAGGGTGGCGGCCAGCTTCCATGAAAGGTCAAACGCGTCGCCTACCCCCGTGTTCATACCAAGTCCACCGGCGGGAATGAGCAGGTGTACGGCATCGCCGGCCAGAAACACGCGCCCAGCGCGGTAACGATCGGCCAAGAGAAGGTTCTGACGCCATTCGCCGCAGTAGATCATCTCGTAGCGGACGGGTGTCCCAATGGTCTGCTCGAAGCGCTGCCTCATTTCCTCATCTGATTCGACAGCGGCGTGGAGCGTCCAATGCCGTTTCGAGTCCTGCATGATCAGAAATGTCGCCCATTCGTCCGCGGCCAAGTAATGCCGGCCTCGGCCAGGCCCCTGACCCAGCGGCAGACGATCGTAGAGTTCGTCACAGCGATAGAGTCCCTGACGAAATCTAGCCAAGTTGGCTTCGCCTCTGAGCCGAATACCAAGCTGTTTCCTCACCGCACTGGATCCGCCGTCGCAGCCGACAAGATAGGCGGCTCTTATTTTTCTCGATCCGCCATCCGACGATCGGACGGTCGCCACAACACTTGGCCCATCCTCTTTGAACTCCAGGAGGTCGGTGCCGTACCGAACCGCTACCGCCGGAATTCGCTCCGCGGCACGCTTGAGCACAGGCTCCAAAGTGTACTGTGAGATGAGTTGGTAAGGCTCGAGCGGCATTGAACCGTCGTTGATCTGCCGTATCTCCTGCCGGACCATGTCGGCCGACGGATACTTCAAATGCAGCAGCGGTGCCCGCGTCATTGCCAAAATGACAAAAACATCCATGACCGAGTCGCTCGTTAACCCAGCCGCGCGAAGTTCGTCAGCCAAGCCTATGCGGCGGAACATCTCCATCGAGCGCGCATTACAGCGCTCCATCTTCGGCAGAAATTGCGGTTCAACCTTTTGCTCAACGAGCATGCAGCGTATGCCGCGAAGTCCCAGGTCAATGGCCAATGTGAGCCCAACGGGACCGGCGCCGACAATGATAACCTGAGTATCCATTCAATCACGCCTCACATCGTCGCGCTCGTGGCAAAGACCGCCTTTGCAAAGCGAAGTTGCAGTGAGCCTCTCAACAACTTTACGCAGCAGCCGCGCGGCGGGCCAAGTTCTGGGACGGAGTCACGCCTCGGCCTGATTGACACGCGATGAGCTTTGCTCGGCCCTAGTCTCGCGGCCAAAGCATGGGCTACTGCGATCATTGTGCATTGATCGGAAACGGCGCGATTTGAACGAGATCGCGCTTGCACCACTTCACTCGCCGTAGCGACCGAACAAGCGCTTTACCGGTCGACAAGCTCACGACGGCAAGGAGCCCTAAGCCGCGACCTTCGGAAACGATAGGGCGTCCCAAACGCGCCGATTGCGATCAAGCTCAATCAGACGTTTGCGATTACCCAGGGACGCTCCCCGCCACAGGAAACATCCACGTAGGCGAAGTGAACGGACTTTTTTGCCGCGATCCAATGACCCCTACGCCTATCGGAGTAGCGAGCGTGAAGAACAAAATCGCATTGGAAGAGCATTTCGCAATCGACCTTACGATCGACCAATCCAAGATCTATTCACTGCCTGTGGCTTGGGAGAGGCTGAAAGCCAATCTCCTCGATATCGAACAACAGCGACTGGAACGAATGGATCAGGGCGGTACTGCGTTCTCGATCCTGTCGCTCAACTCTCCCGGCATTCAGGGCATTCCAAATGTCAAGGAGGCCATCGATGTTTCGCGACGCGCCAACGACGTTCTCGCCGAGCATGTTTCGCGCCACCCCACGAAATTGGGCGGGTTTGCGGCCTTGCCGATGCAGGATCCGAACGCGGCGGCGGTCGAGCTCGAACGCTGTGTCAAGACGCTCGGGTTCCACGGCTTCATGGTCAATGGCTTCTCGCAAGCCGGCAGTGCAGAGACCGTCGTGTATTACGACGCGCCGCAATTTGCTGACTTTTGGAAAAGCGCGAATGCGCTCGGCAAGCCATTTTACATGCATCCGCGCGACCCGCTGCCTTCCCGCGAGCCGATTTTCGACGGCTTCCCTTGGCTGACCGCGGCCACTTGGGCCTTTACGATGGAGACAAGCACCCACGCGCTGCGCCTGATGTCGTCAGGTCTGTTTGATCGCAACCCGAATTTACAGATGATTCTCGGCCATCTGGGTGAATGCATTCCGTTCAACATTTGGCGAATAGATAACATCGTCCGAAAGGCGCCCCGCGGCATCCCATGCAAACGCTCGCTCGGGGAATATTTCCGCGAGAATGTGTACGTGACGACCAGCGGAAACTTCCGGACGCCGTCGCTCCTCTCGACGATGCTGGAGGTCGGGAGCGACCGCATTTTGTACGCCGTCGACTATCCGTTCGAGAGCTTTGAAGAGGCCTCGCGCTGGTTCGACAATTGTGAGATCAGCGAGACCGATCGAAACAAGATCGGTCGCGAGAACTCACGGCGGCTGTTCGGCCTTCCGTGAAGTAACTCGTTTCCAAACTTGTTGCGCAGTCGCGGCCGCGAACAAGCGATCCTGCCAGGTAGACAAGGGCTGCGACTTCCACGGCCGACCGTCACTTGGGCGGTCGCGTCGGCGAGCCGCCGCGATGGCGTGTTGGCCGACATGTTCGCACGCAACGTTCAAAAAAAAGCGCGGCACAGCGCGGACCGATCGGCAATCCCAAACGTGCGCATTCTTATCAAGAAGCGCTGCGCAAAGCGAGCGAGCGTGCGGCGTTCGTTATGCGCAGTGGGTCGATAGCGAATCGGGAGTTACGGTCGATGAAGCTGATCGAAACGGATGTACTTGTTGTCGGCGCCGGCCCGGCCGGACTCACGGCATCCGCGCTCTTGGCCCGGGCCGGCGTAAACGCCATAGGCATCACCAAGTACGGTGGAACGGCCGATTCGCCGCGCGCCCATATCACCAATCAGAGAACGGTCGAGGTGTTGAGGGACCTCGGCGTCGAGGGCCGTCTGCGCGAGGCGGCGATGCCACAGAACATCATGGGCACCCAGATTTTCGCGACGTCGTTTGCCGGGTTGGAACTGTCGCGGACGATGGCGTGGGGAGCGGGGATCGATCGCATAACCGACTATGAACGCGCCAGTCCGAGCGCGATGTGCAATATCTCGCAGCATAAGCTGGAACCCGTCATCCTCGAAGCCGCGTTGCGGCATGGCGCGCAAATTTGCTTCAACTCGGAGCTGATCGATCTGCGACAGGATCGGGAGGCGGTCACGGCGCGAATACGCGATCGCCTGCGCGAGGGCGAGTACGAAATTCGCTGCAAGTATCTCATCGGGGCCGACGGCGGCCGCAGCGTCGTCGCGAGCAAAACCGGCTTTGAGTTCGATGGGCAATTCAATGTCGGCGAGGCTATCAGCGTCTGGCTGGATGCTGATCTCACCAAGTATACGAGCCACCGCTCGGGCGCGATCGCATTCATTGCCCCTCAATCCAGCGACATCTGGATGAGCATCTGGCCGTGTGTGACGCCATGGACGGAGTGGAACCCGTTCTTTTTCCGTCATGGGTGGGCGCCCGGATCGACCGATGAAACCGTGCTCAAGGGCTACATTCGCGAAGCGATCGGCGATCCCGAGGTACAATTCAAGATCAAAAAGATCACGCGCTGGCAGGTCAACCACGTTGTCGCCAAGAAATATCGGATCGGCCGCGTCTTTGTGGCGGGCGATGCCGCGCACCGTCACTCACCGGCCAACGGCCTCGGTTCAAATACCTCCGTCCAGGACAGCTACAACCTCGCCTGGAAGCTTGCGCTGGTCCTGTCGGGTCGCGCCGACGACAGCCTCCTCGACAGCTACAGCGATGAGCGCCAACCGGTCGGGCGCCAGGTGATCGATCGCGCGATGAAGAGCCACACCGAGATCGAGCCGTGGTCTCAGGCAGCGGGCCTCCGGCCGGGCATGAGTAAAGACGACGCCCGCGCCAATCTGGCGGAGCTCTTTGGCGATTCGGATCGGGGTGCACAACGGCGACGGGACCTCCTCGCCGGAGTCCAACTTATGGACTATCAGTTCAATGCTCACGGCGTCGAATTGGGACAGCGCTATCGCAGCAGCGCTATTCGATCGCACGAGTCTTTCCCGGAATTCCAGCGAGATGGAGAGCTCTACTTCCAGCCGGACACGGTGCCCGGGTCCCATCTTCCGCACGTCTGGGTCCAGCACGACGGAAAGCAGCTCTCGACGCTTGATGTCGCCGACTATGCGGGCTTCACGCTGCTGACCGGCATTGGCGGCAAGGCCTGGATTGCTGCTGCGAAGATAGTTGCGACCGAGCTTGGCGTTCAGATCAAGACAGCTGGTGTCGGTCTGCGGCAAGACTTCGATGATCTCCTCGGGGAGTGGACGAGGATCCGCGGTGTCTCAGATTGCGGCTGCGTTCTGGTGCGGCCCGACCGCTTCGTCGCTTGGAGAAATCCGGGACTGCCGAGCGACCCGACTGCTGAGCTGCGCGGGGTCATGACGTGCTTGCTCGGGCGCGACATCAAACCGGCTTAGACGAATTCGCGTTTTGGTGGCTCAGGAAGGAGTGTGTCATGGCATCAACGGACAGCAACTCCACTATGGTCAATCGCCGGACGATCGTTATCGGGGCGGGCGCCGCAGGACTTGGCGCAGTTGCGGCGCTTGACCGTCCTGAAAGCGGATTCGCTCAGACCGGCGCGGCTTCCGATCGAGCCGCAAAGCCGACGGCCTCAGGCAAGATCGACACCCATCAGCACTTCTTCCCAAAGCCCTACGTCGACGGGGTTGGGCTCGACACCCTGGCCCGACAAATGCCAAACCAGAAAGCGCCCGAATGGTCGCCCGAACGCGCCATCGCAATGATGGACGCCCACGGCATAAGCGAAGGGATACTGTCGGTCTCGTCTGGACCACCGATCCCCGACGCGCCCACGCTTTTGAGAAAATGCAATGACGTCGCCGCCGAGTTGCGCCAGCGTCATGTTGGCCGGTTCGGCTCTTTCGCCAGCCTTCCTCTCCCCGACATCGATGCGAGCCTGAACGAGGTCGCGTATTGCCTCGATACCCTGAAGGTGGACGGCTTCATCATTTTCGCGAGCTATGACGGCAAGTATCTGGGTGATGAGCACTTCGCGCCGCTGCTCGAAGAGCTCAACCGGCGCAAGACGGTCGCCTTCATCCACCCAAGCGATCCCGCCTATGCTCTCCCCACGATAGCGCCGGCGTCCGTGCTCGAATTCCCGTTTGAAACCACGCGAACGGCAACCAGCCTCATCATCTCGGGGGCTCTGAGGCGATTTGCCGATGTACGCTTCATCCTCGCGCATGCGGGCGGCACGCTGCCCTACTTGGTCCCGCGGGTGTCGCTGTCCGTTTCGATGATGCCGGGCGTGGCGGAGCGCGTCGGCGACGTGAACGCAGCCTTCGCGTTGTTTTACTACGATACGGCGCTATCGGCTGGCGCTTCGACCATCTCTGCCCTCATGCAAGTCGCGCGCCCCGACCATGTGCTGTTCGGAACCGATTTCCCGATGGCACCGGTTCCTGCGATCACCAACTTCGGCCACGAGTTGGAGAAGCTTTCCGTCGCCGCCTTCTCGCGGCCGGATGTGTATCGAGGCAATGCTGCACGGTTGCTCGGTCGCGCCGCATGAGCTTCACATGCTTGTAGCGACGTCAATCGACCGAACGAGCGAGACCTTTCGCGCCAGTGACGCGCACAACAGGTCTTTGGCTGCGATGCTGCGCTCGACGATCGCCGCAGCGGGCCGCGGCGGCCCGGCGAAGCATCGCGAGCGACACGTTGAGCGAGGCAAGCTGCTGCCGCGCGATCGCGTCCGTCGGCTCTTGGATCCTGGCTCGCCATTTCTCGAGATCGGCGCTTTGGCTGCGAATGGAATGTACGACGACGAGGCGCCTGGCGCCGGAATGATCGTCGGGATCGGGCGTGTGTCCGCGCGAGAGGTAATGATCGTTGCGAACGACCCAACGGTGAAGGGCGGCGCCTACTTCCCAATGACAGTGAAGAAGCATCTCCGCGGACAGGAGATTGCACGAGAGAACCGCCTGCCTTGCATCTACCTTGTGGACTCGGGCGGCGCCAACCTGCCGCACCAGTCCGAGGTTTTCCCGGATCGCGATCATTTCGGCCGGATCTTCTACAACCAGGCACAGATGTCAGCCGAGCGCATAGCGCAGATCGCCTGTGTCATGGGGTCCTGTACCGCCGGCGGCGCCTACGTGCCGGCGATGTCGGACGAAACCGTAATCGTGCGCAATCAAGGAACGATTTTCCTTGGTGGGCCGCCGTTGGTGAAGGCCGCAACGGGCGAAGTGATCTCCGCGGAGGAGTTGGGCGGGGCCGAGACGCACGGGCGCAAATCGGGCGTGGTCGATCATGTCGCCGAGAACGATGTGCATGTGCTCCTGATCGTGCGCGACATCGTGGCGACCCTCAATCAGCCCAAAGCGCCGGACATCGAACTGCTGCCACCTGAACCGCCAAAGCTCGACCCGCAAGACCTTTATGGCATCGTGCCGATGGACGTTCGCGCGCCTTACGATGTGCACGAAGTCATTGGTCGCATTGTTGACGGATCGGCGCTCCACGAATTCAAGCCGCGCTATGGCACCACCCTTGTCTGCGGTTTCGCGCGCATCTGGGGTATTCCCGTCGCGATCCTTGCCAACAACGGCGTGCTGTTCTCCGAGAGTGCAATCAAGGGCGCCCATTTCATCGAACTGGCCTGCTTCCGCCGGATCCCTCTTCTGTTCCTGCAGAATATCTCGGGCTTCATGGTCGGGGGTAAGTACGAGGCAGAAGGCATCGCCAAGCATGGTGCAAAATTGGTGACCGCGGTGGCGACAGCAACAGTGCCGAAAATCACCGTGCTCATCGGCGGGAGTTTCGGCGCCGGCTATTACGGCATGTGCGGGCGGGCGTATGGTCCCCGCTTCATGTTCATCTGGCCCAATGCGCGCATCTCGGTGATGGGCGGCGAGCAGGCCGCGTCGGTGCTGGCGACGGTTCATTGGCGACGGTTCATCGCGATGCCGCGAGCTGGACGCCAGAGGAGATGGAGGCGTTCAAGGCGCCGATCCGGCAGAAATACGAGGATGAAGGCAACCCCTATTTTGCCACTGCGCGACTCTGGGATGACGGGATCATCGATCCGGTCCAGACACGCGATGTGCTTGGCTTGGCCTTCTCGGCTGCGCTCAACGCGCCGATCCCACGGCAGCCGAGATTCGGCCTGTTCCGGATGTAGGCCGGTGTTCGAAAAGATTCTGATCGCCAATCGCGGGGAGATCGCCCGCCGGATCATCCGGACCGCGGAGCGCCTCGGAGTAGCCACCGTTGCGGTCTATTCCGAGGCGGACGCTGCCATGCCCTTCGTGCGCGAAGCCCACGAGGCTCATTGCATCGGCCCGCCGGCGGCTCGCGAAAGCTATCTAAAATCAGACCGCATCATCGAAGCAGCGCTGGCGTCAAACGCGCAGGCAATCCATCCCGGCTACGGCTTCCTCTCCGAAAATGCCGAGTTTGCGGAAGCCGTTGAGGCTGCGGGCCTTACCTGGATTGGTGCACCACCGAGCGCGATCCGCGCGATGGGACTGAAAGATGCAGCGAAGCGGTTGATGGTCGCGGCAGGCGTGCCTGTAACGCCCGGATACATGGGCGACGACCAGCAACCCTCAACGCTGAAGGCCGAGGCCGACCGCATCGGCTATCCGGTTCTGATAAAGGCTGTGGCCGGCGGCGGCGGCAAAGGCATGCGGCGTGTCGACGCCGCGCGGGATTTCGCGGATGCGCTGGTCAGCTGTCAACGGGAGGCCGCCGCTTCCTTTCGGGATGATCGGGTCTTGATCGAGAAATACATCCTGGGCCCTCGGCATATCGAAGTGCAGGTGTTCGGTGACCGGTATGGCAACGTCGTGCACCTGTTCGAGCGCGACTGCTCTCTCCAGCGCCGGCACCAGAAAGTGATCGAGGAGGCGCCGGCGCCCGGCATGGACGTCGAGACCCGCGCAGCGGTCTGCCAGGCCGCAGTCAAAGCGGCGCGGGCGGTCGACTACGTCGGCGCCGGAACAATCGAGTTCATTGCCGACGCAAGCGAAGGGCTGCGCGCCGATCGCATCTGGTTCATGGAGATGAACACGCGGCTTCAAGTCGAGCATCCGGTCACCGAAAAGATCACAGGCCAGGATCTGGTCGAATGGCAGCTGAGAGTGGCCGGCGGCGAGCCGCTTCCGGTCAAGCAGGCAGAACTCCACATCTCGGGTTGGGCGATGGAAGCGCGGCTTTACGCCGAGAACCCTACGACTGGGTTCCTTCCTTCGACAGGGCCACTGCATCATCTGCGCCTTCCATCCGGGATACGCGTCGACAGCGGTGTCGAACAAGGGTCCGAGATCACCCCCTTCTATGATCCGATGATCGCCAAGCTGATCGTCCACGCCCCAACCCGCCGGCAGGCCGCCGTCAAGCTGGCCGAAGCCTGCCGCCGGGTAGAGATCTGGCCGGTGCATACCAATGCGGGATTCCTGTGTCGCGCTGCCGCCGACCCGGATTTCATCGCCGGTGCGGTCGACACGGGCTTCATCGAGCGGCACTCACCGCGGCTGATCCCCGGCGCCGAACCAAGAGCCGAAGTCATCGGGTCGGCCGCCGCGGCGCTCCTGCCTGCGATGTCATCGGATCCTTGGACCGCATTGCGCGGATTCCGGATCAACGCGCCCTCCGATAACCAGGTTGTCGTCACGGTTGGCGGGCGGGTTTACCAAACAACCCCGGCTAGTGCCGCCACCTCAGTGGCGGTTATCGGCGACTCGCGCGTGCTCTTCCTCGATGGCGAGGCCTGGGCATTTGGGCCGCCTGTCGCCGGACAACTGGGAGACGGCGGAACGGAAGACGGCGCGCTGCTCGCGCCAATGCCGGGGCGCATCGTACTTGTAGACACGGCCCAGGGATCAGGCGTCAGCAAGGGACAGAAGCTCATCGTGATGGAAGCCATGAAGATGGAGCTCGTTCTGTCGGCGCCATTCGACGGAGTTGTCGAGATGATCAAAGTCAAGGTTGGCGATCACGTCACCGAGGGCACGTTGCTCGCCATGATTGCTGTCCGCGGCACAGGTGCCCGATGATCCGTGACCAGCACGGAGTTGCGATCACTGATCAACGGAGGTGGGCGGATTTCGGCGTCGCGGAGGTTGCCTGCGAGGTGCGCTGGCTGACGGAGCCCGGTTGGCTGACCTTGGAGGTCGAGGCGCCGACGCTCTGCACCATGGCGACCGAGACCGGCGGACGATGCGAGTTCAGGGTGAAACCCGATCAACCCGTTGACGGCGAATACTTCGGATCAGGCGCTTTGGCATTCGCGGCACCCGGCTCGCGGATCGCGATCCACGCGGCAGAGATGCGCCAGGCCCGCCTGTGCTGTTTCGCATTCCACGCGGCCGATGCGGACTACCTGACGTCCGAGGACATCGCCGCCGTCGGACGCCTGCGAAGTCGCTACATGTTCCAGAACGAGCGCATCAGAACCTGCGCAACGGTCCTCGATCGTGGCCGTATTCGAGATGACTCAATGTCGTTCATCCTCTCCATGTCGAAGGCGCTGTTCGCGGCCGTGCTCGAGATGGCCCGTAAGGCGTCAAAAGCCGCTGCCTTGACCGGCGCCAACTGGGCCGCGATTTCGCGGTACATCCGCGACAATCTAGGAGAGCCTATCACCGTTGAAACTCTCGCTGAGGTCGCCCAAATGCCCCCTGAGCAATTTGGCAGCGCATTTAGGGACGCGACCGGCATGTCCGTCCGACAGTGGCAGACGGATTGTCGCGTTCGCAGCGCGCAGCGGCTGCTGACTGATAATCCGAACGAAAGCCTTACCGAGGTCGCGACTCTTTGCGGCTTCGCGGACCAGAGTCATTTCTCGCGCGCGTTCTTGAAGGTGGTCGGGCTGACGCCGACTGCATGGCTGCACAGCCGGACTTGAACCGTAGCAACGGCAGCCAGCCGCGGTTCAACGATTGTTGAAGACCATGTCCGGCGGCTCGACGTCGCGATCGAAGGCCTTTGCGGTGTTTGCGAACCCGCGGGTGCAATCCTCCGTGTTGAAGAGATCCATGGTAATGTCGAGCATCATGGCATCGGCAGCCGGCACTCCGCCCGCCGACCAGGCCTTCAGGAGTGTTCGGGTTGCCGCGTAGGACTTTGTCGGCCCGACCGCCAGTTTCTGGGCCAGAGCCTCCACGGCGCGGCCGAGCTCGGACTCGGGGACGACCTGTGCGGCGATGCCCAGTTGGCCCGCCAGGGGCCCCGGGATTGGCTCTCCGAGCATGGCGAAGCGGGATGCCCGTCCGCGACCGACACGCTCAGCGAGGCGCTGCAGCGCCCCGGCGATCGGGAGCATTCCCGTCGTCACTTCGACGCAACGCAGGACCGCGTTCTCCGCGGCGACGATGAAATCGCAGGCGAGCGCAAGTTCGAAACCGCCGCCGAACGCGACGCCCTGGACTGCCGCAACGGTGGGTACCTTCAGCGCCTCGATCGCGCGGTAGGACAGGTTGACCTCCGCCACAAAGGTGCGGAACCAGTTGACGTCTTTGCCGGGCCATTCGCGCACCTCGCCCCCAAAGCTGAAGTGAGGCCCCTCGGCCTGGATCACCAGTACACGGATGTCGCTTTGGCTGGCGTCGTGAACTGCCTGACGAAGACATTCCGAAAATTCGAGGTCGAGGCGGTTGTACGGCGGGTTGGCGAGCACGATGCGTCCAACGGCGTCTTGGCGTTCGAATCGAATGGTCTTCTTCATGGCCTGAAGCTCCTTTCAGCCGCGGAACGATGCGATCAGGGAATCACCGGTATCAGCAGATGCGAGGGACGCTCTGCATCGTGGTGGACGCTGTGCGTCACGGTCTCGCTTCGGCAGACGTGATAGGGGATGTATTCGACATTTGTCATGGCACCGGTCCCCGTCGGAACATCCATGGCGGTGATTTCGAGACAGAGCCGGTGCCCCGCCTTGAACTGATTGGCGGTCGCCAGGATCTGGATCTGATATTCGACGATCTCGCCGGGAAGGACCGGCTTGATGGAACCGCGCGTCAGCCTATGGAAAGGCTCGCCGGGCTTGGAGCGCGCCGGGTCAATCGCCCGGTAGGAGGCCTTCAACCATCCGCGGGTGAGTTCTCGTTCTGGCAGGTTTGTCGGTACGGTCCTTTCACCCTCGCGGGCGGTAACAACCGACACGTCAGGTCCGACATCCTTGAGAACCACGATCCAGTTGGTGTCGGCCTTGTCGATGGCCGCGTACAAGGTCAGGCTAATGGGGCCCGCGATCGTCAGGTCTTCGGCGAGCGGTTCGGTCATGTAGCGGAGCCGCTCGACTTTCATGGTCTTCTTGAGCGGCATCTGCGTGAAGACGTCCGGCTCGCGGGCGGCGCGCCCGGTCTCGTCGGTTGGAAGAGGCGGGTTCGACGTCAAGCGCTCCCAGTTGCCTAGATAAAGCTTCTGCCACCGCGACTCGGGGAGTGGCCAGTCGGTGCCGGTCCGCCATTCGTTGGCGCCCATCAGCCAGTAGCGCACCGGCGGTTCGTCCATGATTCCGTTGTCGACGCCCTTCAGCCAGTGGTCGTACCAGCGAATGATTTCATCGTGATATTCATGGAAGGGCCGCTCCAGATGGGCCGGGCCTGCGAAGAGGAGCTTGCGCGGGGCTTGCTTCACATTCTGAAAGTAATGCTGGGCCCCGAGCCAGTGCAGTTTGTAGGTGTAAGCGTACGCTCCCGATCCCGTATAAAACGGGATCTTGATCTTCTTGAAGATCTCTTCTGCCGCTTCGACGGTCCCATCCGGCTCCCACGGCGCGACCATCGAATGGTACATGATGAAGGTGCGCTTCCCCTTCTGAGTCAGGATGTTGTAGAGGTTCGCGTACATCTTGAAATCGGGGTTCGCCATGGCCGCGGCGAACAGCTTTTCCTCTTCCGGCGGAAGCTCCCCAGGCACGTCGCGGTGCTCATGGACGGTGCTGAAGACGTCCAGCAGATAAGGGAACGTGTGCAGGACGCCACCCGGATAAAAGTCGCGGAAACCGAACATGCCCCCGTAGGCGCTGCAGGCGTCGTACGGAAAGATGGCCTTGAGAGCCGGATGCCCTTGCGTTGCGGCGCGCCACTGCTCGCCTGCGTAGCCGGAGATCCCGACCATGCCGACGTTGCCGTCACACCAGGGCTGCCGGCTGATCCACTCGATCACGTCATAGTGGTCGGTATTTTCACTGCCGTAATGGCCCTCGGATTTGGCTGAACCGCGCGGCTGCGCGATTACATGGACATAGCCGTTGGCGACAAACCGTCGTGTGTCACCCGCCTCGATCGGTCCGAACCAAAGCGGGACGTTCGCCGGCTGAGGCGGCAGGACATCGGCCATGTCAGGGCCTTGCATGTCCTTGTTGTGCAAGGCGGCAGCATAGAGAACCGGAAACGGCCCCTCTCCATCTGGACGGTAGACGTCGATGGCGAGATGAACCCCGTCCCGCATGCGGATCCGCAGGTCGCGCTGTTCAATCATCCTGAACACTCCCGATCATCCAGTGGCCGGACGTTCAGGGAGTGTTACGCACTTGCCCGCGTGAGGATTGTCATTTCCCGCTGTGAATGGGACCGCGGTCGCGGGCCTCGAAGCCACGCGCGATTTCGCGCCGCCATGCACCGGGGGAGACGCCGGTGGCGGCGCGGAAAGCTCGCGTGAAGTGGCTTTGTTCGGAAAAGCCCGTATCCAGCGCGACCTCGGCGAGACTATTGCGGCGGTCCGCAAGCAAGCGCTTGGCACTCTCGATCCGCGCGTCCAAATGCCAGAGATGCGGCGTGCGTCCAGTAGAGATCTTGAACGCTCGGCCGAACTGCGAGGGCGACAGGTCTGCGAGACTCGCCAGTTCGGATAACCGGATCGGTTGCGCGAGATTGTCGCGGATAAAGTCTGTGACCGCGGAGAGTTGGCGTGTTGAGAGGCCAAGACGGCGGTGATTTCGCGGCGGCAGGGTATCGAGGTTTGACAGGCGAGCGACCATTGCGGCGACGAGGCCCTCGCCGAACAATGAGGACCATTCGACCGCGTCCTCGCTGGTCACGAGGAGACGGGCGAGAGCCAGGAGGCTCTCGTCGTTGAAAACCAGGCGCGGCTCCTGAAGCGGCGCCGAGGTGAACTCCTCGCCCATGATCTCCTTCATGCGGTCGACGTCGAGAACAAGCCGGATTTCCTCGACCTGATCGATGCCGTCGGAATAACCCCAGACGGGCACACCGGCGGGGATCAGGCTGACGTGCCCCATCGGTCGTTGGCGACCGGATTGCCGCTGGGCGCCGGCGGAACTCAAGTCCAGGCGCGCCTCGCATTGCCCGTGCAGTTCGTTGACGACGATCGACAACACGGGACGGTCGCAATTGAGGGGGTGCCACGAACGGCCCGGAAGGGCCTTCATGCGGATGTCGTGCACCTGAATGCCGCTCCACATGTGCCGCACGACCTGCAAAGTGACGACGTTATGCAGGTCGCTGGACTGAGCGTCGGACCGATCCATCGTCTCCTCCCGGCGCCGGTGCCACGGAGATGGACGGGAGCGAATCCCCGGGGACCACCAGCGATTTGTTGACAGAAAAGATCGGATGCGGCGAGTTCGTTGTCAATGTCAGGGCTTCAGCCGCCCCAACAACCGCTTCAAGTTTGCCGGAATGCGTCGCGCGGCCTCGTCCGTCACCGCGTAGAAATCGAGTCCAAGCATGCGCATCGCGATCAAGAACGCTCCACGGATGGGTCCTAGGATTTATGCCTCAACAGATGCGGAGGCTGTGCGGTGGAAGCGCTCAGTTACGTGCATGGCAATGCCGGGCCGCCGCTGGTTGCGGCGACGATGGGTGCATTTCTCGATGACGTCGCGGCGCAAAAAGGCGCCCGCGAAGCGGTGGTTTGCGTCGAGCAGGGCGTGCGTTGGACATATGCCGAGCTGAAAGCTCAGGCAGACGCGTTCGCCGCCGGGCTCCTGGCCCTCGGCCTCGAGCCTGGAGACAGGGTGGGAATCTGGTCCCCGAACCGCGCTGAATGGGTGGCCGTTCAGTTCGCCGCCGCCAAAGCCGGGCTGATTCTGGTGAACATCAATCCGGCCTATCGGGTTGCGGAATTGGAGCACGTCCTGCGGGTCGCCGGGTGCAAGGCTCTGGTGACAGCCGGTCGGTTCAAGTCCAGCAACTATCCAGCCATGGTGGCGCAGCTCGCACCAGACCTGCGCCACAGCCGCAGGCCCGTCGTCAGCGCACGCCTGCCCGAGTTGCGCCACCTGATCGTGTTCGACGACGCACAAGGCTGCGATTGTCTTCACTACAGCGACGTCACCGCCCTTGGCCGCAAATCCGGCTTTGCGCGTTTGTCGGCCCTGAAGTTGGACTTCGACGCGGCGGCCAACATCCAGTTCACCAGCGGCACCACTGGACTCCCGAAAGGCGTAACGCTGACCCACCACAATCTGCTGAACAACGGCTTGCACGTGGGCGTCGTGACCGGGATCGGGCCGGAGGATCGCGTTTGCCTCCCCGTTCCGCTCTATCACTGCTTCGGCATGGTGATGGGCGTGCTGGCGTGCCTGACGCAAGGGGCCACCATGGTGTTTCCGAGCGAAGGCTTCGAGTCCCTCCGGGTTCTGCAAGCCATTGCGGCGGAGCGGTGCACCCACCTCTATGGCGTGCCGACCATGTTCATCGCCATCCTGGGCGAAGACACGTTCGCCGATTTCGATCTGAGATCCCTGCGGGGCGGCATCATGGCGGGCGCACCTTGTCCCGTGGAGGTGATGAAGGCCGTCATGCGGGACATGAACATGGCCGAGGTCACTATCGCCTATGGCATGACCGAAACCAGCCCGGTGAGCTTTCAAACGCGAATCAGAGATCCCGTGGACGTAAGGGTGTCAACCGTCGGCCGCATCATGCCGCATCTCGAAGTCAAGATCGTCGACAATGCGGACCGTGTCGTGCCGCTCGGGCAGCCTGGCCAACTATGCACCCGCGGCTATTCGGTCATGCTCGGGTATTGGGGCGAAGAAGCCAAGACCCGTGAAGTGCTGGATGCCACGGGCTGGATGCACACGGGTGATCTCGCCATTCTTGATGAACAGGGCAATTGCCGCATCATCGGACGCAGCAAGGACATCGTGATCCGGGGAGGCGAGAACATCTCGCCGCGGGAAATCGAGGAATTCCTTTATCGCCATCCATCGGTCCGCGATGTTCAAGTGGTCGGGCTCCCCGACGAGAGGTTTGGCGAGGAACTCTGTGCTTGGATCGTCCTCCAGGCGGGGGCTTCCATCGACGCAGACGACATTCGCACGTTCTGTCGCGGCCAGATCGCTCATTTCAAGATTCCCCGGTACATCAAGTTCGTCGATACCTTCCCCACGACAGCGACCGGCAAGGTCCAGAAGTTCGTGATCAAAGCAGCCATGATCGAAGAGTTGGGGCTGCGGGCTCCTCAGTCGTGACGGCGCTCGCGTTCGTTCATGAAGCTTCGCCAACGCGCGTGCTTTTCGCGCCAGGCAGCTTGTCTCGTCTTGGGGATGAGGCCGGCCGGCTGAATCTCGAACGCGTGCTCGTCGTCAGCACTGTTCAACAGATCCGGCATCTCGAGCAGGCCGCGGCAGCGCTCGGAGCGCGACTGGCTGGTAGCTTCGCTGGTGCCGCGATGCACACGCCCGTGGAGGTCACGAACGAGGCACTCGCTTTGGTTCGAAAGTCCCAAGCCGACGGGCTCGTGGCGATCGGCGGCGGGTCGGCGATCGGCTTGGCGAAAGCGCTCGCGTTGCGGACAGACCTGCCTCAGATCGTCGTACCGACGACGTATGCCGGGTCGGAGGCGACCCCGATCCTCGGCGAGACAAAGGAAGGGCGCAAGACGACCCAGCGCTCCGCGAAGGTGCTGCCCGAGGTCATCCTCTACGACGTTGAGCTGAGCTTAAGCCTGCCGGTGGCGCTTTCCGTCTCGTCCGGGCTGAATGCAATCGCCCACGCCGCAGAGGCTCTCTACGCCGAGGACCGCAATCCCGTGATCCAAGTCGTGGCCGAGGAGGCGGTGCGCGTATTGGCAGCTGCCTTGCCGCGCATTCATACGCAGCCGAGCGATCTCACGGCACGGTCAGAGGCCCTCTACGGCGCTTGGCTCTGCGGGACCTGCTTGGGAGCAGTCGGCATGGCGCTGCATCACAAGATCTGCCACACGCTCGGCGGCGCGTTCGGCTTGCCGCACGCTGAAACCCATGCGGTGATGCTGCCGCACGCCCTGGCTTACAACCTCTCGGCTGCTCGAGACGCCGGCCGCAGACTCTCCCGCGCATTGAACGATCAAGATCCGGCTCTCGCGCTCTTTCGCTTGGCGCGCAGCCTTGGCGCGCCAAGCGCGCTGCGTGACCTCGGCATGCCGCAAGGTGCGCTCGATGAGGCGGCGGATCTCGCCGTCCAGAATCCGTATGCCAATCCTCGCCCCGTCGAGCGCATGGAGATCAGAGCGATGCTCGCGCGGGCGTGGTCCGGCGATTCGCCCGTGGGCTGGGGTTTCAACGTCGCTGCACAGTGATCGGAACAGTGCGTATGCGCGAGTTCGACGAAGCGACGATTACGGATGCCGTGCTGGAGCGGGTGGCCAACACACCGGATCAGCGCGCCCGGCGCGTCAGCGAGGTGCTGGTCAAGCATCTTCATGCCTTCATCCGGGAGGTCGAGCCGACCGAGGCCGAGTGGGAATGGGGAATCCGCTTCCTCACGGAAACCGGCCGGCTGTGCTCCAATACGCGGCAGGAGTTCATTCTGTTGTCCGACACGCTTGGCGTATCGATGCTGGTGGACGCGATCAACCACCGGCTGCCGTCGGGAGCAACCGAAACAACGGTGTTCGGGCCGTTCTATGCTGCCCCTCCCGAGTTCGACTCGGGCGAAGACATCCGCGGCCATCTGGAGGGTCGGCCGATGTATGTCGCAGGGCGAGTGACCGATGCCGACGGGCGTCCGCTTGCCGGCGCCGTGGTGGATGTCTGGCATTCCGACGACCGGGGGTTCTACGACCTGCAAAAGGTCGGCGATACTCCTCGCTATGCCGGCCGCGGGCGCTTCCGGACCGGCGCTGACGGACGATTTCACTTCTGGACGATACGTCCATCGGCATATCCGATCCCCGACGATGGTCCGGTCGGCAAAATGCTGAGGGCGCAAAATCGCCACCCGTTTCGGCCGGAACACATCCACTTCATGGTCGTCGCTCCCAGCTATCGGAAGCTCGTGACCCATATCTTCGCCGCCGGCGACCAATACTTGGATTCGGACGTCGTATTCGGTGTCAAGAAGTCCTTGGTGGAAGAACATCGAGCTCATCGCGGTGGCAAGGCGCCCGATGGCCGCGCCATGAATGGCGACTGGTTCAGCCTCGAGCGCGAGTTTCGGCTCGCCCTTCTCGGTCGAGATGGAGAGCCCCTTGCGTAGCAAACTCTACACCGGGCCTGCGGCCGCCCTGGATGGTCTGCTCTTCGACGGCATGACCATCATGTGCGGGGGATTCGGTCTCAGCGGCAATCCCTCATCCCTGAAGTCCGCAGGAGCGGGGTGAAAAACCTCACCGTCATCTCGAACAACGCGGGAGCGGAGGGCTTCGGCTTGTGGATGTTGCTCGACAGCCGGCAAGTACGAAAGATGATCGCGTTGTCGGCGAAAACAAGCTTTTCGAGCAACAGTATCTATCGGGACAGCTGGAGCTTGAGTTGAATCGCCAGGGTACGCTCGCCGAGCGCATACGCGCTGGCGGAGCCGGCATACCTGCGTTCTTCACCAAGACGGGTGTGGGCACCGTGGTGGCCGAAGGCAAGGAGGTGCGCGCGTTCGACGGCGAGCTGTATGTGATGGAGCGGTGGTTGAAGGCCGATCTCGCGCTCGTCAAGGCATGGAAAGCCGATGAGGCAGGCAACTTGGTATTCCGGAAGACGGCACGCAACTTCAACCCAACCATGGCCGCGGCAGCAAAGGTGACGGTGGGCGGAGGCCGAGGAAATCGTCGGGATTGGCAGCCTTGATCCCGACGCAATCCACACGCCGGGGATCTATGTACACCGCGTCGTGCGCAGCACCATCAACGAAAAGCGCATTGAAAAGGTGACGGTGCGCCCCCCCGAGGCCGGCTGATGCCGTGGAGTAGAGATCAGATTACCGCATGTCGCGATGCCGATTCCCAGGTTGACGTATTCGCCATCCCGCAATTCCAACGCCGCCCGCTGGTGGCCAATTTCATCCCCGCCGCCATCGAGGTGATCCTGGATTCACAGCGTGATCTGCGCCGTCCAATACGCCACCGGAAGGCTGGCCGCGACTACGTCCTCGACCGCCTCGGGCACGAGCACGAGATCTGCGGGCCTTGCCAGCAGCCATTCCTGCCATGCGCCATTCTCACCAACCCCATATGGGCCCGTAAACATGACGCGCTGTCCCACCGCGAGACCAGAGTCGCCGGCATCCTCGATGACACCGGCGCCCTCGTTGCCGAGCACCAGCGGCGCCTTGGCCCGAGGGTGTCCACCCGAGAGGATCGTGTGATCGAGCGGCGTGACGCCGGCGGCCGTGACGCGAACT
>WNFL01414565.1_pt1 | contig 35943 bp, 30 predicted proteins | sample 5400361 | NCBI WGS metagenome assembly WNFL01 (sample SAMN13153351, study PRJNA577476) | soil metagenome | isolation source: 40 cm soil on Douglas fir-dominated hillslope | place: USA:California | collected 2013-09-17
GCGACCGTGGTGAATACTCGTGTGCTTTCTACACTACGCACACGAGGCTGCGGGTGCAGCGGGCACCCGGCATTCCCCACGCCCTCAATGGGGCGAAAGATTCATGCACAGCTCGGGCGCGATCGCGCCGCGGGAATGCAGATTCATATCGTTTTTGTGACATCTCGTCTTATCTGTTTCCGATGTCTCGTTCGAATGTATGAGCGCTCGACTGCGCAGCGCTGGATCCAATCGATGTTCTCATGTTGAAAAGTTGCCGCTCATCCCAGCTCGGCGTTCTCTGGTCGTCCGTTCCAAAAAAAATTCGGAGTATGTAAGAAAATCGCGGAGCGCCGCGATCTCGTCACAAAACAGCAAACTGAACAGACAATATTGCGCCACTCGCGACATGTGGTCGCAGCATGCACGTCGCGAGGCGGGGAACCTCAAAAATATGATCGATCTTTATCTGCGCTGTGCATCCTTTGCGCCGCCGTGGCTCAGACCGCACGCACACCGTGGTACCTGGGTCGTCATATGTCTTCTGTCGGTCATGTTGGCGGCGGTGGCAGAAAGTGCGAACGCTGCGCCGCTCGACGAAGCCGCGGAGCGTTACCGGCCCTACGTGATCGAGGGCATCGGTCAGGCTTTGGCAGGCGCACGCGATTTGCGCGGGCGAGTTGCCGCCAAGGATCCCGCGGGAGCCAGGAAGGCGTGGATCGCGGCTCGCGCCGGCTGGGAGCGTTCGGAAATCTTTACCGCCGGCTTCGTTCCCGAACTCGACGCGCAAATCGATGCGTGGCCCAATGCGGTGACGGGCTTTCATGCGATCGAGTCGAAACTGTTTGGCGCAAACAGCGTCGACGTCGAGAGCAAGGTCGATGCCCTGGTTGATGATCTGAGCAATCTTCACGGCAAGCTTGCCGACATTCAGCTCACGCCGCAGGGCCTGCTGGATGGCACCGTGCGGCTCGCTTACGAGGTCGGCGAGAGCAAGGCCGATGGCGGCGAGTCCCGCATCAGCGGAACGTCGCTGGACGACATGCGTAACAATGTCTCCGGTATCGATCTGGCCTATCGCACGATTTTTGCGGCCGCGCTCGAAGCGGCCGACGGCAAGCTCGCCGATACGGTCGGCGCAAAGATCGGGGAGCTCAAGACGCTGCTGGTGGTGCGCGATCTGCAGGGCGTCGACATTCCTAAATTGCGTCGCGTGAGCGAGGAGCTCGTTGTCGCGCTGCAGAGCGCTTCAACCAAGCTCGGGCTGCGGCGGCCGACGCTGGAGGCGGCGGCGCGATGACTGTTCGGGGATTGTGCACCGTTGCCCTCGCGCTCGGATGTCTCGTGACGGGATTTCACGGACGCGCCGGAGCCTTTCCGGTCGACGGTGATCAGACCACGCTGCCTCCGAAAACCGAACTCAACGAGGATGCGCTCGACAGGCCGCGCGAAGTGTTCCGGTCGGAAACCGCGGGCGCCAAGTCGTATATGATAAATCTCGGCAATCTGGCGTTCGGTTCGCCCGGCATCCTCGGCGGGGTTGCGCGGCAGGCCGGCGTCAGCTGCGAGACCTGCCACGTCAACGGCGCCGGCAACGCCAAGTTGTTTGTCCCCAAGATGTCGACACGCCCCGGCAATTTCGACACCACCGGCCCGCTGTTCAATCCGAAAGCCGACAACTTCGTGCTCGATCCGGTCAGGATCCCGAGCCTGCGCGGCGCGCGCTATCTCGCTCCGTATGGCCATGATGGTCGGATGTCATCGCTGCGTGACTTCGTCCGCAACGTCATCGTCAACGAATTTTCGGGCCCTGAACCGTCACCGGTCATTCTCGACGCCATCGTCGCCTATATCCACGATATTGATTTTCTGCCTAATCCCGCGCTTGGCGCCGGCGGGCGATTGACGGGGCAGGTCAGTGATGCCGAGCGGCGCGGCGAGGCACTGTTCCTGAAACCTTTCCCGCACGATTCGAATCTGAGCTGCGCCGGCTGTCACGTCCCGTCGGGCGCATTCGTCGATCATCAGCAGCACGATGTCGGTTCGGGCGGGCTGTTCAAGACGCCGACGCTGCGCAACGCCGATTTCAACGCGCCGTATTTCCATGACGGCCGCTATGACAGTTACGATCAGGTGGTGGCGCATTTCGACCGCGTGTTCGATCTCGGTCTGTCGGTGCAGGATCGGCACGATCTGGTCGCCTATCTCATCGCGGTAGGCGACGGGGTGCGGCCCTATGAGCGCGACGGCGCCGGTAGCGTGCTCAAGGAGATCAACGATTTCACCGCCGTCCTCGGAACCGCGATTTCGGCGAACGACAAGGACATCGTTACGCTCGCGATCGACACCATCGGCAGCGAATTGCGCGAACTGACCGAACGCTATCCCGATCGCAAGAACACCAGCGTGACGGGCGGCCAGCGAGAACGCGAGCTGGCGCGGGTTGCGCTCAAGGAGCTCGTCCTCACCCTGCGCCGCATCGACATTGCCGCCGCCGAAGGTCGCTTCTCCGACGCAGCGGCCGAATACAAAAATTATCGCTACCTGATGGTCGCCGCTGTGCCGGCGTTGCTGGCGGGCGCCGAGCCGTGGTCTTTGTTCAACCCGACGGTCCACGACGCGCATTATGCGGCGCTGCGCCAGATCCTGCAGTCGAGGCAAACCGCGCACTGATCGCGCGCGGCTGATGCTTCCGCAACATGATCGATAGTTTTCGGACGAGTAAGCCACGTGCTGCAAGGCGTTCGACGCAGAATCGCGTTGCGAGATTTTCAGCGGCAAACTTTTTTTGAAATCACTCCGATTGTCTCTCGCTTTTCACAACACCGATAAGTGTGCGTCATGTTCGACCGCTAATTACCGCGACACTAACTTTAACCTTTGGGGTCCATAATGAAATCAACATTCGATTTTAATAGAAGATGGCGCACCACTACCGCGTTGTGCATCGTCTCGACGCTGGCAGTCGTAACTGCCAGCTACGGCGCCGAGTGGGGCCGAAGCAATTGGGACAAGCGTTCGCATTCCCACAGCGGCCACCACGATCAGCACGATAATGACGGCCACGACAATGACCATGACGGCAACAACAACGATCACGACGGCGACAACAACGGCAACGGTCCGGGGGGAGCGTCGAAGACCGCGAGCCCGATCAAGCATGTCATCATTCTGATCGGCGAGAATCGTGGTCTTGATCACACCTTCGGTGTGTACCGGCCGAAAGGCGCCGGACAAACCATCTCCAACCTCCTGTCAAAGGGCATCGTCAACGAAGACGGCTCGCCGGGTCCGAACTTCGCGCTGGCGCAGCAGTTCTCGGTCGGAACACAACCGAACTTTTATATTGGCGCTCCGAACGCAGCCAAGTTCGCCTACAACGCGACCAACGCGATGCCGCAGCCCAACACCGCGGGCACCCCGACGACGTCAAGCGATACGGCGCCGCCCTTCAAGACCGTTGCCGAAGCCAGTGTCGAAAAGGACATGGATCCGGCCGACCTCGACATCCTGACGACGGGCGCCAGCAGCCTGCCGGTCAATTCCCTGGACACCCGCGTTCCCGGCGCCGGCACCTTGGCCGGTCCGTTTCCGCTTCAAGGCCCGAACATCACCGACGACGACTACACCGGCGACACGACGCATCGTTTCTACCAGGCCTGGCAGCAGCAGGATTGCAGCATTGCCAATGCCACGAAGGACAATCCCGCCGGCTGCAAGAGCGATATCTTCCCGTTCGTGATGGCCACTTACTCGGCAACCAACAAGAGCCTCGGCAACTCGATGGGATTCTACAATGCGGAGCAAGAGCAGGCTCCGGTCCTGAAGTCGCTGGCTGACCGCTTCACCCTGAGCGACAACTTCCACCAGTCGTTCCAGGGTGGTACCGGTGCCAACCACTTCATGCTCGGCACCGGCGATGTGGGTTTCTGGACTGACGGCAAGGGCAACCCCACCACGCCGCCCGCGAGCGTAATCGCCAACCCCAATCCGAAAGCGGGCACCGTCAATCAATATACGGTCGACGGCAACTTCAGCAATTGCGCCGACATCTTCCAGCCCGGTGTCCAGCCGATCGTGAGCTATCTGGAGCATCTGCCTTACGCGGCGGAGCCGAACTGCAAGGCCAACCATTACTACATGCTCAACAACGTTAATCCGGGCTATCTGCCGAACGGTGCGCTGTCGGGAGGAAATAATCTTCCGCCGTCGCCCGTGCGTACCATCGGCGACGCCCTGATCGAGAAGCAGATTTCGTGGGCCTACTACGGCGGCGCCTATAATGACGCCGTGGCGCTCTCGACTGAAGCGGTGGCTGCCAATCCGACCAGCCCGAACCTGTCTGCGGCGGCCCTCACCGATCCGGCGCACGCCCTCGGCGTGGCCTATTGCCAGATCTGCAATCCGTTCCAGTATGCGACCTCGATCATGGCCAATCCCGCTGTCCGGACGGCGCATGTCAAGGATACCGCGGATCTGATCACGGCGATCCAGAACAACACCCTGCCTTCGGTGTCGTTCGGCAAGCCCGATGGTCTGCTCGATGGGCATCCGCAGAGCTCGAAGGTGGATCTGTTCGAAGCCTACACGCTCAACGTTCTCGCTGCCCTCGACGCCAATCCCAAGCTCAAGGCCGAGACGGCCGTGTTCATCACCTGGGATGAAGCCGGCGGCTATTGGGACTCGGGCTTCGTCCAGCCGCTCGACTTCTTCGGCGACGGACCGCGCATTCCGCTGCTGATCCTCTCGCCCTATTCGACCGGCGGAAAGGTCTATCATAACTACGGCGATCACGTCTCGCTGCTGAAGTTCATCGAGCGCAACTGGAAACTCGAGCCGCTCACCAACCGCAGCCGCGACAATCTTCCGAACCCGAAGGCTGCCAGGAGCAATCCGTACGTGCCGACCAACAGCCCGGCGCTTGCCGACCTGTTCGATGCGTTCGACTTCGACCATGCGGTCACTCAGCCCTATACCGACTGATCACCTGACGATCACCGCGAGATCGTGATCTGACCTCGTTGTGGCGGCGCCGACCGGCCTGATGGCCCGGTCGGCGCTGTTTCTTTGCAGATCCATGCAACGGATTTTTTACGATGGCCAAAGGCCCCATGATCATTTCGCCGCCATGCCTGAGATGGTTGATCCTGCTTGGTCTCGTCGGCTTTGTTGCCGGCGGCTGCGCTCCGGCGCAGGCGCAGCAATTTTCGGCCGATCTTGTCACCACGCATGCCGATAGCGCGGAGGCCGCGTCCGCCGGCAAGCTCCGCGTCTTCAACGGCAAGGTGCGGATCGAAACACCGGACTTTGCGGACGGTTTCTTCCTGATCGACGGCGCGAGCCGCGCCAGCTATTTTGCGCGGCCCGCGCAACGGATTTTCATGGAGGCCCGGCAGTCGAGCCGGCTGACCCAGATGTTTGTTCCGGTCGACCTCAGCGATCCATGCCGGCAATGGCAGGATATGGCAAGACTCGCAGGCGCAACCGATCGGAACGACCCATGGCGGTGCGAGCGTATCGGCGAAGAGATCATCGAGGGACGCCGCGCCGCAGCCTACCGGATCATATCAACTCCTGGACGGGACATCGTTGGCTGGATCGATTCGGGCCTCAAATTCCCATTGCGAATGAGGATGGCGGATGGCGCAACGGTCACCGCGCAGAACATTCAGGAGGGACCGCAACCGGAGCGTCTGTTCGAGATCCCGCCCGGCTTCCGCAAATTCGATCCGCAGGCGCTCATCAAGCGCATCAAGCAAAGCGATGTATGGGTCGACGCGCCGCCGCCGTGACGCCGGGAACGCCCGGCAGTTAGAGAGTCTCGCCGCTTCCTTCGCCTTCCTAAACGGTGGTGCTACTTGTTTGAGGACTCGCGCTGCTGGGAGTGCCTACAAGACTGAGAGCCGCCGCGTAAGCAGCTGCTTCTCGGCTGTAGCTTGTGACGTTGCCGCTCGCGGTATTTGAGGACGCCTGCGTACCGTCCGCCGCCGCGGACGCTCCCGACGATCCGGCGAAAGACTTGACCAACTCGTCGACCGCGTCAACTAATTCGTTCATCGCTGAAAGGCTTTGGCTGGAGCTCTCGCCGCCTGAAGAGTGACGGACTTCGACCGATATGCCGTTTGGAAGATCGACATGGATCATATCAATTCCAACAACATTGGGCGTATCCGCGGTCGCCGTATTACTTTTCGTATCCGACGTCGTGCCTTCCGGGCTGGTGCCGATCGCGGCGCTGTTGGCCGATGAGCCATAGGCCTCCAGCTTGCTGACGATATCCTGCAGGCTCTTCAGCAAGTTGCTATCGATGCCGCCTGTGCCGAAATGGGTAACGTCAACGGAGAAGCCGTTCGGTAAGCTCACATCGATTGAATCGGAAGGACCATTAACGTTCGTGCTTGTTGAAGGACTCCCAGCTCCTGCATCTGTCGCGCCCGCTGCAGAAGCGTTCGTCCGGCGGGACAGTGTCGGCCAATTCAAGGGACTTCCACTGTTGATGCTGCTTATGCTCATCCAAGAACCCCCAAAATTCCAACGATCATCGTGCAGGCAATCCATGTGCCAACGGCAATCACGTTTTAAATCATTGGGTTAGGCAGATAGTCTCATGAATCAGGCTGCCGCCAGGCAGAATCGAACCGGCAACATATTCCTGCCGTGAGCCCCCAAATTAACTGAATCCGAAAAACAAAACTTGAAGGATCGGCCTCAATAAGAGCAGCACCGGCAAATTCCTTTCGTCGTCTCTTTGGCCCGCTGATCCAGTGAAATTTCAAAAGCGGCGAGCCATTCAAACTCCGTTCAGCGCGAGAGCTGAGATGGTGCCGGGCGGTTGAGCGGTGGTTTCCAATACACGATGCTCGAATCGGCCGGCGACAATTCAATGCGACTCAGGCCCGAGTGGCATCAGACGCAAACCCCGGCGAAGTCCTTTGTAGGGATACTTCGAAGAATCGGCGAGGTGTCCACCGGGCGCGATCACGACCAGAACCTCTTCGGCAATCGCCTGAAAATCGGCTCGAAAGTGCACGGTGCTCTTTAACGCCAGAATTTTCTGCTCTTTGGGCTCGACGCCAAGATGCCGAAAAGGTGCCTGATCGAGCGCCTGCATGCGCTTCGTTGTCACCGCGATCTTCACACCGCCGATTTGAAGCAATGCCATCAGGCCGATATCGATATTGCGATTGCCGGAGACCGGGCCGGTGGTGCGGATTTTGCCGTCGCCCAATTCCTTCACCTCGAACGTGCCGTGGAACGGAACCACTCCGTCGGGACCATTGCGCCCCCCGAGTTCGATCGTGATCTTCGCGCCTTTGCCCGCGGCGTGCGCAGCCTTCACTGCCTGTTCATCGCACAAATAGCCCAGCGCCACGCCTTCCGCGCGGCCCTCGACCAGGGCAAACAGCAGACCTGTCGTATCGGCGGTGCCGCCTGCGCCCGGATTGTCCTGGGTGTCGGCGATGATCACCGGCCGGTCAGCCTTGCTCGCAATCGCGTTGGCGCGTGCAACCGCTTCGGCCGGCGAAAGCACGGGAACCGCAAACTCGCTCTCCTTCAGCGCAATGAAACGCGCGACTTCGTCAGCCGCGCGATCCGCCGCCTCTTGCGTCATGGCGTGTACGACCACGGATGGGCCGCAATGAAAAATGTCCGATGGTGGAAAGCCCGCCAGATATGACACGGTCAGAACGTCGGCGCCTTCCAGCGATTGCGTAAGCTCGATGATGCCTCGTGAAGGCTCAACCATCGTGCATTGACTATGCAGGGGGATGAGAAACGGCATCTTCCTCAATGCATGCCCTGGCGTGCGGCCATGTTTGAGCAAATGCTGCATGGCGCGCGCTGCGCGAACGCCGGTTTCCGGCCGGTCCACATGGGGATAAGTCAGATAGCCCGAGATGGCATCCACGTAACCGGTCATGTCAGGCGTGACGTTGGCGTGGTAATCCAGGCTGATCGCGATCGGCATCTCCGGTCCGACGCAAGCCCGGATGCGCCTGAGCAATTCGCCTTCGCCATCCTCAAAATCCTCCGTCGCCATGGCGCCGTGCAGATCAAGATAGATCGCATCAACCGGCATCTGCTGCGAAAGCTCCGCGATCAATTCAGCCGAAATGCGCTCGAAAGCATCTCTCGTCACCATTCCGCCGGCTCCCCCGCTGGTCCACAGCAACGGAACGATGTCGTGCTCCTTGTCCATGATTTGCAGGAATCCCGACAACGCGAACGAGATTCCGTTGAGCCATTTCAGGACTTCACCGCGCCGGACCAATGGCGGCCGATCACGGTGACTGCAGAAGTAGGCGAAATCGGTTGGCGTCTTAACGAAAGTATTGGTCTCGTGGTGAAATCCCCCGACAGCTATACGCGCCATGCCCGCTCTCCGTTCTCACGCTTGTGCGACAGTTCCGATTTCGTCAAGCCGCACGCACGCGGCCATGTGCTCATTGCTCACGGAAACCAAAGCCGGCCTTGCCTCCGAGCATTTCGAGACCGCGGACGAGCAACGTGTCTGGAAAACGCAACCGGTCGTGGCAGCCGGACCCGAGGGCGGGTCTCCCGGCAATGCCGGCGTATCATGCAACGATCCGGGCTCGAGCCTCGGTACCGCGGCCAGCAGCGCGCGCGTATACGGATGTTGCGGATGCGCAAATATTTCTTCAGTCGGCCCGATCTCGACAATGCGGCCCAGATACATGATGGCGACCCGCTCGCACATCCGCTTCACCACCGACAGATCGTGGCTGACGAACAGGTAAGTAAGCCCAAGCCGCTTGCGCAGATTATCGAGCACACCGAGCACCGTGGCCTGGACCGAAAGATCGAGCCCCGAAGTCGGCTCGTCCAGAATGACAATTTGCGGACTGAGGACCAGGATGCGCGCGAGTCCCACCCGCCGCTGCTGTCCGCCGGAAAGCTCGTGCGGATAACGTGTCCGGAAGGTCGGATCCAGTCCGACCGCATTCAGCATTTCGTCAATGCGCCGTCGGCGCTCGTCGCGGCCGCTCACACCATGAATACGCAGCGCCTCCTCGAGCGCGTGACCGACGCTCCACCACGGATCAAGCGCCGCGCCCGGATCCTGGTGCACGTACTGGATCGTGGGTCGCGCCGTCCGGGCCTCCTGGACCGCCAGACCCGACACCAGCTGCCCGTCCAGCCGAACCGTTCCCGATGTCTCGCGAATGAGTCCGAGAATTGTTTTGGCGAGCGTTGTCTTTCCACAACCTGACTCGCCAACCAATCCAAGCGCCTGACCGGCCTCGAGCGTCAGGCTCACGCCATCGACGCCGCGCACCACCGGATGCGACTTTCCCAATAATCTCTTGCCCCCGCCATACAGGGTGACCACGTCCTCGATTTCAAGCAGCGATCGCTTGTTGGTCATGCCGCGGCCTCTGCGCCGTACAAGGCGCATTGAACATGCTGCTTGTCGGCGTGTTCGGTGCGCGGAGGAATTGCGGCGCTGCATTCGGGGCGTGCGCTCGGACAACGCGGGTTGAACCGGCAACCGGACGGTGGCCGCAATGGCGAGGAGACGGCCCCGGGTATCCCCGCCAGCGCGGCACCGCGGTCGGGATGACAGGCCAGCAGCATCCTTGTGTAGGGATGTAGCGGCGCAGCAAGTATCCGCGAGACCGGCCCGGATTCGACCGTCTGGCCCGCATACATCACCGTCACCGTATCGCAAAGCTGAGCGACCACGCCAAAGTCGTGCGTCACAAATAGCATCGAAAGGCCGCGCTCCTGGGCGAGTCCACGCAGCAATTTGAGAATCTGCAACTGGGTCGTCACATCAAGCGCGGTCGTGGGCTCATCGGCGAGCACGATCGCGGGCGATGAGGCAAGCGCGGCAGCGATCAGGAGCCGCTGCCGCTGACCGCCGGAGAACTGATGCGGGTAACGATCAAGCGCACGCTCGGGATCTGGAAGCTGCACGGATTTCAGCAACGAGATGATGTTGGCCTTGTCATCCCTGTGCCCCGCTTTGCCGGATCGGAAGCGGGATGTTTCCAGCAACTGCGCGCCGATCCGGAAAACCGGATTGAACGCCTGATATGGATCCTGCGGAATGAAGCCGACTTGCCCTCCGCGAACCTCGCTCTGAAGCACCGCCGCCGGCAACGACAGGAGATCGCGACCGCCCAGCAGGATCGTTCCTTGCGTGGCACGCCCGCGCTTGGGCAGAATGCCGAGGATCGCCCGCATCAGGGTCGACTTGCCGCAACCTGACTCTCCGACCACGCCGTGAATAGACCCCGGCATCAACGCCAGACTAGCCCGATCCAGAATCCTGGCCTCTCCCTCATCGGTACCGACCGACACCGAGAGGTCGCGAACTTCAAGCAGTGGCGTCACGGAGTTCTGCGTCATCGTGAACGCCTCAGCCGCGGATCAACCAGATCGCGCAATCCGTCGCCGAACAGATTGAACCCGAGCACCGTGATCAAGATAGCGAGACCGGGAAACGTCACCACCCACCAGGACTGCGGCAGGTATTCCCGGCCTTCTGCGATAGCCAGACCCCAATCGGGATTCGGTGGCGTGGCGCCGATTCCGAGGAAACCCAAAACGGCTGTCGTCATGATCGTAAACCCCATGCCGATGGTTGCACGCACAATGACCGACGAAGCGACATTCGGCAGCACATGAACAAAAAGGATGCGCGAGGTCGAAGCGCCCAGACCCTGTTGTGCCTCCACGAACAGCGCGCCGCGCAGACGCCGAGCCTCCCCGTAAACGGTGCGACAGAAGAACGGCCAGTAGGTCAGCGCCAGCGCCGCCATGGCGCTCTCCAATCCTCGCCCCATCAGTTGCGCGACGGCGAGTGCAAGAATGAGTTGAGGCACGGCCAGAAACACGTCCGTCACGCGCATGACGATCTCGCTTCCCCAGCCGTTTGTATAGCCCGCGTAAAGGCCAGCCGGCACGCCGATGGCAATCGCGAGCGAGACGACGGTCAGCGCGACTTCCAGCGCGCCGCGGGTCCCCATGATCATACGCGCAAAAACATCGCGCCCGAGACTGTCGGTTCCAAACCAGAATTCCGCCGACGGCGGCTGCAGCCGCGAGAGCAGATCACCGTCGTAGACCGTGTCGAGATTAGGCACGATCAATGGCGAAAAGATCGCGATCAGGCACACGGTTAAAATAATGAGCAGGCCCAGAACCGCTGGAACATCTCGTAAAAACTTCTTCAGAATAAGCATGGCAGGCGCGCCTCAGAGCTTTTCAGCTACGCGAGGGTCAAGCCATGCGTGCACGACGTCAACGAGGATGTTGACGATGGAATAAATCAGGCCGACGACCAGGGTCACCGCAAGAATGGCCTTGTAGTCGGAAGTCAGTATAGCACTGACGGCATACGATCCGACGCCGGGCCAGTCAAAAATCGACTCTACCGCCACCGCGCTGGAAATCAGCCCGCCGAACAGTAATCCGATCTGTGTCGTAGCCCCCACCACGGAATTGCGCAGCACATAGACCCAGATGATGCGACGCCGCGTATAGCCGGCAGCCTCAGCGTAGTGCACGAACTCCTTCTGCAAGGTTTCCAGCACGCCCGCGCGCGTGAAACGCGCAATGGATGCCAGGCCACCCAGCGAGAGCGTGAACGCCGGCATCAAAATATGGGCGAACGCCTGACCGAACAAATCGAAACGCAGGGTCAGCAGACTGTCGATCAGATAGAGACCCGTGATGTGCAGGGGAGGTGCCAGTCCCACCGGAAAGCGTCCTCGCAGCGGCAGCCAGTCGAGCTCCATGGAAAAAATCATCTGCAGAATGATCGCGAACCAGAACGACGCAATGGCCAGCCCCGCCACCGTGACCACGCGCATGGTGTGATCGAACACCGAATTGTACCAGACTGCCGCCATGGTCCCGAGCGGCACGCCCACACACGCAGCAAACAGCAATGAGACAAACGTCAGTTCGATCGTTGCGGGAAGACGTTCGGCGATGTCCTTGACAACGGGCCGATTAGAGATGATCGAGTTGCCGAGATCGCCGCGTCCAACCTGCTCGACATAAATGACGAACTGCTTCCACAGCGGTTGATCGAATCCATAGGCTTTCCGTATGGCGGCGATTTGAGCGGGCGTCGCATTTTCTCCTGCGAGCGCAGCCGAAGGGTCGTTTGGCAGCACCCGCAGCATGATAAACGTGAGTACAAGCAGTCCAAAGAGCGCAGGCAGCGTCAGTAGAAGTCGTTGCAGGATGAAACGCGTCATTGTTTCCCTTGGAGAGAGCCTCCGGCGCGCATCAACCCGTCAGTGACATGATGCGGAAATCCGCGCCGGATCCGATCGGCGTGAACCGAAAGCCACGCAGACGATTGCTCAGACCGCGCAGCTCGATCGCGTTATAAATCCAGATATCCGCCGCGTCGGCCACCACAAGACGTGATGCTTCTTCGTAGAGGGGCTGCCGTTTGCCCTGGTCGTCGAGACGGCGTGCATCGCGGAGCAGAGCATCGACTTTTTCGTTCTTGTACCAGCACGAGGCTTTCCAGGTACCGTGGAACTGGCTGTCGTACATCTGGCCAATCCAGTTCTCGGGATCGATGAAATACGATGACACCCAGTGCGCCCACATATCGGGCGTGGTGTCGACTTTTGCGGTCGATGACACGATCTGTGGCCAGAGATTGGGGACGATCTTGAGATTGACGCCAATCTTGCGCAGTCCCTGCTGCAAAATCTGAGCGGCTTGTGTGGTTTGCGCGAGATGCTGCTGAATATGAATCTCGATTTCCCGGTCGACCGGAGCGCCTTCCGCCTTGGCTTTCGCTAGAAACTCCTTCGCGGTGTCGAGATTGAAGTCGTAGGGCGGCAAATCCTTCGGTGATCCCCACAGGCTGACAGGAATCGGCCCGGCATTTCGAACGGCGTACCCCTTCAGCACCCCGTCGATGAAGCCCTTGTAGTTAAATGAGTGGCTCATCGCGCGACGAAAATTCAGATTATCGAACGGAGCCTTGCGGTTGTTCATGCGCAGCACCATGACCCGCATGGACTGATCTTTCGAGACGGTCGCCGTCTTCGATGCCAGCACGCGCTCGACCTGATCGGGCGGCAGGTAACTGTCGGTGCAGTCGACGTCGCCCTTGATCAGCGCGTTGACGCGCGTCGTCGTTTCAAGAATGTCGCGCCGGCGCACGATCTCGATCGGCGACTTGTTGTGATCCCAACCCATGAAATGGTTGGGGTTGCGCTTCATATCGATCTGCTGCACCGGCTGGTAGCTGCTGGGGTCGAGGATATAGGATCCGGACCCGGCCGAGTTAGATGCCAGCCATGCCTGTCCCCAGTCATTGTCCTTGATCTGCGGCTCGATCACACGGCGGTTGACGATCGCCACCAGTGGCGTCGCCGCCACGAATGGCGCGTAGGGCTGCTTCAGCTTGAACACGACCGTAGTCGGATCTGGTGCCGTGATGTTATCCGGCTCGAGAACAGCTAGAAACGCGGCCGCCGGCCCCTTCTTGATGTTAAGCAGGCGGTGGAAGCTCCAGACCACATCGTCCGCGGTCAACGGACTGCCGTCATGGAATTTCACTCCGTCCTGCAGCTTGAACGTGACGGTCAGTCCGTCGTCGCTGGCCGTGTGCCCGGTCGCGAGCCAGGGCACGAGCTTCGGCGGATTATCCTGATTAACGTATAATGTGTCGTAGACGTTGATCATGTAGCCCTGCATGGGCACATCGGACAACACGTGAGGATCGAGACTGCCGGGAAGACCGTCGGCCCAGACCAGTTCGTCAGGCCTGTGCTGAGCCCGCGCAACGGGAGCACCCATGACGGCTGTGGCCACAGTCGCGCCGCTACCCATCAAGAACGTTCTACGTTTCATCAGAGTCCTCCGTTTCTACGATCACTCCAACAGCAGCAATCACACGATGTAGGTTTTATCGGGTGGAGACGGCCAGGCGGCGCGAGAATGGAAAAGATTGAGATCGAGCAACATCTCGGTTGTCTTCAGCGCGGCGAGTACCGGACTAACAACCGGTATCGCCAACCGGTCCGACAATTCGCGCTCGATACCCATGAAGGCCATGCTCATGCAGCCCATGACCAGAACATCAGCGCCATCGTCAATGCAGCGTCGTCCTGTCTCGACAATGCGCTCCCAGGCGGTGTTGTCGCCCTGCGTCAGACCGACGACCGAGACGCCGACGCCCCGAATGCTTGCGAGCCGCTCCGTCAAACCTTGCCCCCTCAGTCGCGGAAGCGCGCGTTTGGCGCCGCTATCGAGAGGCGACAGGATCGAATAGCTCTCGCCGAGTTGCATCGCCAACGCCACTGCCGACTGACCTGGCCCGACCACCGGCATCTTGACGGTCTCGCGCATCGCATCCAGTCCCGGATCGGAAAAGCAGCCAATGATGCCGGCCCTCGCACCTTCGGCTTCGGCCTTCTGCATTCCGCTCAGCAGATGCGGCGCCACCACCACGACATCCCGCTCACTTTCGATCGAGGGATAACCCGATGGTACGCTTTGCATCTTGATTTCAGTATCGGGAGCAGCATGACGCTGCAGATAGTCCTGCCGCCGCTCGATTTCTGCCGTCCCGAGCGTCTTTTCCATCGGCGCGACCAGTTGGTAAACGATGCGGCGACGGCTTGCCATCGACATATCCCTATTTCAGCTGAGCGATGGCATCATCGATAATGGCAGTTGAATCCTCGAGCGCATCGGCAACGCGGTTGCGGGCACGGACCATCTTGGTTTCAAGCATCCAGCGCTGCTCACCCTCGGCAAGCCCGGACAGCTCATTGAGATCATACAGGCAGGGGATCATTGTCGTTTGCGGCGTGTAACCGTATGGATCATGTCCATAGGTACGGATTGCGGTCGACTGCAACGGCACGAGAATGCGCGACAGTCGCTTTATCGCTCCGTTCAGCAGCACAGCGGCCTGCTCTGAACCACGGCCAGCCTTGAAACGTTCCGCCTCCGCCGCTGCAGCCTTGTCGATTTCTGCCGCAGCGTCCGCGAATTTCCGCGCGCTGGCTTGCGCGCCGCCAAGTCCTACCGACCGCCCTGGTTCCTTGAATTCCTCGAGCCGCGCCATCACCTGTTTTGCAACGGGCGAAAAGCGGAACGGAAGCACCGGCGCAGTCGTGAGCTCCCAGAGATATGCAGCATACATACGGATGTGTTCCTGCATGAGGCCCCAATCCATCTTGTCGAGCCGGTTCTCGACGGAATGGTGCCACCAGCCGAGCGTCGCATTGGCGGTCGCCTTCAACTCAGCCTCGGTAAATGCGCCTTGTCCGGCGAACATCGGGATGCCGAGGCCAAAGAAACTCGAGTCTCCGGATTTGACCGAACGCTTCCATTTGATTTTCTTCGACAGCAGCCGGGACTCGATTTCCGTATGGAACGTCTTGAGCTCGGCGTTCGAATGGCTTTCCCACTCCGTGGTGCCGATGAAGGCGGGCTGATCGATCTGAAGATAGGCCACACAGTGGCGCCGCAGATCATCCCAGTTCCGATCGGCGTACCACGCCGATCCTGCCATGGTGCCGGTCTCGTGCGCGGTCCAAAAACCGAAGGTCAAACCGCGCCGAAGTTGGTCGCGATGCTGCATGAACACGCGCGCCAATTCCATCTTGCACGCATTGCCCGCGGCATTGTCGGTTGCAGCTTCGCCAGGCCAGCTATCCTGATGGCCGCCGACCAGCACGAAATCGTCTTTCTCAACCGACGTCGAAGACGGCGACATTCTGGCGATCGTAATCTGCACCGGGCGCCAGCCGTTCTCGACGTGCGTGCGGAACCAGACGCTGACGGGACCTTTCTTGGCCATCTCGCGCAGCTTGAGTCCTGCCGTGCGCGCGATCCCGATGCAGGGAATGGTCGGCATTTCGGTTTTGGCGTTCTCCGGCGTCGGATTGCCCCAAACCGGCTTTACCGAACCGAAAGGCACCGCTTCATTCTCCGGCAATCCCCAGTTCATCATGACGGCGCCAACCGCGCCCTTGATGCCGGCGATCCGCTGCTTTTCATGCCGGGCAGGCGAATAAGACAGCTCCGTGAGAATGATTTTGCCGCGCGCGTCCTTGCCGGCGTAGTCGGAGAACGCGCCGCCGCCGACGTCAATGATCTCGGCCCGAATACCTTCTTCCGCCGTCTTCAGGCTGTGGCCGAGCGTGTTCGCCTGAATGAAAATCTCGGACGGGCTTTCGACCCGAAACTCGGCGTGTTCCGGAAATGATACAATCGCCGGAAGCTCGTGAATCACGACATCACTGAGCCCGTTTTCCTTCATGGCATCGCGGCTGTATTCCGCCATGCGTTTGCCATTGGCACTGCCGGCCGCCCGATGGGGTATTTCACGGACGATCTTTTCGACGTGTCCGCGGATCCGGTCCGCTGACACTTCGCTCAAAATAGCCGGATCCGACATCATTCCCCCCACGCTTTGCACAATTCCTAGGCTCACTATTGCACATTTCCTAGGCGTCGTGTATGATAAACTGCTGTATGACAGACTGTCAACCGATAGGGGCGGGAAACGGCCATGACTAATGTTTTGCGACTGACCGAGCATCCGCCGCTGCGCCGCGATCAGGCATTTGAACGGCTGCGGGACGCCATCATCACGGGACATTTCGCGCCCGGCGCGCGGCTCATCGAACGCGAGCTTTGCGAGGCCATGGGCGTCAGCCGGACCTCCATTCGCGAAGTCCTCAGGCGTCTTGAAGCCGAGCAACTTATTGAGGTCGAACCGCGGCGTGGCCCGATCGTCGCGCGATTAACGCGCAAGCAGGTTGCGGAAATCTATGAAGTCCGCGCGCTCCTGGAAGCTGCTGTGGTGCGCCGCTTCACACTTGAAGCGAGCCATGAAGACATCTCCGAACTCCGCCGGATTTACAACGAGTTGAGTGTCGCGCGCGGTGCGGAGGACGTACCAGGCATCGTTCATGCAACGACGCGTTTCAGCGAGCACATGATGAAGGTCGTTGATAGCGAGCTGATCACCGACATCCATCAAAAACTCATCGCACGAATCAGCGTCTCGCGGGTTCTTGCGATTTCTGTTCCCGGCCGCCTCGAGCAAAGCGCTCGCGAACTCGCCGTCGTGATGGATGCTATCGAGCGCCGCGATGCCGATGGCGCTGCGCAAAGCCTCACCATCTATATCCGCAATGCCGGGGAAGCGGCGTTGAAGCGTCTCGACAGCGCGCCCGACGATATTTCTGGATAGGACGCAGCATTCGATGGCGATTCGATCCGCATGAGCGGTCGCGCCATACTGGGCTGTGGTCGCCGTCTCACTTTCCGGTTGCCGCGCATAGGCCGGCGTCTGTGACACTTCCTTAAGCGCCCGCAGATAATTCGCACTTCTTCTCGCCGCTCTCGCAGATAATTCAAACTGCTGGAAGCGCTGGAGATAGACAAATAAACTATTGGAGGCGGCGAACACGTCTCGCCTTGATCCATCGTTTTGTTTTGTAATTCATCATCGCGCGTAGTTCGCAACCGTCACCGGTGGCTCGGCTGGCGTTTCTCGAAGCACGCGAGCCGCGCTCCTGCGCGGGAAAAGGGCTAGCCATGATCGAAAAATGATCGCGCAATGTTGCGGTCGTAACCTGAATCCTCGCGATGGCCCTTCTTTGGTCTTGAGCCGGCCATTCCGTTCACTCATGGAACGACAGGCACGTGGGCGTGGGCAGAGACTTCGTGGCATCGTCCGTTCGGGCTGCCAGCGAACCAATGGTGATCCAACAAACCACCAGAGGAAGCGGGACATTTGCTTTGCGTAATTCGCCCGACTTCCTCTCCGACCTCAGGTCGTCACAAAATGTTCAAAAATCTTTCAATCCGGTTGCGAATTATGGCGCTTGCCGGACTGCTCATGTTCCTGTCGATCGTCATCGCGGGGGCGGGATGGTACGCCATATCGCAAGTGTCGGCTGCGCTGGCGGAAAGCATCCGTGTCGCCAGGCAGGCACAATTCGTCACCGTTGGTATCCGCGAGTTCGCCGGGGCGGACCGGCGCGTCGTCAGCTATCTGCAGACTGCAACCGATGACGACGAGAAAAGATACGCGACGCGAAAGACCGATTCCGACGCCGCGTTCGGCCAGGCGCTCGAACTGGTGCGAGATCCTGGTCGCCGGCAAGCCATGCTGGACGCTCGTCAGAGTCTGAGGGATTATTTCAACACGGCAGACGGCATCATTCGAGATCGCAAGGCGCTGGCTCAACGGGTGAGCAGCATTCAAGAGGCGCTTGCCGCGCTGCCCGGGAGCGCAAAAAAAGAGCGGGACTCGGCGCAGTCCGTTCAGCGACTTGCCAGCATGGACAGCCTCCGCCGTTCGCCCCCGGTGGGCGCGAAGACCGCAGCAACGACCCGACCACTTTCCGCCACGGCTGCTGGTCGAGGTCCGCGGGCGAGCGATGTCGGGGTTGTGGCCGCGGCCACCGGGCTGGGCCTGGCGGATGCCGGCCCTGTTCCGGATACCACCAAGCCCGACGTGGGCGGTGCGGTTGGACGCCAGATCGGGCTGCTCCAGCGCATCGGCGAGGCGGCGCAACTTGTGGCGCTCGATCCGTCCGACGCCACGCTGGCAAACTATGCCGCCGCGGTCCAGGCGTTCGGCGATACGGCGCCGCCAAACGACGCCGCGGCCCGCCTGCTGCTCGTCGCCAGCGACGCGACCGCCGCCGCGCGAACAGTCCTGCAGAATTACGACAAGCTTCAGGAGACAGAGCCCGCGTTCATGGACAGACTGAAGGCGCTGCGGCTCGAGCTCACCGCATTCGCCGAACAGATCGCGAATGGCGCGGTCGCCACCGCAGCGTCAGGGACCAGCGAGGTCATCTACGCCAGCGCGTTTGCCGTCGTTGTCGGCAGCGTTCTCGCGTGGTTCATCGTGCGTGGAATCATCGTGCCTTTGAACGCGATGACGGGTGCCATGACGGGCCTCGCGGCCGGAGACGGCACCGTCGAAATTCCGGAAATGCGCAGCAGAAGCGAGCTTGGCGCCATGGCCCGGGCGGTCGATGTATTCAAACAGAATGCCGACAAGATCGCCGCGATGCTCACCGCTGAAACCACGACGCGCGAGATCGGCGAGGTCATTTCCGGAGCCGCCGCCGGCGATCTCACGATACGCGTGCCGCTCGAGAACAAGGTTGGATTCCTCAAGGACATAGGCGAGCAGGTCAACCGCCTGCTCAATGCGACCAACGCCGCGTTCAAGGAATTCGGCGAGAAGGCACGCCACACGGCGATCTCGGTCGGCGAGGCGAGCGCGGCGGTGGGGCAGGTCTCGGATGGTGCACGCTCGCAGAGCAGTGCATTGTCGCAAGTCGCAACCGCACTTCGAGAGTCGACCGACGCGCTCAAGAGCGTCTCCGACAACACCAAGGCTGCGAGCGACAAGGCGAGCACTGCGTCCCAGCTCGTCCAGAAGGGTCTCACCTCGGTCGACCGGCTCGCCGACATCGTTGATGCGATCGCACAGAATAGCCGCAAGGTGAACCAGATCACGCAGGTGATCGCGCAGATCGCCAATCGCACCCACATCCTGTCGCTCAACGCCGCGATCGAAGCCGCACGCGCCGGGGAGCACGGCAAGGGCTTCGTCGTCGTGGCGCAGGAAGTTGGCAAGCTCGCCGAAAGCGCCGGCCAGAACGCCAAGCAGATCACCGACATCGTGGAGCAGGCGACGATCGACTCCAATGAGGGCAAGTCCGCCACCGACGTGGTTCGCGGCGCCATGCAGGGCATCGCCGCGCAGACCGATCAGACAACGCAGATGATCCATTCCTCGGCCGCAGCCGTCGAAGAACAGCAGGCGACCATTACCCAGATCGACAGCAGCGTGTCGCAGCTACGGTCGATCGCGACGTCGAATTCCACCGCCGCCGAGGAAATCACCGCCACCATGGTGCAGCTCTCGCAGCTCGCCGATGAGACGAGGGGCCGGCTCGCCCAATTCAAGACCGCATGAGCGTTGCGCTGAACGCAGGGAGCAAAGGCAGTATGACCCTCGCCGAAATCGAACCGGACTCCATGGCCTTGCGCCTCGCGGAGGTGGTCAACCGGCGTGTCGGCCTGAGGTCCGCCGACGCGGTCCGAAAAGTAGCATCGAGCCTCGCCGGCGTCGAGGACGCGGGCCGTTTCGCCTATGTGGAGCGCATGATCGCAGCCTCGCCGCGCGATCGCGACTGGATCGATTTCGTCGAACGAATGCTCGTTCACGAAACCTATTTCTTCCGTCACACTGCCCAGCTCGATTTGTTGCGTGACGACATCCTGCTGCGCCTCGACGCACAGCGCCGCAAGGCGGGGCGACCTCAGCTCGTCGTGTGGATCGCCGGTTGTTCGACCGGCGAGGAGGCCTGGACGATGGCGTTTCTGGCGCACGCGGCCCGCGGCGCCGGGGCGTTCGGCGAAGTCGTTCCGGTCTCGATCCTCGCCACCGATCTCAGCGAGATATCGCTCGCCACCGCGAGGCACGGCGTCTACGACCGTCTGCATGGCTTGGACAGCTTTCGTGCCATTCCGCTCTGGGCTGCAGCTTATTTCGGGCCCGGCCATGGGACAAACGCCTGGGTCGTTCCGGAAACTCTGCGCGGCAGCGTACGCTTTCTGCGCCATAATGTGCTCGATCCTCCTCCGGTCTGCAGCGCCGACCTCGTGCTGTGCCGAAACATGCTGATTTATTTCGACGAGGCCGCCAACCGGCGCGCCCAGGAGAACCTGGTGTCGGCGCTGCGCCCCGGCGGCGTCCTCGTGCTGGGTCCGGCCGACACACTGCGGACAAACGATGCGCTGGAGGCGATCGGCACGCATTCGGCGACCGTCTATCTCAAGATAGCGGCGACCGCGTGAGCAGCGTGCTAGTCGCTTCGCCGTCGGCGTTCCTGCGCATCGGGCTGCTTCAGCAATTGCGCCGACGCCAACGCAACATCGCGCCCGCCGAAGCCGCAACGGCGGCCGAAGCGGTGCGAATTCTCGCGGCAGGCGGCATCGATCTGGCCATCGTCGATGACGCCCTGATGGTGACCCCGACCGGCGATCGCCTGGTAGCGACGATCGAACGCCACCATGGACGGGCCCTCGTCATCGCGACGCGCGAGCCGCAAGAGATGCTGCCGGCGAGCACCGGGACGCTGCGGGTGATCTCCGGCGTTGTCGATGGCATTCTCAACATGGGCGCAATCGCCCGCTCGCTGCCCGCGGCGCTCGACGAAGTCGCTGTCGAGCGGGGCATTCGACGCGCGCCGGCTAGCGCTCCGCGGGTGATCGCCGATCATTGCGCCCGCATACCGCGAGGGCGACCCGAAATCGTTCTCGTGGCGGCATCGACAGGCGGACCGAGCGCGCTCACATTGCTGCTGCGCCATCTCGGTCCGCCGAAGCTGCCTGTGCTTGTCGCCCAGCATATGCCCGCCGATCAGACCGCCGGTTTCGCGCAGTACCTCGCCGCCGAATCCGGGTTCGACGTGATCGAACGGGGCGCCGGAGACGTCCCGTCGCATGCGCAGGTGATCGTGCTGCACGGCGGGTCAGACTATCGTCTCGCGCGCGGGCGTGCCGGGCAATTTCGCCTGGTCGCGACCGAGGTCGCGGGCAATGTCTTCCATCCCAGCGCCGACCTGTTGTTCGGCTCGGCCGCTGAAGCTGGCATGACGGTGATCGCCGTGGTTCTGAGCGGCATGGGCGAGGACGGCGCCCGTGGCGCCGCCGCCGTCGCGGCGCAAGGTGGCCGGGTTCTGGTGCAGGATTTCGCGAGTTGTGTCGTCGCCGGAATGCCGTCGGCCACGCGGGCTGCCTGCCCGTCGGCGGCGGTTGCGAGCGTGCCCGAAATTGCTGAGCGTTTGTCTCGATGGTCGATGGCTCGCATCCATCGAGCCGAGGCCATTCCGGAGGGCTGAATGGCCTCGCTCCTGCTGGTCACCGAGGATAACGGTTTCGCCACTGCCGTGGAGGCGTTGTCGAGTGCGGACCTGACCGTAACGCGCGCGCATGCGGAGGAGGCGGTAGCGGTCGCGAGACACGATCTTCCGGACGTCCTCGCCGTCGACACGGATTCGATCGTCGAGGCGAAACCACTGATCGCAACGCTCTCGCTGGTCACGCGGTCGATCGTGGTTGCCGTTGCGCGCCAGGCATGGCCGGGCTCGGAGGCAGCCGACGCCTGGCGAGATGCGGGCGCCGAGGCCGTATTGCCCAAGCCTTCGGGCGCGGCCTCGCCGAGCCTCGCTGGCGCCGACCGCGAGGCTTATGCGCAATGGTTCGCCGATCTCGTTCGCACCTCACGGGAGAACGCTCCGTGAGCAATGGCGCCGATCCAGAGCTGATGTCGCAATTCAACGTCGAGGTCGACCAGCACCTGACGGCGATCGAGCCCATCCTCGGCACGGCCGAGCCCGACGCATTGAAGCGTTCGGACATCGATCGCCTGTTCCGGGAATTCCACTCGATCAAAGGGCTCGCTCGCGTGGTCGCAGCGACCGGCATGGAGGTTTTGACACACGAAGCCGAAAGCCTGTTGTCGCCAGTGCGATCGGGCGACCGGTCGTTCGACGCGACCATTCAGGAACCGCTGATCGCGGCGACCGACGCTTTGAGGGACGCGCTCGCCGAGCCGCTCGGATGGCAGGCGCCAACCGGAATCATCGAGGCCCTGCGTGCGGCGACGGCCGCGATCGATCCCGACGGTTCAGATCAGAGCACTTCCGGCGATGCCGGCAACGAACCATGGCGCTTTCTCGGCGACGATCTCGACCTGCTGCGGGCTTTCGTCGAGCTCCTGGATGAAATCCTTCCGGTGGCGGCGCAAGCGATCCTCGATCGGGATGAAGACGGTCTCAGTGAGGCCATCGACGCCGTCACCTTCGCGTGCACGCGCCTGGGCTTCGACGGCCTCGGGGCCGCCGCGCAATGCGTCGCCGTTCAAACCGGCGCGGAACGCGTGTGTGCCTTCGCCGAATTGATGCGGAAGGCGGCACGCTTCGGCGCGCTGGTCGGCGAGGACTGCGGTGTGACTGACGCGGTCATCCTGCTGCACGATCTGCTGCGAGCCACGCTCATGACATGTCTCGACGAGGCGCTGGCGGCGCAACCTCAGGCGCGACGGGCGCTGCTGCGACGTTGCATCCCGCTATGCGATGTTGCGGTCTCGGGTTCGGGAGCCGGCCGGTTGATCGAGGATATCGTGGAGGATCTGCCGAGCACCGTCGCCCATGCACAGGACCGCGAGGCGCTGCTTCTCGAAGGGATCGCCGCGCTCAAACGCGGCTTCGACGGTGAACGCGATGTCGATGTGTCCTTCGCGACCTTCCGCGACGGGATGTGCGCCCCGTACCGTGCCAGCGAGGAGATCGAGGCCCATTTGAGAAGGCTCGGCCTCGACACCAAGCTGTTCGCGTTGGGGCCGCCGCGCCGGCTCGAACGATTATCCACGCTCCTCGATGGGTCGGGCGCGACCTTGAAGGAAGTCTTTGTCGAGGCGGTGACGCCGGCAAGCCTCGAAAGCCTCGCGCGGCTCGATCCGCTGCTCGGCCAGAGCGCCATGCGTGGCGGACGGCCAGGGATCGCCGTCCTGCTTCTGGATGCCGAGCCACCGGGCGCGGTCGCCGAAGGCGCGCGGGACGGCGTCGGCGAATTGCGCCGCCTGGATCCAGGACATGTCCCCGGCGAATTCTCGGTATCGTCCGGATCGGCCGCGGGAGGCGCCGAGCGCGCCGGGGAGACGCAAGTGCGGGTTCCGGTCGCGGTGCTCGACAAACTGTTCGGCCGCGTCGGAGAATTCTTCTCGATCGGCAGCCGGCTCAACGTGCTCGCCACCGAAACCGACGTGCCGGACGCACTTCGGCGCCTGTCGGATTTCGCCGTCACGCGCGCACCGCAGCTGCAAGCCGACATCGAAACCCTGGCGCGCCAGCATAGCGACTTCAGTACGGTCGAGGCCGACGTCGGACGCATCCTCAGCCTCATTCACGAGAGCACGCTCGGCCTGCGCGTCATTCCGCTGGAAATGCTGACGGGGCGGTTTCCCCGCATGGTGCGCGACACCGCGCGTGCGCATGGCAAACAGGTGCGCTTTGTGGCGGACACCGGCGGCATCCGCATCGACAAGGGAATGTCGGACATGCTCGCTGACCCGCTGACGCACATGCTGAGCAATGCGATCGACCACGGCGTCGAGACAGAAGCCGAGCGTCTTGCCCAGGGCAAGCCGCGAACGGCGGTCTTGCGTCTGATCGCCCAGCAGCAGGGCAATCGCATCGTGCTGGAGATCAGCGACGACGGTCGCGGCATCGATATCGAGCGCGTCAAGCGGCGGGCGATGTCGTCGCGCCTTGCTTCCGAGGACGAAATCCGCCGCATGAGCGACGAGCAGCTCACGCGCTTCATTTTTACGCCGGGCTTTTCGACCAAGGAGGAGATCAGGACGTCGTGCTCGTCCACGTGACCAAACTCGGCGGCAAAATTGATATCACCACGCAGCCCGGCCACGGAACGACATTCCGGCTGGACCTGCCACTCTCTGCGGCGATCCAGCCGATGCTTCTCGCCGACACCGGCGTTCAGTCCATCGGTTTTCCCGAAGCGATGGTGAGCGAGGCGCTGATGTTCCCGTCGGATGGCGTGCAATTCGTCAATGGCCAGCGCGCGATTCTGCTGCGCGAGCGCTTCCTGCCGGTGTTCCGATTGACGGAGCTGCTGCGTCTTCCACCTCCTTCCAGCGGGGCGAATGGCGCGTATCTGCCGATCGTGCTGTGCCAATGGGCCGGTCAGCGCATGGGCATCGAAGTCCACCGCATCCTGAGGCGCGGCGAAATGCTGATCCGCGAGGCGCACCCGCGCGTCGCCGCACTTCCTGGAATCGGCGGCATCACCAGCATGGGCTTCGACCGCATCGTCCTCGTGCTCGATCCCGAGGGGATGTTCGAACTTGCGCGAGAGGCTTCGGTGTCTGGATTGCAGGTTCCCGCCGAGCGGCTGGCGCTGGAGCAGGGGAGTGCGGCTTGAGCGAGTTCCTCGAAGTACGCTGCGGCCCGCACCGGTTTCTCGTTCCGAGTGCCGACATTGATTCCATCGAACTCCTCAAGGGCGTTCCCGAACCGTTTGACGGCAGACGCGCACCGCGCGAATTGCTGCTGCTGGACGGTCGCGTTCTCGCGGGCGGCGATTCCGGCGAGGCTCCGGAACATGGGGTCGCACTGCGAGCTTCTGAACGCGCCCCGCTCGAGACTTGCATCGTCGTCGATCAGGTCGGCGCGCTGGTTCATTGCGATCCTGCGGCAATCGAACCCATGCCCCACGCGGTGGCGGGCCTGCGGGCATTCTTCTCCGGCATTTGGCGCGAGGAGGCCTCGCAGGAATATCTGTTTTGCCTGCGGCCGCGCGGCGAGCTTCAGGTGACGCGCTTCGTTTGGCGTCGCCGGATCCGGCGCGCGGTGATGACAATCCCTCCGGCAATCGGCGACAGAAAGGCATCGACATGACCCTGCAGGCAGGTCCGGCAGCGTACGTTGGAGCGCGCAAGCGCGTTCTCGTCGTCGATGACAGCTTCATCATGCGCACCCTGGTGAAGGAGATCGTCGAAAGCGATCCCGATCTCGAGGTAGTCGATACGGCTGAAAACGGCATGGTCGCCCTGAAGAAGGTGCGTCAGATCAAGCCCGACATCGTCCTGCTCGACATCGAGATGCCGGAAATGTCCGGATTGGAGACGCTGCGGCGTCTGGGGCTGCGCTCCCCTTGCAAGGTCGTCATCCTGTCCTCGCTCGTCGGCAACACGGATTCGGCTGAGCGGATCGAAGCCCTGCGGCTGGGCGCGGTGGCAACGATCGCAAAGCCATCCGGAGGCGTGAGCCTCGACCTCAAGCAGAAGCGGGCGTCCCAGATCGTCGATGTACTGCGCAAGGCTCTGGGGTTGCCGACCATCGTCGATGCGACGCTAGCCGAAATCGAAGATCAGCCTGGTCGATCGATGGCGTTGGCAGATCTTTCGCCCGGGCCGATCGGTGACGAACTGTTTGAGGGGCTCGAGACCGGTGTGCTCGTGTTTGGCCCTGCGGGATCCCTCGTCCGGGCTAATCCGGCAGCGGCGCGCATTCTCCACGGCTGCGGTCTGACGCCGAACCGCACCACCATCGGCAGCCTCTGCGATGAATTCAACCACGCGCTCGGCCAGGAAATCTGGAACGTGATCGGCGGAGGCGAGGCTCCGGTTCCGGCAGACCTCGATATCGCGACACCGGACGGCGAATGGATACCGGTCCGGCGCGCGATCCGGCCGATCGTCGTTTCCGGCAAGCCGCGTGGCGCATTGGTCCTGCTCGACGACATCGGCGAGAAGCGCCGGATGCGGTCGCTGCTGGAAAAGACCATGTCGTCCGATGTCGCCAGGGCGATGATCGATACTCCCGCGGCGGAACTCGGTGGCGCAATGCGCGAGGCGACGATCCTGTTCTCCGACATCCGCGGCTTTACGTCGCTCGCCGAAGTCCTCGGCGCACGGCGGGTCATCGACCTCCTGAACGAGTATTTCTCCTACATGGCCGACGTCATCCGCGCCGAGGGCGGCATCATCGACAAGTTCATTGGCGACGCTGTCATGGTGCTGTTCGGCGTTCCGACCTCTCATGGCGACGATGCCGATCGCGCCGTGGCGACCGCGCGCAGCATGCATCGCGCGTTGATGCTGATGAACGAGCGTCGTGCGGGGCCGGCGCTCAGGATCGGCGTCGGGCTCGGCACCGGGCCCGTCATCGCGGGGCAGGTCGGTTCACCCGACCGGATGAACTACACCGTCATCGGCGACCCGGCGAATCTCGCCTCCCGCATCGAGGGCGTCACCAAGGCCTACGGCTCCAGCATTCTGATCTGCGATGAGACGTTCAAACGGCTCACCCGTCCGGTTCCTGCTCGCAAGGTGGATGTCATCATATTGAATGGCCGGGAGACTCCGACCGCAATCTACGAAGTCTTCGTCGAAGACCCCGGCGCCGCGGCGACCGAATGGCTGGGGGAATTCGATGCCGGCGTCAGCGCTTACGTGGCCGGCGATTTCGACGCCGCGCAGACGCACCTCGCGCGCGCCATCGCCGTCAATCCCGATGATACGACGGCGGCTGTGCTCGCCCGGCGCTGCCGCCGGCTCGGCCTGCGGACTGCGGGCGAATGGGCCGGCGCATGGAAACTGACCGAGAAATAGGACGGCACGATGGAGCGGCTCGATTTCCTCTGCATCCTGGCCGGCGCGCGTCGGGTTGCGATCCCACTCAACCTCGTCCTGTCGGTGGAGGAAGCGCGTCCGTTGACACCGCTGCCCTTCAGTCCCGACCTGGTGGAAGGCCTCGTCATGGCGCTCGGCAGAGTGGTCCCGCAGATGTCGTTGGCGGCCGTGCTGGGCGAGGAGCAGCGCGAAGGCGGCGTGCTCGTCGTGGTCGCGGCAAGCGACGATATCCGGGCGCTGCGCGTCGATCAGGTCGCCGGCATGGTCCAGGTCGACATCCAGGCCGTAAAGACGACGGATGAGGCCGAGCGCTCCGCTCAGCCGCTGCTCACCGCCCGGTTCGAACTGCTCGGCGACGAATGGCATGTGCTTGATTATTCCGGGCTCACCCTGGACCAGCAGATGCAGCCGGCGGAAGACGCTGACGGCGCGGCGCTGGTGGCGAGCGCGGGCGAGGACGCCGACGATGCCCCGGTGCCCGTCAATGACGTCGATGAACGCCTGCCGCTTCTCGTCGTCGAGATCGCCGGCGAGAGCTATGCCCTGCCGACGTCGGACATTGTCGAGCTTTTGATCCCGGGTGTCGTGCGCTCGATGCCGGCGGCACCGGCGTGGGTTGCCGGGATGATCGACCGGCGCGGCGCTCCGCTGCTGGCACTCTCCACCGCGATGCTGCTTGGACGTCCTTCGACCTTCAAATCCACCATCACGCTCGTGGTGAACATCCCGGGCGCGGGCGAAGTCGGCATGATGATCGACCGTGCGGTCGGCATCGAGCGCGTGCACCGTTCAGCCATCCATATCGTGCCGCGGGAGATGGCAGGCGTTGCCAATTATTTCGTTATCGATACCGAGCACATCGTCGGCATCATCGATCTGGTCGCCTTGACTGGACAGGTCGGCGACGCCGTCGCGCAACTCGCGCCACGCTTGCCGGATGCACCAACGCCTGCGCAAATCGTCGTGGAATCCGCAAGGGCTTCACACAAGCTTCTTGCGGTTCGGTTGGGCCGCGAGTTGTTCGCCCTCCCGCTCGACCGGGTCGAGCGCATTCATGCCTCCATCGTCCTGACCCCATTGCCGCAACCCGGAACGGGCTTCCATGGTATGGCGGATGTCGGTGACACGATGGTTCCGGTGCTTGATCTGCGTCGGGCGATCGAGCATGCCGGCTCGGACCCCAATCCGCCGTGCACGCTCGTCCAGATCGAAGGCGCGCTGGCCGGGCTCGTCGTCGATCAGGTGCTGCGCATCGAGGATATTCCGGACAACGACGTCGAGGACGTTACCATGAACCCCCGTCTTCCGGTATCGCACGTCGCCCGCTCCGGCGAGCAATTGCTGTCCGTATTGGTGCTCGACCGGGTATTGCCGCCGCTCGACCGTGTGTTGGCAGCGGCCGCGAAACCCTGACATCGCTAATCCATCGGGCGAGAGATCACAGTCTGTCCATGTGATCCGCTTGCTCTTTGTTGCGCGCGGCCATCGCTCTGAGCAATGAGCCCTTGACGCTCGACACGTGTTCGCGCATCAGCATCTCCGCGCGCCAAGGTTCCTGGGCGATGATCGCTTCATAGATGCGGTGATGATCGTCGTGACGGCGCCGCACGTCGCGATGCTCGAAGGCGACGATGTTGCGGCTCGACGATACCGGAACGCGATGGCAGGTGCGGATCATCTCGCCGAGCATGCGGTTGCGTGAGGCGGCCAGCACGGTGTCGTGGAAATCACCGTTGATGCCGCGATAGAGCGTCAGATCGCCGGCTTCGAACGCGCCTCGTTCCAATAGCCTGTCGCCGGCGGCGAGACTGCGTTCGATGACGGCCCTCCCTTCCGGGCTAAGCCCGCGCTCCGCAGCAAAGCGCGCGGCCACGCCTTCCAGCGAGGCGCGGATTTCATAGGCATCGACGATGGCGTCGAGCGGAAATTCGCGCACCGTGAAGCCGCGATTGGGCGCATAATCCAGCAAACCTTCCCCGGCCAGCGCCTGCAGAGCGGCGCGCACCGGCGTCCGCGACACCGCCAGTGTCCGGCTCAGCCTGACCTCGTTGAGCCGCTCTCCCGTGACGACCGATCCGCCCAAAATCGATTCCCGGATCTGGTCCATCACCGACAATGCACGGTTGCCGGCGCGCAATCCGCCAGCGGGATCAGTTTTTGGATTTTCAGACTGCGGATGCGGCATGGTGGAAGCTTATGCGAGTCCTAAAGTGAATACACTTCGAAAATTGAACTTTGGCGAGGTCACACGCAGCTTGATGAAAGCGCACGTATTACGATGAGATCTGTGGCCTAATTTTTAGTCTCGGCTGCGGAAATGGTATGCAGTGCGCAAAGTGTATGCAATTTTTATTGACTCAACCGGGGTATCCGACGAACCATGGAATTCACAACGTTGAACGGTGGATACGATCTATGGCGACCGCCAATCCCGGCATCACCGAAAACGCCATCGAACTGATCACGGCCGACCGCGGTCCGCACTATGAAGCATTCGGCTGGCACCATTGGCCGGAGCATCCGTGGCTTTCCTATCAATTCCGCCGCGGCCTGGGCGAGACCCAGGAGGGCGGCGGCAGCGTCAGCGAAGTGATGCAGGCTGGGTCGCGCATGATCCCCGGCGACCTCGAAAGCTGGCACACCGAGTGGATGCGGATCGCGGATCGTAATTGGACGCGCGGGATAGCCGAAGAGGGATTGGGCCATATCCGCACAGCCATGAACTGCTTCCTGCGGGCGGCGGATTATTACCGCCAGGCCGAATTTCATCTTGAACCGGACGATGCGCGCCGGCTGCCGACCTTCGAGAGGATGGAAGCCTGTTCGCACAAATTCCTGGGCTATCTCAACCCGCCCGGCGAGGTGGTTGAGATTCCTTACGAACCCGGCAAGCCGATCTGCGGCTACTTCATTCGCGCGCCGTTTGCGGGCGACAGATTGCCGGCGCTGATCTGCATGGGCGGCCTGGATTCGATCAAGGACGAGATGTGGTTCATGCAGGCGCATGGCTGCCTGCAGCGCGGCATTTCGGTCCTGATGATCGACGGGCCGGGCCAGGGCGGGACGCTGCGCCGGCACAAGATCGTCACCCGCGCCGATAGCGAGGTGCCAATCGGCAAGTGCATCGACTGGCTGGAAACGCGCACCGACGTCGATCCCGGGCGCATCGCGGTGTGCGGGTCGAGTCTCGGCGGCTACTATGCGGCGCGCGCCGCCTGCTATGAGCCGCGGCTGGCGGCGGCGATCTCGCATGGAGCGATCTGGTCGGTGCACGACATGTGGGGTTCGAAAGGCGACGATTTTGGCCTCGCCATGCACATCCGCTGGGTGTTCGGAGCAAAATCCATGCGCGAAGCCCATGAATTGATGAAGCCGTTTACTCTGAAGGGTCATCTTGAGAAGATGCGATGCCCCTATCTGGTGCTGCATGGCGGCCACGATGTTCTGACCGTGACGGCGGCGCGCAGTACGTACGATTACGCGAAAGCACACGGCGTCGATGCGACGCTGCGCGTGCTTGATCCCGAGGAAACGGGCGCCGAGCATTGTCAGCACGACAACCCGACCATCGGCCAGGAAGTATTGGCCGATTGGCTCGCCGACCGCTTCGGCATCGATCAGCGCGCGCTACTCAAAACATCCTGGAGCCCTCTGCTATGACCCGCGCGATCAACCTCGGTGTCGATCATCCAAGGGCTGCCGTGGTTGCGATCGACCTGCACCGCGGCCATCTCGACATGGCGGTGGCGACCATGCCGACCACCCCCGATGTCGCTGCCCGCATCATCGCCGCCAACAAGCGGTTGTTCGACTGGTGCCGCAGCGTCGGCATCCCGGTGATCCATCAGGTGACATCCTATCGCGATGCCGAGGAAATCCGCGCCAATCCGTTCTGGCGCACCCGCGCCGAGGATCCGGCAACGACCCGCAAGAACGTGATGCGGCACAATATCGTCGGCGGACCCGGCTGCACCGTCATGCCGCAACTGCTCGCCGATACCGATTTCATCGTCAACACCAAGAAGCGCTACGATTGCTTCCTCGGCACCGACCTCGATTTTCTGCTGCGCTCGCACGGCATCAACACCTTGTTGATTACCGGAGTGAATACCAACTCGTGCGTGCTGGCGACGACGACGGCCGCGAACGTGCGCGACTATGCCGTGATCGTGGTCGAGGACTGCGTCGACAGCATGGACGGTCCGGAGTTGCATGCGGCGGGATTGGCCTGCATCCGCACTGCGTTCGGTTTCGTGATGGACACCGAGGCGGTGATGGCGCTGGAAGGGCTGGCCCCATGCCGCAACAGCGCTCCTTGATCCGCCGCCGACGGCACGAGCTTGAGCTCCCGCCCGGTGCCACGCGCCCGTGCGCCGCTGCCCGCCCGTTCATTCCGAACCCCCGATCGATTGAAGAGCCTCCATCATGACCGGACCCATGACACCGCGCGAGCGGTGTGACTATTCCGCCATCGTCGACCGCCCGGTGCTGAAACTGCCCGGTGACGCCCGCATGGTGATCTGGACCATCGTCAACCTCGAAGTGTGGGATATCGCCAAGCCGATGGCGCGGCAGGTGATTCCGGCGCCGACCGGTGTTCCGCTGTTGCCGGACGTGCCGAACTGGAGCTGGCACGAATACGGCATGCGGGTGGGTGTGTGGCGTTTCTTCGATCTCTACAAGAAACTCGGCATCGCGCCGACGCTCTCCATCAACGCCCGCGTCTGCGAAGACTATCCGCGGGTCGCGCAGCAGGCCAAGGACGACGGCTGGGAATTCATGGGTCACGCCTATGAGCAGGGTCCGATCCACAAGGAGCCCGAGCAAAAAGCGATGATCGATCGTGCGATGCGCACGATCGAGAACTTCACCGGCAAGCGGCCGGTCGGCTGGCTTGGACCCGGCCTGACCCAGACCTTCGAAACCCCGGAATATCTGGCCGAGGCCGGCGTCAAATATATCGGCGATTGGGTCTACGACGATGAGCCGACCGTGATCCGCACCAACAAAGGACCGCTGGTGACGCTGCCCTACACGGTCGAGCTGAACGACATTCCGATGATGATGGTGCAGCACCACGAGAGCACGCAATTGCTCAACCGGGTGATCGACAGTTTTGATCGGTTGTACGTCGAGAGCAAGAACAGGCCGAAGATCCTGTCGCTTGCCATTCATCCCTACATCAGCGGTCAGCCATTCCGGATCAAATATCTCGAAGCGATCTACGACTATGTGAACAAATTCGAAGGTGTTGTGCACTGGAATGGCGAGCAGATCCTCGATTGGTACATGGGCCAGGCCGCGGGCAGGCCGGGAGCAAAAGCGTGAGCGCCGCGGCCGTCTCGGTGCTTCCCGCTTTCCCCGCGACCGAATTGCCGGTCTTCGGCGGGGGCGTGTTCCCGGTCCGCCGCGTCTATTGCGTCGGGCGCAATTACGTTGACCATATCCGCGAGATGAACGAGGCCGATGAGCGCGATCCGCCGTTCTTCTTCCAGAAGCCACGCGATGCGGTGGTGCCCGATGGCGCACGCGTGCCGTATCCTCCGTTCACCGCCGACTTCCAGTTCGAGGTCGAACTTGTGATTGCGATCGGCCGGGGCGGGCGGAATGTTCCGGTCGCGGAGGCCTGCGACCACATCTTTGGTTATGCCGTTGGCATCGACCTGACGCGGCGCGACCGGCAGCGCGACGCGCGCGATCTTCGTTTGCCGTGGGAAATCGGCAAGAGCTTTGACGCCTCGGCGCCGTGCGGCGCGGTCGCGCCGGTGCGCGACGTCGGGATGTACGAGCGCGGCGCCATCACGCTGTCGGTCAACGGTGCCGAACGGCAGCGCGGCGATATCGGGCATATGATCTGGAGCGTGCCCGAGGTGATCGCGCAATTGTCGCGTCAGGTCACGCTCGGCGGCGGCGACCTGATCTTCACGGGCACACCCGCCGGCGTCGGTGCGGTGGCTCCGGGCGATCTGATCGTGGCCCGCATCGACGGGCTTCCGCCGCTGACCATCACCATCACCCCACCGGAGGCATGAGCATGCTGCCCACCGAACGCATCTCTTATTCGCCGATTGCCAGTCGTCCGCCGCTAAGACTTCCGAACGGTGCGCGCATGGCGATTTGGGTGATCGTCAATGTCGAGGAGTGGGATGCGAAGCAGACCATGCCGCGCACCGTGCTGACGCCGCCGGCCGGCGGCTCGCCCACTCCCGACATCACTCCCGACATCCCGAACTGGGCCTGGCATGAATATGGCAACCGCGTCGGCTTCTGGCGTCTGCTCAAAGTGTTCGACGAGTTCAGGATTCCCGGCGTGCTGGCCATCAACGGCTCGGCGCTATCAGCCTATCCTCCGATCGTCGAGGCGGCGATAACGCGCAAATGGGAGTTCATGGGTCACGGCTTCACCCAGCGCAACATGCAGAAGGTCGAGAGCGAGCGAGAGGACATCCGCAGGACCGCCGACGTGATCGCGGCCGCGACCGGCAAGCGTCCGCGCGGTTGGCTCGGCCCGGGTCTTACCGAGACCTGGGAGACACCGGATCTGTTGAAACAGGAAGGCTATGAGTATGTCGCCGATTGGGTGCTGGACGATCAGCCGGTCTGGCTCAAGACCACCACCGCACCGATCGTCAACGTGCCCTATACCCAGGAATGCAACGACGTCGCCATGATGCTGATTCAGCACCACAAGGCGTCGGAATATTACGAACGCGCCATCGATCAATTCGAACAGATCTATGAGGATTCCGCCGAGTCAGCCCGCATCATGGCACTCGTCGTGCATCCCTACATCATGGGCGCGCCGCATCGGTCGAAATATTTTCGCGCCATCTTCGAGACGATCCAGCAAAGGTCCGACGTCGCGTTCATGACGGGAGAGCAGATCCTCGACTGGTACCTCGAGGCAGGGCCGAAAGCGCCATAGGCACGCATCAGGCATGAATACCTTTCAGCTTTTCAACGGACTGACTTTCGCTGCGCTGCTGTTCGTGGTGGCGAGCGGCTTTACGTTGATTTTCGGGCTGCTGCGCATCGTCAATCTGGCGCACGGCGCGCTCTATCTGTTTGGCGGCCACATCGGTTTTACGGTAGCGACGCAGACCGGCAGCTTCGTCCTCGGTGGCATCGGTGCCATGGCTGCGATCGCGGGAATCGGCTTTGTGCTTGATCAAGGATTGCTGCGCTTCGTGCGCGGCAACGAGTTGCGCCAGGTCCTGCTGACGCTCGGTTTAGCCTTCGTGCTCAACGATCTGGCGCTGGTGATCTGGGGCGGCGACAGTTTCACCGTGCCTATACCGCAGGTCCTTCGCGGCGGTGTGCGGGTATTCGGCGTGTTCTATCCGACCTACCGGCTGTTCGTGCTGGTCACCGGCATCGGCGTGTTCGCAGCACTCTGGTTGCTGCTGAACCATACGCGGCTTGGCGCGCTGATCCGCGCCGGCGTCGACGACGCCGAGATGGTGGAGGCCTCCGGGGTCAATATCCGCCGCGTCTTTCTCGTCACCTTTCTGCTCGGCTCGGCGCTGGCCGGTCTCGGCGGCCTGATGGGCGGTGCGTTTCTGTCGCTCTATCCTTCGGCGGATGCGGAAATCCTGGTGTTCAGCCTTGCGGTGGTCATCATCGGCGGCCGCGGCAGCCTGATCGGCGTGGGCGTCGGCAGCCTGCTGGTCGGCCTGCTCAACACCATCGGGCAGGTGATGTTTCCGGAACTCGCCTATTTCGTTGTGTTTGGTCCGATGGCCGTGCTGCTCGCGTTTCGGCCGCTCGGCCTGTTCGGACGGGCGGCATGACGATGACGCAAGCGATATCGCAGTCGAGACGTTTCGCCGGCATGAGCGGGCGCGCCGTCGTGGTCGCCCTGTTGGTGGTAGTCGTCGCGGCGGCGTTGCCGCTGGGGCTAACGAACTACCAGGTCGGGTTGGCCACGGAGATGCTGATCTTCGGCGTGCTGGCGATGTCGATCGACATTCTTGCCGGGTTCGCCGGACGCACGTCGCTCGGCCACGGCGCGATCTTCGGCGTCTCCAGCTACGTCGTCGTCTATGCCACCGCTCAGGCCGGGCTGCCGCCCGCGGCAGCCTTCGCGCTCGGCCTGATGGCCGCAGCATTGGTCGCGGTGATCTTCGGGCTGCTCGCGGTGCGTACCTCGGGTGTGTACTTCCTGCTGCTGACGCTGGCGCTCGGCATGATCGTGTGGGGGATCTGCCTGCGCTGGACCCAGGTGACAGGCGGTGAGAATGGCATCCGCGGCGACGTCCGGCCGGCGTGGCTGGTGACGCACAGGGCCTTTTACTGGGCGGTGCTGGCGGTCACGGCGATCGTGAGCTACGCGATGTGGCGCTTCGTCCGTTCGCCGTTCGGTTTGACCCTGCGCGGCATCCGCGACAGCGAGAGCCGGATGCGCAGCCTCGGCTACAATGTATCGGTGCACCTGTTTATCGGCTTCACGGTGTCGGGCTTCTTCGCCGGTGTCGCGGGCGCGCTTTATGCGATGTTCAACAACTTCGTCAGCCCTTCCTCCGTGGCGTTGGCGCAGTCGGTCGAGGGCGTGTTGATGATGATCGTCGGCGGGGTCGGCACGCTGTTCGGCGGCTTCGTCGGCGCCGCCGCGATCATCGCGCTGGAGAACGCCGTCAGCGCTTATACCGAGCGCTGGCAGACGGTGCTCGGCATCACCTTTATTCTGATCATGACCTTCGCCCCCGAGGGGATCATCGGCAAGCTGCGCGCCATCGGGGCGCGCAAGTCAC
>WNFL01372113.1_pt1 | contig 35812 bp, 40 predicted proteins | sample 5400361 | NCBI WGS metagenome assembly WNFL01 (sample SAMN13153351, study PRJNA577476) | soil metagenome | isolation source: 40 cm soil on Douglas fir-dominated hillslope | place: USA:California | collected 2013-09-17
GAGGAATGTTTTGTTCCCTCACCATTCTGTTGTGGTGAACAATTCACTGTCAACCCTGCATTATCAATCAATGGCTTCATTGCCTTGGATATCATAGAAGGGTCAATGAATGCAGCCCACTTTCACAATTTCATTGTGCTTGAAGTGGTGAGTCTTGCTCTTCACTCTTCACTCTCCAATCATGTTTCTGACTGCAGAATCAAGATAGACAAAGAAAGCAGCCGTAGGGAGTGTATAATTCATGTTGGAGTATTAGAGCTGCATTGAGTTGCTCTTCATTCTTGCTTTCTTTCTGTTGAAACAAGTTTTCAATTTCCAAGTACCTGAGAATGCCCCTAATGGCCCAATACGAACCTAAGGCGCTCAAGGACATTACATTATTAGTGAGTTGGTGACGTGCAAGGGAGCATCCCCATATGAAAAACCAAGGACATTGATGAACAAGCCGTGAATAAAAGTATTCTGTAAATCCAGGAAGGAAATAATGCGGCAGTGCGCGAGCACGCCGTCGGACAGCCGCCCTGCCTCACGGACCCTGGATCAGAAGAGGAGCAAATTAAGGGCGACAATAGCATGGAGATTTCGATAGATAGTGCTAAGTGCCAGAGAGAGCTCAAGGGCATTACCAACTGTGACATTGTCGGTGCCTTGTTATGATAGGGGTGGTGTGGAATGTATGGGATAGACTATTATGAGTTGGCGCAATGACGGTGCTGTATTACTGGAGACGTTGAGCATCGATCGATCCAATAAAGGAAATGGGCTTGTCATGTTTTAAAATGCGGGTCTCGAATACAATGAGAGCACAAAAGGGATTTTCACAGGCGAGCCCACCAAATCGGGGGATCAGTTGCAATTGCAAGCTAGGCCTGCGCGTGGCTGTTTTACCTCACGGTTGTTTTCCAGTCGACATGTGGCACTAAATCCCTACTATCATTTTCTATGCAATAATTCACCCAATTTTCCTGTTCTACGAGTCATACCATCAGATTGGTATATATGTGCGTCGGTATTGTAGTAGTGTCAAAGAGGAAATTGACAGGGATACACTAAACCATTTACATCGAAATAGTGCCTCCTGACTGGCATCACGATGATGTTGTGGGATCATATCACGACAATATTACGTTTTTCCCACCTCTCGAATAACTTCGAGTTACACCTTTAGTTGGCATCTCTCAGAGCTCATTGAGACCACTGATCATTACCTTGTCTACCAGACCGGAGGAAATCACGTTTGTGTGGCAAGTTCAGGATCGGTGGACCCTGACAACCGCCGTATTTGGTTTTGTATAGAATAACCACTCATTTATCCAACATGAACTGACTTCTACATGTGACAGAATCGATACATCAGCCCTTTGGGGTTTTTATCTCATGCAGAACCCAGAGCGACCACTGTGCACTATCAGTCAGATAGCAGCACAATGGAACATCGTGAGTACCATATTCCCTCAAGCACCACGATTGTTATTTATTTCTCAGTCGCTGAGCCCCTCGCAGGTTAGTTTTGCGTGTGTTGAGTGTACGCACGACCGATTCAGCTATGGAATTCCTTTACTTATGTCCTTCAAGTCATCCTCATGCTACGGGTGTGGGTCATGTACAATAGAGACAGGAAGATGCGAATCTTCCTGAGCGCCCTTTACATGGTCTCTCTGATAACATCTCTCATTTTGCATACCAAAGGTCCATTGCCATTCGTGAGCCGTAACTTCACAGTCTATCTAATTTGAAACTGATATCACTCCAGATGGATATTGGTCTAGTCCCCCCTTGTAGTTCGTGATAATTATTCGCGATCCTTCAACTCTGATGCGTATCAGTTCCTATACCTCTGACGTTGTGCGAACGTTCTACGTCCAGCAGTATGCCTTTAATCAATCTTCAATAGGTTATTTCTGGATTTTCATTATTGGGGCGTCCCTTGAAACCATAACATTTTTTCTCTTCTGCGCCAAAGTGTACGTCTCATGGAGAGATTCATTTAACACGCCGATGTTAAGTGCCTTTATCGCTCAGTGCGTTTTCATGCTTTATGTCAAAGGTTTCTCTGAGTGTACCCACAGAGGTGCGACGTATTATTTCGTGGTCCTATGTTTCTTTGGAATCTCGATAATGGCGACAATGAACAAGAAGGTGAGTTGATTTTACCGATCTCCGTCAGTGCTCTGGAGCTGAAATAGGAGCTGGTTTAGATGTATCTTCCACTAATAGACCCAAAGTGAGTGACTCAAATACCCACGCAGGTTTGGTAACCTCATCGCTATGGGCATTTCATTGTAATTTAGCACAGTCAGCCTCGTTTCCTGCATTGCCTGTAGCCACCTTATACTCTCACTACGGGGGCTATTCCATGGCCGTGTTACTTTCGATCGGACTACGGTTGGAACAGAGACGACTGGACAGTATCCAGCCACAGGCGGTGCATGCTAGGCAGGCCGTAATATCGACATGGCTAAGCGCGATCAGTACCTCACCGGACACATCTCTGACGATGATCCACGACTAGAGAGATGAGCGGGCAGATAAAAGAGGAGGACACCGTGCGGATATACGAACGCGGGCCGGGAGTGGAGAGATCCACTAGGGTCGGGATGTCAACCACCGAGACACGGCCGTAGTCGAGCTACTGTTTAGCATATGCTTTAAAATATTCAACTCTTTCCCATGATGATGATTACGCGGGACTGTGCTGCGGAAAAAAATTGGTGTCGAAATAGAATATCCTTATGTCAATATAATCTACCAACAGAGATAAGTCCATGGCCGCCTAATCTTCCGTCCGGGGGTTGAGACTCGACTCGACCCGAACCTTTTTGGGCTTAGTCGGAGAAGTGAGCGAGCCCTCATATACTTTCCTCTTCCGAGGCCTCAGTCTTGTTGGTGTTTCTAGAACCTCCCCTACGTCAAATAATTTCCGCTCCACCACTTCCACCTCTCCCTTGACTCGTTCTTTTTTGGGTGTGAGTGCAGGTGTGAGTGCAGGTGTCGGCAGTCCATAATTCTCAAACGACTTCAGGTCAGAAGTGAATAATACTGATTGAGCCCAACCGGCGTAGGCACCCCAGATCTCCCTGAGTCGCTTGCCGACGGCCTCGTATATCTTAGGAGTCATTGGTGTCTTGCCTTTCGAAAGTGCTCCAGCTACACGAAGGTTATAATGCTTCAATGCGATCTGGTGGACGTGAGTGTCGACGGGTACGATGTTGTGCTAGAACAAAGTAAATCAAGTCTCCGTGAGTGAGAGTCAAAGGTTTCCGTACCTTATCTAAGGACATCAGTAACACACAATCTGCTACCTTGGGGCCAACGCCGTGCAGCTTGAGCAGCTCGATTCGTGCCTCTTTAACATCGACGTTTCGGAGACTGCCTAAAAATGCTAATGGGTCTGGATATTCGTCGCATAGAAGCTGAGCAGTCTTCTGTATATACTCTGCCCGGTACCCGAACCCAAGTTCGCGCAATCGAGGTACGACGTCCGGATGGGCCAGTTTGTACGGTGGCGGGAAGGCGTGGTATGTAACCTGTGAGGACTTCCCTTCAGATGCGGGGGGTGATGGGCAGGTAATCAGAGGCGGAGAAAACTCTGTGCAAAGAGACAGGACCATCTTCGTGATACGAGAGATGTGGTTGTTCGACGAACAAATGAACCTGAGAAGAGTAAGAAAAGCCAGGATGTGCGCTGATAGTGAGCACCCACGATGCCACATTTTCCCAAGGGTCTTGTCGTAGGATGCGAATACCAGTGAATCGCGCATTGACAGTACGCCGGAACACGTCATCCCTGCTGGACCACTCGGAGTACAGTTTCACAAGGTCGACATCCAACTGGAAGTAGTCCTGAATCCAGGCGAGCGTGGATGTGTCGCCGGAGTCCTGAGACGCGTCTTTCACGTGATCTGGATAGATTGATCGGTAGAAAAGGTGTGTATGTGATTGTCTAAGGCATACTACACGGTCCTGTAACGCGAAACGGTATTCGTGTTTCGGTTCAGTGAAGCTCGGGGTGTCGGCAGGAGAGAAAAGCGGATGCGCGAACCAGCGGAAGGACTGGCCGCATCTTAGCACCGCATCGAGTGATAGCTGCGCAATGGGTAGCGGAAGGGCGTAGAAGCCAGCTGGAGCGGACATGTCGGAAGCCAAGGTGCATTGTACCACGGCGGCCGCGAGTAGCGGCAGTGTAGATATCGAAAAAATTGTCCACAGCGCCCAATACCAGTTGGTATGCTCGCACGAGTGGCGACTGGGAATCCGGGAACGCCTTCATCCGCACCAACCCCCCCGGATAGCTTTCCCATCTACATTCCTAACTTAACTCGGTTCGTGCACTATTTGAAACCAACGCCACGTTTTACAACATTTTCTCCCAGTCCAAATTCAGATGTGCTCTTTGAGCGTCTTCAATCTACTTAATAACGCCAGGTTGAGGACTGTTCTAAGCCGCATTATGGTTCTTGCTCACCCCGACTACGGGGTTACGACTTGTGGCGAACTCACAATTGGTTGGATCGGAGTTCCAAGAGGGGAAGTACAAGTGCACATCACAGCCTAGACGTTAAATCCACGCAAATACTTCCACCTTTCAGTCCTTCATTCATGTAGAGTATTGACAGTAGAAGATTTGCAGTTCCTACAAATGCAGGTCGACGGTGGTCTTTCGTTCCATCTCTCCACTGGTCAGAACCTCAGACTCCCGACGAGGTTGTGATGGTATACTAAAGATTGTATGCATGTACCATATGTTGAGATTATGGGAAAATTGTCTGAAGACCTTTGTCAGTGACCGTCCGTGCCCCAACCAACCTCGGTTGTCGGAGAAGTCGGTAAAAACAACCGCCACTTCATGTATGAGCCATCGGTCTATCAGATATGCACTCTAATCTCCGCAGATTCTGCGTGTGGGCCCAGCCAAATTCGAGTGCAGTGATAGAGGGTGAGTACTAGTGAGACCTTGAGGAAATGTCTTCATTGACTACGAAGGTTGCAACCGGCAGTAATAACCAGATTAACGAGTAAAGGTTTCCGAATACGTAATGCTGTGGAATTCCCTGGTAAATTAAGCAGGCAGGCCTGGATGACATGATATGCGCGAACACGGTTTCTTCGAAGAGTGAGTGCGGCCGGGGTCGTTGGAAAGAACAACAGGGCGGGGGTTCGATGCCCTGCATGGTGAACCGAAAAAAATGCTACCGGTTGGATCGTTGCTTTTGTGACTTTTTGCCAACAACCGTTACGCCCTTTCCAGTCCTCACGATGCTTTTTAGTGCTGCTTCTTTCTCCTTTCTTTCCTGCCCCCTTTTGCTTTTGGTCGTGGCCGGAGCTAGTAGGCCCTCAGATTGGGCTGTAGTCGTCTTCGCGTATTTGTCGACGCTGCTCTCCAATCGCTTGCGCGTCATACTCTCCCTTTTCTTCTCTTTTCCGCGTTGATGTCGCTTTTCTTGCGGAGTGAGCTCTGACTTGGCTGCAGTGACCGTCTTCGAAGCAGCGAAGACCTCCTCAGGGGCAAGGAGAGACGATACGGATTTGAGAGTGGGGAGTGCTGATTCGAGGGAAGTGGAGGGGAGATTTGAAAGACTTGTGATCGTCCCTTTCGGCTACGGAAATGTCAGGGATCCATACAGGGATGTTGCTAAACAAATGGCAGCGTACAGCTTTGGGAGTAAAGTGGGCATTGCAGAGAGCATCCAGTTTTCCGGTAATACCTTCCCAGATCTTCTCTAACTCCTCGTGTTCCCTTTGCAGTTTTCCGTCTCGATCATCCAACTGTAGACCACCTGCTTTGGCGGAAGTGTATTCACCCTCGTAGATTTGTGCCAATGATTGCGTCGACTTTGAGTCGTGGAGTTCGAATATCCGTGAAGGGAGGAATGGTTTGTCGTCTAGTTCCCGCTTTCGAACGACATCGTCAAAGCGACCCTGAAATCAAAACGTCAGAAAGTGACTGTTCCTGCAAGCAACGCAAACCTTACCTCAAGTATTCGCGCCTTAATCAATTCTTCAAGGGTCTTTACCTTCTCTTCCGTGATCACTGGCACGACACGCTGACCATGTTCAAACTCCAGATCTTCCTCCAGCAGGGAGTTGAGGGGTCGCGCTCGAGAGTTCGCTTCGCCCATGAGAGTCCAATCCTTCTTGGCTATGCTTTCCTGTTCAAGCTGAGCGATTTGCTCCTTCAGGGCCAGCTGTCGTTGAGCAAACGTAGAAAGATCTGCATGACTAAGATGTAAGTCTATATTACGATAGGTGCACCGGAACAACTCACCGGTTTCCTTTGGTCCTTCGTCTGCGAAGAGGTCGTCCTTGAAGCGCTCCATAGTTTCAAAGGTGTCCTCGTCCTGCCCCTCACTTTCACTTTCACTGCCACCCTCGCCATCATCGTCTTCATCACTCTCCTCCCCTCCATCCTCAACTTCCTCATCCTCTTCGAATGAGTCTGACACCTCCTGCTCTCCTTGGTCAGTTATATACAATCCCTCCGTATCTTCATCATCCAAGTCACCACCAGTCTCGTAAAGCGACGTCATGTTGCCATGAGACTTGACCATCTTCACACGGACCTCATCGTGGAAGCGAACTTTTGTATCTCGAGAGGGGATTGAACCATCAGTTTGGCTTTTGCCCTCGTCTCGTCGTGTTTTCGGAGGGGGAGCGAAAAAGTCGGTGTACATAAAGGCTACAAAGGATGAGTACACGTGTCCCATGCAGTCTGAAGGACAATAACACATACATCCTCCCTCCGCATAAGCGTCTTGGTCTGCAAGCTCGTCGTCTTCCGGTACCGCTTGGAATAAATCGATGCTTTCCTCATCACCGTCCTCATCGAGACGTCCTCGACCCTTGTTCTGTGCCTCGGCAGCATCAATCTCCTTGTTGAAGTTTACTATGGAGAAGAAATCGTCGTCTAGAGTTGGATGTCGATTTCGGGGTTGCGTTCGGTGAGGTTGCTTCCCTTTGCCTACTCGTGATGGCCGATCCAAATCTAATCCAGTAAGAAGGAGCCCCTCATCCTCATTACTGGCATCGGCCAATTGGGTGATGTGTTCTGGCATGTTTTCGTCGCCCGAGGTGTCACCGTCCTCTTCTGCAGTAGCTTCTTCAGGAACATCTCGCCCTTCTTCGTCCTCGTCCTCGCCTGATGGACTATCTTCCATATCAATATCCATGCCTTCCATGGACAGTTCTTCCTCCTCGCCCTCCTCACTCGCGTCTTCGTCCTCATCTAACGCCTTCATAGGATCATCCCACACGCCTTCGAAGAGCGTTTCAACTACTTTGGTGATGACATGACCTCGAAGTTCGAGCTGAGCCCATATTTGCGCGTCCTCCATACCAGGCAAATGGAGTTCTTGCAGCTGGGTCTGCATCAGGCTATCTGCAGCTTGTAGCATAGGATTCCCTTTCCTCTTCACAGTTTCAGGAGAAGGCGACCGTTTTCGTTTCTTAGCTCGTCGTGCTTGCGCGCGGGTTTTGGGAGTTTCATCTTCCATGATACCCGCACAGGATTCAAGAAGTTCCCTTATGTGCTGGAATGCATCGTGCTCGATCTGAAGAGCTGTAATAGATAAGTCGATGTATTAGACACAGCAATGATAAAAGTTTTTGGCGAACCTGAATCGAAGGTTGACTGTGCAGCGGCAAGGGCGACTGAGGAAAGTTCCTCATCTCCAGTGCCAAATGAAAACAACTTCGTACGTAGGAGCTTTGCGAGCCGGGCATGAGTTTCTGGTAGGTTTTGTTCATGTGTGCCCATGGTTGTGTCCAAACTTCGGACTCCACCTGCCGCCACTGGAGCAGTACTAGTGTTCAGCGGAGAGCTACTGAGCTCTCTGGTAAACTTTTTATCACCCACAAAAATAGAATGTTCCAGAATAGACTCAAATACGGTGAGCCTTTATGGGCCAATAGGATGAATGGTCAAAGACTTTTGCCAAGATCAACTCGTTTGGCCAGCCCTTCCTGCTATAAAAGCAGGAGTTGGCAGCCTATCATGTCTTCACCTTAGGACGCTCCATATTTTCTCTTCGTGGCTTTACAAGTCACTCCCTGGTTGTCGAGTCCATGTTCAACCGCCTCTTCCCATCCTCACCTCCGTTTAACATACTCAACGGCAAACTAAGCGCCCTACCACCTCTTTCGGGACCTTCGTCGCCAGGTATGCAGAGCTTGGTCCAGGAGGTGGTTGCAACAATTGATTGAGGCCACAGACTGTGGAACTCTATGACCGATGACGAGAAACAACGAACTTGCTGTCCAGATCAGAGAGCTACACATGGCTACGTTTACCCCCCAACCGAGGGCAGCTCTGCCTAACGCTACTGATAGACTTGGTCCCCGATGTCTCCACTTAGGAGAGACTTACTACCTAAGCATTTTATGGACCAGACTGGTCATTGTTACAACATGACTATGGTTCAACCAAATGAAGTGCCCAGAGATCCCGTTTTGCAACACCCTGCGCCTCTAGTTATTGATCTGTCCTACACCCCTCACACCCCTCTCCCCTACTGTCGGACTGGCTCATCCAACGGACTCTCCGAAAGTAAGTACTACCTGGAGATGGCTAAAGAATTATGTCTCAACAATGCGATACTGGCTTCAGCCCACTGTGGTCCGGCTGAGTAATATGGGGCACTTGTTCAAAATCACTCCTGCCTCAGAATGTCGTGGATGATATCTTTTCCGCCTTTGATTGAACTATTACGGAGTTGATCCGACTTACCTCCACAATTCACGAGACTGATAGTTTCTCGCCTATAATTATTTAAATCCTCCAAGCCTATGCTCTTATGCACCAAGACCTTTTATGGATACCACTTTATAAAGGTCGATCGGGTAGGTCAGAGATGTAACCCATTCCATCGGCAAGTTATCTTGCAGGCCGTGCCCACATGAGTGGAGATTTAGCCCTTCTGCTTTGCGAAACTAAAAAAAAGGCGTCCGTGAGCCTGAGGCAGGATATTAATGATGGGCACCTGGCGAAAGGGAGGGCGATTCTCAAACTTTGTTTTTGTTTGTTTGGCTTCTTCAACACAACAACACCCAGGCCGACTTTCCCCCATTCTTTGGTTAGCACCACGATCGCCAACGACGAGGAGACACTGACTCGATAGTGTGTCTTTGGAACAGATTTCCCCGGTCGCCATTTTCTGCGACTAAATTTCGTTGAGATGTCGAACCAAACTCAGGCCGTCCAAACCTTCGGCAAGAAAAAAGTGAGTAAATTCTGTGGAATAAGGGTGGAGTAAAGGCGCTAATCGTGTCTTTATTGGTGTCTAGACTGCCACGGCGGTAGCCCATTGCAAGAGCGGCAAGGGCCTCATCCGGATCAACGGCCAGCCGCTCAACCTTATCAAGCCTGACGTCCTCCGCTATAAGATCTACGAGCCCATCCTCATTCTAGGAGAAGACAATTTCACCTCGATGGACATCCGCGTCCGTGTCTCTGGTGGAGGTCACACTTCACAAATCTACGCCATCCGCCAAGCCATCGCAAAAGCCTGCGTTGCCTACTGGGCGAAATACTATGACGCTGCCCACGCCCTGAGCCTGAAGAAGAGTTTGGTCGACTATGATAGGACGCTATTGATCGCCGACCCCAGACGGATGGAACCGAAGAAGTTCGGTGGTGGGGGTGCCCGTGCCAGGAGGCAAAAAAGGTACGGTATATACTCGTTTGAGATGCACCGGGATTGCCAATGTTCTAATGCCGTTCTCGTTCCAGTTACCGATAGGCGCTTTGTTCTGCTTCCTCGCCTCGTATATTACGTCTGTCGTTATGCTATATGGCGCTCTATATGCTTTACTGGCAAAAATTACGCCTCATTCAGAAACCATTTGAGATCTCGTTTTGTCTTGAGAAACTCATACTGGGGTGATGGGATACCACTAAAAATTCGCTATTTATTCTTTCTAGGCATAGGTGTATTATATTATGCTGGCCATCAGTGATCCGGAGTACGAAGGACTCCCTTCCAGGTGTAATTGGCGTATATGAAGTTGGAAGACAGACCTTCATCACAAAAGAGGAGCCAGAACCTGCATTGGTTGCACTTCAGTTACCCGAAGCAGCTACGTTGAGAGAAGGCGAGTCCTCGCGAGAATTTTTTGGAGCCCGCTTGCAGGACCATACGACCCAATGATAACCTAAAATATCGCCTGATGGTCGTTGAAGAGAGATCAAGGTCTACGGCGGGCCATTTTGCCCTCTCCATATCTTGTGGGCAGTGTCCCACATACGGCGATATTAACTTCCAAATGTGAACCACTACCATACAGGGAGATGGACCTAGACGACCATTTTGGTCCGTGTGCGGCTCGCAGAAAGGACTGCTCAGTGAAAGGAATTAATTTGACGGCCAATTGGACATACGATGCAAATCTATTGACAACATGTGATGCATGTATCTGTGCGGTCACTGAAGAACATGCACATGTCCAACATACTCGTGGCGCAGGGCAAAACTGGCGCCAGCACCTTGAAATGTCAATGGATATTAGGGGTGTCCGCAAGATCCGAAACAAATCTCCCTACTCCTACGACTTCGAAATCTTTTCAAGTCGTTTCATCATCAGCACATCATCTGAGGAACTTTCTGCGGAAGGGAAGCGCTGCAGGAATAGGGTAGGGCGGAAAATGTGTTGCTTTCGCCGACGCCTCAGGATCATCTTCTCGGCTTCAACGAGCCCAGAATACGACATGTGATGTGCCATGTTTCATATTTTGGTGTCACAGGTACCGAATCAGGTTAGCGCACGGATCACAGAGGGACACCATGAGCCAGACTGGCAAATACAAAACCGGCTTCGCGGCGCAATGAGACGCGTAACACGCGCCTCAGTCACATATTCTATCCTGGTAATCTATCCAATCAAAGTAAGCTGAGGTCCGTCGTCCAGTCACGTACTGCGCAGGCAGCTTCACGGCGGTCAGAAAAACACCGCCGACGGACAGTTGGTCACGAGATCGGGATCACTACTATACAAGGTAGCGTCAAATAATAGGAATCAGGGCAATCATTGGAGGTTCTAGGCCACGGGATTGCGTACCAACTGCTTCGGAAGCGCCGGCCTCTTCCACTGACCAATCCTGAGGAATATCGCACCATATCGGTCACGAGAAATATATGTGAAGGGACATGCGTGACTCCCTACCCCCTGCGTAACCCTTCAGCGAAAAGAATGTGACCAATCTTGGGCGACTCCGGAGCGGAGATGAGAAAGAAGAACTTGCGCTGGTGTGAAATGTTATGGTGTTATCACAACATGGCCGAATATTTTCTGCCTCGTTGCCGGTTCGCTTTTGGTGAATCATTTTGGGTGATGTTTTCGCCTGAACACGCGTTAGCTGCCTGAATTAGATAGAAAGGAGGTCAACCTCACCCTGGCTACCCAAGGTACATATAATGGGCATTGCTGGATGCTCGACTCCTCCTTTATAGGCTGACCTCTTATAAACTTTTGTAATGCCTTGCAACGGGCAGACTGGGCACAAACGATTCCCAAAAAGGGATGACACACATCGACCGGATCTGTCGAAATGGTCATGGGATCCTCGATTGAAGACGGTACTTATGCGGAGGCGCAATTCTTCCTGCACGATTTAATGACCGAGATTCCAATCAGAACTCGGCATCAATAAGGTCCCGAACTTGCGTCCCTGCATACAGGTTCTTCCGCATTCAAGATGACCTCCAAGCCTCACGCGCATCGACTTGCTGTACCCAGGAATATCCCACTTGAAATGATTACAGCTATATAATCCCCCAGGTTGGTGCCTCGTTGATACTCCCAGAAATCACGCTCAACCGTGGCCCAAGTGTAGCATATCAAGTCTCTTGTACCTCATGCTCACCAACCACTCTGACGACCTGCGACTGGAAATGTCTGAAGAAAGTGATCACGAGCAGCAAAGGTTTGAGGACCCAGGAGGGGAAGTGTACGAATTTTTCCGCTATCTTTACGAGCTTGACCATAAGGACTCGCACCTGGCATACGAAGCCTGGTATGAACTACCCTTTGAAGAGAAGTCATTCTGGGCCAAGGTACTCCATCTTGAACAACGCCTTGGGGTCAGCTACAAGGGAGGAGGGACCGATTCGTCTGTTCCACAAATACCCTCTGATATAATCAAGTTGGGTATTTCTGCTGCTACTAAGGTTAGAGGGGTTCCCTCTTCAATACGACGTTTCAACTGATATTCGAGTTTTCCGTTGTGGCTCCCGCTGTCCTGTATCACCTAAAGAGGTGCCTCTTGGCATATGGGCGCCACGAATTCACCATCCACAACTCCCAGTCCAACGGCAGGACATTCACCTCAACCGAACGTCTCTGGGAACTTGACCGCGTATGAAATATTTTCTTGCTTGCAATGAGCCACATGCTGATAAGGGCCAATCAACAGCCATTCCAATTTGAACAAGGCCTGGTAGTCATCGACACCAAGACAGGGGAGAGGTTCTTGATACCGCAAAAGCCTCGTTTTAGGCAAAGCTTCGTTGCCAGGTGTAACGACACCAAGGAGATGAACTACTTGGAGGCGTGCATTGTCAGCGGCAAGTTTGCATGGAACAAGCGCCCCATCCAAGATGCCCCTGATTCCGCACGGGCGAAAGGGAAGCCATACAAGACTGAATGATGGCCTGGCACTTCCTTTAGTTTCAAATCATTATTGCGTATTGAATAGTGTTGATTATCGCCTCTGAAGCCTGCCGTGGCATGATAAAGAGGGGTCGTCGGAATTCGTGGCCGTCTACTTGCGGTTCCAGATCAATCTCAATTCAATACAGAAGGTCGATAGCTCAATAGTCACTCAGACCCGCTTAGATGATGACCGTAAGAGACCCCATACGGCCGTCGCAGTGGACAAATCTTCAAATCGATCTCATTACCGGCCTCAAGGAACCTTCGGTATGTGAGCACACTAAAGCCGATGGAAGTTTTCTCATGGGTAGGGAAGCGGTTGACGAGAGAAGGCCAAGCCTTTTACAAACATGCTGACTGCTCTTGAACCCAACCTATTTGGATGCTGCCCAGGACAACGGCAGCTGGCCTCCTAGCGCGTAGAGCTGCTTTTTTACCCTCGCTATTATGTTATAGTTGCTCTTTCACGGTGCTCGCGAGTCGCACTGTTATCGAATCCCGGCCTCTTCCAAATCTTAAACCTTGTCGCCCGGCTTCGACGCGCAATTTCTCAATATGTCGGTCTAGTGATCCATCTCCCCATTCTTATCCCTCCCCGCTGCCGGCGTTACAGCAATTTTACGCGTCATCCCTCCGACACAGCCCGTTTAACCGGCAGCCTCCAGACAACAGCGTTCTCTTCGCTAAACCATCTAATGAACATCCGGAAAATAGCAAAACGGATGAGAAAGATGGAACCACTGGACCGCAGGGAACCGGTGAGGAACCGGTGACTTCCGAAAAGCGTGCGGAACGGAAAGCAGAGAAAGGCCGGAAAGAGGAAACATCATCAGGTGAGGAAGGAAAGGAGAAATCCAAAGAAGATGAGGTGCGAAAGCCCTCGGTCAACTCTCGACGCCCGCTCACATCTTGGCAGCAGGGCTTTTTTAATAAGAGTTCAAGCAACCCTAACGAACAGCCTCCACCAAGCCCAGGAGGCCCTAGTCTTACTCCTGGACAGTCTTTACTCCTCCTCGCTGTTTCTGCTGCTCTTTACCAACTCAGCCTTGGGGGCTCGCAGGACGCCAATTCAAAAGAAATCACCTGGCAAGAATTCCGAACTGCCTTCCTGGACAAGCGTCTAGTAGACAAACTCGTCGTGCTCAACCGAAATAAAGTCAGGATACACCTTGTCAGCAATGCAACTGGTACAATGTATCCCGACGGCACTTCAAGTAATCCACCACGAGGCAACTACTACTTCTCGATCGGTAGTGTAGAAGCCTTCGAACGCAAACTCGACGCTGCACAGGATGAATCGGAAATCCCTTCATCTGAACGGATACCTGTCGCCTATCATGACGAGGTTTCGACGTTCAGTACACTGCTGCACTTTGCTCCTACCGTTCTCCTCGGCTTCCTGATGTGGTGGATCAGCCGACGAGCGAGTGGTGCCGGAGGTGGGTCAGGAGGGATCTTCGGCATTGGCAAAAGTCGGGCGAAACTCTTCAACCAAGAAAACGAAGTGCGCGTACGATTCAAGGACGTCGCTGGTATGGATGAAGCGAAGGAGGAGGTTATGGAATTTATTAAGTTCCTGAAGGAACCTGCAAAATATGAGAAACTCGGAGCCAAAATTCCCCGTGGTGCCATCCTCTCTGGACCTCCAGGGACAGGAAAGACCCTCCTTGCCAAAGCCACAGCAGGAGAAGCGTCTGTTCCTTTCCTCTCTGTCTCCGGTTCCGAATTCGTTGAGATGTTCGTAGGTGTTGGTGCTTCCCGTGTACGAGACCTCTTCGCATCCGCAAAGAAGCACGCCCCATGCATCATCTTTGTCGATGAGATTGATGCCATCGGCAAGTCTCGTGGCAAGGGCGGTCAGTTTGGAGGAAACGACGAGCGCGAGTCTACTCTCAATCAGCTTTTGGTTGAGATGGATGGCTTTGGAACGACAGAGCACGTTGTTGTTCTTGCAGGCACTAATCGACCTGACGTCCTCGACCCCGCCCTCCTTCGCCCTGGTCGTTTCGATCGTCACATCGCCATTGACCGCCCAGACGTCTCCGGCCGCAATCAGATCTTCCTCGTCCATCTCAAACCCCTCCGTCTCTCACCAAAGATTGGGGACGTGCTGAACTTCGCCTCCAAACTTGGCGTCCTCACCCCCGGTTTCTCAGGTGCCGACATTGCCAACGTCTGCAACGAAGCCGCCCTTCATGCAGCTCGCCATGAGCACGAGTATGTCGAGGAGGTTGATTTTGAGACTGCCATTGAGCGTGTGATTGTTGGGTTGGAACGCAAAAGCCGCGTCTTGAGCAAAGACGAGAAGAAAACCGTCGCCTACCATGAAGCCGGGCATGCCGTTTGCGGGTGGTTCCTCGAGCATGCAGACCCTCTGCTCAAGGTCTCAATCATCCCTCGTGGCGTGGGAGCACTCGGTTATGCCCAGTACCTCCCTGCTGACCGCTACCTCCTCTCTCACCCTCAACTTATTGACCGTATGTGTATGACACTCGGCGGGAGAATCAGCGAAGAGATTTTCTTCGGAGTAGAGAACATCACCAGCGGTGCGAAGGATGACTTGGATAAGATCACCCGCATGGCTTATGAGGCCTGTGCCAACTATGGCATGGACAAGGAGATCGGACCTATCAGCTATGGTGGACGTGATGAACTTAAGGAGCACTGGCAGAAGCCATTCAGCGAGAAGACTGGTGAACTCTTGGACCAACGGGTACACCTGATGATAATGTAGGTTGGTCCCAAGTTTCTCCGTGCTCGCACATTAATTGGGATGTATAGGGACGCACACAAGCGGACAACAGACCTCCTCAATGCACATCGTGAAGACGTTGAGAAAGTAGCCCAACTGCTCCTCGCGCGCGAAGTCATTACCCGTGAAGACATGATCGGTCTTCTCGGCAAACGGCCATTCCTAGGGCGTGCCGATGACATGGACCGGTGGTTAGACAACCACGGTAAGACTGTTGCCCCTCCGCCACTGGAAACGCCGCCTGTTACTTCGCCCGATCCAACCCCTGCACCTGCTCCGGTACAATGAACATGGAGAGGAAATTATAAGACCGGAATCTTCGCTTTCGCGCACACATCTTGTATTCGTCTATTTGAAGTCAAAGGGATCATTATTCTTTAGACTCAGGTTGCCTTCCTTCATGTCTATGATGGTCTCAATTATGATAATCAAGATTTGGCGGCTCGTGGTCAAGTTGGGATGATACAATTCTCGCCAGATCGCAACGATGCTACACTCCGGGGATTATTGGTCAAGGCTAGTGAACATTCGAGTAGATCTAGAGATAGAGCTCCTGTGTTGTACTAGTCGCGAAAAAATTCCCAAACAATGACAAGGCCAGTCAGGCTCATCCGCCCAATAAACCTCGACTGCTGGGCTGCCCTCCATTCAGCACAATCTCAATATATCCGCCGACTATCGAGCGGTGTCCGACAGTGATGCCCCTCTCGCGGTTAGTGATAGCGGGGTTACCTTCGGTGCAGGCCGCGGATAACACCCCTCCTGCGCCTGCACACAATAATATTGAGAGTGGATAATGAACAACCGCCCGTATACCGGTGTAATACGTAGTACAGTGTACAATTCTGGACGATGGGTAGAGCCCCGACATGTATCCCTTATTATCAATGAGCTGCATGGGGCTAAATAGATTAACATTGAACAAACGAGACCCTACTTATCATCTCCAATAAGCCATCCCACCCCTCTTGAGAAAGCACGTCTCGCAGTATCTGCGACGTCTGGCGCTGAAGGGAGGAGCGTAGGACTACCAGGCGTCTGCGGCCGGTCACTGTCGAAACTCGATCGCCCTCTCCCACTGACAGAGAAGGGAAGGGAAGAAGCGAATCCACTGACGCGTCCAAGAACATTCGTCGCGATGTCTTGACCATGGTGCGCCTGTGCGACCAACGGGGAGAAAGCCATTGCAAGTGAGGCAGGCCGACTTCTGTTTTCTGTGCCACTCAGAGCACCATTAACATGTCCATTATGAGCTTGGGGTGGTGCAGCCACACTCCTATGTGTTTGGGACTCCTGTTTGGCTTTACGCTTCTGAACTGCTTGCTTGCGTTCTTCGATATCCTCTGCCTCAATCCTCCTCCATACACCAAGCACGTTGAGCGTATTCGTCGTCGGACAGAGCTCGAGCGCGAATCCAAGAAGTCTAAGTTTGGCATGAGTATCTCTGAACTCTGATTGTCGACCTAGCTGGAAACATGAGTGCCAGCAGACTTCAATCGCTTCCTCGGCACTTGCTCGCAGTGGGTCTTGTGAGGGATCGTAATTTAGTAGCATGGCATGTGGCGGATACTTCGATCGTAACTGTCTCGCCCCTTTGACCATCCTCTCACAGCTACTGACGGCCCGGCCGAAGTCTTCGGCCTGTAGTGCAGCATCGGCAAGCATGGCAAGGACCTTGACCTCTGCGCTTTCGTAGGATCCAGCTGCGCCCTCTAAGTGGGCCCCATCTTTGGTATACCCGAGCTTCTCCACGATATCGAGCATAACATCCATGTGCTTGAAGGCATCGTCAGTGCTACTCAGGATACGTGCAATAAGAGTGAGACGGTCCTTCGTGAGGCGGATTTCAAGGGGGGTGAGGAGGTTGCCGGAAGGAGAGGTGATATGGAAGGACGAGATCTTTGAAGTTGCCTCAATAAAAGCTCGTTCCCGAGCAATCCGTATGGTTGGGGGTGAAACAACAAGACTGCAATTATCAGCACGTTTCATCATAAATATTGAGCAGAGGCGTACCACTCATAGGCGAGCTTCATCTCCCCACGGTGTAGGTTTCCGGAGCTAGCATTGTCATAGAGCTCCCTCGACGTAGCTAGGCATATATCCTCCACTACTGGACCAGTGAGGTACTTGCTTGCAGCCGATCGGAGCAAGATACTTTTTGCAACCTTGAAATCTGCTCAGAGATGATTAGCTCTGTTATTCTAGGGTCACGGTGGTACTCACTTCCGGAACTCAAAAGTGCCTCAAAGTACACTCTGGCGATCTCCCTCTTATCCAGCAGCCCAAACGCGCCTCTCACATTACCCACGTGTTCAACGTCCCGCCCAAGTTTGAGCATATCATCAAGCAGCGCCCTCCACTCCTCTTCATTGTCCGCACCCCCACGACGGGCCATCATAACCGCTCTGGCCTTTTGTTCAGCTTTGTCCCTAGAGCTCCTTAAGAACCAGCCTAGAGGAGCCTGTACGCCCCATTTAGCCAGAACCTCTCCGCCCTCCAAGTGCGCATCGAGTACGTCCAAGGCGTGTGAAAGCGCTCCTGAATGGAGAGGCTTGAAGAACACGTACAACTCATCCGGTGTGACGGTCCTCGTCGTGCTAGGTGCGAAGAATGCTGCCAGAGACGCTAACGAAGTATCCGCTTCGTCACCGCTCTCGTCCCTCTCACTCCCCCAATCGGGTAGACACTCGAAGATACTGCTCATCATCTCCCATCCCTGTGTCAGGTCTGACCCATAAAGATACGCGAGAGCCAGACGCGCCAGATCTTCGTCGGTTCGGATGATGCGGTTTGAGGTGGGAGTGATGGTAGGCTTTGAAGCTTCAAAGATTGGAAGGGCAAGGGAGAGCGGTGATTGGAGAATATAGGTGTAAAGGAGGTGCTGAGATATTTGAGACTCGATTATTTGCTGATTTATTGGAGTAAAGGTGGAAGAGAGACGTTCATAGCGGGATTCAAGGACAGAAAGGTACGGTAAAACAAGTCGACGAATGTCTGGAGCAATTGTGCCCGGAGTCGAGTATCTGAGATAGGCCATCATTGCATGTTTTGGATCGAGTTGCTGCCATCGAGTGAGGGTCCAGTCGTCCGACCTTAGAGAGGGGTCGCTGGACTGCGGAGCCTCATAGACAAGGCGGTCGAGGAGAATAAGGTCTTCACCTAATTCGTCGAGACCGATTACTCCCTGGGACGCGCCGTGTTGTAAAAGGGCGAGGGCATGGGTTGTAAGGCCAGCTTGTTCGTCGATCGCGAGTACACGAGATTTGTACCAAGAGGTAAGAGCTTCAGCCGACATGGGCTTATTTGCTCGTATAAGGTTACTTGCTTCTTCGCTCTCGTCTTCTCCTTCCAACCACGCCTCCTCACCCGAGCCAAGTGAAGCCTTGAGCGCCTCCTCCACTTCGCCCGATTCGACCCAGCTAGCCTCAGGCCTCCAAGGGGTACCGTTTGGAAGGACCTCGGTGTTGGTGTCGAAATCATTTGCGGGGAGGAGCACGCGATACTCCATCGGTTCTGCATACAGTGGTATGGCGTCCAATATTCCAAACCGGTATGGCAATAGAACCGTCGAATGATGTTCGATGAGGGACTGTAAAGCCGCGAATTGAAGAGTCGAGGCTAGAAGGAAGGCGCTATCGAGCAATGGCTGGGTGAGGAAGTCTGACAGAGTAAAGGGGGGTTGGGGGGTATATTCTTCAGGCTGTCCTTGTGGTGATGTGTCATCGTCGTCCGCCCATGGGTCGTCCTCGATTTCGGTGGGCCCTGCCTCTTGAGTGGCGGTGTTTTCATCTCGCCATTGTGTTGACATGATCAGATAGAACAACACCCGCCGCAACAAACAGAGTCGCCGTTCCCGTGCATGAGCCTTGAAATACGCCATGAGAGGTGTCTGAGGGCCTTCGTCCTTTTCTCCTCCAATTTCCTCTTCCAACGGCTCATAAACAGAGACCCCAGCTTTAACCTCATCTTCAAATTTTTGGGAACGCCGAAGACCAGTCTTGACGAGGACCTGGGCGACTTGCACGTCATCCACTATGCGCTCCGCGCAGGCGGCAGTGGCCCAAAGGTCATCTGGTATACTGTCCAGAAGTTCATCTGCCAGCTCCGGAGTGAGCTCGAGGGAAAGAGTTGTGGACCATGCTGTATGGGGGTCAGACATGGTGGAGTCGAAAACGCGTGTTGGTCCCCAAATGCTGAAGGGCTATCAAACGGGAACACCCAGTACATTGTACCTTGTATAAATAAATCAGGGATGATGCAGACGCATTGATTTAGATTAGACAGGTGTGCAAGATTCCTCAGAATGGACATTATAGTAGGTAAAAATGGATTACGCGACACTAGCCTCTACCCCCTCTGCCACCTCTTCTACTGTAGGAAGCTTGTCCCGCGCAAGTTGGGCCTCGATCCATTGCAATGCATTGAGGTCCAAGATGACTCTGGGCCACTTGAGCAAGTGATATACCTGCACATCCTCAATTTTCATCACTTGGATGTCTTGCAGATTCCTGGTAGCTAGTAAGAAATTCCTCTCGACCTCCTCCCGCCCGGTCACGAAGAGGGTCTTGCCCCAGCCAAGCTGCGAGAACCGCTTCGCAAACGTCTTCGTCTTGACCATGTCCCATCTGATGTGCGGAACTATTCCCAATCGACGTTCCTTTACCTTCGCGCTCAGCGCGACGCGCAATCCCATCTCCTTCACCTTTCTTGGCAAGAGCGTCTTGAAGTCCCTCGGCTTAGGGCCGAAAGCAACACCACCACCTCGCAACATTGGACTGCCTCTGTCGCCCAATCGAGCGCGTCCAGAACCCTTCTGCGGCCGAATCTTCTTCCCCGAATACGCGACCTCAGCCCGCGTCTTGGTCGATGCGGTACCCCGCCGTAACCCGTCGAGGTACCATACTACGCATGCGTGTAGTATATCCCGGCGCATAGGATGGAAGAAGATATATTTGTCTAGCGGGACGAGTTTGCGCTGCGACTTTTCGACGGGTTGTAGGTAAGCCATAGGAAGATAGGTGGGAACGTTTGCAAGCGGTTTGGCTATGTTTTTTTAGAGTGGACGATAGTAAGCCAACTTCTGGAGACAATAGGATCCTAATGCACACCTTTTACGGGAATGTGCGGAGCCTCGAGCATGTTTTGCTCGTCAAGAAGCCATCTAAGGACGGGATCTACAAGCTCTGAGTCGAGCTGCGGTATATCCTTGCTAGATATAATTGCTGACTCATCCACCACACTTGGTTTGGAAGTTTCGGCGGCGACAGTTGCCGTACTCCTCACAAAACCACTGACCGGCGCGCAGCCACATCGTGTAGTTGGTGCTACTTGGGCCACTTTTAATGGTGTCGCTGCTGTCCGTGTTAATATTCGCAGCATTTTAGCAGAGTAGTAGGTACAGAGGGCAAAACGGGTGCTTTGTCCACTATGAGAGAACTGGCATTCAGCAGCCAACGGACACGACCAACACAGTCGTCCAAGCATCCAATAGGTCCAAGTCCAAAGGGCCAGCCACTTCACAAGTGTGAGGACTGCCCGATCCTCCCAATAACTAGTTAAAACTATGACCTCTATTGCTCCACACCAAGTCCATGTGCTACTGGGTATCCACACTGGTACAACGGACTCCCCTTTTGGTCATTCTTGGTCAGTCGTGCATCGGGCATCAAAGCGTTGCATGGGAGAAGGCTGAAGGCATAGTCGGGGGCAGGGTTACTTTTCTGTAGGTTTCTTTAAAGTCTGTAGCTGTTGGTACACCACCTGTAATCCGAATCTCATCATTTGCTTCTGCCTACTCTGATTCCCTCAATCCTGGCCTTCTCGCCTTCACCTTCACACCTTATTCCGGTCGCCTACTCGTTGTTATCGATACCGGCCAGTGCTCCCGTCCTTTCGGTCTGGTGCCCACGGCGACTCAGCACTTGTCAAGAAAATCTTTAGCGTTTGACCCTCTCGCTCCCCAATGTTTCAGGCGAAGAATGCATGTAAGGTGTGTTAGCCTTGTTGGCATAGTTATACGTAGTCAATTGCCCCTGGCTCTAGCTCTTATGGGCAAGTACTGCTATGCTACTGAGGAATGTCACTGCTGCTCGTGTTATAATAACATACGCAGCATTTAACGAAACAGTAGAAATAGTGGGCTAATTGCTCGCTCAATAAATAAGAGTGCCTGATATTCAGCAGAAGAGTAACAAAGGCTTTGGTGCATATACATATATAAATTACGTCGGTTCGAATGAACACCAGAATTGTCCTGTCTGGGATTGCGAAATCGTCGGGAAACAAGGCGTACCAGACGCCAGGATTTATTATACCTCCATAGTTGACCGACGAAGACCTTTTCACTGCTCAGCAAAGTTCTTTTGCGATACCCTCAGCGATCACTTTGTGCGTTGCAGTAGTGGGATGGAAGACATCAAAGCTGGCACCAGAAGATTAGCTCCATGAGTCAAAGTATGATATACAAACTCACAAAATGTGTTCTTCGGGATTGTCACACAGAGTTAATTGAGACGTTTCACCATATGGGCCGTTCAAGCAAGGCTGCTGGGGCTGGAGTCCTTTCTCCTCTGCCTCCTTGATGACGACTTCGAGAGCACCAAACTCATCTAAGAGGTGAATCTTGACTTCTGCGGGCAGGTAGGCGGCTTCACGCGAGAGCGTGAGATTGCCCTTGAAATCCTCCGAGAACTGTTTCTGAGCAGCGATAGCTTCGGGGTTGGAATAGAGTAAAAAGAAAGGTAACAACTCTCCCGGCTGCGTTTGAGGCAGCACAAATGTGTGGAAACCTGCACGAAAGCGATCTCTTTTGGTAAATCCACTGACTGCTTCGCTGAATTCGCACCTTTCGTCGTGAGCAGCTCCACGCTATTTACCAGGCTGTCGGTAAGGGCCCGAACGTTCAAAGCTGGTCCGCCGAAGATTGCATCGTTAACGCCAGCAACAAGGATAGCTAAGGTCGAGCATGGTTCTGTCTCGTTGAAAGACGTAGAAAGGAACGAGTCGACTTGGTCGACCACAGATGGGACCGGAATGTCCGACTTTGGCCCCGTTAACCCTTGGACAATCGAATTATTGATAGTCGCTGGAATTTTGTTGTTGAAACGAAGCATTTTCGCGGGCTTGGCAATGACGCACCTCCGCCGAATGCGAAATCGAACAGCTTGTGTGCTCCTAGCATGTCAAGAAGATATTCTGGATAAACAGGGCCGTTTGAGAACCTGCCATCAAAATACGCAGGGTCCGCCGGCCATGTACGGTTCGTGAGCAGAAATGTTCCGTTTCCCTGAGTGATAATATCGGGACGTCAGACGACTTGCTGTGGGCGCTCACCCAGAAGGAAAACGCACGTTATCACTGAAGCTGTCACCGAAGACAACGATGGAGGTAAACTTGGGTGTGACATGCCTGCGCTCAACAACCGGGGCACCCGTTACGAGTGTACCAAAGACGAGACAAGATGCAAGCACAATGGCTTTCATCCTGGAAAGAGAAGAAATTGGGATGAGAGGAATGGAACCCTTGCAAGTTACCCCTACAATTTAAGGAGATCCGGAGGAGAAATGGCTAAGTCAGCAACACCAGTCGCACGATGGCCATACGTCAAAGTCTAAAGCCCGCGGCAGAACCCCACAATTGCATTAGTGGTACGGCTGTCGGCTGTGCGCGGATGTTTGTGCGCGGTATGTGCGTGGTGCTATTCTATCGGACATCCGATGGACGGAACGGAGGTTAAGAATTGAATTCCATATTTTCCGCTCGCGGAAGTTCGCAAGACGCTCCTGCTGTTACAGTCGTTAGTCGTTATACAGGCATGATCCGTAGGCCGGGCACAGGCATTAGCAACCCATGAGTGAGAACAGAAAACCTGATACTCGAACTATCCTCGCCCAAGGCCCCGACGTTGTCAAGGCCAAATATACGTTGCTGCGTCCCCTCCTCCAGGTCCATCACCGTTAAGGTTTGGGGTATCCTGTGTTATATGGTATATTCTTGTATGGATATTCCCTTATTTTTTTGTAACAAATGGGAGGAGCAGGGGCAATCCAAGAACGACTCTCCAACCTTAAACCATCCAGGTATGTAGTACTCCTAATGCACCAGAGTCTCCATACATCACCCCATTTCACTTGCTGCAGGATGAGCGCTTTTGTCAGGGGAGAAGGTGCAAAGAATATCTTTAGGTCCATTGCATGCGTCGTTGATAAGTCGCTTGCGTAAGGTTCTGGAAGCCCGAGGATGTGGTACATTACTGCGGTTGTGACGGAAGCTCACAGCGGACCCGAGCTAGCGATATGTTTATGGATCTTCAATATCATGGAGTGGTCGAAGTTCCTCCGAGGGCGGCCTTGATCGGGGCCGAAGGTTATAGTCCCATTTCCGCCTCCTCAGCGCATTTGAGAGAGCAAGTAATCAGTACTGTTTATCACCGCACCTGGCATAATCTCAATCCTCCTGTATCTTGATAAATTATGGATCGCCTGTCACCGACAGGTTCTTCCTATTCTGATCTGATTATAGAATCTGTCGTATATAGATGTTGAAACTGTATCCAGTAGTAGGGAATCCACCCTAGAACTATTTAGAAATGCTGATCACTGATTTGGTCGGAGGATACCAAACGAAATTGTATTGCAGCAAATATTAGTAAGCCCGGTGTAGATTGTAAAATTGGATCAGAAACAGCCTGGCTTTCAAGCCGACAAAGGGGTGGAGTGAGAGGCCCCCAACGATTATTCATCGAACGCGCAAATGGCCGGAAGTGTCGCTCACCAGGGAGCTCCCAAGTATCTATTCAAGGCGCCTAATATCCGGAGAGACCGCTTCCTCACACTTCAAGGTGGCGCACGCCGCTTTCTGTGCACGATCTATCGCCGAGGTAAGTTTGACACCGTCCTCAAATAGCGCGGACCCTGCCGTAATTGAACTCGCGAGAAGACTGCCAACGAGCGTGTCGCCGGCACCCGTCACATTCATGACGTCACCGACTTCGATGGGCTGAGCAGGGAAATATTTGAGCATAAAGGTTGAGGTTCGTCCATTGGACACCACTATCCCGTTCTTGACGTTTGTTTCAGGAAGATTGGATACACGAAGCGGAGCTCGGATTCCGACGAGCACACCTAAAGGTTATGAATTCGATTAAGCTGATGCTCTCGAAGAGTAAGAGTATGGTTAATTACCTTGCTCTCCGCATTTTAGGACAACGTTCTGGAAGTAGGGTAGTAGGTTCACTATCTGAAGCGCGACACCATCTTCTAAAAGCCATTTGAGCTTATATAGTTTCGCGACCTTCTCGAGAGACTCCCTCCACTCCCATCCGATGCACGCATCCTCTACTGCCTCCCACTTCCAGGCGTCCATCTCGTCGCCTTGCTCCTGGAGTGCCGACCATAAGGCCTCAAGTTCGAATCGGTTTGGAGAGATAAAATGGATTGGCGATGGCGTGAAAATTCCTGGCTGAATATTAAGTGGCTGAGCCTTGATGAGCTCTTGAACGACTGGAACGATTCTCAGAGATCCCTGCACCGAAGTAGGCTCGCTACAGACAAATGATCAGAAAGTGCTCCAGGTACGGCGGAATTTAATGGTATCGTACTAGTATACTGTGGCGGTGAGGAGGTCAGAAGGGCTCAACGACCAGAGGACAAATAAATCATACCAGGAATCTTCTTTGTCTGCGCCCATAGGCAAACCTCCGTCATGAGCATGGGAGAGAGGTTGGCATCTAATGCAATAGCCTCAAGAGCGTGTTTTTCTAAAAGCGCGACCACCTAGGGACCAGTTAGGTTCTGTGGGAACAGTGAAACGACGACAAACGCACCTCTTTGGATGATATCTTTTCTGCAATGGAAGTGTCTGCAACCCCTCCTATTAGCGAGCCGTCACCCAAAAGCAGCATATTGATCACAGGGGTACGGCCCTCCATCACCTGGACCAACCCATCAGTCCGCATCCCAATGTTGCTCATAGTCGCCTGAATTTGGGACGCAAATTGGTCTTGACCGACTGGAGAGATGAGAAGAACATAGCTGTCGGGTCTTGGCAACGATCGGTGGGTGGCTTCTGCAACATTTCGCCCTACTCCCCCGAGGCTGTTGCGAACCGCACCCTTGGACGTGGTCTTCAAGATATCCCCAGAGTTATTGGTTTTAGCTTTCGCGATGATATCCACCGCTGCAATTCCAATAACAGCGAGCTTGGCCGGGGGCAGCTCTTTCGAGGTGAGAACAGGAACCTGTAAGAAAAGTTGGTATCAAACAACACCGGGAAGCTGTGCACCTATGTACAGTAGACTGGGGTCCTGTTACTGGCTGTACATGGGAGACCTGAAATTATGTATGAGCAAGGCAAACCAACAACGGGCGACGTACAGTTTCATTTTCACCACGAATAAGCTTCGCATATTCCACTGCGATACTCCCACCTGTATATCGGTGAGTGCTGCGACGAGAGCAAAATTCAAGCCGTCGCTTACCAACGCGGGCAGTATTCTCAATCAAGGCAATATCTGTATAACAAAAGGGGGTCAGGCTGATTCCAAAGAAGATCGAGAATACCAACTGCTCTCTAAGGATCGCCCGCCGGTCAGCTCGTAAATCCTGTTCAAGAGCCAGGGGGTCGCATCTTTTCCAGAGATGTTGATACCATTCTCCTCGGACTCCTTGATCGCCCTCTCGACGGACAGCTGGAGTTCGGCGCCCAGGGTCTCATATGTTTTAGGAATCGGCACCCCAAAGAAGTAGCCGTTGGTCATCCCAAGTCCTACACCATGATCTGCGGTACCTGTCATGACTCCAGGCTTGAATATATGGTACAATGGACGTACGGATTATCTGGGCCGCTTCTATGGGAGAGGTAACATTCCAAGGACTCTGGTGCAAGTCGTTAGTGGCTAGACGGAAGATAAATGCGCATGTACCTTGAAGCCGCTCGTAGGAGTAAAAAAAGAGGGAAAATCCTTCGTTTTCGAGTAGGAGATGACGGGCACTCCCTGAGTTTCCTGTTGACCCGAGATGAGCCAGGTCGCGAGCGAGGTTATGGCATCCTGACCAAATATTCTAGTGTTCGGCCTATATCTAAGATGGATTTAGGTCCTGATGCTACTACTGCAACCGGGGTCCGTCCAAGTTCTGTCAGATCCGCGGATACATCCATTGCTAGGAGGGATCAGATTGGCAGACACACAGGACGAAATACTCACAGACTTCACCTCCTCGGTGCACTCCCCCCAAACCGCCCGTCGCGAAAACGCGGATGCCAGCGAGATGCGCTAGGACCATTGTGCCAGCAATGGTCGTCCCGCCATACGCTTTAGAGGCACATGCGGCGGATATATCCCTTCTTGAAACTTTGACACTAGGTTTTGCCACGGCGAGTTCAACCAATTGCTCCTTTGAGAGCCCAACATGCACCTTTCCACGGAGGACTTCGTACAGAGTAAGACAAGGAAGCAAGAGGTGAACATAGTGTTACTTACTACCAATAGTGGCAGGTATGGCACCGCTCTCGCGCACACGCCGCTCGACTAGTAGGCAAGTTTCGACATTGGTTGGAGGCGGCATTCCATGGGTTAGGATTGCAGTCTCGAGTGCCACGACAGGACTTCCGTGTTGCAAAGCGTGTTCGACTTCTTCAGACAGCGCGAGTCCAATTGGCTGGGAGGTAGTGTTGTCAAACAGCCCTGATGCACGTTGAGGTCAAAAGGCAGGCGTACAGGTCGTTTCGTCGACATGGAAGAGATACTTCGTGCATGGCGTATCAAGCGCCGGGTGATGGGCCGCGACATGGCGGAGGTGAAGCCGAAACCAAGAGGCGCGGTCAGGAACGAGAACTTAGACTCCAACCACAATGCCTCTCAGTGCCGAGGAATACAACAAGCTCTCCCCAGAGGAGCAAAAGACATATGAGGAATCGGAACGCAAGAGAGAACGAGAAGAACAAGCTGGTTAGCCTCAATGACACCAAATGACCCCGATCTGACGCGTCGCCGGCCTTTCCAGCGCTGCCCTACACCTGGACACAGAAGTTAATGGATGTAGATATCGAGGTCACTGTTCCAAAAGGTACACGGGCGCGAGATGTCGCTGTAGTCATCGGCAGGAAGAAACTCTCGATCGGTCTAAAGAACCAGGAACCCATCATGTCCGGAGAACTGTGTAGGGAGATCAAAATCGAGGATTCCACCTGGACGATTGGTCTGTGTCTCCCTCCCGTGTCAATAATGCACCGTTCTGACAGATTCCATGGAATTCCAGAGGACCAGGAACGGATCTGCGTCCATATAGAGAAGATCGATCGCCTGAAATGGTGGGAGAATGTGTTAACGCATCACCCGAAGATCGACACGACGAAGATTGAACCAGACAATAGCAAGCTGAGTGATCTGGATGGCGAGACACGGTGAGCGGTCCTCGTCCCCTAACCTGTGACACCAGAAGCACTAACCTAAATGATATTATACACAGGGGTGTGGTCGAGAAAATGATGGTTCGTCCGACCCTTTCCCCGAGGACAGTAAACTGACCTTTCTCTAGTTCGATAACCAACAGAAGGTACAAGTCAACTTACAATATCATGGAAAGCCTGCTGATACTGCATAGTCAATGGGAAAACCCACTTCTGATGAGCTCAAGAAGATGGAGGTATGGTTTGAATGTTGTCCGTCGTGAGAGTGTTGATATATCGGACATAGACCCTCAAGAAGTTCCAAGCAATGCACCCTGAGATGGACTTCTCCAAGGCCAAAATTGGGTGATGACTTTGATTGCCACGGCTATCCGATGTCGCTTTGCATCATTCACAGGAGCTTGTGCGAATACATACTAGGGAGAATCAATGAGGAATTACAATTCGAATGTGATGTATAGCTGACCATTTGCGACGGTCCTGAGCGACTTTGTGAGTCTCCTCTCAATATTCAGGAACAAAAATACTCTCAATCGCGACGAACAATCAAGAACCATTCAAATAGTTCGCAAAGAGTTTCTAGTATAATGTCGAAGATCGCTTAAACCCTTGTGATACCCATCCTGCAGCTGAGTGCCATGGGCACGGTCGTAATCGTTAAAGCAAACCATAAGAGAAACCAAATTTTCATACTTCGATATGCAGCGACCACATCCTCTTGACGAGTGTCCACATAAATTCCACTTCTCCGTCACCATAACAGAAACCACCACTCAATGTCCAATCTCATGGCTGGATGGTCGTTGGGTCTGGACATCTGCAAAATCACCTCGAACAACGGGTTAGCAAAGGATGCCACTCAGCAAGAGTAAGAGAAGTAAAGCCCAACTTGTCAAGTTTTGCGTGGACATCGTCATCCTTCCAGACCTTCCTTTCTTTCGAGAGGTGTCTTGTCCATCCGATCCTCAACACCAGGAAATTACGAGACACCGACACGATCACTCCATCTAGATTCATTACGAAGTTTTCGGCCTCTGGTAGCCCTCCGCACCGCACCGACTGTCGTATCTACTCGACATTCAAGACCCACTGGTTGGTTCCTTTTGTGCCGGCTTTCAATTACATGTACTGAACTTTGTAGTTGAGCGCTTTACGATGAATTTGCATCGAATTAGGGACACTTGTGTTCGAGGTTGGCAGATACACGAGCACGATGGGATCGTGCAAGTCAGTATTGAAACTCTCACTCGGTGGACGTATGGGGTCGAATACGTACGAGCCCCTGGTACGCTCCGACAAGCAGGAGGGAGCTAGCATTGACGGCGTGTTACCTCGATCTTCCGGTTGCCTTCCCCTTTCCTTTCCTCTTTGGTCTCCTTGCCTTGGATTCGATTGCGGGCCCTCCTGCATCCTTACCTCTTCCTCGGCTTCCGTTGCCATTCCCTTTCCTTTCCTCTTTGGTCTCTTCGCCTTGGATCCGATTACGGATGCTCCTGCATCCTCAGCTTCCGCTGCCGTTTCCTTTCCTTTCCTCTTTGATCTCTCCGCCTTGGATTCGAGTACGGGTCCCCTGCATTCGCATCCTCATCTTGTCTCTTGCGTTCTGGTATGTTCTTAGTATGCGGTAGACATCAGCAGTAGGCCGACTCACTGAGAGAGCCAACATCTCGCCGCTCCACAGACTCATCTCCGCCTTCCACATTTGTGTCAACGTCATCATTTGGATTCCCGACTAAGGGGTTTGCGAGAGAGAGAGCTCAGCTTTCGTATGTCCACTGAGACGGTGGAATTCTTACAATACTCCTGATCCAACTCAAGCAGAAAGAACCGAAACTTTTCCCCCGCAGCACCTGGTTTCTCACATTTGAAGTTCTCCCTCCAGCCTTTGGGAACAACAAACACAAAGTATTGTTGGAAGCCCGCCGGCAGCTGTTTTTTGAGAGTGAGTAGACCCGTGGAGTTGAGAGAATGTGAGGTTGAGGAGGGTATTTGGAGTACTATTTGAGTAGAGTCCAATAGGAAGAGAGAATCAAATGGTGCATTATTTTTGGCCTCGGGGATGTAGTATTCGTCGGGATTGCGGGTCGAAACCGTGGAAACATTGAAATCGACTACTTTAGGGGTCAAGGAATCGATGTGGAGCTCCTCGGGGTTGGTTTTTCGTGGGACTAAATGAACTCCATTTGTGGTCATTCTCCACAACGTATGGTCACTTCCATTAAAAATGCGAGTATGGCAATACCCCTCCCACATCCACCCCCCTGCCGAAGACATCTCAGGGACCGTCTGAAACAGGTCGTCCATAAGCGTTATTTCAGTGTAAAGCCACCTTCCATGTCGTTCGAAGAGGATATTCCATACGATTTGGCTAGAAATAGAGGCGATGGTGACGTCGCTACGACCATACGTTGCATCTCCAGGTTTGGGTTGGCCAGGGCACTCTGTCTTGAGGAGAGAGTGGGAAGTTTGGTCCGAAACTTCCGACTCGACCAACAGCATCTTACGGATATCAGATAGAGAGAGAGCTTTGACCTTCCCGCGTAGCTTTTTCAGGACCTTGGGTTCCTCCTTCGTCACGAGAACGTCGAAAAGAGTACGCATATTGCATCCGTATTTCGCGGACGCGGCTTGAATCTCAGGCGCCGTCAATGAGCTGGAGTCGATATGCAATGAAAAGCTGTACATAATCAGGTGCGATCAGTATCACGGGTGGAGAAAGAGTGAATAAAATACAGACGCTTCGACGATTTCTTCCTCGGCCGGACGGTTGAGGACAAACTGGCGAACAATCCTCCGTGCAGTCCAGGCGGTGTGACTTGGATTAGGCGATGCGGCCTGCAAGATGAGCAGGAAGTTCCGCCTTACCAGCTGGGGCGGTGGAACGTCGTCTCCGTCGGAATTTATAAGACAGGCAGCGCTCAAGAACCAAGGTTTGAAAACAATTTTGGTGACATCGGTCGAGAGGTAGATGGTATTCTTCTCGGCGAAGATATAGCGTCCGCCGCCATGGTAGAACATCGTGATTTTCTTCTGCGCAAGCCGACGAGCGAGGTAGTAATGGAGGAAGGTGGTCTTACCTAGAGGTGCTGTCAGACAGAGATAGAAGGTAGGGCGCCTCTTACCTATCCCCGGTGTGCCAGTGATAAGCACACACTCCTTCTCCGGTAGCTTGTCGTCACTTGACCCCTCTTGCGCTTCGTGTGTACCAAGACACGCATCAACCCGCTTTTGTATATAGCCGTACTGTTTGAAGAAATAAAACCGGTCACTCGTTCGCCTCAGGGTATCGCATCTAAGCTCGCTCTGCCCGCCCTCGAGACCTTGAATTTTATCCATTTGACCCCAAAAGCGTTGACAGATTTGGGCAGGTGGATGGATGATGTAATCCGAAGGGTCTAACAAGGCAAAGCCTCGCGGGCAGCGCCTGGCAGCTGCGGTGGGGACACGTCAATGGGGCTGCTGCATATGTTACTGGTGGCCGGGCTACTGGACGGAAGGGTGATGGGTCTGGGCTGCCGAGATTGCTGCCCTTTCTCCGCTCGAGCATCCCTTGAATTTATTGACTCACCCGTGGGAACCTCTATCAGGATATGGAACATGTTTTCAAGGGGGTCCCGTGGGAAGACTTCGTCCAACCGAAGAAACGGGCTGAGCTCGTTGAGAGTGGTCAATGTCTGGGCGTAGGCTTCCACTTGCTCGATGGCCACGTCCATGTCGGATGCATCGACGTCGATTTTATATAAGATGAGTGTAGCCGCGGCAAAGGCGTCGAGTTCGGGTGCCGTTACCTTCCTGATTTTCTGCTTCAAGATACCCACCATCTCCCTCTTGCCGATTTTGACTGGGAACGTCCGAGGCTTCTCAGTGTTGATCAAGAAGGCAGGGTTGCCGCCGCGTATGATACAGGATATTGTGTATTCCGTGTTGGACATTTAGAGAAGGAGATGGATGGGTTCAGTTGAATTACCACCTGCCACTCAAATGACAAATGGGCACGTGAGGCGCATGGTACTCGAACGTCTCCTGGCCCGCCGGGAGGGCCTGGGTCTGTATAAAGGCATGCACTGGGACGTAACGATATGCAGTATGTTGTCGCCGTGTACTTGATTGTGCCCTGCCCACATCCCACATCCATCGCGCGTCCAGATTCGACTGCCTGAGGTGAACCTCGCGACCCTTGCTCCCATTCAGCAACTGCACCAGTTCGACCTCATCACCACTTGCAAGCCAAGCATAGCCCATACGAATCTGCTTTCCAGGCAAGGTACGCAAAATAAACAGCTACCTCCCTTGCTAGACATAGTCATTACCTTTGTGGAAATGCGTAAAATAGACGTGATTTTGGGAGCGATAGCATCCTTGCTCAAACCTCCACAAACAGAGTCGGTGCAGGGATCGCCTGCATTGCAACTCGCCTCATTGGATGATCACGGCTGCTCTTGAGATGTTTGTGCTTTCCTTTCGGATGGGCGAGTTGATAACTATGCAGGTGATTCATTCAGCGACACACTCCCCTTCTGACGTGCTCGGACCCTCTGCGATCTTGCATTTCCTACACTGAAATTTGGGCTCACACCATGAGGGGTTGCATATGGTGTTCGCGGAGTCCTCTTCGTGTGTGATCCGCGTTCAAAGAGTACCGCACTTTATATCTCTAGCACGAGCTATCTCGGCTCTCTCCTACATTCACCATAGCATGCACAAAGGAAATCACTGTAAAGGAAGGCACCAGACCTCACGCAGTGCGCTTTGGATCGTCTGTCTATCGTGACATATGTAACAGGGAACCTACCGGAGACGCTTTGAGAGAGGTTACTATCACGCAAATTACGCAGGCCAATGGTTGAGGAGCGCCTTGGTCTTGGTCTTCTGAGTGGTCACCTTCAAACCACCAAGGTTCACATAACCATCACAGATGAGCACAACCTGACGCCACGGGACAATTCCACCCTAGTAGCATCAACAAGAAGATGATAGGAAGTCATTTGTGCACTACCAGGACAAACGGAAGGATTGGCACGAGCATCGACCCAGACATATTGGGTCCCGTGGACTTTGGGGGTTGGAGGAGCTGGAGAGGTTTGAGGGGATATATGGTGAAGTGGGTGCGATCGGGGAGTAGCCATCAGGAACCCCTCATTTCGTTGAGGAGGTACGATTCCGTTACCATCGCTCTTCGGGTTGGTTGTAGGCCATAGCATGCTGGTCAGTAGTAATGAGGGCCAAGAAAAATTACCGGACATACTGGAATGACCCAATATTAAATGGCGATGCCCTCGGTGTCTCTGTGACCTTACGTCCCACTGATAGTCCTCAGCTTCGCGCTCCAAATGCCCAACACCTGGCCCGCCAGGAGGGAACATAACATCAAGGGGGGCGACATTCGGACGACCCCGGCAATCGCCTCATCTAGCTCGCTCATGCATCATGTCTTGCCACCAACCGTGGAGGTACGGTCTCTGGTTGCTCCCCAACGTATTCCCACTTCTCGGCGCGGTGAGGAACCGGCAACACGGGTGCACCAGTTTGGATTCTCCGGGCTCGACCGGGGCCAGCAGTTCGACCGGGGCCAGCAGTTGAGAGTGCGATACACATTTCCAAATTTCACAACCTCCCTGATTGTTCAGTAGTCGAGCCCTGCAGTTCCATCACCGTCTTCGTGGTCATGGTCTTTCCAGGGCGGGCGTCAGGGGTGAATTCTGTCTTGCTTTGCTTGCCCTCCTTGAACTGCTCCCGCCCCGGTCTCGCATTCACGCCACTGTGCATGACCAGCCCCTCTTTTCAGTGTATTCTTAATTGGAAATCTTCTCTCCCTAGCTTGCAGCCGCTAGATTGGCATTTACACACTTCCACAACAACATATCGGCCACAAGCAGCCATCCCCTAGTGCCTAGAGCCTTTCAAGCACTTTCTTGACCCTTCATCGATACACACAAAGCTACTATACACTTCTTTTATCGTTCGGCACTTTCTTTACCTCGGTCTTCGCCACCCGATGTCTTCCGACGCACGCTGCTCGTCCCTGGCTGGCCAACAGGACTCCAACGATTCTTGCCCGTCACTATCGTCACACTCTTTTCACACCGACTATTGCTCTACTTGCCCAGTGCCTCGTCAGGAGCTAGTCCAGAGTGCGAAGGATGCCCTTGCTCGGCAATATGGTGGTGAGACATCACCGCTGGATGGGGCGCCATTTGCAGAACATACATTTGTTATTCCGGATGTCCCGGGCCGGTTCGATCGCATCGTGAGTCCAGCGTGTCCCACACTTGCCGAGTCCGCCCACAAGGCGCAGTAATTGACAAATGCATTCCATCAGAGAGACCAAATGGCACATCTCGGGTTGATCCCGTGGGGTATGACACCTAGTTCTTTGCTCAACGTCTTTCCTCGTTCGTGCTTTGCCTTCTGCTCTGTCAGAGACAGTCTGATAGAATAACCAGTCGCCACCCATCGGCACTTTGAAGGGCATTACATGACATTCTACCCATCTCTAGATACTATCCAACAATGTATTGACACAGAATTAAGGCACCTCTTGCATCGAGAGCAAGAGACGGCATGTGGAAGGGTTGACCCTGGGCGACTCCGTTACTCCAATACTTATGCATCTCTTTCCGCGAACACTCCATTCGACGCATTTTTTGACCTTGATTATGGCTCCGATACGCTCGTCAATTTCCGCAACCGTAGCATGCATGCCACATATCGCACGTCTTCCAACCAGTATCTCCCTTCTCTTCCGAGTATCGATTTGGCCGTCAGTCCTACCATTATGATTTGGATGCGTACCTCTGTTCTCGCTGGGATTCACCCTCGTACCCCCAAAATTGACGTGAGTAGCCCCTCTTATACATCAATGGTGAAGCATAATACGTTTCTTCACCTTTCAGGAATCATTGGAATTAGGAATGTACCTTATGCGCCTTTGGTTTGCCACCCCTCAGACGTTCCGCGACCTAGATAGACCAATCTCATTAGAACCGCTCCCGCCCCCAATATCGCCACTTCAACTACAACCAGGGCTCGTAAATCCCACTTGTCCCCACGAAGTCGCCGTCATATCCAAGAATCCTTTCAGCGAGCACCTTCCATTCCACAATCTACCCGTTTTGGTGCCTGAAGAGGGTGGAGGTATTTGTAGGAGGTTTAGCTCGAACGAATGGTCACTTCTCAGATACGGTGTCTTCCTTGGAGGAGCTGCGTGGGACTGCGATGAGGCAGGCCGCGAGCTGGTCGGCCACGGTGACGGCCCATTTGCCATGTAGAGCAAGCTCGATGATGAGGCGAGTTAGATCACAGATATCCTATATGGAGTTGTGCGCTGATTGTGCTCATAGGTAGACAAATGAACAAAATACCAGTTGTCCAAATAAACGCCATCGCCACTAATCGGGATATAAGGTGTAAGACGCACTGCAACGTGAATTGGTTTCCACATAAATGTATATATGTACCAGAAAGAAAACGTAGTCCAATAGCTGAGTCGAGGAAGTTGTGAGAAGGACTACCGCGTTCGTTCCATTCAACCGCCACCATAGTTCCTTAGCAGTTGCCGTTAGGACCCGCTAAAGATAAGTGGACAATCTTCGTCTGGGGCGCGGTATTCAGTAACCTCAGTTAACAAACCGACCAGCGTCCTACGGAGGACTAGAACAGCGTTGTATGAGACTCGTTTTGCAAAGAGTATGCACGCGATTCAGAGGGGCTCGTGGTCAAAGCCAAACGTAGGGCTCCCTAGCACATCGGTGGACGGACAGAGGATAACGGAAAATGCGACGGATTTTCTGGCGCTCCAGCGTACGTAGGGTCACGCTACGCCACGTAGACCTGGGCGGCCTCTCGGCGGTGGCGGGTGACGGCAGGCAATCGGGTCAGACGTAGGAAGCTTGTGATTCTGCTCTTGTTACAACATGGCAACGTCTCGGTTGGAGATGATGGTATGAAGCAGGAGAAGCGGCAGAGTTTCGACAGAAGAAGACCAGGGAGCTCAAGAATTTGGGGCGGGTT
>WNFL01291030.1_pt1 | contig 35800 bp, 31 predicted proteins | sample 5400361 | NCBI WGS metagenome assembly WNFL01 (sample SAMN13153351, study PRJNA577476) | soil metagenome | isolation source: 40 cm soil on Douglas fir-dominated hillslope | place: USA:California | collected 2013-09-17
CGATGACAAAATGGCCGTTTTGACGATTGGCCAATCCAAAGCGCAACGGTTGCGATCCGCAACGCCGGGCCTTCCCCGGTCCGTCACGGCGTCGCGCCGTTCACCTTACCATTGGGCGGAGCACCCATGACGTTTCAACTCCGCCGCATTGCCCGGGCGCGTGGCGCAAAAGTCGCGAGAGTCTGGATAGCATCTTCCATACCATTGCGACAAGCCGAAAACTCCTGCGGCAAAACAGCGCGCTAGCCGCATGGAACGTACGCGCGCCGGTTTGTTTCCGCGTTGCATTGGTGCCTGCAGCGACGCGACGCACGACCGCTGTGCGCGCTATTGCGTTGCCTGCGCCTTGCGCACCGGAAGCAACAGGCGGCGCGACAGATTGTGGGATTCTTCGAACCCGGAGGACATCCGACCGAAGAAGGAAACGCCGGAGTTCGTTGGTGTGAGACGCAACTCACCCTTTCGGGTGAGACGAGGCTTGCTTCGGATCGCGCCGCGAAGCCGCCGGTTCAGAATTTGACCAGGCCGCGGCGTGCCGCCAGCGCAATCGCCTCGGCGCGGCTGGTGGCGTCGAGTTTGACGAACAGGCTTTTGAGATGGCTCTTCACGGTACTTTCGGTGATGTGCAGCGCCTGGCCGATCGCGCGATTGCTCTTTCCTTCGGCAAGCAACTTCAGGATCTGTTCCTCGCGCTCGGTCAATTGCTGCTCCTGAACGCGCTGCACGAGCTTTGCCGCGACCTTCGGTTGCAGATAAGCCTCGCCCGCATGCACGGCGCGGATGCAGCCGAACAATTCTTCCGGCTGGACGTCCTTGAGCAGGTAAGCCTTCGCGCCCGCGCGCAGCCCCGCATAGATGTCTTCGTCGTGGTCGAAGGTGGTCAGCACGATGATGCCGGCCCTCGGATCCTCGGCGCGTATGCGCTTGATCGCCTCCACGCCCTCCAGCCTGGGCATGCGCAAGTCCATGAGCACGACATCCGGACGCAGCCGCCGCCACTGCTCGATCGCCTCCTCGCCGTCGCCTGCCTCGCCGGCGACGGTGATGTCTTCCTCCATGTTGATGATCGCCGCGAGTCCGCGGCGCACCAGGGACTGGTCTTCCGCGATGAGCACGCGGATGCGTCTGGTTTCCGGCCTGGTCCCCGTGACGGATGCGGGCGGATGCGGAATCGCTTCCTTCATCGAAGCACGCTGCGCGGGATGACGGTTTCGACCCGGCTGCCTTGCGCCGGACTGCTGCTGACGAGCAGCCGCGCGCCGATGCTCTGCGCGCGCTCGCGCATTCCGAGCAAGCCGAACCCGTCATGGTGGGCACGCGGGTCGAAGCCGACACCGTCATCGGAAATGGACAATGTCACCGCATCCGGGCCGAACACCAGGTTGACTTTCACGTGCTGCGCTTTCGCATGCTTGAGGACGTTGGTCATGCCTTCCTGCGCGATACGCAGCAGCTCGCTTTCGACCTCGCCCGGCAGCGCGACCTTCTCGCCTTGCGTCGAGAAGTGCGTATGCAGGGTGCCGCTCGCCTCGACTCTGCGCAGCAGCGCGCCGAGCGCGTTGGTCAGGTCGGCGCGCTGCAAAGCTTCGGGCCGCAGCGCGCGCACCGACAGCCGCGCTTCCTCCAGCCCGGCCTGGGCCAGCTGGCGCGCGTGCTCGATGTGCTCGAGGGCGGGCTCGAGATTGTCTTTCTTCAGCGTGCGCGTGGCCGCTTCCAGGTTCACCAGGACGCCGGTAAAACCCTGCGCCAGGGTATCGTGGATGTCGCGGGCGATGCGGTTGCGCTCTTCGAGGACGGCCGCCTGGCGCGCCTGCTCTCCCAGCCTTGCCATCTGCACGGCGAGCGTCGCCTGCCCGGCCAGTGCCTCGGCGATGTACAACTTGCTCTCCAGTTCCTTCGATTCGCTCTTGCTGCTGCGCACGCAGATCCAGCCGACCGCTTCCTTGCCGAGCATCATCGGTACGGTGAGCAGCGTGTGCACGCCGAGCGAATTGATATAGGCACGATTTTCCTCCGGCATGCCGCCGACTTCGCCGGAAAGCACGTAGGTTTCGGCGCGCGCCATGGGAAAGGTCGATACCGGCCTGCCGCCGGCGGGCAGCGGATGCAATACCGCGGGATGCTGCGATTGCGCGGCGGGAATGATGCGGGAATCGAGATATTCCAGGTGCAGGCGGATCGAACTGGTTTTCGCGTCGGGAAACCAGAGCGTGCCGCCCACACCCTGCAACTGCTGCACCGTGACCTTGAGCACGTGGCCCAGGAACTTGTCGAGGTTGGATTCAGCCGCGAGAAAATTCAGCGACTGGATCAGCATTTCCGACTGGCCGCGCGCGAGTTCGGCGACCATCCGATGCTGTACGACCTCCTGTTCGAGAAGCCGGTTGGATTCTTCGATTTCGCGCAGACGCTGCGCAGAGTCCGCCGCCGTCTCTTCGCGTGCCGCGACCCTGTCGATTGCCGGCTGCCCCGCTTCCACCACGACTCAGGCCTTTTTCATTTTCCGGGCGAACTTGGCCCTGAACTTGGCCACCTTGGGTGCCACGACGAACTGGCAATAAGGCTGGTTCGGATTGTTCTCGAAATATTCCTGGTGATATTTTTCGGCAACGTGGAATTGCACGGCCGGTGTGACTTCGGTAACGAGCTGGGACGAAAAGGCCTTGTCCGCCGTGAGTTCCGCGATTATTTTTTCGGCTTCGGCTTTCTGTTCGGGCGAATGATAGAAGATCGACGAGCGGTATTGCGTGCCGACGTCGTTGCCCTGGCGGTTCAGCGTGGTCGGATCGTGAATGACGAAGAATACTTCAAGCAGGTCGCGAAAACTCAGGACTTCGGGATCGAAGGTGACCTGCACCACCTCGGCATGTCCGGTGTCGCCATCGCACACGTCGCGATAGGTCGGCTTCGGCGTTTGCCCGCCCATGTAACCCGATTCGACGCTCTCGACCCCTTCGAGCCGGTCGTATACCGCCTCCAGGCACCAGAAGCAGCCGCCCGCCAGCGTGGCAACTTCCTTGTCCGATTGACCTTGAGCCTGTCCCATGCAACCTCCGCGATTTCCGCCTCACAGTGTAGCGGTACCGCAGTCCGTCGGGGAAGCAGGCACACCCCTACCGGATTGCCGCCTTGGCGCGATAAGAGGAGTCGGCACGCCCGCCGAGTTCGGTTGAAACCCGGCCGTTCGTTCCGATGACTTCCCGGTAAGCATTCGCGAGCCGCCCAGCCAGCGCGGCCGCATTCCACTCGGCGGCATAGGTGCGGCCTTCGGCGCCCAGATGCGCACGCAGCGCGGGATCCTTCACCAGCTTTGCGATATTGCGGGCGAAATCGGCCTCGTTGTCCTCCGGTACCAGCGCGCCTCGCTTCGACCCGACGATGTCGCGCGTGCCCATGACCGCGGTGGAAATCACCGGCACGCCCAGCGCCATTGCTTCCAGCAGCACCAGGCCCTGTGTTTCGGTGCGCGAAGCAAATACGAAGGCATCGGCGGCCCGGTAACAGTCGGGCAGCGCGGTGCGCCTGTCGAGATAACCGACGAAGAGCACATGGTCCTTCAGGTTGCGTTTCGCGACGAGCGTCTTGAGTGAGGCCAGCGCCGGGCCTTCGCCGGCGATGGTCAGCAGCAGGTCGGGAACATCGGCAAGTGCGAGTTCCAGCGCGCGCAGGAGAAAGTCGATGTTCTTTTCAAAAGCCACCCGGCCGACGAACAGCAACATCGGCCGGCTCTTTTCAATGCCGTGACGAATGCGGAAAGCGTCGCCGTCGCCCGCGGAAAATTCCGCCATCGGGATGCCCGTCGGGATCACATGCATCGGTGCCTGCACGCCGTATTCGGCAAGTTTGTCGCGCATCGCAGACGACGGCACGATCAACGCGTTCATGCGGTTGCATTGCTTGCGGGAAAAACGGCGCGACAAAGCGCGCAATACGCTCTTGGGCACGACCGGCACGTAGTGGAACAGATACTCCTCGAAAAAGGTGTGGTAGGTCTCCACTCGCGGCAAGCCGAGCGCATCGGCGATCTCGATGCCGAGATAGTGAGCGACGAACGGGGTCTGGATGTGGACTAGGTCGTACCGTTTTTCACGCAAACGCGGCAGCAGCGCGCGCACCTCGCGCGGTTTCATCATGCGGTCTTCGGGATCGAGCGGAACGAAACGGGAGGCCACGCGCAAAGTGTGGCTGTCCTCGGCATATTGCGCCGGATAGGCGGGCGCGATCAGGTCCACTTCATGGCCGAGATCGGCAAGTTCGCTTCGGAAAGTCTGGATCGATGTCGATACGCCGTTGACCCGCGGGAAGTACACATCCGAGATCATCAGGACATTCATCGTTTCCCCTGGCTGGTTGAAATGTTGCAAGTCTATGGGAGAAATATGACAGGCATGAGATGCGTCATGCGAACACGCCGGCAGTACCGCAAAACTGTCATAATTGGCTATCAGAACAAGAAGATAAAACATGATCGGATTGCTGCAGCGGGTGACCGAAGCCCATGTGGAGGTCGATGGAAGCCGCATCGGCACCATTGGCCCGGGTCTGCTGGTGCTTGCCTGTGCGGAACGCGGCGACAGCGAATCCGAGGCGGCGCGGCTGGTCGAACGCCTGCTCGACTATCGGGTGTTTGCCGACGTCAACGGCAGGATGAACCTGAGTTTGCGCGACGTGCGCGGAGGCTTGTTGCTGGTGCCGCAGTTCACGCTCGCCGCAGATACGAAAAAAGGCACACGGCCAAGTTTCACTCCCGCCGCGCCCGCTGAAGAGGGCAAACGGCTGTTCGAGCATATGCTGGCTTGTGCCCGCTCCGCCCATGCGCCGGTGGCCAGCGGGGAATTCGGCGCGCACATGCGCGTTTCGCTGGTAAACGACGGACCCGTGACCATCTGGCTGCAGGTCAGCGCGCAGCCGGCGGACCGGGTGTAAGCAGAATGATGGTGCGCGCGTGAGACAATAACAAGCTTAGGTAAGCCGGCGCCTGGAAAGCGCAGATAAAAAATGTCGATGCATTCGAATTCCCAAGGACCCGTGCCGCGCGTGCTGCTGGTGGACGACGCGCCCGACAATCGCCTGTTGATGTCGCTCTATCTCAGGCGTTCCGGCGTGGAGATCCTGACCGCGCGAAACGGGGAAGAGGCCCTCCAGATCGCGGCCTCGATGCTGCCGGACCTGGTAGTGCTCGATCTGACGATGACCGGAATGTCGTGCTACGAAGTCTGCAAGCGCATCAAATCCAATCCGGCCACGTCGATGACCCCGGTCGTGTTCCTGATTTCGACCGACGAGCGCGAAGAGCGCATCAAGGGCTTGCAGGTCGGAGCGGATGATTTCTTCAGCAAACCGATCCAGCGGGACGAGTTCCTGGTCAGGGTCAAATCGCTGGTAAACGGCTACCAGGCGCGCAAACAGCAGGCAGCCGCACCGGTATCGGCCGAGCCCGACGGCGATGGCGCGCGCGACGACTACGGCCACCTCAGGTCGCGCAAGCTGATGGACAGGATACTCACCACACCCGGCGTGCCAGGAAATCCCCAGGTGGGTTATCAGAACCGCTTCGACGCGGTCATCCTGTTTGCAGACCTGCGTGGCTTTACCCGCATGGCGGAAAAACTTCAGCCCACTCAAGTCGTGCTGCTGCTCAACGAATATTTTTCGCTGCTGACCGACGTGGCCTACCGGCACAACGGCGTGATCTTCAACATGGCGGGCGACAGCCTGCTGGTCGGATTCAACGTGCCCTTCGAGCAGCCGGATGCCGCAGAACGCGCGATCAAGTGCGGCAATCAGATGCTCGCCGACTTCGACGCCATGTCCGTCGAATGGCGTGCCCGGCACGGGCTGGAGACCGGCCTGGGGATCGGCGTGAACAAGGGCGAAGTGGTGGCGGGCAACGTCGGCTCGTCCGCCTACTCCAATTTCACCATCATCGGCGACGCGGTGAATATCGCTTCACGCCTCATGCAACGTGCCCGCGCCGGTGAACTGCTGTTGTCGGATCGCGTCATGGATGGGCTCAAAACGACGCAGTACTTCATGGAAGCCCTGCCGCTGCCACCGCTGACCCTGCGCGGCAGGACGGAGCCGATCGGCCTGTACTGCATCCCCTACAAGGGCCGCATCGACGCCCGGTCGTAGCCGATGACGCTAACCGAGCTGCGCTATGTCGTTGCGGTGGCGCGCGAGAAGCATTTCGGTCGCGCCGCAGAGGCCTGCTTCGTCAGCCAGCCGACCCTGTCCGTCGCCATTCGCAAACTGGAGGAAGATCTCGGCGTCGTCCTGTTCGAGCGCGGTCCCGGGGATGTGGCCATCACGCCCGTCGGCGTGCGCATCGTCGAGCAGGCGCGGCACGTCGTAGAGCAAGCCGCTGCAATCCGGGAGATCGCGCAGCAGGGCAAGGACCCGCTCAACGAACCGCTGCGCCTTGGCGCGATTTACACGATCGCCCCGTACCTGCTGTCGCACCTGGTCAAGCAGTTGCACAAGCGCGCGCCGAAAATGCCCCTGCTCATCGACGAGAACTACACGTCGAATCTGGTCGAAATGCTCAGGGCTGGGGAGCTCGACGTCATTGTCGCAGCGCTGCCAATCGATCCTGCGGGGCTGATGGTCCAGCCGCTCTATGACGAGACTTTCCAGGTTGCGGTGTCGGCGGACCACCCGTGGGCCGGACGCAAACGCATTTCTGCCGAAGACCTGGCCAGGCAACCCCTGTTGTTGCTCGGCAGCGGGCATTGCTTCCGCGACCATGTGCTCAATGCCTGTCCCGCGCTGAAGCGCGGCGCCGCCGCTCCCGGCTCTCTGCAGCAGACCGTGGAAGGCAGTTCGCTGGAAACCATCCGCCACATGGTTGCATCCGGTGTGGGCATCACGGTGCTGCCCAGTACCTCGATCAACCCGGCCGAGAAAAACGGCATGTTGCGTTACGTTCCTTTCACGCGCCCCATTCCCGATCGCCGCGTGGTCATCGCCTGGCGCAAGAACTACCCACGCATCGGTGCCATCGACCTCGTGCGCCAGAGCATCCTTTCTTCTGCCCTGTCCGGCGTCAGCTTCCTCGACGTCCCGACACGCGGCTGAAATCCCATCGATAGCTGCCGGCTATCGTATTGATAAGAACAATTCATTGGATCAATTGTCGGGCCGCACCTAGGATTCTCCCAACGCGTCCTTTCCCGGGCGCAAACAAGCCGAGGAGAAGCCGATGCGCATCCGCTATGTCCTTCTGATGCAAATCATCAGCCGCAAGCTCGCCGAGCTGCCGCTGGTCTGGTAACGGAATTTTTCAATCTGACAAGGAGACAGGCAATGACCGCCCAGCAAAATCTCACCACTTCCGCCGGCGTCCCGGTGGGCGACAAACAGAATTCGCTTTCCACAGTTCCGCAGAGGTAGAGAAACCATGTCAAACGAAGCCAAGTGCCCGTTCAATCACACCGCCGGCGGCGGTACGTCGAATCGCGACTGGTGGCCGAACCAGCTGCGGCAGGATCTCCTGCACCAGCATTCCTCGAAGTCCGATCCGATGGGCGAGAACTTCGACTACGCGAAGGAGTTCAACAGCCTCGACCTGGCGGCCGTGAAGAGGGATCTCGCGGCGCTGATGACCGATTCGCAGGACTGGTGGCCCGCGGATTTCGGTCATTACGGTCCGCTGTTCATCCGCATGGCCTGGCACAGCGCCGGCACTTACCGCACCGGCGACGGCCGCGGCGGCGCCGGCAGGGGCCAGCAGCGCTTCGCCCCGCTCAACAGCTGGCCCGACAACGTCAGCCTCGACAAGGCGCGCCGTCTGCTCTGGCCGATCAAGCAGAAGTACGGCCGGAAGATCTCCTGGGCCGACCTGATGATCCTCACCGGCAACGTCGCGTTGGAAACGATGGGCTTCAAGACCTTCGGCTTCGCCGGCGGCCGCGCGGACGTGTGGGAGCCGGATCAGGATGTCTATTGGGGTGCTGAGAAAACCTGGCTGGAAGGCGACGAGCGCTACTCCGAGGAGCGTGATCTGGAGAATCCGCTCGCGGCCGTGCAGATGGGCCTGATCTACGTGAATCCGGAAGGCCCGAACGGCAACCCGGACCCGATCGCCGCGGCGAAGGACATCCGCGAGACCTTCGCCCGCATGGCGATGAACGACGAAGAGACCGTCGCACTGATCGCAGGCGGCCACACCTTTGGCAAGACCCACGGCGCCGGCCCCGCGACCCATGTGGGCATCAATCCGGAAGCGGGCGACATCGAGGCGCAGGGCTTCGGCTGGAAGAACAGCTTCGGCACCGGCAAGGGCGGTGACGCGATCACCAGCGGCCTGGAGGTCACCTGGACCACCACGCCGGCGAAGTGGAGCAACGACTTCTTCAAGCACCTGTTCGATTACGAATGGGAGCTGACCAAGAGCCCGGCCGGCGCGCACCAGTGGCGGCCGAAGAACGGCGCAGGTGCCGACACGGTACCGCACGCCCACGACAAGTCGAAGCGCATCGCACCGTCGATGTTGACCACCGACCTCTCGCTGCGCTTGGACCCGGCGTACGAAACGATCTCGCGGCGTTTCATGGAAAACCCGGACCAGTTCGCGGATGCGTTCGCGCGCGCATGGTTCAAGCTGACCCACCGTGACATGGGTCCGCGCGCGCGCTATCTCGGGCCGGAGGTGCCGAAGGAAGAACTCATCTGGCAGGACCCGATTCCCGCGGTCAATCACAAGCTGATCGACGCACAGGACATTGCTGCGCTCAAGGGCAAGGTCCTGGCTTCGGGACTGACGGTATCGCAACTGGTTTCGACGGCCTGGGCGTCGGCCTCCACCTTCCGCGGCTCCGACAAGCGCGGCGGCGCGAACGGCGCGCGCATTCGCCTCGCGCCGCAGAAGGAATGGGAAGTCAACCAGCCCGCGCAATTGGCGAAAGTGCTCAAGGCGCTGGAGGGCATCCAGGGCGAGTTCAACAAGGCGGCGCCGGGCGGCAAGAAGGTTTCGGCTGCCGATCTGATCGTGCTGGCTGGCTGCGCCGGCGTCGAACAGGCCGCGAAGAACGCCGGCGTCAACGTGACGGTGCCCTTCGCGCCGGGCCGCATGGACGCCTCGCGGGAGCAGACCGACGTCGAGTCCTTCGCCGTGCTCGAACCGGTCGCCGACGGCTTCCGCAACTACCGCAAGGGCAAGTACGTCATCCCGGCCGAGGCGTCGCTGGTCGACAAGGCACAGCTGCTGACGCTGACCGCGCCCGAGATGACAGTGCTCATCGGTGGCATGCGCGTGCTCAACACCAACGTCGGGCAGTCCAAACATGGCGTATTCACCAAGCGGCCGGAAGCGCTGAGCAACGACTTCTTCATCAATCTGCTCGACATGGGCACGGAGTGGAAGGCCACGTCGGACGCGAAGGACGTGTTCGAAGGGCGTGATCGCAAGACGGGCGCGGTCAAGTGGACCGGCACTCGCGTCGATCTGGTCTTTGGCTCCAACGCTGTGCTTCGCGCCCTGGCGGAGGTTTATGGCAGCTCGGACGCGCAGGCGAAGTTCATCCAGGACTTCGTCGCGGCCTGGACCAAGGTGATGAACCTCGACCGCTTCGACCTGGCGTGACCGCAAAGGCCACGCCTTGAAGGTCTTCGCCAGCCAGGCATGGCCACCGCGACGGTTGCCGCCGAAAAGCGGCTGAACGACGGCACGTTCCCGACCCGCCATCCCTGGCGGCGGGGACGGCTCCGCGCCCACCGTTGCGGCGCGCTCAGACCTTCAGCGTCTTCTTCAACTCCGGCGGATTGACGAAGGTCTTCAGGAAACTTTCCTCCGAGCCGCTGCCGTATTTCAGGCCGGCTTCCTTGATGGCCGAGTCCGGCACCTTGTCCAGCGGCGTGTAGAACGGATGATGGTGCTCGACGTAGGGATTGTTGCGCGCAGCGTTATAGCAGAACAGGACCGTCCAGCGCCGGTTCGGCGAGCGATTCTGGTCGGAGCGGTGCAACGTATTGCAGTGGAAGAACAGGCCGTCGCCCGGTTCCATTTCGGCGTACACGGTTTCGAGCTGCTTGAGCGCCTGCTCGACGCGAACCGGCTCCGCGCCGACCTGGCTGCCCTGGATGACGCCGTGGTCGATGCGCCCGAGCAGGTGGGAACCGCGCACGACTTGCAGGCAACCGTTTTCCTTCGTGCATTTGTCCAACGCCACCATCACGCTGGCCATCAGGGGAAACAGGCAACCGTTGTTGTACCAATAGCCATAGTCCTGGTGCCATTCCCAGGCACCGCCTTCGAACGGATCCTTGGCGGTAAGTTTCGAGTGGTAGTGGTAGACCTCCCCGCCGAGAAGCGACTCCATCGTATCGACGATACGATGGCTGCGCGCGGCCAGGCCATAGACGCTGTCGCCAGGATGGTTCCAGAGCACCATCTTCGTCGCCAGCCCCTGCGCATCGTTGCGGTTGTAAAGATTGCCGCGTACCTGAGGATCGGTTTCCATCGCCTTCTGCAGCAGAACCGCCTCTTCGGGATCGAACAGGCCGCGCACCATGACAAAACCGTCGCGGTCATAAGCAGCTCGCTGCTCGGGTGTGAGTACCGATTGATTCATTGTGTCTCCTGGATCGGATTCGTGCGCCGGTCCGATGAACGAACAGCGGCTAATAATAAAGGCTTCGCGATTCTAGCCAACACGGTTGTGCCGCACCAGTCCACTTGCGTCATTACTGGAACGGGCACAGGCTCATCCGCGGTGCAGCATGTGCCCGGCCTGAAGCGCCGCATAGCGTGTGGCAGAATGCAGCCGATACCAAGAACGATTGGAGGAACCCGATGAAGCGTTTCGATCCTGTCACCCAGGCCCGCATCGATCTGACTGCCGCGTTGCGTTCGGCTGCACGCATGGGCCTCAATGAGGGTGTCTGCAATCATTTCAGCCTGGAGATGCCCGGCGACCCCACAAAGTTTCTGATCAACCCGCAGGGCTTCCATTGGTCGGAACTCACGCCGGCGGATCTGATGGTCGTCGATGAGAACGGCGTGGTCGTCGAGGGCAAGCATAAAGTCGAACCCACTGCGTTCTTCATCCATGGCCGCATCCATCTCGGCAAGCGCAAGAAATGCGTCCTGCACACGCACATGCCTTTCGCGACGGCGCTGACCTTGCTCGACGGCGGCGAACTGGATGTGTACGCCAACCAGAGCGCGATGCGGTACTACGGACGCATCGGCTATGACCGGGAATATGGCGGCGTGGCGCTTGCCAACGAGGAGGGCGACCGCATCAGCAACGCACTGGGAAACAACAGCGTGGTGTTCATGCAGCACCACGGTGTGATCGTGTGCGGCGACAACATGGCCCATGCATTCGACGACCTCTACTATCTCGAACGCTGTTGCATGGTGCAGGTTCTGGCGCAGAGCACGGGCGGAAAACTCAAACGCGTGGCCGAAAAGATGGTTGCCGAGGTTGCCAAGCAGATCGAGAGCGAGCGCCAGCAATCGATCCTTCACTTCGAGGCGCTGAAACGATTGCTGGATCGCAACGAGCCGGGCTGGTCGCGGCTCACCTGATCCAGCGGTAGTCGCAAACCATCGTGGCGCGGCCGGGCGAAGCCCGCGCCGCAGCGCACGTATCCGAATATCCCGGGAGAAAACGTGCCGCCAGTTTCCGAACTTCGCATTGCCGTACTGCCGGGCGATGGCATCGGCATCGAAGTCATGGATGCCTGTCTTGAAGTTCTCGACGCCCTTTCCCTGAAAACGGGACCTATCCGCTTCGCATGGAACCGGCTGCCAGGCGGCGCCATCACCTATCGCGAAACCGGGACCGCCCTGTCCGACGAAACGATGAAGGAACTCGGCAACGCCGACGCGATCCTGTTCGGCGCGATGGGCATGCCCGACATTCGTTATCCCGACGGCACTGAAATTGCCCCGCAACTGGACATTCGCATCGAGTACGAGTTGTATGCCGGCGTGCGGCCGATCCGTTCCCTGCCCGGCACGGTCGGCCCGTTGAGAGATCACCGCTGCGCGCAGATCGATCTGGTGATTTTACGGGAGCAGACGGAGGGTTTGTACTACTCGCGCGGGCGCGGCGTGATGCAGGATGCCGATACCGCGCTCGACACGATGCGCATCACGCGCGCCGGCTGCGAACGTGTTTTCGATTACGCATTCCGGTTGGCGGCACAGCGACGCAAGCGCGGACGGCCCGGCAATGTTACCTGCGTCGACAAGGCCGGGGTATTGAAGTCATACGCCTTCATGCGCAGCCTGTTCGAGCAACGCTCCGCAAACTTTCCCGGATTCAAAGCCGACTGCGCGAACATCGATGCCACGGCACTCAATCTTCTGCTCAAACCGTGGGCCTTCGATGTGATCGTGACCGAGAACATGTTCGGCGACATCCTTTCGGACCTGGCTGCCGGTTTGATCGGCGGCATGGGCTTCGCTCCTTCCGGCGACATCGGCGACCGCCACGGCATGTTCCAGCCCTGTCACGGCACTGCGCCCGATATCGCCGGCACCGGAAAGGCCAATCCCACTGCAATGTTCCTGTCGGCCGCCATGATGCTCGAATGGCTGGGTAATCAAAACGGCGTCGGGCGATTGTCGGAAGCAGCCGATTTATTGGATAGCGCCGTGCGAACCGCATTTGCCAAAGGAACCCTGCGGCCTTATGAATTCGGCGGAAGCGATGGCACGGCGGCGATTACGCGTGCCGTGCTGGCCGGGATATCGCAAGCCTGATGGCGGTGGAGCCGCGCGTATTCATCGAGTCGCGCAATCAGATCGGTGAGAGTCCGGTTTGGAGCGCCCGGGAAAAGGCGTTGTACTGGGTCGATGTTGACGGTGGATCGATTCACCGCTGGCGCGACGATGACAAATCGATGCGGAAATGGGAAGTGGGGGAGCCCGTTGGTTGCATAGGGCTTCGCCAACGCGGCGGACTGGTCGGCGCGCGCCGGTCGGGATTCTTTTTTCTCGACGTCGCGACCGGACACATCACGCCAATCGCCGATCCGGAAGTGGATCTGCCGGATAACCGCTTCAACGACGGCAAGGTCGACCGGCGCGGGCGCTTCTGGGCCGGAACGCGCAATTTCGTCGACACCGAAAAGGCGACGGGTTCGCTCTATCGCCTGGATGCGGATCTTTCCGTGCACCGCATGGAACAAGGCTTGCGCTGCCCGAACGGGATGGCATGGAGTCCCGACGACAAGCTAATGTACTTGTGCGATACATGGGCTCGCAGAATCTACGTCTACGATTTCGACATCGACGACGGCTTCCCCGGCAGCAGACGCCTGTTTGCGCAGTTGCAGGAGAGCGAAGGATTTCCCGATGGCCTGACCGTGGACGCTGAGGGGTTTGTCTGGAATGCGCACTACAACGGCTGGCGCATCACCCGCTATGCGCCCGATGGCACGGTCGATCGCGTCATTCGCATGCCGGTACAGCATGTCACCAGCCTAACGTTCGGCGGTCCGGGGTGCGACACGCTTTTCACGACCAGTGGATCATTGCGATTGAGCGAAGAGCAGCGCCTCCTCCAGCCCCTTGCGGGAGACGTCTTTGCAATCGAAACGGCGGTGCAGGGCATCTCGGAACCACAGTTCGCCGCTTGACCGCGGGACCGCCGCCCCGTTGATCGACCGCTGATACACCGCGGGCGGACTTGCAAAGACCTATGACCTTCCGCCTATTCCCGCTGACAGTGCCTATCCCTACATTGGCGTCACGTGCACGGTGGTCTTCTCGTATCAGCCCGGTTGCAATCGTAAGGACCGGACACTGGAACCAGGGACACCCCAGAAAATCCTGCCGTCTTTCTTTAGGCGAACGGGATTTGCGGACGGAACGCCGGGAGCCACGAAGGATTGAATCAGTAAACAGGTTCGGTCCATGCCACCATTAAAGGAGACAGCCATGAAACAGCATCGTCAATCGTACATCAGCATCAGCTGGTTGGTCGCCGCAGCGTTCGCGCTGGCCTCCGCCGGCGCTCTGGCCGGTGACGTCGGCAAGATAACCGCCGGCGGCCGTTCTGCCGGTGAAGTACAGGGGCGTGCCTCGGGCTCACTTCCGGGTGCCGGGAATCAGTCAGTACGGGCAACCGGTCCGCACCTGGTGTCGGAGATGCTCGGCCGTGGCAATCAGACGGCCAAGGAGCCCGGCGCTCCGATCGCCGCCGGTGCGACGGAAATCGGCGACTTTGGCCGCAGCTCGATGACTCTGGCCGCGAGAAACGGCAAGCAAGGCCAGGAAGGCATCACCGTTGCCGCGAGAAAATGAACGCAGGGCCGCAAGCGTAAGACGGGAAACCGGCAAGACCAGTCTGCCGCGTGTCCTCGGAAGGCTTTGGGTGCCACCCAAAGCCTTCTTCTTTTTCAGTGCCCGGTTGGTGCATCCAATGCTCAGGCCCGTAGCGTTTGTATTGCACCCATACCAAGAAACGTGGTAACACATCGTGGCGTTAAGTAAGTTCGGGGGCCTCATGAAGATCTTGCTTGCAGCGCCAAAAGGTCGGTCGACGGATGTCCTATGCCTTCTGCTTGGTAAGCTGGGGCCGGAGCATTCAATCGAGACGACTCCCGGCCTTCAATTCCTGACTGCATCCGACCCCGTACCCGCCGACGTTCTTCTATTGGACATCGATGCGGCAGAAGACGCTCCCGGAATGGTTGCCGCCGCATCGCGCCGCCATCCGCGCAGCCAGGTTGTTGCCCTCGGCACACCGCTCGACAACGCATTTGTCGAGGCAATTCTCGAAGCCGGTGCGCTTGGCTACCTGCCGAAAAGCCTTTCCGAAATCGTGACCCTCGGAATGCTGCGGATGATTGTCGGCGGTGCCGGCAACTCGTCGGGTGACGCCCGAAACGGGAAGCCGCGCAAAAAGATCTCCCCCGCCGTCGCCTCGACGGACACCGCTGCGGAGCCCTGGCTGGAGTTCGGCCTTACCGCCCGGCAGACGGATGTACTCGCGCTCGTGGCCGAGGGGAAAACCAATCAATCCATTGCGAAACAGCTCGGCATCACTGAAGGGGTGGTGAAACTGCACGCGACGGCCGTCTACAAGGCACTGAAGGTGCGAAATCGCAACGAAGCCGTGCTGCTGGCATTGCGTTCCAAGAACGTCAATTTCCGCCAGATCAAGGAAGCCGAAGGCGGCCGGCTGGATCTCGACTGGCTGCTCGCACATATGACCCACCAGCGCATGGCGCCGGGAACCGTGTTGTTCAAACAAGGGGAGCCGGGACGTGAGCTCTACTATCTTCAAAGAGGTGCCATACGGCTTCCCGAGATCGGCATCGAGATGGCGAGCGGCGCGATGTTCGGCGAGATCGGCATTTTCTCGCCGACGCACATGCGCACCAGTTCTGCCATATGCGCGACAGAAGCGGATGTTTTCAAATTGACCGCCGACCAGGTCAAGCGCCTGTATCTCCTGAATCCCCAGTTCGCGCTCTATGTCGTGCACTTGATTGCAAAAAGGCTGATGGCCGATCAGACGCGCACGATCTGACCACGGCCGGCCTTCTGAGCGTGGGAGCACCCCGGTGGAAGGACTGAAGTCCCTGTCGATCAAAGTGGCTGCCGGCGTCACGGTGGGTTCACTTTGCAGCGCCCTGCTTTGGGTTCCGCAGATCCGGGATCTGGAGCAGGAGGCGGGGCTGCGATGGCTGTTCAAGTTGCGCGGTCCGCTCGAGCCGCCGGAAAGTGCAGTGCTGGTGACAATGAGCGAGCGCGCAGGCCGCGATATCTTTCTGCCGCGCGACCCGGAGAAATATCATCGCTGCATCGACCTTCGGATCGGCACCGGCACGGACCACCACGAAAGCCTTCCGCCCATCCCGGCGCGCTGGCCACGCTGCCTGCATGCGATATTGATCGACAAGCTCAATCGTGCCGGCGCCCGCACGATTGTCTTCGACGTACTGTTCCGCCAGCGCGCTCCGCAAGCCGGATTGCATGGGGACGTCAATGCGGAACAGGATGCGATGGTGGCCAGGGCAATGAGTGCGGCGGGTAATGTCGTCATCGCACAGAAATTCGAACCGATCGGTGGTGACTCGACGGAGGCCGACGAACGCCCGTTGACACTCAGCGCGCCAATCGAGAGCGCCGCGCTCGGTGCGGGGCCACTTCAGTTGCTGCCATCCTCAAATAGGCGAGTCGACCTGCATGATGTATTCAAGATAGAGGGCTGGGCCACACCGGGCTTACCGATCCTGGCGCTGCAGGCTTATTCGCTGGAGGCTTATCCTGCTTTTCGCGATCTGCTTGCCGCGAAATCCAGGGAGGCTGCCGAATTCCTTCCCGCTACCGTTGAGGAACTAAAGAAGGGCCGGCTTCAGGCCACTGGTTTGCTTCTGCGCCAACTTTTCAAGCGCGATCCTTCTCTCGTCGAACGATTGAAGCATGCGAGCGCGAAACCTGTCGTACCTTCCACCGACCCGTCACACCTGGATCTGGTGAATGCCCTGGTGTCTGCGTACTCGGGTGAGGCATCACGAATCCTGAACTTCATGGGCCCGGCAGGCCGGATCCCCGCTACCGGGTTCGACAAGGTCCTTGGTTTATCCGATCCGATGCCGGACAGTGATCAAAACAAATTCAGGGGAAAGGCGGTGTTTGTCGGATACGCCGAGGCGGCGCAAGCCGAGCAGGTCGAGCATTTCAGCACCGTGTTCTCCACCGCAGACGGCATAGACCTGAGCGGAGTGGAAATCGCCGCGACGGCCTTCGTCAACCTTCTCGAAGATTCCTCGATCCGGCCGGCACCGCGGTGGTGCTCGGTGCTGGTCGTGTTTTTCACCGGACTGGCAGCCTCGTTACTGGGTTTGCTGCTGAGGATCAGAATCGCGATTCCGATTGCCGCCGCACTCGCCGCGGGGTATCTCTGGTTGGCGGTCCATCTGTTCCGCATCGAACACTTGTGGCTGCCGATCGTTGCACCGCTGCTCATCAGCGGACCCACGGGCATTGCCTATGCCGTTGCCAGGAAGTACTCGGACACGCGGCGGCAGCGCGACAGAGTGCGGGCCGCTTTTCGTCATTTTGTTCCGTCGGACGTTGCCAATGAGCTGGAAAGTAACGCAGGCCGTATCGTCGCCACCCGAAAATCGCTGGAATGCATCTGTGTTGCCACGGACGCGGCACAATTCACCACATTTGCCGAAAGCATGGCCTCTGAATCCGTCACGGATTTCCTGAACGAATATTTCGATTCGCTTTTCAAGCCGGTGCTCGACCACGACGGCTTTGTATCCGACGTAGTCGGCGATGCGATGCTCGCCATCTGGCCGGACAAGGGGAAAGAGACGCGGCAAGGCGTTTGTACTGCCCTGCTGGAAATGCGCGAGGCCGCCGATGAATTCAATCGGCGCTCGGCGGACAATCGCATGGCCACACGTTTCGGCGCCAACCGGGGGAAGGTGACTCTCGCAACCGTCGGCGCACGCGCGCACTACGAGTATCGCGCCGTGGGGGACACCGTCAACACGTCCAGCCGGATCCAGGAACTGAACAAGAAGTTCGATACTCGCATCCTGGTTTCCCATTCGCTTGTCGCGGGGGTCGAAGGATTTGCCGTCCGGGATCTCGGTCTGTTTTTATTGAGGGGCAGGGAAACCCCGGAACGGATCTACGAACTGATTCAAACGAAGGCGCGGGCCACTCCGGCACAGTTGGAGCTGGTGTCCGAGTTCGGAGAAGCCTTGCAAACATTGCACTTCGGCAAAAAGGCGGCTGCACTCGCTGCCTTTCAGGGCATCGGGGCTCGCCATCCTTCCGACGGCGTCACCGCGTTCTATGTCGAATATCTCCTGGCAGGCAAACCGCTAGCCGGAAACGTTGTAGTGCTCGACTGAAGCACAGAACAACCGTAGGTCCTTTGGTCACCCGCGTGTCATACCCCACCTGCATATCTAATTTGCACTTCGCCCCGTAAGCGACTATCTTTCCAGCCAGCAGTCGATCACAGAGCCTTAGTTTTTAACCCGATGGCATTGGAGGGGTTAAGGATGGCAAGGGTCGGAACGGTCGCGCTGCAGGGGAGTTCCCGGGGACTTTGGTCCCCCCTGCTGCTGTTTTTTCTTTTCTATACAACGATAAGCGGGATACCCGCTCAAGCCGCAGACGACCAGGCCGCCTGCCGGTCTTCTTTTGCCCGCGTCGTGTCGATCCAGGGCACCATCGAGGTACTTCGGTCGGGTGGCACCAATTGGGCGCGTGTTGCCCAACTGGACACTTCCGTTTGCCCGGGAGATCGGCTGCGCAGCGGGCCGCAAAGCCGGGCGGCGCTTTTCGTGCAACCCGAAACCCTGGTCCGGGTAGATCAGAACACCTCGGTGACAATCAGCCAGACCGATGACGAAACCCTGGTTGAGTTAACCCAGGAGGACGTCGTTGCGGTCTCCGCTGGCGCGCATGCATGCGGCGCCGGCTATTTCATCACCCGGTTTCCGCGCAAGTTCAAGGTAAAGACACCGCATCTGAACGCGGCCGTTGAAGGCACCGAGTTTCTGGTGGCGATGCGCTGCGAGAGCACGGACCTTTCGGTAATCGAAGGCAAGGTGCTGGCCAGCAGCGCCGGAAGCAACGTATTCCCATCTCAATCGGTCGTCAGCGGGCAAACGCTGACGGTCGGCGGCGGCGAGCCTCCGGCCATAAAGCTTCTGATAAAACCCACCGACGCGGTGCAATGGACGCTCTACTATCCGCCGCTCACACCGGCAGGCGCCGTTCCGGCGGAGGACTGCCGCGACGTCGAACCGGACAATCGCGCGTCATGTCTGATCGCGCGGGCAGAGCGTCTGCTCCGTGCCGGCCGCGTGGACGAGGCACAGGCCAATATCGACGATGCCCTCGCCGTCGCTCCTTACAGCAGCGATGCCAAAGCGTTGTCGTCCATCATCAGCCTGGTCAAGAACGACAAGGCGGAAGCTTTGCGTCTAGCCAGGGAAGCAGTAGAGGCAACGGACAAATCCGCCCCGGCGTGGCTTGCCCTCTCGTACGCCCAGCAAGCCGACTTCAAACTCGAAGCGGCGCTCACCAGCGCCACACGCGCAGCCGAACTAACTCCGTCGAGCGCGCTGGCCCTTGCCCGCGTCGCCGAGTTGCAACTGTCCCTTGGCTGGACTCGCGAAGCGGAAAAGACCGCCAAGCAGGCGGTCACGATCAACTCCTCCGAAAGCCGCGCGCACATGATCCTCGGCTTCGTTCACCTTGCACAGATCAATATAAAGGAAGCGCGTGAGGACTTCGAACGCTCCATCGAACTGGATTCGACCGATCCACTTTCGCGTCTTGGCCTGGGCTTGGCCATCATCCGCGAACGCAAGTTGGTCGAGGGGCGGGAGCAGATCGAGATCGCTGCTGCGCTTGATCCGACCAGTTCGCTAATCCGATCCTACGCTGGTCGCGCTTATTTTGAAGAACGAACCACGGCGAGGAGCAAGCTCGCGCAACAGCAATTCGATCTGGCCGAACAGTTCGATCCGTTTGATCCTACACCGTTGTTCTACAACGCTACGACGAAACAGGCCGAAAACCGTCCCATCGAAGCGCTTTTTGATATGCAGGAGTCAGTCCTCCGCAATGACAATCGTTCGGTGTATCGGCCTCGTACTACGCTCGATCAAGATGCGGCCGCGCGATCCGTTGGTTTATCCCGTATCTATACGGGGCTAGGATTTGAGGAATCGGCACGAACCGAAGTGGCAGCGGCACTTGCTGAAGATCCTACGAGCTTCGCTGCGCAGCAGTACCTGTCCGATATCGCGGCGTTCGAGGATCGCCAACAAGTCACTCGGGCGAGCGCAGGACTGCAGGCACAACTCCGTCAGCCACTAGGCGCCGATGCGCCTCTTGTCGGGCTCACCGGAAGCAGTTCATTGGTTCCAGGACGTCCTTACCTATCCGTGGAATCGATTGGTCCGCAACGGCCGGTGCTCTATGACTTCGATCCGTTGTTCTCCGGGCCTGGCGTCAGGGCACGTGCTGCGGGCCTTATTGGTGAATTCGGTACGGCTTCTCATGACCTCGCTGCGTCAACAACTTCTGAAAGAAGTTCCTTCGCGTTTGGAATGCTTCATGCGGAAACTGATGGTCAGCGGGTTAACAACGATCAATCTCGGAACGCCTACGCCGCGTTGGCTACGCTGAAGCCAACTTCTTCTCTCACGTTACAGCTTGATGTCCAACAGTCCGATGCTTCCTTCGGAGATCTACCAATTCGCTGGGATCCCGCCAATATTGCGATGAACGATAGGAATGCAGAACGCTTCACCACGAGTCGCATCGGAATGCGCGATCAGTTGTCTTCAGATTCCGAAATACTGTTCGCCGTCACACATACCGAAAGCAAGGGCAAGCTGACCGATGATGTAACGCCGTTATCAATTGAGATCGATGGCCGTTCTACTATTGGCGAAGTTCAGTATTTGAAGAACATGCGACATATGAACGCGGTGTTAGGGCTATCGTCCATAGAAAGCCCACGACACGTTCTGATCGATTTTCCCGGTTTCGGCACCTTTCCGTCTGAAGCTACAGATCGCCAGCAAACCGGATACTTGTACGCGACACTGATACCCTTTGATGAATCAATAAAGTTGATTGCCGGTGCAGCTTGGGACAATTCTCGATTGAACTCCATACTTGTTGACAAGGAGCGCACGTATCCGAAGTTGGGTTTGATCTTGAAGCCATGGAACGGCTCAGCCGTTCGCATTGCCTACATTGAAATGATGCAGCGCGCCCTGCCTGCGGGTCAGACGCTCGAGCCAGTGCAGGTTGCGGGCTTCAGTCAGATGTACGACGACCCTTTCGGAACTAAATCACGACAAATCGCCGGTGCAATCGATCAGCGAGTTGGTCCACGCATCTATCTCGGGGCAAGCGCGTCAGGTCGATGGATGGGTATTCCATACACCGCGTTCGACTCGCTTGGGCAACCCATTGGAGCCAGCACACCTTGGAAGGAAGAAAGAGAAGCAGCCTATATTAGATGGCTGCCCACAGATTCAATTGCGTTGTCATTTCAAATAGTAAAGGAGCGTTTCGATCGGACGGCAGAAAATCAGGGTACCGGCGCATTTCTTTTTCTCAAACAGGTGCGCGCGCCAGTGACTGTCCAATGGTTCAGTCCTTCCGGAATTTCGGCATCGCTTCGAGCGACCTATCTGCACCAGAATGGAATCTTTTGCGAAGCGGGCGCAGCCACTTGCAACCTGGAAGGCGAGGAGACGACAACCATGTACGACTTAGGACTCTCCTATCGACTGCCGCGTCGAATCGGATCCATCAGCATCGACGTTCTCAACATTTTCGATGAGAAATTCCGGTACCAGAGCGTCGATACGTCGCAACTGGTGCCGTTTACAGGGCGCGCGGCCTTCGCGCGTATTTCGTTGGTCTTCTAATAGGAGAAAAATGATGAAGTCACTGAATTTCTTAAAGCTGTTGGTGGGTACATTTTTCGCAATCCTCGCCACAACAGCGCACTCCCAGAACTGGAATCCGGCAAAGTCCAGCCGAATTCCGTTCGACCGCCTCGAAGCTAGTCTGGATGGCGCGCAGTCCGTCCTCTATTTGGACAACTCGTGCAAAGTCGTTGCATTTGTCGTTCCAAACGATCCTGAATCCTACGTGTTCCCTACCAGACAGGTGAGGACGCGATGGGACGATCGCACGCCGATATATCATCACCCCGCCGGTGGTTGTCCTAACACAAGCATTACGTTTCTTGATGCCGACATGGTCTCCGGCGGAAATCCTAATGCGTGCAAACCAAATGTGCTTGTAACCGATGCTGATCTAACCGGGGTTACATGCAGGATCAATCGCAACATTATTACAAGCATTGTCGTCCTCGATCCGCTCCATTCACCATTGCTAATAGTCGAAGGTAAGCTGGCCCACGACGCCGCACCGGACACCGTGCCAGCCACTGTCCTGGGCCGGACAAGCTTTCAGATTGGTAACCCTTGTTCGCCGACGACGCCGAGTCCGTGCACCCCGCCGAAGGCGGGGACAATGAAGAATATCAATGGGCAACTGGTATGCGTCTGTCAGTAACTCGATCGAATGAATGGCTCGAATGAGTGGCTCGAATGATGAGAACGCATAGTGTAGCTTGTCTTCGCCTCGCCGTGGGCGGAGACGCGTTGTACGGAAAGGTAGTGAAAGTGAAGAGTGCGGATGTTGTCACGCTCGACTACGGCACGGGGCAATACGATGTCCGACTCATCGGCATCGAGGTGACCGCGCAAGTCGCCGTGGAAGCGGCACAGTTCATATCCAATCTAGCCCTCGACAAAAATGCAGACGTCCACTTCGATAATGGAACTAAGAAAGGCGAGTTGCTGGGGCGCCTTTTCGTCCAGGAGGCGCCTTCGCAAAAAATGCGAGACGCTGGTCTTGAGCTTGTAAGGGCGGGACTAGCGGTGCGCCAGAAGGACTTCGACTACAAGGATGGCTCGTTGTCCTTGGCGGAGACGGAGGCCCGGAAGGAGCGCCGTGGAATTTGGAAGAGCGCCCAACCGTAGTGAGGGTTGATAGCCATGCCGAGCCAGGTTCGTTGTTTTCTCTCGCAGCGGGCGGCTGAAGTTGGATGCCGTGGAATTCTATTCGGCGCCTTGCTCCTCATCGGCGCCGGGGCCCATGCTCAAGTATCAGGTGAGACGGATGTCGACCTATCGCAGGAGAGTGGGAACGAAACTGAGTGCGCGATCGCCAAAAACCCCCTCGACAAAGATCAGATCTTCGTCGCATGCAACAACGACAAGACCGTCGGCTTCTTCGCCGCACGCAGCACCAATGGCGGCCAGGATCCATGGATTTATCCCTATGCACCGACCAACAGGGTCGCCGACGCACCGGCTAACATCGCGGCGGCGCGCGATCCTTCGTTGGCGTGGGACACGTTCGGGAATCTTTACTTGACCTACATCAATATTTATGTCGACCCCACTTTTGGCGTTCAACACAACATCGTCACGTTGCTAAGCACGGATGGCGGTGCAACGTTTCCCACTGTTCTAGCAAGGTTTCCCGGGGGGGCGGTGGATCAACCCACGGTGGTGACAAGCACTTACTCGGATTCCGGAGGAACGCAAACTGTAGCAGTGTGGATTGCGTGGAACGAGGACAACAAAATGCGGGCACGTGGAGCTGAAGTGAGGGGCGGTGGCTTGATTGACCCTTTTGGCCCGCGGCAGGATCTTGATTTTTCTCCAGGGTGCACCTTCGGGGACATCGCCATTAGCCCCACTGGTGCGGTAGTGGTAGCTTGTCAGGATCTTGGCGGCAGCATAACCGGCGGTAGCGCAAAGGGGCCATCAACGATCTTCGTCAGCATCAAAAGCGACGGTCTGGGCCCTGGCACCTTTGGTCCCCCGATCCCGGCCACGACCACCAATGTAGGTGCTGTGAAACAAGACATACCCGCATTGATATCAACATCGGGAGTTGTGCATAACACCGATGCGGAGGCAGGTTTGGTGTTTGACAGCTACGCGCAGAGCTCAAATTTCAAACGCCTCTATCTCGTCTACACAGATGAAACCGTCTTCGGGAACCACGACACAGACATTATGTTGCGCTTTTCCGATAACAACGGCATGAATTGGAGCGACCCTCCTATACGCGTGAATGATGATCCTCCGGGTCTTAGCCAGTTCCTACCTAGAATCGCGAGCAATCCCCTCTCTGGCAACATCGCCGTGTGCTGGCTCGACGCTCGGAACGATCCTAACAACAAGGCCGTGCAAACTTTTTGCTCAATGGCAACGCCAACTGGTGCTATGCCCAGTTTTCTTGTCAACAAGCAGATCAGCGATACCTCTTCGATCAGTAGTGGCCAAACGATGGAATTCGGCGACTACACTGCATTGGCTTACTTCGAAGGTATAGTGCATCCGGCGTGGGGAGACAATTCCAACAGTGGGGGAAAAAACCCTGATCATCATCCGCCCAACACGCCGAAATTCGATGCCTACACCGATCGAGTTACCGGCGGCCAGGCGGCCAGCGAAGGCGAGCCGCACATCACCACTCTAGATGGGGTCCACTACGATTTTCAGAGCGCGGGCGAATTCGTGGCTTTACGTGGTGACGGCCTCGAAATCCAAACGCGCCAGACAGCGATCGGGACACCGTTCCCCTCCGCGCCCAACCCCCAAACCGGGCTAGCAACCTGCGTCAGTCTGAACTCAGCCTTCGCTGCAGGAATGGGTGGTCACAAAGTCACTTACCAGCCGGACGTTAACGGAGTCGCGGATCCAAGCGGTCTCCATCTTCGCGTAGATGGCGAGCCAAGAACACTAGGCGCTGAAGGAATTGAAATTGAGTCCTTCGGCCGCGTCGTCAAGTCTGCGGAGGGGAATGGCATTGAGATCGAATTTACTAACGGCACGCATCTGATCGCCGTGCCACGCTGGTGGGCTGCGCAGAATAAATGGTTTCTAAACTTGAACGTTTACCAGACTACGGCAACGGAGGGACTTATGGGTGTAATCGCACGAGGCAGTTGGTTGCCAGCGCTCCCAGACGGCACGTCCGTGGGGTCAAAACCAGCTAATTCCGTCGACCGTTACCGGGTTCTTAACAAGACATTCGCCGATGCTTGGCGCGTTACCAAACCGACGAAGAAGAAATATTCGCGCGAAAGCCTTTTCGACTACAAGGATACATCGTTCAAGACGTTTAATATTCCTGGTTGGCCCCCTGATAAACCACCTTGCGTAGTCCCAAAGGAACCGCAGACAGCCGCTCTAAACGAAAATGACTCCCGGGCAGCTTGTGCAGGTATCGTTGACAAGAACAGATCAAGCAACTGCGTCTTCGACGTAACTATTACCGGCGAAACCGGCTTCGCTCAGGGATATGTGTTGACGGAAAAACTTGAGGCTGGCGCGACCATCACCACGGTATACGGCGACAAAAAAACCTCGCGATTCGGAGATACCGTATTCTTTAGCGCAAGAGTTACCCGAAAGGCGTCGCACGGCAAACAGACACCAACCGGAACCATACAATTCATGCTGAACGGCTCCAAGATTGGTTCACCTGCCGGACTTGATAGTAATGGCCGTGCAGAGTTGAAAATCCCGAATCTCAAAGCAGGCAAGTATCGGCTGGCAGCTAATTACAGTCCGAGTGTGGGGAGCGAGTTTTTACCTAGTAGCAGCCGGGGAGAATCCCATACGGTCGTTGAAAAATAATCCGCCAAGCTTCTAGCCAAGCAAACGTCGCGAGCAACCGCGAGGGGTCAGAGCAACCGCGAGAGCCGCGAGGGGTCACCCATTAGCCGGCTCCGGTAAAGAGGCAACAGCATCGCGTGGCGCGCGCAAGAGAGCGAGAGGGTTAAGTCTTGCCTTTTGCCCCCCCTCCTTTCCTCGTTCGGCTTAAAACGCGCAAACATTTGAAAACGAGGCCGCAGCCACCAGTTTATTTCCGTTGGACCAATGGGCCTAGCCTATTGGCCAACTTACGTCGTCGGATCGACGACGTAGGGTGTGACGGTAAATCGGTCGACACCCCCGGCCGTTTCTTCATAAACAATTCCAATCCACTTGACCTGGATGTCGAGCAGCATCGCGTCCACCACATTGGACACATCGGTTCGCGGGACATTCGACTGCGGAGAGGGCGGTTGAAGTGCCATGCGATCGCTCCTTTATGGTGTTGCTTCGATCAGATCCAGGACCACGCGCTGCCGGAGTCCTGCATAGTCACCGGTAAGGAAGTCGGCGATCGCAATCGCGCCGCCATTCTTCTCCAGCCAGGTTTCCAGCTTTTGCTGGTTCGTCCCCTGCTTGATCCACGGTCGTATCCGCGCGCAGTTCTCGTCGCACCCCAGGTATTCGATTGTCTTTCCGGCCATTGCGCCATGGCCCTCGAGCACGCTCAGCGTTGGAACTGGAGCCGCGCACTTGCCGCGCGCCTCGATCGGGTAATCCGAGGCCAGGTAGCCGATCACCAATGGACGGCGAAATGTCTCGACAAGAGACACGGAGTGGCTGGTCGCCATTGCCAGCTTGACTGTCCCGCCTACTGCGATCGGCTGGGGTGCCGCCCCCTCGCCCGCAGCCACGGGGGCTGTGCCCTTTGTCGCGGGTGACATTGCGTTGGAGAGGATTTCGTTCACCGCGGAGAATTGCTTCGCCGCCTCGGTCGCATTGGCAATGTTGAGCAATTGAAGCGGTTGCGGCACACCTGCCGAACCTCCTCCACCAAACGCGTGATTGCTGAAGAGGGATACGTCTACGGTCTTGACCAGATACACGCGGTTGATCACCCTCAGATAGAACTTGTTCGCCGTGTGCTTCCCATCTGCCGTGGATTCGGTGGGCTCGTACTGGCTTAGGTAATCCGCGTTGTCCCGACACCACTGGTGAATGGCGTCGTACATCGTGCGGGCAGGTAGCGCATAGGTAAACGCATCCTTCAGGGTGATTGTGCCGTTAGCCGATGCAGAGTCCAGCAGATTCAATCCGACCGGAACACCCTGCACAGGGATCGCCACGTTCAGCCCCTCGCTCCGGCTGACAGAAAAGTTATACGTCGGGAACGCCGCGAGCGGCGCACGGGAGAAATCGGAATCCGGTGAGTCGTCCCTGGGAAACTGCCAGGGGCGGGGTGGGGGCTTGTCTCCATCCGCTACATACGGCCAGCCGCGATAGAACCGGGCGTAACCAGCAGGGGAAAGCCGGGTGACCAGGTTCTCGAGCGGCAGGAAGCCCTTCGCGAGATACACCTTGACCTGCTCCTCGACCGGAGTTTGCACGAGGAAGACGTCCCCGGGTTGCAGGTCCTCGGTCAACGGGTAGACCGGGATGATCTGGCTCGCACGGATGCTGAGCGACCAGTCCTTGGCGACCCGAGCCAACTGGTCGCCGCTCATCTTCTGCGTCGCACAGCCGGACAATGCAATCAGCAGCAGCAAGAACCGGATTCTCGAGATCATCTCGCCTCCGCAACTTGGGCAATCGCAACGTGCCCGCACTTTTTGAAGTGCCCCAGGACCGGGCCCACAAAACACCTGACCGGGCCCTGAGCGTCACAACCGTCGCCGTAGATGCCAACAGAATAATCCAATCGGATGAATACGTCACGGCTGCGCAGGCGCCTATGACCTTCGTTATACAGACCGGGAGGCATTGCCTGCCCACAATTCGCTCCAGGGTGAAGCGGAATTTACGGGACTCCAGAGTCTGTACCGAGCGCCAACCGGACAACAGTCCGGATTCCGCGACCCCACGACGAACGCGTGGAGGGTGTATGGATAGTGGAATGCAGATCAATGCTGGTCTGAAGCTCGCTGAGAAAGGGGCGTCGGCAACAGCGGAAACTCGCACCGCATACTTGACGGGTCAGTCCGGCAGCGGAGACCGGACCCTTATCAGGGTTCATACGCTTGGGCGTTTCAGCGTCACCGTCGACGGCCTGCCGATGTACTCGAACGGCAAGTCACAGCAGCGGCCGCTTGCTCTATTGAAAGCGTTGATCGCGCGGGGAGGACACGATGTTTCGCGCAACCTGCTCTGGGAATGTTTGTGGCCGGACTCCGACGGCGACCTCGGAGCGAGGAACCTGACTATTACCTTGCACCGGTTGCGCCATCTTCTGCGAACCAACGCCGCGGTGCTCCACCATGACGGCAAGCTGTCGCTGAATGAGCAGCTATGCTGGCTCGATGTGTGGCATTTCGAGCGCACGGTCAGCGATGGGCTGCATCTCATGGCTGACCACAAGGCCTGGGAAGCGCGGCTGCGTGTGGCGCTCGACCTTTATACCGGCCATTTCCTGGCGCTCGAAGCAGAGGAGTCCTGGATGATCGAACCGCGAATCCGATGGAAGACGAAGTTCGAACGCGTTGTTACCGCACTGTCCGTGTATCTGGAAAGCGAAGGTCGATATGCGGATGCGGTCGACCTTTGCCTGCAGACGCTCGCTTTGGATCCGCTGAACGAGTTGCTCTACCGCCGATTGATGAATTGCTATTTGAAGCGGGGCGAATTCGCCAGCGCACTGGGCACGTACCTGCGCTGCCGCGAGGCACTGACCAAAGGTCTTTCTGCGCCGATTTCCAGCGAAACGGAGCGCCTGCACCTCGAAGCATTGCGCGCGGTCGACAAGGGCAGCGCGAAAGCCGTCAACCTGCCGCCTGACTTGATGGTTCGTTCACAGTCAATACAAAAGCGCTCGGTGGTGCGATTGATCCCGTGATGGCCATGACATGGCGCAAGCCTCATGGCTGCGAGGGCGCGGACTTGTCGGACCATTGGGCAATTGATTTGGGCGTGGGTACGACGAAGCACGACGTGCTCTTCAATAGCGCGAATGTCGGCTCGATCAAACTCCTGCCGGTCAACCTGTTGCTCCAGTATCACTTCGCACCCGATGCCGGCTTTCGTCCGTACATAGGCGCCGGCGGAAACTACACCCGCTTCTACGAAGTAAATGTGCTCGGCGGGCTGGGAGATGTGGACAGGGACAGGTTTGGTCCTGTTGCGCAAGCCGGTTTCGACATTCGCTGGGCAAGACTGTGCTGCTGAACTTCGATACCAAGAAGATCTGGCTGGATACCGATGTCACCGGTGTCGTCAACGGCAACGTGAAGGTCGATCCGTGGTTATATGGGGTCGGCCTCGGCTTCCAGTTCTGAACTGACTGTCGGTGCCGGAAAATGAAAGGCCTGCTGCGAATGCGGCAGGCCTTTTTACGATCCGGCCCTGGCCACGTCCAGCAAAACGGTTGGAAGAGCATTGTTACCGGCTTCGACATGTTCCGGCGCCGCGTTCTCGATCTCAATTCGTGTGTCTTTCATGCGGAAGATAGTGACAGGCCATTTGATGGGTGCCGTCGATGCGGCGAAGTTCCGGTTCGCTCTGACCACACAATTGCGTCGCGTACGGGCAGCGGGTATGAAAGCGGCAGCCAGCCGGAGGATCGAGTGGGCTCGGCAAATCGCCCTGCAGGACGACGCGTTGGGAGGCGGCTGCCGGATCCGGAACGGGAACGGCGGAAATCAATGCCTGCGTGTACGGATGCAACGGACGTTTCCATAGCGAGCTTCTATCTGCGGTCTCGACGATCCTGCCGAGATACATTACCGCAATCCGGTCGGACACGTGCTCGACGACCGAGAGATCGTGGGAGATGAACAGGTAGGAGAGTTCGAATTCACGTTTCAGGTCCTCCAGCAGATTGATCACCTGCGCGCGCACCGACACGTCCAGAGCCGAAACCGGTTCGTCGCAAACGATCAGCTTCGGATTCAGTGCCAGCGCCCGGGCGATGCCGATGCGCTGACGTTGCCCTCCGGAGAATTCGTGGGGATGACGGCCGGCGGCGTCCGGACGCATGCCGACCTTCGCCATCAACCAGGCCACTTTTTCCCTGCGTTCGGCGCGCGTGCCGATGTGATGGACGATCATCGGTTCTTCGATGATGCTCGCGACCGTCTGCCGCGGATTGAGCGAGGCCTGCGGATCCTGAAAGATCATCTGCATCTGCCAGCGCAAAGGCCGCAACAACAAACGGCTCATATCGGCGATCTCGGTTCCGGCAAGCCGGATGGAGCCCGCGGTCGGTTTGACCAACCGCAAGATGGCTTTGCCCAGCGTGGTCTTGCCACAACCGGATTCACCCACCAGGCCGACGGTTTCCGCGGTGCCGACTTCGAGACTGACGTCATCCACCGCGCGCACCAGTCCGCGCCGCACGGGGATGCTTCCTGCTGTGCGACGAAGCACGACACCGGATGCTTCTGCGCTATTTCTGCAAGGCAGGGTACTTCACTCGAGCAGCGATCGATCGCACGCGGACAACGTGGCGCGAAGCTGCAACCGTCAGGCATCTCGAGCAGCGACGGAACCATGCCGGCAATTTCGTTGAGGCGGCTTCCGGGTGCACCCTGACGCGGGATCGAAGCAAGCAAACCCTGGGTATAGGGATGCAAGGGCCGGCTGAACAAATCCGCGACCGCGGCCTGTTCGACAATCTTCCCGGCATACATCACGGCGACGCGCTGCGCATGCTGGGCCACTACGCCCAGGTCGTGGGTGATCATGATGACGCCCATGCCCAGACGTTTTTTGAGATCCGAAATGAGCGCAAGCACCTGGGCCTGGATGGTCACGTCGAGCGCAGTGGTCGGCTCGTCGGCGATCAGCAGCCGCGGTTCGCAGGCAAGTGCCATGGCAATGACGGCGCGCTGCCGCATCCCGCCGGACAATCGATGCGGATACTCGTCGATGCGCCGACGTGGATCGGGAATGCCGACCAGATCGAGCAGTTCCACGGCCCTCGCCAGGGCTGCTGCCTTCGTTCCCCCTCGGTGCACAAGGACCGATTCCGCAATCTGTGCGCCGATCGTGAGTACCGGATTGAGCGAACTCATCGGGTCCTGGAAAATCATCGCAATCCGGTCGCCGCGCAGGCGGCGCATTTCATCGTCGGACAACTTCATCAGGTCGCGACCCTCGAACAGGATTTCACCGCCGGCGATCCTGCCGGGGGGATCCGCAATGAGCCGCAGAAGCGAGTACGCGGTTACCGACTTGCCGCAGCCCGATTCGCCCACCAGCGCCAGCATTTCGCCGGCATCGACGTAGAAGCTGATGCCGTCCACCGCCTTTGCGATCGCGCCACGATTGAAAAAATGCGTTCGCAGGTCACGCACTTCCAGCAGCCGCTCGCTCATTTCTGGTGCAACCTCGGGTTGAGCGCGTCGTTCAATCCTTCGCCCACGAGGTTGATCCCCAGTACTGTCAGCAAGATGGCGATACCGGGAATCGCGGTGACGTACCACGCTGTGCGCAACACATCGCGTCCGGCGCCGATGATCGTGCCCCAGCTCATTACGTTGGGATCGCCGAGGCCGAGGAAAGCCAGCCCGGCTTCCGTGAGAATGGCGGTAGCGACCATCAGCGAACCGGTGACGATCACCGGTGCCAATGTGTTGGGCAGGATGTGCCGGAAGATGATGCGCGCGTCGTTCATGCCGATCGCTATGCATGCTTGCACGAACTCACGATTGCGCAGGGCCATGACTTCCCCCCGCACCAGCCTGGCCACCGCCGGCCACGAAACGGCGCCAATGGCCAGCACGATGGTCGCGACGGAGGGCTGAAAGATTGCCACCAGCACAATTGCGAAAATGAACGGCGGAATGGTCTGGAACATCTCGGTCAGTCGCATCAGGACATCGTCCACCCATCCCCCGGAGTATCCCGCCAATGCGCCGATGGCGATTCCCGCGAGAACCGCAACCAGCGTCGCAACAAATCCGATCAGCAGGCTCACCGGCCCATCATGTCCGAGCCCAGGCGAAACTGCGCATCGGCGCCCGGCCACAGAAAAGGCTGGGCGACGAGGTCCCATGGATTCCCCGGATAGAGCGCCGGCGCGGCAAGCGCCATGACCAACACGAGCATGAGAAGTGCGAATCCGCCCACCGCGGGCCAGTTGCGCGCGAAGCGTCGCAGGAATTCCTTGAGTCCAACCATCATGTAACCTCGATGCGGGGATCGAGGCGCGCGTAAAGGAGGTCGATCAGAAGATTGACCAGGACGACGAGCGCAGACGACAGCAACAGGATGCCGAGCAACAGATTGTAGTCACGCTGGAACACCGATTCGAAGGCCAGCCGCCCCAGTCCCGGCCAGCCGAAAACGGTCTCGACCAATACGGAGCCGCCCAGCAGCGAACCGACTTGCAGGCCGAGCATCGTGATCATCGGCAACAGCGCATTGCGCAGGACGTGGCGATACGCGATACCCCCTTCGCCGACACCCTTCGCGCGCGCGACGGTCACATAGTCCAGGCCGTAAACTTCCAGCATGGAAGCGCGCATCAGCCGCGTGTAGAGCGCCATGAAGAACAGTGCGAGGGTCACGGCGGGCAACACAAGATGCCGCGTAACATCCCACAAACGCGCGGCACCCGAAAGATCAGCGCCGATCGTTTCCATGCCGCTCGAAGGCAGCCATCCGAGCTTGACCGAGAAAAGCAGAATGAGCATCAGGCCGATCCAGAAAATCGGCGTGGCATAGGCCAGCAACGCCACTATGGAAATGATGCGATCCGGCGCTTTGTTGAGATTGCGTGCCGCGGTCACGCCGAGGACTATCCCGGATGCAAAAGCCAGCACGATGGCACAGACCATGAGAAGCAGCGTGGCCGGCAGGCGGGCGAGGATCAGGTCGACGACCGGCATGTTGTGGCGGAACGAGAATCCGAGATTCAGCGTCGCGACATTCCAGAGAAATTTTCCGAGCTGGACGTGCAGCGGCTGATCGAGCCCGAATTTGGCCTTAAGCTGCGCGACGTATTCCGGCGTAGCGCCGCCCGCTTCGCCGGCGAGCACATCGACCGCGTCGCCGGGCGCCATGTGCAACAGAAAAAAATTGAAAATGGCGATGCCCAGGATGATGGGTATCGCCTGGCCGAGCCTCCGCAACAGGAAGCGAAGCGCGGGTGGCATCACCAGGCCGGACGTGGTGTGCGTCCGTGCAGCGGGATCATTTTTTTATCCACGTTTCGGCGAATGACGCATAGACGCCATCGCTCGTGGTGGTGTGATCCATTAGGTTCTTCGCCGCGAGGGTGAAGAACTGCATCTCGAACACATCCAGGACCGGCAGGTCCTCCTGGGCCAGCACCTGTAACTTGTGGATCAGCCCGATGCGTTTCGCGGGGTCGTGCTCGACCTGGATCTGTTCGATGAGGTCGTCCATTTCCCGGTTGATGTAACCGGAGGAATTGGAGAAGGGCACGCCCTTCTTGATGTTCTGGGACCAGTAGATGCGCTGGACGCCGAGCGTCGGGTCAGGCAATGCATAGAAAAAATTGCTGCTCATGTCGAAATTATTGTCCGTGTAGACGCGGCGCAGGAAAGCGCCGATGTCCTGGCTGCGAATCTCGACATCGATGCCGACCTTTCCCAGCGACTGCTTGATGAATTCCGCCGTGCGCTGATAGTCGGACCCGTACGGCAGGAAGTCATGCGTGATCTTGAAACGCATGCCGCCGCCAGCACGTTTGAAGCCGGCCTCGTCCAGAAGCTGCTCGGCGCGTTTGGGATCGAAGGGATACTTCGGTACCTTGTCGGTGTACCAGCGTTTAAGCACGGAGGGGACGGGGCCCGTGGACGGCTTGCCGAATCCGAACCATACGTTCTTAACGAGTGCGTCGCGGTCGATCGCGTGCGCGATTGCCTGGCGCACTTTCTTTTCCCGCAGAAAGGGATTCCTCAGATTGAACTCGAGCAGGAAAACCGGGGCGAAGAACTCGTAGCCGTGGGTTTCCGCTTTCAGATTTCCGCCGGCAGTCAGCCTTTGCACGTCGTTGAGCGGCACCGAACTGAATCCCGCGAGTTGCACTTCGCCGGTTTCGAAGGCCGCCGCACGCGCTGCAGCATCGGGAATGATGCGAAACACGATCTTGTCCAGATTCGGCTTGCCCTTGTCCCAGTAATCGGGATTTTTTTCCAGAATGATGTAGTTGCCTTTCTGCCATTCCTTGAAACGAAACGGACCGGTGCCGATCGGGGCGCTGTTGCGCGGGTTACCCTGGATGTCGGTGCCGTCGTATAGATGCTTGGGCAGCACCTGGCTTTCGTAGCCCGAGAATGCCGACATCATCGCCGGCGACGGCTCGCTCATCCGGATGATTACCGTATAGGGATCGGGCGTATCCACCGCGGTGACTTTGGCAAATGTCGAGCGTCCGCGGGGATGCAGTTCTTTCCACACTTTGAGCAGCGAGAACTGGACGTCGGCCGCTGTGAAGTCCTTGCCGTCGTGCCATTTCACGCCCTTGCGCAGCTTGAACGTCAGTGTCTTGCCGTCCTTGCTCAGAACCCAGGACAGGGCAAGCGACGGCTTCGGATTCATTTCGAAGTCGTAGGTCACCAGGCCTTCCAGCATTTTGGTGGACACGACGCCGATCGGCGCTGCGGAATTGGTCGCCGAAACCAGCACCGGCGGCTCCGGCTGCACGATCATGCTGAGCGTTCCGCCATTCTGCGGCTGTTGTGCGCCTGCGGATGAAATGGAACCGAAAAGCAGCGCAGTGAATACTGTCGCAACCAGGACTTGCGCTCGAAGCGTTGATGGTGATCGCATTGGCCAGATCTCCCCCGGAGTCAATTGTCGTGAAGTTTACAAGAAGCGGCCCTGAATTCGGGCACCTGCACAAGACTGGGCGGCACGCCCCACGACTGTGCGCGATCGTAGGGGAAGCCGGCCACGTTCCTGCGCGGACTAGCCGTCGGACAACCCTGCTTTGGCTGCCGGCCAATCATGGGCGATGATCGGCCCCAACGAACCTGGCCCTCGCCTGACCAAATGCACTTGCACGCGTCCACGCGGAAGACAGGTCGCGGCCAATCGATGTGATCTGCGATCCATCGACTCCCTTCATATTTGCATGTATGAATTTGTGCGACCCGAAAGGTGCCGGCGGATTTCGCATCGGACATCCCGGACCGATCGTCGGGGCTTCGGCGCGAATTTCGGTATCGGATTCTAATTTCTGTCGTACTCGTATTGAAGAGAATCCCGTCCACCGAACGACGTCCTTTTGTTCTCAACCCGCGACGCAATCTCGCGTGTCTTAACTCGGCGGCTTCAGTGTTCGCGTCGAATCTCCAGTCGGTGAAGAGAAAGCAATTTTCTCCCAATCGACAGCAATCCCGTCCCCAGCGAAACTTGAACTTTGCGAGATCCGTCGCATTCCAATGTGTGCGCGTGTGATGTGCCGACATGTCGGGACGCAGTACGGAAGTGCGCTGCGTTGAGGAAAACATCGATCGGCGATCTCGCGAGTTCCACAATTTTATTAACATCTGAAGGAGTAACAAATGAACAAAAGCCTCACCCTGGTCACAGCGATGTCGGCACTGGTCCTTTCCGCGCCCGTGCTGCACGCTGCTTCCGGCGACAATATCGCGCGACTGAAAGTGATCAATATCGACCCCGATGTCGGCAGCAATGGCGCCGGCCTGGATGTCGACGACAAGACCACCGCCGAAATCGGCATCACGCATTTCCTCACCTCGAACTGGGCGCTGGACCTGGGAGTGAGTTTCGCGAAACTGGACGTCAAGCTGAATGGAAATGACTCCGGCTCGACAAAGATATTGCCGATCAACTTGCTCGCGCAGTATCACTTCATGCCGGAAGGAACATGGCGTCCCTACGTCGGCGCCGGGGTGAACTACACGCATTTCTCCGACGTCAACATCCAGGGCGGTTCGGTGAACCTGGAGAAGGACCGTTTCGGACCGGTGATTCAGGCCGGACTGGACGTGCCGATCAGCGAATCCTGGTCGGTGAATGCAGACGTAAAAAAAATCTGGCTGAGCACCGATGTGTCGGGTGCGGCGAGCGGGAGCGTGGACCTCGACCCGTGGATCTTTGGCGTGGGCATCGGTTACAAGTTCTGATTGGCTGTTTGTCTCTGGAAAAAAGCCCGCTTCGTTTGAGGCGGGCTTTTTATTTGCGAAGAAAAAATCTTTCGTCGGGCCTGCGGCGGGGATCTAAAACGAGCGGTGCCCGTGGTGGTTTCCGCGTCTGACTAACTCCTAGAGCGGGCGGTGACCTACCTCCTAGAGCGGGCGGTGACCGTGTTAGTTTCGGCCGCTACGCTTAACCTGGGGCGGGCCCCAGGTTAGCCTGCACTGAAACACGCCTTGTAAGGGGGTTGCCAATGTGGCGCTCGGGCAGGGCAGCGCCTGATCAGAGGAAGTCGGAAGGCGTGTTTTCGTTCCGAGCGTAGGTCACCGATCGGGCCGCCCAAATAAAAAAGCCCACCCCGGTT
>WNFL01371496.1_pt1 | contig 35772 bp, 32 predicted proteins | sample 5400361 | NCBI WGS metagenome assembly WNFL01 (sample SAMN13153351, study PRJNA577476) | soil metagenome | isolation source: 40 cm soil on Douglas fir-dominated hillslope | place: USA:California | collected 2013-09-17
GCCATGAAGGCGCTGCCAACTAAGTAGGCGCTTACTCCAGAGCTTCGCAACCGTTCTACGTCCCCTGGCTTGCCGATGCCGCTTTCGGTGATGAGAAGCCGATCGGAGGGGATCCGCGAGGCCAGATCGAGGGTGGTTTCCAGCCGGGTTTCGAACGTCTTCAGGTCGCGGTTGTTGATGCCGATGAGGGGGGTGTCGATCTCGAGCGCCCGCTCGAGCTGTCCTTCGTCGTGGCACTCGACCAGCACGTCGAGTCCGAGCTTGCGTGCGAGGCGGGCGAGGCTTCGGAGCTCGTCGTCCGGCGCCGCATCGATGATGAGGAGGATGCAGTCGGCGCCCCAGGAACGCGACTCGTGGACCTGATACGGATCGATGATGAAATCCTTGCGCAGAACCGGCAAAGAGCAAACCGCGCGCGCGGCGCGAAGGTCGTCGGCCGACCCGCCGAAGAATTCGCGGTCGGTCAGGACCGAAAGGCACGACGCGCCATTTTCCTCGTAGGAGGCGGCGATGCGGGCCGGATCGAAGTCGGCGCGGATGAGCCCGCGGCTGGGGCTTGCGCGCTTGATCTCGGCGATCACCGCAGGGCGTCCTGAATCCACGGTTCGCTTGAGCGCCGCATGAAAGCCGCGGACCGGTTGAGCCTCGGCCGCCAATCGTTCGACGGTCGAATCCGGAACGCCCCGTCTCGCCTCTTCGATCTCCTTGCGCTTTGCGGCGAGGATTCGCGCGAGGATGTCCGACATCCTCAGGAAGCCTTCGCGAAGGCCTGGGTGAACTCGACCAGGTGATCGAGCTTCGCGCGCGCCTTGCCGCTCGCAAGCGCCGCATCCGCGAGGGCGACACCGTCCCAGAGGCTTGCGGCCATGCCCGAAACATAGAGCGCCGCGGCCGCATTGAGCACCACGATGTCGCGGGAAGGACCCGGCTCGTTCGCCAGCACCGCCTCGACCCGGGCCTTCGATTCCGCGCAGTCCTTCACCTGCATCGCCTCGATCGGCGCCAGATCGAATCCGAACTGCCGCGGCTCGATCGTGTATTCGGTGATGAAGTCGTGCTTGAGCTCCGCGACCAGCGTGGGGCCCGTGAGCGTGATCTCGTCCAGGCCGTCCTGCCCGTGGACGGTGATCACGTGGCGGCTGCCGAGCATTTTCAGGACGCGCGCCTGGATGCCGACGAGGTCTGCATGAAATACCCCCATTACCTGGTTCGGAGCGCCGGCCGGATTGGTGAGCGGCCCGAGAATGTTGAGGATGGTGCGCATGCCGAGATCCTTACGCACCGGCGCCGCGTGCTTCATCGCCGGGTGATGGTTGGGAGCGAACATGAATCCGAGGCCGACCTCGCGTAACGACAAGGCGACCTGTTCGGGCGAAATCGCGACGTTGACACCGAGCGCTTCGAGGACGTCGGCGCTCCCGGACTTCGACGAAACCGACCGGCCGCCGTGCTTCGCCACGCGGGCGCCCGCCGCGGCGGCGACGAACGCCGCCGTGGTCGAGATGTTGAAGGTATGCGACTTGTCTCCGCCCGTGCCGCACGTATCGACCAGATGCTCGAGCCCGCCCGCGTCGACGCGCGTGGAGAATTCGCGCATCACCGAGGCCGCGGCCGCAATTTCCGACACCGACTCGGTTTTCACGTGCAGGCCCATGAGGATCGCGGCAAGCTGCACCTGGGAGACCGTGCCCTCCATGACCTGGCGCATCAGGTCGACCATCTCGTCGTAGAAAATCTCGCGCTTATCGCAAAGCCGGTTGATCGCGTCGTGCGCCGTGAACATCGATGACCCGTCCTTCATGCCGAAAGGAAGTTGCGGAGCAGGGCGTGCCCATGCTCGGTCAGGATCGATTCGGGGTGGAACTGCACCCCCTCGATCGGCAAGCTGCGATGGCGCACCCCCATGATCTCGCCGTCGTCTGTCCACGCGGTGACTTCCAGCTCCGCCGGACAGCTCTCGCGCTCGATCGCGAGCGAGTGGTAGCGCGTGGCCTGGTAAGGCGACGGCAACCCACGGAAAACCCCGGCGCCCGTGTGGTGGATCGAGGAGACCTTGCCGTGCATGAGCGTCTTCGCGTGCACCACCCTGCCGCCGAACGCCTGTCCGATCGCTTGATGACCGAGGCATACGCCGAGCAGCGGGACGCGGCCGGCCATCCGGCGAACGAGCTCGAGGGATACGCCCGCCTCGTTGGGCGTGCACGGACCCGGTGAAAGGACGATGCGCTCCGGCGCGAGCTCCTCGATATCGCCCACGCTCATCTCGTCGTTACGCACGACGCGAACGCGCTCGCCGAGCTCCCCCAGGTACTGCACCAGGTTGTACGTGAAGGAATCGTAGTTGTCGATCATCAATACCATGGAAAAACCGGTCCCCGCTCGGAGAGCCGCTCCGTGCAGCCCCGGTCCGCTGATACCGGCTGCTTCGGATGGGCGGACAAGACGTACACGTGGACAAATCCCTGCGCGTCAACCATCCGGATCTCCGCCGGCGGATCGCCCGCCGCGAGAAGCTGGACGCGAACGCTGCGCCTGCCGTCCCTGCAATTGGATTCCCTCACCTCCGCTACCACGACCCGGTCGGCCACGGCGACCGGTTTCGCTGCACCGGGGCCTTTCTGTCCGAACGTCGAGGAAGGCAGGATCGCCACAGCAACCGCCGCACCCGAAGCCAAGAGAAAACGCAATCCCATAAGTCCTCCGCGTGGGTTGAATGAGAGATGCTAGCGCAAGCGCTCGAGCGGCATGTCGAGACCTTCATGGACCTGCTCGGCCGCGGCGAGAAGCGCGCGCGCCTTGTTCTGCGTTTCGCGCCATTCATTGCCGGCAATCGAGTCTGCGACGATGCCCGCCGCCGCCTGGACGTGGAGCTGCCCGTCCTTCACTACGCCCGTGCGGATCGCGATCGCGAGGTCGACATTTCCGTGAAAACCGAGGTAACCGACGGCGCCGGCATAGACGCTGCGGCGCTCCGGCTCCAGCTCGTCGATGATCTCCATGGCGCGCACCTTCGGGGTTCCCGTCACGGTGCCCGCGGGAAACGTTGCCCGCAAGAGCTCCATCGGCGTGAGCGACGCCTCCACCTCACCCTCGACGTTTGAGACCATGTGCATGACATGCGAATAGCGCTCGACCACCATGGTTTCCGTGACGGTCACGGTGCCGACCTTCGCGATCCGGCCAACGTCGTTGCGCCCCAGGTCGATCAGCATGACGTGCTCCGCGCGCTCCTTGGGATCGTTCACCAGCTCGCGCTCCATCTGCGCGTCCTTCTCCGGGGTGGATCCGCGCTTTCGCGTTCCCGCGATCGGCCGCAGCGTGACCTTGTCACCTTCGCGGCGCACCAGAATCTCCGGCGAAGCACCGACGAGCTGGCAATCGCCGAAATCGAAATAGAACATGTACGGCGAGGGATTGATCGACCGCAGCGCCCGGTAGAGGTTCACGGGCGAAGCGTCGAAGCGCTGGGTGAGCCGCTGGGAAACCTGGACCTGCATGATGTCGCCATCGGTGATGTAGCGCTTGGAGCGCGCGACGGCGTCGAGGAACGCGGCATCGCCGATGTTGGATCGGGGCGGCTCGATCGGGGACTGCGGTGGATGAGTTGGCAGCTCGGCCTTGTCGCGCAGTTTCACGCGCAGCTCGTTCAGGCGATCGTTTGCTTCGCGATACGCGTTCGGGCGCGAAGGATCCGCGTACACGATGAGGTGCAGCTTGCCTGAAAGGTTGTCGACGACCGCGAGCTCCTCCGAGAGCAGCAAACGGATTTCCGGCAGCGCGAGCGGATCGGGCTTCCTCGACCTTCCGAGGCGGGTCTCGATGTAGCGCACGGTGTCGTAGCCGAAATAACCGGCGAGGCCACCCGCGAAGCGCAGCGACGGCGCAATCGGCGCGGTGCGAAACGAGGCGAGGTACTCGTCGACGTAAACGAGTGGATCGTCCATCTCCCGCATATCGCGGACTTCGCCATCGCGAGTAAGCGAGACGCGCGTACCCGCGACCTCCAAGCGCTCGCGGGCCGGCAACCCCACGATCGAGTAGCGCCCGAAGCGCTCGCCCCCGATCACGGACTCGAGCAGGTAACTGCCGGGGCGATTCGCGAGCTTGAGATAAATGGAAAGCGGCGTGTCGAGATCGGCCAGCGTCTCGAGATGCAGCGGGATTCGGTTGAAGCCGGCGCGGCCCAGCGCCAGGAATTCGGATTCAGTCATGAGTCACCACACGGTTCACTTCGGAAAGGGACGGCAACGCGAGCGCTCTAGCGCCAGCTCTGCCATCGCCAACCAAGGTGCAATCCGCGCAGCGACATAAGGCCGAAGGAAAGGAAAGAATGGAGCAAAGAACTATTGTAATGGATACCGGCAAGCGCTTGGTAGTCTCAGGCCGTTGCGAGCGCCGCGCGCAACCGCCGCATCGCTTCGGCGCGGTCCTTCGCGCCGAACACCGCCGAGCCGGCGACGAACGTGTCGGCGCCGGCACGCGCGATGGCGCCGATGTTTTCGGCGTTCACGCCGCCGTCGACCTCGAGCCAGATATCGCGTCCGCTGCGCGCGATGCGTTCGCGCACCGCCCTTACCTTTTCGAGCGCGGAAGGGATGAAGGCCTGCCCGCCGAATCCCGGATTGACCGACATGATCAGGATCAGGTCGACCTTGTCCATCACGTGGTCGAGGTAGTCCAGCGGCGTGGCGGGATTGAAAACCAGGCCGGATCTGCAACCCTGGTCGCGAATCAGCGAGAGCGTGCGATCCACATGCTCGCTCGCTTCCGGATGAAAGCTGATGATGGCTGCGCCTGCCTTCGCGAAATCCGGCACGATGCGGTCAACGGGTTTCACCATGAGGTGCACGTCGATCGGCACGGTGCAGATCGATCGCAAAGCTTCGCAAACGATCGGACCCACGGTGAGATTTGGAACGTAATGATTGTCCATCACGTCGAAGTGGATCAGGTCGGCGCCGGCCGCGATCACGTCGCGCACCTCGTCGCCGAGGCGCGCGAAATCCGCGGCGAGGACGCTCGGGGCGATGCGCAAATCCATTCGGGCCATGGGTCGAGGATTCTACGTGGAAACGGGTGCCGGCGCCCTCGAAATCCGGCCATTTCCTGCTACCATCTCTGCATGGGCGAACTGAAGAAATACAGCGTGGCGGTGACCGCGCATTCGACCTATCTTCCGGACCAGTCGGATGAGGAAGAAGACCGCTACGTGTTCGCTTACACCATCCGCATCACCAACAACGGCAACGTCCCCGCGCAACTCGTGAGCCGCCATTGGATCATCACCGACGCGGACAATCAGGTCCAGGAAGTACGCGGCATGGGCGTGGTCGGCGAGCAGCCTCTCCTCAAGCCGGGGGACACGTTCGAATACTCCAGCGGCTCGTCGATCCCCACGGCGGTGGGAACGATGCGCGGAACCTACCAGCTCGTCGCCGAGGATGGGACGCGCTTCGAAGTCCCCATCCCCGAATTCACGCTCAGCGTTCCTCGCGTACTTCACTGATCCCGAATCAGCGCTTGCCTTCGTCGGGCGGATCCTCGCGCGGATCGCCCTTCGGTTTCTTCGGAAACGTCCACCACACGATCGCCACGGCGATGGCGAGCGCGGCCAGCACTTCCAGGAACACCCAGACCACGCGCGACTCCTCGAGCCCCCAATGGCTCGCGCATTATTCCATGCGGGTCGCGCGTAGCGCGGCGTTCGCGGTCGTCGCCGGCGCGCTTTTTCTCGCGAGCTGCGCGAGCGCCCCCGAGAAGCAAGCGCGCGCGCCCGATCCACCGGCATGCCCTCCGGTCGAGCAGCCCGTTTGTCCGCCCGCGCCCGCACCGACACCCACGCCGCCACCGCCGCAACCCGAAGTCGAGTACCGCGGACGCCTGCAGCTCGCCTCGTGGCTCGAGCTGCCGGATTGGCGGCGTGAACCCGTGCGCCCTTCGCTCGATGCCTTTGTCCGCAGCTGCGCGGTCCTCGAGAAGCAAGACCCCTGGAAGGTCGCTTGCGCAGCGGCGAACGCGCTCGCGCCCAGCGCATCGGAACGCGATGCGGTGACGTTCTACGAGAATCACTTCAACCCGTGGCAGGCCGTCAACGCCGACGAGTCCACGTCGGGCATGGTGACCGGTTATTACGAGCCGTTGCTTCGCGGGAGCCGCGCGCCGTCGAAACGATTCCGCTATCCGATTTACGCGGTGCCTCGAGACCTCCTCGTCATCGACCTGTCGTCGGTCTATCCCGACCTCAAGCACCGGCGCCTGCGCGGACGGGTCGAGGGTAATCGCGTCGTTCCCTATCTCGCGCGCGGCGACATCGATCGCGAGACCGAGCCGCTCAAGGGCAGCGAGCTCGTCTGGGTCGACGACGCGGTCGATCTCTTCTTCCTGCACATCCAGGGGTCCGGACAAATCGAGCTCGAGAGCGGCGAGCGCCTGCGCGTGGGTTACGCCGACCAGAACGGGTATCCGTTCCGTTCGCTCGGCGGCCTCCTCATCCGGCGCGGCGAGATCACGGCCGAGCGTGCGTCCATGCAGGGCATCAAGGATTGGGCGCGGCGCAACCCGCGGAGAGTCCAGGAATTCATGAACGCGAATCCGAGCTACGTGTTCTTCCGCGAGTTGCCGAAGGATCTTCCCGGTCCCATCGGCGCCCTCGGCGTGCCGCTCACCGCGGAGCGCTCGATCGCGGTCGATGCGCGCGTCGTGCCGCTCGGCGCACCGGTCTACCTGGTCACGACCTGGCCCAACACGAGCGATCCGCTCAGCCGGCTGATGGTGGCCCAGGACACGGGAGGTGCGATCGCGGGCGGCGTGCGCGCGGACTTCTTCTGGGGTTTCGGCGATGCCGCCGGCAGCGTCGCGGGAAAGATGCGCCAATCCGGGCGGATGTGGGTGCTGCTCCCGAAGGGCTACACGCCGCCCGAGGCCACGCCGCCGCGGCCCTGAGCGGCGGCTATTTCGAGGCGTCGGCCGTCTTCAGCGACGCGAGCTTTTTCTCGAACTGGGCGATGGACATCGCGCCCGGCACGCGATCGCCATCCTCGAAAATAATCGTCGGCGTCCCGGTGACGCGCTTGCCGCGACCGAAGGCGAGCGACTTGTCGACCGCCGCGGTGTCGCACTTCGTGTCGGCGGTGGGCGTCGTGTTCTTGGTCATCATGTCGAGCCACGCCTGCCCCCGGTCCGGCGAGCACCACACCGCCTTCGATTTCTCGATCGAGTCGGGTGAAAGGATCGGATAAAGGAAGACGTAGACCGTGATGTCGGAAATGCCCAGGAGATCGCGCTCGAAGCGCTTGCAGTAGCCGCAGTTCGGATCCTCGAAGATCGCCACCTTGCGCAGGCCGTTGCCGCGCTTGATCTTGATCGCGGACTCCAGCGGCAGGGCCTCGAACTTGACCGCGTTCAACTGGCGGGTGCGCGCCTCGGTCACGTTTTCCTTGGTCCTGGTATCGACGATGGAGCCGAGGAAGAGGTACGAGGTCTTTTCGTCCGTATAGAAGATCTCCCCGTTCGAGGTGACCTCATAGAGGCTTCCGTACGGCACCTTGCGCACCGTATCCACGGACGCTTCGGGAAACTTCTTGTTCAGCGCCGCCTTGATCTGCTCGGTGTCCTGCGCCTGCGCAACGGTGGCGACGAGCGCCGCGAGGGCCGCCGCGGCGAAAAGCTTGGTGAGTCTCATGGGAGCCTGCCGGGAAAGGATTACCCGCATTATCGCATCGCCCGGGCCGCCAGTGCGCGCTTCGCCCAATCCTGCCGGTCCACCAGGCGCAGCCCCAGGTTTCGCAGCGCGGCGATGCCGGGGGCGCGCGCGGCGAAGAGGTGGTCGAGGCCGTCGGTCACGAATTGCATGGCGGACACGTCCTCGCGGCGCGCGCGCGCATAGCGGCGCAGCACCCGCAAGTCGCCCGGCCTCTCGAGAGGCGAGCGCTCGGCAAGGATCGTGGCGAGGCAACGCGCGTCCTGGAAGCCGAGATTCACCCCCTGGCCGGCGAGCGGATGCACCGCATCGGCGACGCGAATGAGCCGCAGCGGAAACTTGCCGATGGCCGAGATGAGCCGCAGGTGCCCCAGCGTTGCGCCGCCGGCCGCGGCGACGCGCGATTCGAGAGCTGCAGCGTCCATCGCCGCGAGCTCCTCGGCGATGGCCTGTGGCGCTGACCACACGATCGATACTCGCCGTCCCGGAAGCGGAAGCCACGCGAGCACGCCATCGCGCCGAAACCACTGGCGCGCGATACCCTCATGGGCCTTCTCGCAGTCGAAGTGCGCGACGATCGCGCTCTCGTCGTATTTCTGTTCCTCGGCGGCGATGCCGAACGTCGCCCGCACGCGCGAGTCGGGGCCATCGGCGCCGACGAGCAGGTCGCCCTCGAGCGTCGCGCCACCCTCGAGCTCGACGCGCGAGTGGTCCGCCTGGGCACTGAGACTGCGCGCCGCGGCGCCGCGATGCATGCGTATCCAGGGGCGCGACGCGACCGCCGCCTCGAGCCCGGCCAACATGCGATTGCCCTCGACGATCCAGGCGAGCGATTCACCCGCGGGCGGCGCAAACGAGATGCTCGAGCCCTCGTCGCCGAAGACCGCCATGCGGCGTACCGGCGCGATGCGCGCGGCATCGATCGCATCCCACGCGCCGATTTCGCGCAGCAGCGAGCGCGTTCCCGGGCTCAGCGCGAACACGCGCAAGTCAAGCTCACCGGCGGGCGCCTGCGCCCGCGCTCCCGACGCCTCCACGATGTCGACGTCGAACGCCTCGCAAGCGGCCGCGAGCGCGAGGCCTACGGGACCGCCCCCCGCGACGATCAGGCGCGCGCGGCTCATGGCCCGGGCGCGCCCCGGATCATGCGCTCGGCGAGGAGGCGTCTCGCGGGCGGGAAAAGATCGAGGGCGGCGAGGCCAAGCCCCCGGCCCCACGTGGGCAGCCGGCGCGCGTCGGCGAATGCCGATACGAGGAAATCGGTGAACGCGATGCCGCGCGAAGCGTCGCGGCGGCGTGCACGGCGGTATTCGTCGAGCATCGCAGCATCCCCGATGGCGTTCACCTCGCCGCGAAACAGCACGTCCGCGAGCGCGGCGGCGTCGCGCAATCCGAGGTTGAGCCCCTGGCCCGCGATCGGGTGCAGCGCCTGCGCCGCATTGCCGACGATCGCCGTGCGCAGCGCGATGGGCGAATTCACCGCGCGCAGCCTGAGCGGAAATGAGGTGCGCTTCGCGACCGCGGTGAAGCGTCCCGCGCGATCGCCGAAGTGATCCTGCAACTCGGCGAGAAACTCCCCGTCGGCGAGGGCAAGCAGTTGCGTGACCTCCGCGGGACTCGCGGTCCAGACCAGGGCGAAGTGCTGCTCGACCGGCAGGAGCGCCACGGGTCCGCGCGGCGTGAAGCGCTCGTAGGCGCGCTCACCATGCGGACGGTCGGTCTGCACGGCGGCGACCACGGCGACCTGGGCGTAGTCCTTCTCGCTGAACCCGATACCCGGGATCTTCGCGGCGTTCGCCCCGCCGTCGGCGAGCACGAGCAGTCTCGCCTGCGTCTCGCGGCCGGTCGAAAAGCGAAGCGTCGCGCACTCGGGCAGAAGCCGGATCTCTTCGCAAGCCTCGCCGTATTGCACGGCGATGGAGCTTTCGGCGAGCCGCGCCTCGAGCGCCGTCTGCAGCGCGGCATAGGTCACCGTGTGTCCGAGCGCGGGCACACCGAGCTCCGGCGCGGTGATGAGAGTGCGCCCCGGTCCGCCCTTCTGCGAGATGTGGATCGAAGCGATCGGCGTCGACGCGCCGGCCGGCCACGCGCGCGCTGTCTCGAGCAGCTGGCAACTAGCATGGGATAGCGCGAGGGTGCGCAGGTCCCCGGCCTGTGCCGTCCTCGCTTCGAAGAGCGCGATTTCGAGCCCCGCGCCGGCGCACAGCACCGCCAGCGTGGCGCCCACCGGGCCGGCGCCGATGATGGCGACGTCGATCAATTCAGCGGGCCTGGACCGCTTCCTCGACGTCCTTCACGCGCTTGGGGCAGACCGCAGTGAGGATCTCGCGGCCCTTCGAAGTGACCAGCACGTCGTCCTCGATGCGAACGCCGATGTTCCAGAACGCCTTGGGCACATTGTCGGCCGGGCGGATATAGCAGCCCGGCTCGACCGTGAGCACCATGCCGGGCGCGAGCTTGCGCCACTTGCCCTTCTGCATGTAATCGCCCGCGTCGTGCACGTCGAGCCCGAGCCAGTGGCCGGTGCGGTGCATGTAGAACTGCTTGTACGACTCGTCCTCGAGAACCTTGTCGACGCTGCCTTTGCAGAGCTTGAAGTCGATGAGACCCCGCACCAGCACGCGCGTCGCGGCGTCGTGATAGTCGATGAAATCCGCTCCCGGCTTCACCGCCTTGATCGCCGCATCCTGCGCTTCGAGCACCAGCTCGTAGACGTCTTTCTGCACCGGCGAGAACTTTCCGCCGATGGGGAAGGTGCGGGTGATGTCGGAAGCGTAGCTCGCGAGCTCGCAGCCCGCGTCGATCAGCATGAGGTCGCCCCCGCGCAGCTCCGCGGCGTTCTCGCGATAGTGCAGCACGCAGGCATTCGCCCCCGCGGCGACGATCGATCCGTATGCCGGGGCGCGCGCGCCGTTGCGGCAGAACTCGTGAATGAGCTCCGCCTCGATCTCGTATTCGCGCCGTCCGGGCTTCGCCGCGCGCATCGCGCGCACATGCGCCGCGCTCGAGATCTCCGCCGCGCGGCGCATGATGGCGAGCTCGTGGTCGTCCTTGACGAGGCGCATGTCGTTCGCCGCGGCGCGCACGTCGCGAATCTCCACGGGCGCCGTGACGCCCGTGCGCACCTTCGCGCGCACGGCGTTGAGCCACACCGCCACGCGCGCGTCCCAGGCTGCGTCCGAGCCCACCGGCGTATGCAGCACTTCCTGATTGGCGATGAGCTCCGGCATGCGCGTGTCGAGCTCCGCGGTGGAATAGGCTTCGTCGAAGCCGAACATCTCGCGCGCAAGCGGCGGCCCGTAGCGGAAGCCGTCCCAGATCTCGCGTTCGGTGTTCTTCTCGCGGCAGAAGAGAATCGACCTGGGCTTCTTGCCGAGGGTCATCACCAACACCGCTTCGGGCTCGCGAAAGCCGGTGAGGTAATAGAAGCCGCTGTCCCACCGATAGTCGTAATGGGTGTCGGCGTTGCGGGCGCGTTCGGGCGCGGTCGAGAGGACGACGACACCGTGGCCAAGCGATTTTGCGAGGCGCGCGCGCCGGTTGCGAAAGGGTTTCGTGGGCAGGGGATTTTCGAGTTTCATGGTGGAATTTTACCTCGGGAGTTCCTAGCGGCGCGGCGGGTGATCGCGCATGAGGTTGGCGAGCCCTTCCTCGCCCGCGGATTCGAGGGCCTCCACTACGCGAAGGGCATCGTTTCCGGGCCGGTTTTGCGAGAGCTTGAACTTGCCGTCGACGCGTTCGACCGCGATTGAAAAGCCAATGATCACGCCGAGCAGCTTCTCGATGAAATCGGGCGGCGCATCGCCCATTCGCCACGGATTGGGGCGCGCGGCTTCGTACGTCGACGAAAGCCTTTCGAGGAGGCTCACCAAACCCGCTTCATCCATCATGGTCGCGCGCCCATACGCATGCACCACGGCGTAATTCCAAGTCGGGACCGCGGGATGATGCTCGTACCAGGTCGGGGAAACGTAAGCGTGCGGTCCCTGGAAGATCGCGACCACGTGCTCCGCGCCGGCGAGAGACTTCGCGTGCGGGTTTGCGCGCGCCACATGGCCGAGCAATCGCAGCGCGCCGTCCGCGGCGCGCTCCGCGATGAAGGGAATGTGGCTCACCACGAGGCCCCCGGGGCCGCTCGAAACGAGCGTTCCGAAGGCGTTGCCGGCGATGAAGGCGTCGAGCACCGCCGCGTCCTCGACGCGAAAGTGCGAAGGCACATAGAGAGTCATGCGGAGAGCCTCCGGTCGAGGGCGGCGAGCTGGTCGGCGGTACCGACGTTGTCCCATGGCCCCTGGTAATGCTCGCCCGAGACCCGGCCCTCGTCGGCAAAGTGGTAGAGCCAAGGAAAGAGCTTGAGCCAGGTGCCCGGCACGATGTCGCGAAAAAGCGTGGGATGGAAGACGGCGATGTTGCCATAGGTGAGCCGCGGGCCTGCGCGAGTGATTCGACCATCGGCGAGGCCCATGTCGCCCTGCGGATGGTAGGGCGGATTGTCGACCAGCACGAGGTGCGCCGCACGCGCGGCCGGATCCTCGGCGATCGACGCAAGCGGCGCCTCGAGGCGCGCATAGTCGAACTCGGCGTGGATGTCCCCGCTCACGACCGCAAACGGCCCCGGCCCGAGGAGCGGCAGCGCCTTCGCGATGCCCCCGCCCGTCTCGAGAGCCGGCGATTCGGGAGAGTAGCGGATGCGCACGCCGAAGCGGCGACCGTCGCCGAGCGCCTCCTCGATGAGGTCACCGAAGTGCGCATGATTGATCACGAGCTCGGCGAAACCCGCGGCCGCGAGGCGCTCGATCTGCCATTCGATCAACGCCCGTCCGCCGACCTCGAGCAGCGGCTTGGGCTTCGCGTCGGTGAGCGGCCTCAAGCGCTCGCCGCGCCCTGCCGCGAGGATCATCGCGTTCAGCATCGTCAAAAGGTGTAGCGCACTTGCGGGCGAGCGCACTCGAGCTCGTCCAAGAGCACGCCGAGCGCGGCGAGCTCGCGGTAGCGCGCGGCGGCATGGCGAACATAGCCGATGAAGCGCGGCGTGTCCTCGAGATAGCCGGACTTGCCGTCGCGATAGTGAAGGCGCGCGAAGATGCCGAGCACCTTCAGGTGGCGCTGCAGCCCCATCCACTCGACGTCTTCCCAGAAGTCGGCGAAATCGCTCGGCACCGGAAGCCGCGCCGCCCGCGCCTTCTCCCAGTAGCGGATCGTGCCGTCGAGCACGCGCTCCTCGTCCCAGCTCACGAACGCGTCGCGATAGAGGCACGCTACGTCATAGCTGATCGGGCCGTGGACCGCGTCCTGGAAATCGAGGATTCCCGGATTCTGCTCGCACACCATGAGATTGCGCGGCATGAAGTCGCGGTGCACGAAGACGCGCGGCTCGGCGAGATTGCGCGCTATCACGCGCTTCACGACCGCCTCGAATGTCTCGCGCTGTTTCGCGCTCAGCTCGACCCCGAGATGGCGGCCGACATACCAGTCCGGAAAGAGCGCGGCCTCGCGCGCGAGGAGCGCCTCGTCGTATGGCGGCAGCTCGCCCTCGCGGCTCGCGGCCTGCCAGCGCACGAGCGCGCTCGCCGCGTCGCCGAAAAGGTGATCGGCGCTGCTGTCGTCAAGCGCCGACAAATAGGACGTCGTTCCCAGGTCGGTGACGAGGAGAAATCCCTTGTCCAGATCGCAGCGCAGGATCTCGGGGGCGTTCAGCCCCGCGTCGCGCAGGAGACCCGCCACGCGCACGAAAGCGCCCGAATCCTCGCGCTCCGGCGGCGCGTCCATCGCGATGATCGTACGTTGAGGGGGACAGGGCACATCCGGCATCGAGCTGTGACCCAAGAAGACGCGGAAATAGCGCCGAAAACTCGCGTCCGTGGAGGCGCGCTCGACGCGAAACGACGCCCCGGGCAGCGCCTCGCGCAACCACGCGTCGAGCGCGCGAAATCGTTCGTCCATGGGGTGAAGCGAGGCGGGGTTTTGCGTGTATCCTTCGGCATTCAATTCTAGCATCGCGCTTCGCCAGTCCTTAAGCCGAGCCGAAGAGCCGCTTCCATTGCGTTCGAGACGATTCTGCACGCTCACGCTCGCGCTCGCGTGGTCGCTGGTTCCCTCCGCCGGATACACCCAGGACGAGGGGCTGAAGCTCAAGCTCGAGAAGCACCTGAGGCTCGCCCCGAGCCGCCCCGAGCGCGACAGCGCGAAGTTCATGGAGGCCGAGCGCATCGAGGGCCAGCAGGACCGCAACGTCGTCGCCACCGGTAACGTCGTGCTGCGGCAGCGGGGCGCGACCATCCGCGCCGACCGCGTCGAATACCTCGTCGACGACCAGACCGCGATCGCCACCGGGCATGTCCAGCTCGAGCGCGAAGGCGACGTCGCGAGAGGCCCGCGGCTCACGTACCGGCTCGACAACGACACGGGCGAGATGGAATCGCCGACGTTCGAGTTTCCGAAGAAGGACCTGCGGCGCATCGCGACTCGCGGGCTCGCGGTGAAGGCGCTGCTCGAGGAGAACCAGGTGAGCCGGCTGCTCGCCGCCGAATACACGTCGTGCCCGGTTCCGCGCGACGACTGGTTCCTGCGGGTGCGCGAGCTAGAGATCGACAGTGGCCGCAACGTCGGCGTGGCTCACGACGCCACGGTCTTCTTCCTCGGCATGCCGATCCTCTACTCGCCGTACGTCTCGTTCGCGCTCGACAATAGGCGCAAGACGGGGCTTCTCGCGCAGACCCTCGGTACCTCGGGCAAGAGCGGTTTCGAAGTGTCGCTGCCCTTCTACTGGAACATCGCCGAGAACCACGACGCGACGATCACACCGAAGATCTTCACCAAGCGCGGTTTCCAGCTCGGCGCCGAGGGGCGCTACCTCGAGCCGACGTTCTTCGGGCAGCTCGACGGCGAATACCTGCCGAACGATCGCATCCGCGACCGCGACCGCTACTTCCTGGGTCTGCGCCACTCGCAGCAGCTGTGGCCCGGATGGAGCGCGACCATCAATGCGCAGAAGGTTTCCGACGACGACTACTTCCGCGACCTCTCTACCAAGATCGCGGCGACCTCGCAGACCAACCTCGCGCGCGACGCCATGGTGGGCTACAGCGACGACCTGTGGAGCTTCTCGGCACGCCTCCTCGGGTACCAGACGCTCCAGGATCCGCTCACGCCGGTCCCGATCCCGTATCGCATCGTTCCGCAGCTGGTCGCCACGGGGATCAACGAAAACCTGCGCGGATTCGACGGGCGCTTCTTCGGCGAGCTCGCCAACTTTCGGCACCCGACCCTCGTCAACGGCCAGCGGCTGATCCTCTATCCATCGATCGCGTTTCCGCTGCGCCGCAGCTACGGCTACGTGACGCCGCGCTTCGGCTACCACTTCACGCGCTACAACCTCGACGAGAATGCGAGCGGCCTCGATGCGGCGAGCCGCTCGGTGCCGATCGCGAGCGTGGATTCGGGGCTCTTCTTCGACCGGTCCTTCCAGTGGGGCCAGCGCGCATTCCTGCAGACGCTCGAGCCGCGCCTCTTCTACCTCAACGTGCCCTTTCGCGACCAGAGCAAGCTGCCGAACTTCACCACCGCGGAGTCGGACTTCAACTTCGCGCAGATCTTCACCGACAACCGCTTCGTCGGCGGCGACCGCATCGGGGACGCGAACCAGCTCACGCTCGCGCTCACCACGCGTCTCATCGAGTCGGCCACCGGCCTCGAGCGCTTCAAGGCTGCGCTCGGCCAGGTGTACTACTTCCGGCCGCAGCGGGTCACGCTGCAGGGCGAGCCGCGTGACGACAAGTCCTCCGACATCCTCGCGCTCGCCGCGAGCCAGATGTCGCCTTCGGTGTCGTTCGACGTCGGCTGGCAGTACACCCCGAATCTCGCGCGCTCCGAGAAGCTCACGTTCGCCACGCACTACCTTCCGGTTCCGGGAAGGATCATCAACGCCGCCTACCGCTATGCGCGCAATGCCCCCGACCGGCGCATCGAGCAGGTCGACTTGTCCACGCAATGGCCGATCGGCGGCAACATATCCGCTCTGGTGCGCTGGAACTGGAGCCTCGAGGATCGCAAGCTCGTCGAGGGGCTCGCCGGGTTCGAATATAATGCGGGGTGTTGGCAGGTCCGCGCCGTCGCGCACCGCTTCATCACCGCGACCCAGCAGTATTCGACCTCTTTCCTGATTCAGCTGGAGCTCTCCGGGCTCTCGAGAATCGGCATCAACCCGCTGGAAACCATTCGCCAGAACATCTCCGGCTATCGCCGCACCGACGAGATCGCCCCATGAAGTCTTCAATCCTTGCCCTGTCCACGCTCCTCGCCTCGGGAGCCTCGATTCTCGCCCTCGCCCAGGCGCTGTCGCCCCCAGCCGCGCGTCCCGACCCGCGCCCGGCGGTCGCGCCTTCGCGCGTGGTACCGGTCGATCGCATCGTCGCCATCGTGAACGACGAGGTGATCACCCAGAACGACCTGGGCGAACGGGTGGGCCTCGTCACCCGCCAGCTGCAGCGGCAGGGCGGACAGATTCCCGCGAACGACGTGCTCACCCAGCAGATCCTCGAGCGCATGATCACGGACCTCCTCCAGGTGCAGCTCGCGAAGGAGACCGGCATCAAGGTCGACGACGCCACGCTGGACAAGACGATCGACCGCATCGCCCAGGAGAACAATCTTTCGCGCACCGACTTCCGCGTGGCGCTCGAGCGCGATGGCATCAAGTTCCCGAAATTCCGCGAGGACATCCGCAACGAGATCCTGCTCGCGCGGCTGCGCGAGCGCGAGGTCGAGAACAACATCGTGGTGACCGACGCGGAAGTCGACACCGAGCTCGCGCGCGAGGCCCGGGAAAAGACCGGCGACTCGGAGTTCCGCCTATCCCACGTCCTCGTGCTCGTGCCGCCGCAGGCGACGAGCGAGGCGATCGAGCAGCGCCGGCGCCGAGCGATGCAGGCGCTCGGGGAACTGCGCATGGGCGCCAACTTCGCGCAGATCGCGGCCACGTATTCCGACGCGCCCGACGCGCTCCAGGGCGGCTCCCTCGGCTGGCGGCCCGCCGCGCGCCTGCCGTCGCTCTTCACCGAGGCGCTGGAGAAGCTCGCGCCCGGCGAAGTGAGCGACATCATCCGCAGCCCGAACGGCTTCCACATCGTGAAGCTGCTGGAAAAGCGCGGCAAGGCCGCGGCGACCGGCGTGCAGCAGACGCACGTGCGCCACATCCTGCTGCGCGCGCGCGAGGGTCTTTCGGACGCGGAAGCGCGCGATCGCCTCGCGAAGCTGCGCGAGCGCATCGAAAAAGGGGCCGATTTCGCCGAGCTCGCTCGCGTGCATTCCGAGGACGCGACCGCCGCCAAGGGCGGAGACCTCGGATGGATCACCGCGGGCGACACCGTGCCGGAATTCGAGCGCGTGATGAATACTCTCGGCGAAGGCGGCTTGAGCCAACCGATCCAGACGCCTTTCGGATGGCACCTCGTCCAGGTCATCGCGCGCCGCTCCGATGAGCTTTCCGAGGATCGAAAGCGCCTCACCGCGCGCCAGGCGATCCGCGCGCGCAAGGCCGACGAGGCTTACCAGGATTGGCTGCGGCAATCTCGCGACCGTGCGTTCGTCGAGAATCGCCTCGAGGATCGCTGAAGCGCGGCGCCATTCATGGGCGCTTCCAATCCGCTTGTCGCGCTGACCGCCGGCGAACCCGCCGGCATCGGCCCCGATCTCTGCGCGCTCCTCACGCCGGAGCGCTTCGCGGGGAGGCTGGTCATCGTCGGCGACCGCGAGGTGATCGCGGCGCGCGCGGCGATGCGCGGCCTCGGCTTCGATCCGCCCGAATACGCCGGCCGCGATAGCGCACCGGCCCTTTCGATGCTCCATCTCGCGACCCGGGCGCCGGTGGTACCCGGGCGGCTCGACGCTGCCAACGGACGCCACGTGCTCGCGCTCATCGACCGCGCGCTCGCCGGCTGCCTCGCGCACGAGTTCGACGCGATGGTGACCGCGCCGGTGCAGAAGAGCGTCATCAACGAGGCGGGAATCGCCTTTTCCGGCCACACCGAATACCTCGCCGAGCACACCCGCACGCCGCGCGTCGTGATGCTGCTCGTGGGTGGGGGGCTGCGCGTCGCCCTCGCCACCACGCACCTCGCGCTCGCCGACGTGCCGCAAGCGATCACAAGCGAGGCATTGGAAGGCACGCTTCGCATCCTCGAGCGCGACCTGCGCCGGCGCTTCGCGCTCGCTACGCCGCGCATCCTCGTCGCCGGCCTCAATCCGCACGCCGGCGAATCCGGGTATCTCGGGCGCGAGGAGATCGAGGTGATCGCTCCCGTCGTCGAGCGTCTCGCGCTCGAGGGCATGGCGATTTCCGGTCCCTATCCCGCCGATACCGTCTTCACCCCGCGCATGCTCGAGTCGGCGGACGCCGTCCTCGCGATGTACCACGACCAAGGCCTTCCGGTTCTCAAGCACGCCGCCTTCGGCGAGGCGGTCAACGTCACGCTCGGGCTTCCGATCGTGCGCACCTCCGTCGACCATGGAACGGCGCTCGACCGCGCGGGCAACGGCGACATCGACCGCGGCAGCCTCCTCGCGGCGATCGCCCTCGCCTTCGAGCTCGCGCGCGCGGGCGCCTGAGGCGCACGTGCTGCCGCGGCCGAAGAAGCGTTTCGGGCAGCACTTCCTCACCGACCGCCATTACCTCGAGCGCATCGTCGCGGCGATCGGTCCGCACCCCCAGGACGCGATGGTCGAGATCGGACCGGGAACGGGACTGCTCACGCAGGCCCTCGCGGCGAAGGTTGACGGGTTGCAGGTGGTCGAGATCGACCGCGGCCTCGCCGCGACGCTGCGCGAGCGGTTTGCGCCAAGCCGCGTTCAGGTTCACGAGGCCGACGCGCTCGATTTCGATTTCGCCGCCCTGCCGGGACCGCTACGCGTGGTCGGCAACCTGCCCTACAACGTGTCCACGCCGCTTCTCTTCCGCATGGCCGATATCGCCGAACATCTCGTCGACTGCGTCTTCATGCTGCAGAAGGAGGTCGTCGAGCGCATGGTGGCGGAGCCTGCCACACCTGAGTACGGCAGGCTTTCGGTGATGCTTCAGTACCGCTTCGCGATGGCGATCGCGCTGCGCGTGCCGCCGGGAGCGTTCACCCCACCGCCGAAAGTCGATTCCGCCGTCGTGCGCATGAAACCGTTGGGGCCGGGGCGGCCAAGGGCGCGAGACGAGACGCTCTTTCCACGGATCGTCGGCGCCGCGTTTTCCCAGCGGCGCAAGACCCTGCGCAACGCGCTTCGCGAGATCGTCGACGACGCGGTCTTCGCGCGGGCCGGCATCGATCCCCAACGCCGCGGCGAAACCCTGTCGGTCGTCGAGTTCGTGCGCCTCGCCGACCGCGTCCTCGTCAGCCCTTCTGGATGAACTCGATCTTGTAGCCGTCGGGGTCCTCGACGAAGGCGATCACGCTGCCGCCGAATTTCATCGGCCCGGCCTCGCGCGTCACCTTTCCGCCACGCGCCTTCACGGCTTCGCATGCCTTGTAGGCGTCCGGCACCGCGACCGCGACATGGCCGAAGCCGTTGCCGAGGTCGTACGACTTCGTGTCCCAGTTGTGCGTGAGCTCGATCACCGCGTGCTCGGACTCGTCGCCATAGCCGACGAAGGCGAGCGTGAACTTGCCGTCCGGGTAGTCCTTCCGCCGCAACAGCTTCATGCCGAGCACTTCGGTATAGAAGCCGATGGAGCGATCGAGATCGCCGACGCGAATCATGGTGTGGAGAAGCCGCATGAAGCCCCCTTGGCTAGAACGAACGGTAAAGGTGGTCGGTTGCAAAGAGCTCGTCGCGGAGCCGCGCGTGCCCCGGACATTGTCGCTCGACCTCGGCCCAGAAGGCGGGCGAATGGTTCATGTGGCGCAGGTGCGCGAGCTCGTGGCAGATCACATAGTCGATGAGCGCGCTCCTCGCCTTGACCAGGCGCCAGGCGAGGCGGATTTCGCGGCGCGCGTTGCAGCTACCCCAGCGCGACAGCGCCGGCGAGATCATCACTCGCGGCGGAGTGACTCCGGCGATGCGCGAGAGCGTGAACGTCCTTGCGGCAAAATGGGAGAGGGCCGCCCGCTTGTACCACGCGACGACGGCGCGCAGCACGGCCTCTGCGGCGACGCTGCGCAACGTCGCGCGCAGGACGCCCTCGCAGCGCTCGATCGATGCGCGCGGCCCTTCCGCGACTCTGAGCACCAGGTCGTGGCCGAGATACGGCAGCGCCGTTCCATCGCGCCACTCGACGGGTGGCACGCGGCGCGATCGCCACTCGACGATCTTGCGCAGCACCCAGCGCTCGCTCTCGCGCACCAGCGATTCGATGCGCGCGAGTGGCATCGTCGCCGGAGCGTTCACGGTGAGGCCGTTCGCGTCGACCTTGAAGCCGACGCCGCGCCGGCCGCGGCGGCGAACCAGCACGTAGTCGACGGTCGTGCCGGCCAACGTGAGGCTGCGCAGGTCGCGCGAGACAAGCTCAAGCGTCGGCATGACGCTCCGGCGAGATGATCCGCATCTGCCCCTCGATCCATTCCTCGACCTGGGCGTTCACCGACACCACGTCGCGCCCCTCGGTGCGGATGAGCGGCCCGATGACGACCTTCACGACGCCCGCGCGCTTGCGAAACGCGTAGCGCCCCCACAACTCGCCCGCGTTGTGGGCGATCGGCAGGATCGGCGTGCCGGTGCGCGCCGCGAGATAGGAGCCGCCGATGCCGTAGCGGCCACGCTTGCCGGGGGCGATGCGGGTGCCCTCCGGAAAGATCGAGACCCACATCCCCTGCTTCAGCCGCCGTGCGCCCTGTTCGAGGATCTGGTCGCGCGCCGTGTGTCCGCTCGAGCGGTCGATGGCGATGCAGCGCACGGCGATCAGCCCCCAGCCCACGAATGGAAGCCAGAGCAGCTCCTTCTTCACGATCCAGCACTGGGGCGGGAAGGTTCCCTCCATGAAGAGCGTTTCCCAGGCCGACTGGTGCTTGGCCATGATGACGACGGGGGACGACGGGACGTTTTCCCAGCCGCTCACCTCGGGGCGAATGCCGCAGGTCCATTGCACCCAATGCAGAAGGATCTGGCAATAGATCTGCGCGAGCTTGCCCGCCACGCGGTAGCCGAACAAGCCGCCGAGCGAGACGAGGACGCCGAAGACGATGGTGACCAGGAGCGCCCCCACCAGGAAAAGCGTGGACCGAATCGTCGTCATGCCGGATGCGCGATCAGGTGGCGCGAGGCCTCCGCCAGATCCGGGAACACCAGCGTCTTGCGTGGAAGGGCGCCCCCCTCCTTGGTCGCCTTCCCCTTTCCCGTGAGCACGAGGATCGGCTGGGCGCCGACCGCTTCGGCGCTTTGCAGGTCCTTCAAGCTGTCGCCGATGATCGGCACGCCCTTGAGCTCGGCGTGGAAGCGCGCGGCGATCTCCTCGAGCAACCCGGTCTTGGGCTTGCGGCAGCCGCAGTTCTCGACGGCGGTGTGTGGGCAGAAGAACACCGCGTCGATGCGCCCGCCCTGGCGGAAGACGAGCTCCATCATCTTGTCGTTGATGGCGTTCAGCGTGGCCATGTCGAAGAGCCCGCGGCCGATGCCCGACTGGTTCGAGGCGATCGCGATGCGGAATCCATTCTGGTTCAAGCGCGCGATCGCCTCGATCGACCCGGGTATCGGGCGCCACTCGGCGGGCGACTTGATGTACTGGTCGCTGTCGTGGTTGATGACGCCGTCGCGGTCGAGGATGACGAGCTTCACGCTACGCGGCGAGCTTCGAGATGTCGGCTATCTTGTTCATCGCCTCGCGCAGGTCCGCCAGGAGCGCCAGGCGATTCTTGCGAAGCACGGCGTCGTCCACCATGACCATGACCTTGTCGAAGAAGTTGTCCACCGGTTGCTTGAGTTTCGCGAATGCCGTGAGGTATCCGCTGTAGTCGCCCGAGTCGAACAGCGATTTCGCGATTGTCGAGACCGCGGACAGTTCGTTGAAGAGATCCCGCTCGGCATCTTCCTTGAGATTGCCGGCATTCGCGCCGGTGACCGACTCTCCCTTCGCCTGGGCCTGCCGAAGAATGTTGACCACGCGCTTGTTGGCCGCGGCGAGGCTCTGCGCCTCGGGAAGCTTCATGAAAGCGCGAATCGCCTCCAGCTGCTTCGGAATCGGCGTAAGGCGAACTGGGTTCATCGAGAGCACGGCCTCCACTTCGTTGGCCGAGTAGCCCTGGTCGCGAAGGTAGCTGCGCAAGCGTTCGAGAATGAACACCTGGACATCGGCATGCGCATCGCCGAGAAGTCCGCGATCGAACGCCTCGAAGGCGAAGTTCACCAGCTCCTGAAGCGAAAGGTCTACGCGCCCTTCGATCAGGATCCGCACGATGCCAAGGGCATGCCTGCGAAGGCCGAACGGGTCCTTGTCACCCGTCGGCTGCTGGCCGATGCCGAACATGCCCACGATCGCCTCGAGCTTGTCCGCCAACGCGACCGCCACGCTGACGTCGCCCACAGGAAGCTGATCACCCGCGAATCGCGGCCAATAGTGCTGTTCGATCGCGCGCACGACCGAGGGCTCCTCGCCGTCCGCTTCGGCGTAGTACTTGCCCATCGTGCCCTGGAGCTCGGGAAACTCGCCCACCATCAGCGAGACGAGGTCCGCCTTGGCGAGCATCGCCGCCCGGTCCGCATATTCCTTTCCCTTGGCTCCGCGCGGAAGCAATTCCTGGATCCGGATCGCGAGCTTGCGCAGGCGCTTCACGCGATCACCCTGGCTTCCCAGCTTGTTGTGATGGACGATCGCGTCGAGCTGCGGGACGCGATCGGCGAGCTTGGTCTTCTTGTCGGTCTCGAAGAAGAAGCGCGCGTCGGCGAGCCGCGGGCGGACCACGCGCTCGTTTCCGGTCACGATGGCGGAAGGATCGTCGAGCCGCATGTTGCTCACGATGAGAAACCGGTTCGCGAGCTTGCCCTTGTCGTCGAACAGCGGGAAGTACTTCTGGTTCAGCCGCATGGTGAGCGTGAGGCACTCGGCGGGCACCGCAAGGAACTCGCGGTCGAACTCCCCGCCGTAAACGGTCGGCATCTCGACCAGCGCGGTGACCTCGTCGAGAAGCGCCTCGCAGTCGGCCCGCGGACCGAGCGACAAGCCCAGCTCCCGCGCGCCCGATTCGAGCTGCGCGACGATATCGGCGCGGCGACGCGTGAACGAGGCGATGACGCCACCCTCGTCGCCGAGCACCCGCTCGTAATCATCTGCACGTGCAATTGCCACGCTCGCCGATCCCTGGAAACGATGTCCACGCGTCGCCCGGCCCGCCGAGAGACCCAGTGCAGTCACCGGAACGATGTCGTTGCCGTGCACCGCGACCAGCCCGTGCGCCGGACGCACGAACTTGACGGTCGTCGTGCCGTCGGCGAGCTGGTAACTCATCATCTTCGGGACCGGCAGCGCCGCGATGGCCTCGTCGAGCGCCCCCTGGAGCGCCACCGCGAGCGGTAGCGCCGGCGTGGTCGAGTCGACGAAGAGCGTCTCGGCCTTGCCGTCCAACCGGCGTTTGAGCCTCGTGGGGTCGAGCCCGGCGAGACCGAGGGCCTGCAGCTTCTTTTCGAGCGCCGGCGTGGGCTTCCCCGACGCGTCGAGCCCCACGGATGCGGGCATCAGCTTCTGCTCGATCGCGCGCGGCTCCGAGGCCGCGCGCACCTGCCGCAATCCCATCGCCAGCCGCCGCGGCGTGCAAAACACGAGTGCATCGCCCGGCTCCTCGATGAGGCCCCGCTTCGCGAGGCCCGCGCGGATCCCCTCCGCGAAAGCGGCACCCAGTCGCGCCAGGGCCCTTGGCGGGAGCTCCTCGCACAGGAGCTCGACGACGAGGGGCACGGTCATGCGGCCCCGGATTTCGTGAGCATGGGGAAGCCGAGCCGTTCGCGCGAATCGTAGTAGCTCTGCGCGACGGCCTTGGCCAGCCCGCGAATGCGCCCGATGTAGCCGGCGCGTTCCGTGACCGAGATGGCGCCGCGCGCATCGAGCAGGTTGAACGTGTGCGCGGCCTTGAGCACCTGTTCGTAGGCCGGAAGCGCGAGCTGGCCGGCCATCAGGCGCTTCGCGCCCTCCTCGTAATCGGTGAAGTGGCGAAACAGCGTCTTCGCATCGGCGTGCTCGAAGTTGTACGCCGACTGCTCGACCTCGTTCTGGTGATAGACGTCGCGATAGGTCAGCCGCCGCGTGGCGTCCCCTTCCTTCCATTCGGTCCAGACGAGGTCGAATACGTCCTCGACACCCTGCAGATACATCGCCATGCGCTCGAGCCCGTAGGTCATTTCGCCGGTGATCGGCTTGCAGTCGAGGCCGCCGACCTGCTGGAAATACGTGAACTGCGTGATCTCCATGCCGTTCATCCACACTTCCCACCCGAGCCCCCAGGCGCCGAGGGTCGGGTTTTCCCAGTCGTCCTCGACGAAGCGCACATCGTTCTTCGCGAGGTCGAAGCCCACCGCTTCGAGCGATCCGAGGTAGAGATCGAGGATCTCGGGGGGCGAGGGCTTGAGCACGACCTGGAACTGGTAGTAGTGCTGCAGGCGGTTCGGGTTCTCGCCATAGCGGCCGTCCTTCGGCCGGCGCGACGGTTGCACGTACGCGGCGCGCCACGGCTCGGGGCCGAGGGAGCGCAGAAAGGTCGCCGTGTGCGATGTTCCCGCGCCCACCTCCATGTCGTACGGCTGGAGAATGGCGCAGCCGTGTCGGCCCCAGTAGTCCTGCAGCGTCAGGACCAGTTGCTGGAAGGTGGGCATCGCGAGCGAGAAGGAATTCGAATCCCGATTCTAGTGGTTTTTCAGCTCGCGTCCGCGCGCCACGCTGCGGTGAGCGCCGCGCCTGCAAGAGCCGCGACGAGAATCAGCGCGGCATAGTTTCCCCATCGAGCGTAGGGCGACATGCCGGTTCGCGGCTCGACGGCCTGCACCAGGGTGCCGGTCGTGAATGCCGGCAACCGCGCCACGACACGCCCTTCCGCGTCGATCGCCGCGGTCACGCCGGTGTTGGTCGAGCGCACCATCCAGCGGCCGGTCTCGAGCGCGCGCATCTGCGAGGCCTGCAGGTGCTGGTCTGCGGCGAACGACTCGCCGAACCACGCATCGTTGCTCACGTTAAGCAGGATCTCGGCTTGCGGCAGCAGCTCGATCACTTCTTCACCGAAGATATCCTCGTAGCAGATCGCGACGCCGAAGCGCCGCCCGCCCGCCACGATCACCTCGGGCTTTCCCGTGGGAACGGCGAAATCCGAAAGCGGAATCTTGAGGATCGCGAGAATCCATTTGAATCCGGGGGGGATGTACTCGCCGAAGGGCACCAGGTGGCGCTTGCGGTACGAGGGCTGCGCCGGATCGGTCAGATTGACGACGCTGTTGTAGTACTCGTACTCCTGGCCGCGGAAATGGCGCTCCGCGGTGCCCATGAGAATCTCGCGGCCCTGGCGGCGCGCGGGCTCGCGCAGGGTTTCGAGATAGTCCGCGGGGAGCTGGTCGAAAAACGCGGGAAGCGCCGTCTCCGGCAGGACAATGACGCGCGCGCTCGCCGCGTTCATCATTTGCCGGTAATCGAGCATCGTCTTCGTGCGCATGTCCTCCTGCCACTTGAGACTTTGCGGGACGTTGCCCTGGAGGAGCGCCACGGTGATGGGCTCGCCCGACGGCGACGTCCAGGCGACGGTGCGCGCGACGCCTCCCGCGAGGAAGAGAACCGCAAGGGCCGCGAGCAATCGGTAGCGCGCGCTCGAGAGCGCCACGCTCTGGAAGAACGCGCACACGAGCGCGGCGGCGAGCGTCACCGCGAGCGACGTGCCATAGGCGCCGGCGAACGGCGCGAATCCGGCGAGCGGGCTCGCGGGCACTTGCGACGTGCCCAGCGTGAGCCACGGAAAACCGCTGAAGAGCCAGCCACGCAGCCACTCGAAGGCCACGAACGCGGCGCTCAGGAGCGCAAGCCGCGGGCCGGATTGCGTGCCGCCCCATCGCAGCGCGACCCATCCGGCGGCGGCTGGAAAGAGCGCGAGGTAGGCGCAGACCAGGAAGGTCGCGAGCGCGGCGAGCGGCGCGGGCATCGAGCCGTAGAGGTGCAGGCTCACGTAGATCCACGAGACGCCGGCGAGAAAGTAACCCAGCCCGAAGGCGAATGCCGAGAGTCCGGCCCGCAGCGCAGTGCCGCTTGCGTCGAGCTGGTGGAAAAGCAGCGCGATCATGAGGATCGGCACAGGCCACGCGTAGAACGGCGCGAATCCGAAGACGCACGCGGCGCCCGCGATGAGGGGAACGGCCAGCCCGCGCGCAAGGATTCGCGCCGCCGAGCGATTCGCCGGCGGCGCGCCCGACATCGAGGTCATTGCGGCTCCTTGGGCCCGGGAGCTCCCGGCTTGGGGCCCTTCACCGGCTTCTCGACGAGCAGCGAATGGACCTTGCGGCTGTCGGCGCGAAGCACCTGGAAGGTGAAGCCGTCGATCACGATCGACTCGCCGCGCTTGGGCAGCCGGCCGAAGCGCCCGACGACGAGACCGGCCACGGTGTCGAAGTCATCGTCGGAGAACGTGGTGCCGAAGTGGCTGTTGAAGTCCGCGATCTCGGTGATCGCCTTGACCCGGAAGCGGCCGCTGCGGTCGGCGAGGATGTTGTCCTCGGTCTCGTCGAAGTCGTATTCGTCCTCGATATCGCCGACGATCTGCTCGATTACGTCCTCGATGGTGATGAGGCCCGATACGCCGCCATACTCGTCGACGACAATTGCGATGTGGTTGCGGTTGCCGCGAAACTCCTTGAGCAGCACGTTCAGCCGCTTGGACTCCGGCACGAAGACCGCGGGCCGCAGCATTTCGCGAACATTGAATTCTTCCTCGGCGTAGAAGCGCAGCAGGTCCTTGGCGAGGAGGATGCCGATCACGTTGTCGCGGTTGTCCTCATAGACCGGGAAGCGCGAGTGCGCGGTCTCGATCACGAAGGGAATGAATTTCTCGGGACTCTCGGCGACGTCGATCATGTCCATCTGCGAGCGCGGGATCATGACGTCGCGGACCTGGGTCTCGGAGACCTGCAGGACGCCCTCGATCATCGAGAGCGCCTCGGCATCCAGCAGCCGGCGCTCGAAGGCCGAATGCAGCAGCGCGACCAGCTGTTCGCGGTCCTCGGGCTCGCGCAGCAGGAGCGAGGAAAGGCGCTCGAGCAGGCTCGGCTTGGCGGATTCGTTCATCGGGATGGGAGGGATTGCGTGAATACTCTAGCAAAAACGCCCGCCATCCCCCGGCGGGCGCCCCCGGAGGGCTCAATACGGGTCGGGAAAGCCCAGGCGCGCGAGGAGCCGCCGTTCGCGCCTTTCCATGTCCCTCGCTTCGCGCTGCGTCTCGTGATCGTATCCCTGCAAGTGGAGCAGCCCATGCACAAGGAGGTGCGCATGGTGCGCCTCGACGCTCTTCGCCTGCGCGCGCGCCTCGCGCGCCACGATCGGAGCACAGATCACGATATCGCCCGCGATTGGCCGGCTCCCATAGGCGAAGCTCAGCACGTTGGTGGCGCGATCGTGGCCGCGGTACCTGCGGTTCAGGCGCCGCCCCTCGGCTTCAGCAACGTAGCGCACGGTCACGTTCGCCGCACGCGCCAGGGCGGCCCGGGCCCACTTGCGCAGGCGCGCGTCGGAAGGAATGTGCGCCGCGCGCGAAGCGCGCTGGACGAGAACGCGCGCGGCGCGCGCGCTCACGATTTCTTCGCGGCGTCGCTGCGCTCGTACGCGTCGACGATCGCCTGCACCAGCGGATGGCGCACCACGTCGTCCGACTGGAATTCCGTGATCGCGATGCCGCGCACGCCGCGCAGCACGGTGCGCGACTGGATGAGGCCCGAGGCCTGGCCCTTGGCAAGGTCGATCTGCGTCACGTCGCCGGTGACCACCGCCTTCGAGCCGAAGCCGATGCGCGTGAGGAACATCTTCATCTGCTCGGGCGTGGTGTTCTGCGCCTCGTCGAGGATGATGAACGAATGGTTGAGGGTGCGTCCGCGCATGAAGGCGAGCGGCGCGATCTCGATGGCGCCGCGCTCGAAGCTGCGGTTCACCTTGTCGTAACCCATCAGGTCGTAGAGCGCATCGTAGAGCGGGCGCAGGTACGGATCGACCTTCGCCGCGAGATCACCCGGCAGGAAGCCGAGCTTCTCCCCGGCTTCCACGGCCGGGCGTGTGAGAACGATGCGCTTCACGGCGTCGCGCTCGAGCGCATCCACCGCCGCCGCCACCGCGAGGAACGTCTTGCCCGTACCCGCCGGACCGACGCAAAACGTGATGTCGAAATCGCGCATGTGCTGCAGGTACTGCGCCTGGCGCGGCGTGCGCGCGCTGAGCTCGCTCCTTCGCGGCAGCATCAGCGCCGGCGACTCGGTCTCCTCCGTGCGGCGCGCATGCGCGATCTCGACCAGGCCGAGCTGGATCTCCTCGACGGTGAGCTCCCGGCTCGCGCGGTCGTAGAAGCGCCGCAGGGCCTGCGCCGCTTGCGCCGCCCTCTCCTTGGGGCCCGCGACGCTGAAACGCTCGCCGCGGCGCGCAATGGTCACGTCGAGCGCGTTCTCGATCTGCCGCAGGTTCGCGTCGAGCGGACCGCAGAGCGCCGCAAGCCGGGCGTTGTCCACCGGCCTGAAGGCGACCTCTTCCGCGGATTGCCTGGGTCGTGTCATCAAGCCGTCGTTATGCGCCCCGCAGGATCTGCGCCTTCAGGACCTCGTTGAGCGTATCGAGGCTCTCGGCGAGATGCGCCTTGGTTTCCTTCGAGAACGCCGGCTTCGCTTGCGCGGCACGCAGCTCCGCCACCAGCGCCTGCGCATTCACGCGGTGCAGGCTGCGCGCGTCCGCCGGAAGGCTCGAAGCGGACCGAAGCAGCGCTCCCGTCACGCGGCGCAAGTGCTCGCGCTGCAGGTTGCGGCGCATCGGCGTGATTTCGCGCCCGCTCTTGAGCTCGCTCCAGATCGAGGCCTGCAGCGAGTCGTAGAGCTCGGAGAGCTGGAACGACTCCTTCGGCTTCGCGGCGAGGCTCTGCGACTCGACGATGCGCGTTGCGACGGCGTCGCTCATCACCTGGTCGAGGACGGTCCGCTGCATGCCGAGGATCGCGCCCGGGACGCTCACCACGGGCGAAGCCGTTCCCGGATTGCCATGCATGAGGCTGTCGTAGTAGTCGAGCCGATTGGGCGGAAGGCTCGCGAGGAACTCCGGCTTGAACTTGAAGCTGTCGACGGAGAAGGCGCCTTCCGACAGGAGCTTCAGCGCCTCGCGCTGCTGCGCGGCCGGCACCGGCGTGAACGGCATGCGGCCGCTGCCCGCACGGTCGCGAACCTGCACGATGCCGCCGATGTATTTGGTCGCCGGCGTGAGGCCCCGGGTGAGCTGCGTGAATCCCGACAGGAAGCTGCGGCGAAGCGCGTCGTACGTCTCGCCCTCCTCGAGCGTGCGGCTCTGGAGCCGGTCCCAAAGCTCGCGCGAAAGATCGAGCCGCTTGCGGTAATAGGCGAGCGGGTTGCTGGAAAGGTCGAAGACGTTGACCGTCGGATCCATTCCCTGCGGCGAGCCGGCGCCGAATCCATCCTCGTCGGTGGCGTACGCGAGCCAGGGCTCCTTCGAGCCGCGCGCCGCGATCTTCGCGAGCTCTTCCTTTTCCGTCGCCGGGTCGAGCGGCTTGTACGCATACTCGATCGCCCAGTAGTCGTACGGCCCGATCGAGGGCATCACGTAGGTCGAAGCCTTTTCGCCGTTGACGGGCAGGTTGAAGGGCGCGTAATCCATGACCGAGCCGACAGTCCCATTCTTCGCCGTGAATTCCTTGTCGCGAAGCTGCTCCGGCGTGTAGACCGTCGAGGAGCGGAAGTTGTGGCGCAGGCCGAGCGTGTGCCCGATCTCGTGCGTGACGACCTCTTTCACGTAGGAGAGCACGAAGGCCTCCGCCTCGGGGCTTCCGGGGGTGAAGTCGCCGCGCGCTTCGAGGATGTCCAGGGCGAAATCCATTTCCTGCATCGAGGCATCGGCGAAGTCGCAGAAGGCGGTCGCCCCCGCGAGGACGCCCGGTACCTGGTCATGCGCGTGCGCGTTGGAGCGCGGCACTTCCTCGGTGAAGAAGCGACGGCTGCTGCGCGGAAAGGTGTCGGTGAGCAGGATGTCGGCATCGAGGATCTCGCCGGTGCGCGGATCCGTGTGGCTCGGCCCGATCGCCGGAGCGCTTTCCGAGGAGAGGTACCAGCGCACGGTGGCGTGGCGCGCGTCTTCCGTATCGAAGTCGGCATCCTCCGGTTGCAGCTTCGCCTGGATCGCGTCCTTGAAGCCGATCCTTTCGAAAGCCTTGTTCCATTCGAGGATGCCGTCGACCACGGCCTGGCGGTATTTCTCGGGGATGTTGCGGTCGACCCAATAGACGATCGGTTTCACCGGCTCGGAGAGCGCCGCCGCGGGATCCTTCTTCTCGAGGCGCCAGCGGTTCACGTAGTGCACGCTCGGGTTGGGCTTGAGGTCGTCGTTGAAGTCGACGACGGTGTCGGTGAAATAGCCGACGCGCTCATCCGCGATTCGCGGCGTCATCGCGTCCGGAAGCTTGGCGAAGTTGTAGTAGTAGCCCAGGAAGAGGCTGCGCGCGTCAGGCGTGTTGCGCGGCGGCGAGGTACGCGGCGTGAGGCCCGGCTCCAGCGGCGGCGCCGGAATCTTCGGCACCGCGAAGTGCAGCGACACTTCGACGCTCGTGTTCGATTCGGTCGCTTTCGCCTTCACGAGGTGCGAATTGCGCGTGTCGAGCGCATACGGCAGGCGGTAGGCCGCTTCCAGGCGCGTCGACGCTCCCGGGATGTCCGAGAGCAGCAACGCGCTCGCCTCGATGAGGACCGCCTTGCTGTCCGGGTGCGGCTGGCTCACGCCGGGCGCGGAGGCGAGGAGGCTATCGGAAAAGCTCCTCTTGACCGCGCGCGACACGGAGGAGCCTTCCTTCGCGCGGAAGCGCTGGTTCTGCGCGATGAGCTGCACATGAGTGCCGATCTTCTTGAAGAAGACGATGTGGCGCTGCTGCATCAGCCCCGCGTAGAGGCGGTGCTCGCCGAGGCTATTCGTGGCCACCGTGGAGAAGAAGAAGGGCTTGTCGAACTGGTCGGGCTTGATCTCGATCCAGGTCTTGTCTTCCTTCGTGAACACCTTGAAGAAACCGTCGCTCTCCTTCGCCTCCTTGACGATTTCCTTGAAGGCCTTGAGCTGCGAGGCGGGCACGGCAGGCGTGGCCGGCGATCCTGCGGGAGGAATCGGCGCCTGCGGCGGATTGATGGTCGGCGTCGCCGGCGGCGTGGGCGTGGGCGCCGGAGCGGGGCCCTGGGCAAGAGCGGGCAGGCTCGCACCGAGCACGAGAGCGACGGCCAGGCGGATCAGTTTCGAAGGACGCGGGACGTTCGACATTGCTTCTCCTGAATCAACGAATGGGAACGCTTCCCCGAAGGCTATGGGGAAGTGCAGCGGTGATATCGACTTCGACGAAATGGCCGGCGAGGCGCCGGTCACCCGCGAAATTCACGACGCGGTTGTTCTCGGTGCGGGCGGCGAGCTCCCGCGGGTCCTTCTTCGAGGGACCTTCGACGAGGACGCGCTGGCGCGATCCGACCATCGCCAGCGAATGCTCCTGCGAAAGCTCCTGCAGGCGCTTCTGCAAGCGATGCAGGCGCGCGAGCTTTTCCTCTGCCGGCGTGTCGTCGCGCAAGTTCGCGGCCGGCGTGCCCGGGCGCGCGCTGAAGACAAAGCTGAACGATCCGTCGAAGCGAACTTCCTCGACGAGCTTCATCGTCTGCTCGAAATCCTCAGCGCTCTCGCCGGGGAAGCCGACGATGAAATCGCTCGAGATCGAGACGTCCGGCCGCGCCGCGCGCAACCGGCGGATGATCGACTTGTACTCCATCGACGTGTAGCCGCGCTTCATCGCCGCGAGCACGCGATCCGAGCCCGATTGCACGGGAAGGTGGACCTGGGAGGCGAGCTTCGGCAGCTTCGCGTGCGCGTCGACGAGGCGCTGGGTGAATTCGAGCGGATGCGAGGTCGTGTAGCGGATGCGCTCGATCGCGTCGATGCGCTCGACGTGCGCGAGGAGCAGCGCGAAATCGGCGCTGTCGCCGCCGGCGAGCTCGCCGACATAGGCGTTCACGTTCTGCCCCAGCAGCACGACCTCTTTCACGCCGTTGGCCGCGAGGTGGCGTACTTCGACGAGGACATCCTCGAACGGACGCGACACTTCCTCGCCGCGCGTGTAGGGCACGACGCAGAAGGTGCAGTACTTGCTGCAGCCCTCCATGATCGAGACGAAGGCCGAAGCGCCCTCGACGCGGGCCGGCGGCAAGTGGTCGAACTTCTCGATCTCGGGAAAGGAGATGTCGACCTGGGGACGGCCGGTGGCGCGGCGCTCGGCGATGAGCTCGGGCAAGCGGTGCAGGGTCTGGGGGCCGAAGACGACGTCGACATAGGGCGCGCGCCGGACGATCTCCGCGCCTTCCTGGCTCGCGACGCAACCGCCGACGCCGATGAGCAGGCCCGGTTTCGCGCGCTTCAGGCCCTTCACCCGCCCGAGGTCGGTGAAGACCTTCTCCTGCGCCTTCTCGCGCACGGAGCAGGTGTTGAAAAGGATGAGATCGGCTTCCGCGGGATCGGCCGTCTTCTCATAGCCGTCGGCGGCCGCGAGCACGTCGGCCATCTTGTCCGAGTCGTACTCGTTCATCTGGCATCCGAACGTGCGGATGAAAACCTTCTTGGCTTGCATCATTCGTCCTGGGGGCGGAGCTGATTCCGGGCAGGGCAGCGGATCGAGGTAGGAATTTTCCCACAACCAGGGACCCGTGGGCGCTACGCAACAGAACGTTACGGTTGCCTTTGAAACATGCTGGGCCCGTCGATTTCGCCCTTTCGCCGACCCGTGGCGCTGCGTCCACGCGCGTGTCAGCCCAGGCCGGAATGTTCAGCGCCCGCGCAACAGCGGCCGAACCCGTCTGTCCCAAAAGAGCATGTCTCGTGTTTTCCCAAGACAGGAGGATCTACATGAAGCCCTTTTCATTCACCCTGAGCCTGATCGCCGCAGCCGTGCTGGGCGCAACCCCGGCACTGGCGCAAACGACGAGCAGCTCCGCGGCGCCCGATACCACGTCCAAGGCGACGAGCAAGGCCACGAATACCGCGGCCGCGACCACGAAGCCTTTGTGCAGCACCCTGGGCAACCCGCAGGCCGGCAAGCTCGCCGGCAAGGACACCGGCAAGGCGAAAGAGAATTCGCAGAGCCCGGTCCACATGGACTGCATCCCGGACAGCCAGGCCAGCGCGAGCGGCTTTAGCGCGACGGCGCCGAGCACCAGCGCCTCCACCGCCGCGAATAGCAACGCGGCAATCTCCGGATCGACTGCCGGCTCGCAGTCGGCGCTCACCGGCTCGACCGCGAACAGCCAGAACTCGATGACCGGCTCGACGTCGACCTTCAGCCCCGACATCGACCTGCGCGGCCGCTCGAGCCTGACGATCGAAAACAGCACCTCGACGGGCGATCAGTCGTTGAGCAGCAGCACGACCTCGAGCACGGGTGACCAGTCGCTCAGCAGCTCGACCAGCAGCTCGACGGGCGATCAGTCGCTCAGCAGCAGCACCGACTCCACCAGCACCGCGTCGACGAGCGGCGCCAGCAAGACGAAGAAGAAGCCGCAGTAGATTCTGCGGGCAAAATAAAGAGCGGGCCCTGAGGGGCCCGCTATTTCATTCCGGGACGCGAGCGCTCAGTAGTTGGCGTCGACGGCCGGGACGTAATAGATGATCTTCTCGTCCTTCGCGCGAATGCCATTGATCTTCGCGATCGGGTCGCGCTCGACCAGCGCGACGGTTTCGCCTGCGGCGAAGATGCGGCACCGCTTCTCATTCGAATACTTCGCAGCCGCCTCCTTGTTGGTGCGCGCGAGGCTCCAGAACTTGTAGGTTTCCTCGGGCGAGCGGCATCCGTGCGTTCGCTCCTTCACCTGAACCTGGTAGTCCTCGGCGTAGGCGGCACCGGCGGCGAGCAGCAGCACGATCATCACGGCGTGACGTTTCATATGACCCCCTGACTTAATGGTAGCGGAGACGCGCCCCCGCACCGCGACTCAAAATATATCGTAACAATGGCGCGGGCGTGCCAAAGCACGGGTTAGCCTCGAAAGGGACGTGAGGTCGGAGGCGAACGCAGCTGTGAGCGCTGAGAAAGATGGTCGATTGACGAGCTCGGACCGGGCGAAGGGTCATCGAAAGCGGAGGAGTCTCGCCGGTAGTAGGATTGCGTTCGCGTGCGTGGACAATCCAACAACTATCGCGGGAGATGACATCAATCATGAAACTGCGTCCAATGACAAAGGCCGTACTGCTGGCTTTTCCTTCCGGTTTGGCGATAGGCGCGGCGAACATTGCCAGCGCTCAGGAAGCGCAGCAGCCCCCCAAGGTCGGTGCTGAAGTACGCGATCGCATCGTCGTCACCGCGACGAAACGGGAGACCTCCCTGCTGGATGTGCCGTTCTCGATCAACGCGCAGACCGAAGAGGACATCCGCCGGTCCGGCGCGGTGACGCTCGAGGATCTGTCGCGCAGTGTCGCCGGTCTCGCCATCCAGAACCTCGGGCCGGGGCAAAGCCAGGTATCGATCCGCGGCGTGTCCTCGGGGCAGATCGTCCGCGACCAGCCCGGCGTCAAGGAGCAGGTGGGTGTCTACCTCGACGAAACGGCGATCTCGATGTCGCTATTCACCCCCGACCTCGACCTGTTCGACCTCAAGCGCGTCGAGACGCTGCGCGGCCCGCAAGGCACGCTCTACGGCTCCGGCAACATCGGCGGCACGATCCGCTACATCACCAATGAGGCGAAGCTGGGCGTCACCGAAGGCACCGTCGAAACCAACGTGAACAAGATCGCCGACGGCGGCACCGGCGGCGGCGTCAAGGCGGCGATGAACGTACCCATGGGCGATGCCGCAGCCATGCGAGTGGTCGGCTATTACACTCGCTTCGGCGGATGGATCGATGCCTTGGGGCCCGGCGGCGGCAAGGACGTCAATAGCGGCGAGCGCACGGGCGGCCGCCTGACCTTCACCTTCCAGCCCACCAGGGACCTGACGATCACGCCGCGGGTGGTCTATCAGAAAGTGACTGCCGACGGCTTCAACCGCCAGGAGGTCTACAACCTGTATGCCAACCCGTTCACCACCACGGTACCGCCGGTGACCTTCCAGGAGCGCCAGCAGTACCTGCTGCAGCGCGAGAAATTCGAGGACAAGACGACGATCGCCGATGCGACGATCAGGTTCAGCACCCGCGGTTGGGACCTGACATCGGTGACCAGCTATGTCGATCGCAGCATCCTGGTCAGCCGCGACGCCAGTGCGTTGACCGGATCGGTGTCGGTCGATCTCGGATTTCCGAGCGCGGGCGTGCTGCTGCCCTCGCGCCTCAACGACACCACCGACCTCAAGAGCTTCACGGAGGAATTGCGCCTCACTTCCAAGGGCGCGGGTCCGCTGCAATGGCTGGTCGGCGCCTTCTATGCCGACACCGACCGCAAATATGCCCAGCGCTTGCCGACTCCGGGCTACGACGCCTTTACCAACGCGCGGTTGGGCGCCGGAACGTCGGCGGCGGTGGCAAATGGCTTCGGCCCGGATTCGCCCTACAACGCCGATCTTCCCTACAACTTGAAGCAGACCGCGCTGTTCGGCGAGGTCAGCTATGACGTGACCAACCAGGATTACAAGGAAGAGCGACGCTTCCACTCGGGCGGGTTGTTCTCCGACGACAACGACCAGGTCGACAAGACGAAATCGGACGGTTACAGCCCTCGCGTGCTGCTTGCGTACAAGATGTCGCCGAGCGTGACCTGGAATGCCCAGGCATCACGCGGTTTCCGCCTCGGCGGCGTCAACGATCCGCTCAACGTGCCGCTGTGTACGGCCCAGGACCGTGCCATCTTCGGGGGCTATCAGCGCTTCAACGACGAATCGCTGTGGAACTACGAGGCCGGTGTCAAGGTGCAGCGGCCGGGACTGCGCTTCAACGCGGCC
>WNFL01290062.1_pt2 | contig 35752 bp, 34 predicted proteins | sample 5400361 | NCBI WGS metagenome assembly WNFL01 (sample SAMN13153351, study PRJNA577476) | soil metagenome | isolation source: 40 cm soil on Douglas fir-dominated hillslope | place: USA:California | collected 2013-09-17
AGCCAAACGACTCTCCGAAGCCACCGAACGATCCGCCAGCACTATTCATCGCCTTCTGGAATTTTCCCCAGTGGATGGTTTCCAACACAACGAGGACAACCCGCTCGATCTGGATTTCCTGGTGGTGGATGAAGCCTCCATGCTAGACCTGTTGTTGACCAATCACCTGCTCAAAGCCGTACGACCTGGCACGCATGTTTTGTTTGTCGGAGATATTGACCAGCTGCCTTCGGTAGGTGCCGGCGATGTGCTCCGCAATCTGATCCACAGTGGTATCGCGCCAATTACACGCTTGAACACCATTTTTCGACAAGCGGCTGATTCGAAGATCATCACGAATGCGCATCTGATCAATCAAGGGAAATTCCCGGTCTTCTCCCAGACCACTGGGGATTTCTTCTTTTTCCCGGCTGACGATGCCGAGAAAGCCGCAGACTGGATCATCGAGATCGTCACAGAAAGGATACCTCAGAAGTTTGGCTTCGATGCCACTCATGATATCCAGGTCTTGGCACCGATCTATCGCGGACCAGCGGGCGTGATTGTGCTGAATGATCGTTTGCAGGAAAAGCTCAACCCTGCGGCAAACAATAAACCTGAACGAAGGTTGTTTGGCACAACCTTCCGTCTCGGCGATAAGGTAATGCAGACCCAGAATAACTATGATAAGGATGTCTATAATGGGGATATTGGGTTCATTCAGGCAATGGATCTGATCGAGCAGACACTAACCGTCGACTTCGAAGGGCGATCTGCCACCTTCGAATGGAGTGAAGCCGACCAGCTGGCACTGGCGTATGTGGTTTCAGTGCACAAAGCCCAGGGATCAGAATTCCCGGCAGTCGTGATGCCAATAGTAACCCAGCATTACACCATGCTGCAGCGCAATCTGTTGTATACCTCCATCACGCGTGCCCGGAAACTGTGCGTGCTGGCAGGCAGCCGGCGCGCCATCGGAATGGCGGTACGCAACAATAAAGTGGCACAACGGTTTACAGCCCTGGAGTGGAGGCTGGAAAAGTGAACGAGAGGAATTAGGATAATCGGAAAAGAAAATTTTATTGCAGCAATTTGCCACTTAAGGCAAGATAATTTCAAAGAATATGGGGAAATTTTAGGCATCTCTTGAATCAATTCTATCTGAACTGCTTATTCATCCTTTTTCGGTCTTTAAATCAAACCCATTAGATTCCTACTCCAACTCCATAAATTCGCAAGATTTTATGGAGTTGGACTCCATGTTTTACATTAATTTCGACGCTTTGTTGCCTCTATCATAGACGACTGCATCCCTTGAGCGGAGTGAAACCAACCAACAAACCCTGCCTATGAGAGGCCTACTGACCTCTTGCCCATTGAAGAGATACATTTAGAAGACGCTTTGGAAGATGCTCGCCGCTTCCTAGGCTCGATGGAAGACATTGGATTGGTTACTCAGGAGAATCTTTTGCGCCTGCACAGGATATTATTTCTGATTCAGGCGATCAACCTGCGAAGAACAGGTTCAATTTGCGACACTGCATCCTTCCACGATACAAGTTGCGGTAGGAGCGGGCGCAGGTCTCTCGTCCAATCTGCCTTTGCCTTATCAAGCGCATCATCCAGGGTTTGTGTGGTAAGAGAAATCTCATAGAGCGCAAGTTTCTTTTCGATCAATTTCCTATCTACCACAATACCTTGGTTGATCAACAGCCAGATATCAAAAACATCGCGTGCTTTACTACGGACCAGCAGTGCACGAATCTTCTCTGCCATAAGATGATCCGGGCTGATGACTGTGAGAACAAAAGGTCGTATGTCATCATAGTCCGACGGCACTAATATACGTTGTGTATCGGTCTTTTCGCTTCGTGTGCTGATATCCACACGGACTTTTCCCTTGGTCCGGTCACGCCCATCATACATGGGTCCCTGATAGCTCACATCGAAACTGTACCCGACCGCGGATTGCCATTCGTTCCGAATTTCAGCATTGATCCCAAATCTCCCGAGATCCTCCAGGATATCCTTCCATAAACCTTTAAGCATGGGTATCTCTGCAGGGCCATTGAAATCAAGATCTTCCGAGTAGCGGTTTCCCTTGTAAACGATTCTCAAGGCAGTGCCGCCCTTGAATACCAACACCTGCGATCTGTTGTAGAGAGAAAATAAGAGGAGATATTGAAGGTAATCACGTTCCTGTGCCTGGATACTGATACCATGACGCTGTGCCAGGCGTTGAATTTGCGCGCGTGTGAGCATTAGACCACTCCTTGGGGAAAGAGCTCTTCTTGTGTTACGTTGATATACAATTGCCAGCGTTGATTGAAGGCACCGCGAGTTGGTCTTTGTGGGTCGAGCTTCACCGGCCCTTTCGATGCCTGCAATTTTTCTACCGGTTGGTCAAGTAGCTCGAGCAAGTATCCAAGCCGAGAGGAAAGACTTGCGTTTTGTAAGCGTTCCACGTACTCAAACACGGTATCCATTTCCAATCTCTCCTCTGAAGTGGCAATTTGTATGGCCTTGGCGACTTCCGTAATACCTCCCGCATATTGCGGCAGTGCAAGGCTATCGAGAATGGATTTGATTTCGTCGGCAATCACGATGGGTAGATCTGCTAGCATTTCCCGTCGATATCCGAAGAAATGCTGTGGTTTGAGTGTTACGAACTGGAAATGCATATCCCGAAACGTAATCTGTTTCTTACGTTGGGTAGTGACAATAAATACTGTTCGGGGAACTTGTTCAGTGAAGCCATGAAAATGAAGTGCACTCCAAAATGATACATAAGCCGGTGTTGCAAGGTTGCTAGCAACAAAGAGTGGATTCGATAGAACTTTTTCGGGGGTAAGCCCAAGCAAAAGGAACTTGCCACGTTCAATCCGTACTACTAGTCCAGATTCCTCCATACGGTTTAGTAAATTGTGGGTTTGGAATTTATCCAATCCAAACAAAGCCGAGAAAGTTCGGCTGGTGAAGGAAAAAAGCTCATCGTTAAGCAAAGTTTGAGCCACTGAAAATGGTGTGATTCGTTGATCCATATACGCAACTCGATTACATGATTTCAAAATGGATTATATCCCAATTATTCGTTCCTGGCAGAAGAGGCATGCGGTTTATTTAATGGATTTGAATTAGATGACAAATTACCTGCGATCGCTAGTAAAGAAGATTGAATCAAAGTTCTATAAGGATCGGTTACATGAGCCGTGGTTTGATCTAGTGATAGCATGGTCTTAAGCTACAGTAATATCTGAACCAAATCACAACGCCAGATTTTCAGCACTTCAAATTATGTGATTCAATAGGCATTGTGCGAAGAAAATACCCCATTGCAAGGTTTGCACAAGAATGGGATTCAGCATAGAATCAAAAAGCCAATGGGTAAATTTCCAATGGCCAAAAGCGTTTGGATCGCTCATCCTGTCTCGCGAAAAGTAGCCGATTGTGGCTGCGTGCCCCCATCTACTTGTGATGGATTGGGCTAGCGAGGCGGGTTATTTTAAGTCATGCCTGTCTGCCAGTTCCAGCACGTCCCGATGTTTACGAGTAAAACGGGGCTATTATATTCATACTCATCTGACATCAACGCTATAAGGAGAATAAATCATGACTAATAACTTGAACCCCGTGGATATGATGGTGCTTGGACTCTTGATGGCTGAGAGCATCCAAGGCGAAATCACCTCCGAAACAATGAACCTGGTACGTGCGGTAGATCAAACGAAGGTGCCAGAGCCCCTTGGGCACATCTTGCGCTACTCGCAAGGCTATCACATGAATGGCAAGAAACTAGCCTTTGACTTACTGGACGAGATCCGCATCATCTGTATCGAGATGCAGGAAGAACGAAACTTGGAGATCAAGTAAGCACTGATTCTTTCCCCCGTTTGGATTGCAAGATATTATTAATGGGCTAGGAAGTACTGGAATCCCCAGTACACTAGATAACTAAGCGAGAGTACTCCCAACCCTGAGACTCTGCCATGTCCTTTTATAGCCTTAATCAATGCATATAAACATACGAACGCAATAATTAAGGCTTTATATTTCATATCCATTGGTTGCTCCTTATTTGTGTGTCAATTTTTTGACAGTTGGAAGAGGCTTCAAATTGCCAAAACTCTTTACTTTTCGACATACGCAGTTTTTGTCAACTTGAGTCGTTCCTCTGCGTGTCTCGCCCGTTAGAAAATCATAACTAAGTCGACCAATATCGCCAGACTCGCCCATGAAATTTGTAAACATGTGAATAAAAAGAGAAACGGCTTGGCTAGAAACGCTGCTGGTGAAACTGATGACCGATGGTGTTGGAGTATCAACATCTTCAACATAGCCATCTCGTTGTAAGTTTCGCCTCTCGTGAGGAGACATGCTTTCTGCCCTTATTGTTTCTGAGCGAAGAAATTGTTTACACCATAGACACGCCTTGTCAGGATGAAGAATATCAATGACACCAATTGCATGAGAGATTTTGCCTTCATCTGATGTAATCCTTACGCCAAGGTTGATCGCAGGTATCAAATACTGATAGGCAATTTGATTGACGATTGAGCGTCCCCAATGTTCATCCGTGCAAAGAAATAGAATATCTCGATCCAATAATTTAGGAGCGACTTCACTCAAGACAACACTTTGATTAATAGCCTTAACCTGAATTTTGGGATTTATTTTCTTCAAATGAGATGCAATGAGATTTACTTTGTACTCAGTGCCCAATTTTAATTTTTTGGTTGAAACAGAAAAAGTTCCGTAAACTCTTGTTAGGTTGGTGGTGGAAAATTTATCGGGGTCAACTAAAACAAAATCAGAAACACCTAATCGAGCTAATTGTTCAGCAACTGGCGAGCCTGTACCGCCAACGCCAACAACCCCGACCCTGACACGTGAAATCGATTCTTGTCCTTCAAATCCGAACGCTCTCACTTGGCGATCATATAAATCCAAGCTTTGTGGTTTTGTTGATCTGCCCATTTTCGTTTCAATACGCTGAACGGTAGGACCAACAATTATTATTTCATCTAGCGGGACAGCATACGGATTCCCATTAAGCCATATCCTTCCCGTTACTTCGTCAGGAGTAAAGAGCAGACTTGCTATAGGCGCGTTAGCAGAAATAAACTGCCGAAGCGTATTCGCAATTCTTGCTTCACCATAATCATCCGACGAAGAATAATGCAGACCGCCAGGATGACTATGGCAAATAACCGCTCCTAACCCATTGCTTTCGCAAAGTGAAACGAGTCCATTTATAGCCTGTGGAGCAACTTCAAGATGATACTCATTTTGGACAACCATCATCTGTTTTGGTAAGGCGATAGGTCGCCTTACCAAAACATCAATTTGATCACCATACTCTGCGACTCCAGCTAATGCAAATGCACCAGCTTCTTCGGGCATATCGGCAAGAACAATTCGCTTTAGTTCATTGAAGTCGTTACGAGTAATTTTGAGACGATATTTTTTCATTTTATTGTTTACAAGCTTGTGCAAAGCCATTGTCTACAAACTCCAGATACATCCTCAAATTTCCTGTTCCTGGATTCCAATTCTGCGGATGCCAAGAGAATCTTCGCCACTGTTTGCCAACATGGTTTTCAATGGATTCAGCACTTTTAGGTGTTCGTCCATCTGCGCAGAGCAAATCCACATCCGTCCAAAACATATCTGGATTACCATTTGGGTAAGCAACTGGCACTCGTAACAAAAGTGTTGTTGACGCTTTGTTATAACCAGTTGGCAAAAGATAATCTTTAAAGACGAGATCGATAAATCCATCTGTTTCAGTTATCTCAACCTCGTAGCCCAGTTCCTTTAGCCCTTCGACTTCCTGGAAGACAATCTCATTACTGATATTCACAAGCCCAAATGTTCCAGGAGGTACAACACGATATCGCTGACCGTTTTCAATCTGAACAGATGCAGTAATTTGAACATCGTCCTTTGGTAGTTCACCTTCGGGGTCTGGGGATTTCACAACAAGCCAGACCTCGTAATCATTCGGTGCACCAACGGCATCTCTGAAATCTTGCGGGGCTAATTCAGATTTCTCGAAGTGATATGGCTTCTGATTAATGTGGATAGTGATCTTTTTCATTCATTCTCCTTGAGTGCCTAGAAAAGCACTCGGTCAAAGTAGGTTGGTTTCGGCGTTGTGGCGATTCTACATAAAATAGCAGTTAAGTCAAGTGCTGCAAACATCTAGTTTTCAAAGTACGTTTATAATACAAACAGTTTGTATTATTGACAATTAAAATACAAGGTGGTATATTATGAGCTACATGAATGCTAAGATAGAAGAAGCCCAAAAAGCACTTTATGTTGAGCTGGGAAAAAAGATCAAAAGTGCAAGAGGCACGCGCTCACAAGCTGACCTTGCTAAGGCTAGTTCTTTATCAAGAACATCTATTACAAATATAGAGAAAGGAAGGCAACATCTCCCCCTCCATACACTCTATGCAATCGCCAATGCACTTGTAATCCCTATAACAGAACTTTTACCAGATCAAAACCAATTTGCAGAAAACGCCTTCTTAGACAATATCCCCGATGATATTCATCCCGAAGCTATCGAGTGGATAAAAGAAGAAGCTCAACAACTAAAAAAAGATAAGAAGAGGTAAAAAATGGCAGTTCGACGCAAGATGATTAGGAGAATCGTCGAAGAGCTACTTGACAAGCACCAAATTAAAGAACCTCCTGTCGATGTAAAAAAAATATGTGAAGCAATCGGACTTTCGGTTGTTAGAAAAGACGTGGAAAGCATATCAGGGTTTATTGTCCAAAATGATGGAAAGGCAGTAATTGGAGTTAACTCATCCAATGTTCCAGCCAGACAGAGATTTACAATTGCACACGAATTAGGTCACTACCTGCTTCATCCTCCTGGTACAGATGATGTTCATGTTGATAGTGAATTTGACGTTAGATTCAGAGATGAGCTCTCAAGCCAAGGTACAGACAAAAGTGAACAAGAAGCAAACTTTTTTGCCGCTGAACTGCTTATGCCGCAAGAATTCATTGAAGCTGATCTCAGAAATGTAGGCAAAATAGATTTAGATGGAGAATTTCTTATCAAAGGATTTTTGAATGATTTAGCTAAAAAATATGAGGTTAGTAGTCAAGCTTTGCTTATTCGCTTAACCAATCTTGGAGTGATAAATTCAAGACTCTAAACAACCTAACATAACATTTATCAAAACAGAACCCGCCTCCAGTTAAGAAAGAGGCGGGTTTTCATCTTCTAAACACTTTCGCGCTCTTTGCGTTCTTAGAGGTTAAATCCTTCGTGGTAAAAATGAACCATTCATCATTCACCATTCCGCATTCTTCATTCATCCCCCCGCTCTCTGATTCAATACGCCCCGTCTAATATCGAATATCTATTCTCTACTATCTAATCTCTACCCTCTGGAACCTTATATCAAACGAATCTTTAGTAATCTACTCCATGAACAAAGTGGGATGTCTCATCCCCATCAGCAGCAGAATGGTCCTGCGCGATATCTCGCTTGGCTTCTATTACGCAACCAGGATTGGCGTGCTCGGTCTCAACAGCACAGGCAAGGTGGTGACACAGTACCCCTCTTGTGCGAAGGTATTCCCTCAGAAATGTTCTTTAAGTAGCTTCGTAATGGGTGTAGGGTGAAGAAAAATAATGTCGCAAAATGAATTTGCTGTATTTTGGTGATGTGGTAAGTAAGAGCTCCAAACGAATAGGCTAACCCTGACCCAAGGCATAAGTTCAAATGAATTACAAGTATCTCTTGCCATGAATAAATCAATTTTGCCTTTATGATGCCATCTAATTACCCACTTATTATCAACATCTTCCACAAAGAATGAAGTATTTTAATGGTGGAAAGAAAACCTCTTTCCAGGAGGCTTAAATGGCAAGCACACTCAGTTGGATATGTCTGTTTGTATCAGCATTCTTGTTCGGAATTGCTGCTACCGTCAAACTGCTCGCATGGATCCTTGTGAGGAACAGCGAGTATGCTGGAGGAGAGAAATTCCTTGGTAATTTCATCTCGATCATTTTTGCTCTAATAGGATTTTACTTTGTGTATCTTTCAATTAGGGCATTCTAAACACTGGAGAAAGGAATAAGGAATGAAAAGAGTCAATAAAACCGGCTGATTTGCAGGAGCAGGCCAATTATTTCTAATTGGCCTGCTCTACTTTCTTTACAGCAATTCTCTCACAGATATCATCAATAATACTGGAATGGGCAAATACTAAAGGTTTCGTTGAAGGTCTACTAACCAGATCCGACAATCTTAATTCTTCCCCTGACAAATATTTTGCTCTTATCCCAACAGATTTTAGGATGGGTAACATCGCAGCGATATCCCATATGCTAGCATGTTGTGTCAAAGCGCCCACTGCAACACCACGTGCCACAAAGGCTAAATGGGCAGCAAGGCTTCCAAAAGAACGCAATCTCTTTATCTTCACGTCAAACAAGCTGTGACACCGTGAGGGAACCGCCAAAAAGGTAGTAGGACTATCAAGCTTTGGTGGAACAACAGGTAACATTTTTTGGTTATTTAGGAATGCATCCGTTTCAGCGCCGACATACATTTCGTTTAGGGCTGGAAGATAAAAAACGCCCCATTGTGGTATATCATGCAACAATATTCCTACAGATATTCCCCAGATGGGCAACCCCGCACAATAGACGCGAGTTCCATCAAGGGGATCAATTGCCCAAGTATAGATACTACTTCCCTTAATTACAGCGCTCTCTTCAGAAATTATCTTATGGCCAGGATGTAATTTGGAAATATTGCCAACAAGGAACGCCTCAATCTCCTTGTCAACATGGGTAACTAAGCTATCGTCTTCTTTCAATTGATAGCCTAATTGAGATTGGCGTTTTATTCCGATCCGACCTGCCTGGCGAAGCAATTTCTGTATGAATACCAGGTCTATTGGATGGTTTTTCTTAGAACTCTTCATTGCCATTTGCCAAGCGAAAGCCAAAGCCACGAATTGTCAAAATATAACGTGGGCTGTCTGGGTCTAGTTCAATCTTTTTGCGAATGCGTTTCACAATTGAATCGATTCGATTGTCACTAACCCCTTCTCCTGTGCTGACTATTTCTTCGGGGTAGAGGAATTGTGCTAAATCATCTCGAGAACAATCTTGGCCGTGATGCTGCTCCAAATAATCAATAAAACGAAATTCAAGCGGTGGTAATCCGGAAAATTTTTGTCCGTTTACCCATATAACGTGATGAACACGATCAACAATAATTTGCATGCCTGCAATGGGCTGCTCTTTCAAAATAAATTGGCCAAAGATAGGAGAAAACACTGAGCTATCTTTTGCCCACTCACCGCCTAACAAACCTCTTTTATCTAGAAGTGACCGAAGTTCCACAGGGATAGTAGATGTTTTTTTTACCTTAGAAACATAAGCTAATGCTGCCTGCTCCTCCCGTGATAAACCCGCCCATATCCGTCTACATTCATCTAAAACTCGCGAATGTTCTACAATTATATTCGGCTTCAAACTTGAATTTTCCCTAAATACATCTAACAGTGCCCTAATTAATGCTGGGTGTCCTCCAGATAACTGAAGAATAGTGTTTTTAGTAACCTTTTCAAGCGAAATATTATATCTAATCGTCAGACGATCTAACATACCCTCAGCATCAGTCTTTGAATATAAAAAGAGTGTAATAGTATTCGATATAACAATTTCATAAAACGCCTCAACCTCAATGCTCTCTTTGCGAAGATTCGTGAGTTCTGTCCGTGTTGCAATCACATACATCAACTTATATTTATGATCATCGCGCATAGCACGTAGCACAGAAAATGCATTTGGACTAACAGCTTGGCATAGGGCATCAAATTCATCAAACAAAAAAACAATATTTAGGTCTAAACGGTCAATGAGTGTGGAGATAGTGCGGTCCAGAAAACGCAACACTAAAAAGTTCGTTGGTTGTGAGAGAGAAATAGTTGCCTGCAAATAAGAATCCTCAATCAATTTTAGTACGCCTTCATCTAAATGGTTTTTGGTAGCAGCGAGATGGAGTTGATGAAACATTAATTCAAATAATCCCCAATCTGTAGTTTCGAGCTTTTTGTTTCCGTCAATATATACAAATAAGAACTTCTTATCCTTTGAGCCTAAGTACATTTGTTGTCCGTTTTCCTGTTGAAGAAAACGCAAAAGATTTGACTTGCCTACACTACCAAGCCCCACAATTGAACAAGACTCTCCAGCAAGAATGAGGTCAAATATTTTTCTGACTTCGCTTTCTCTAAAGTTAATCGGTAGCTCGTTTTTCTTCAGCATCTTCATAGAGCCTCCATATCTTGGTTGTCTCGCAACTAGGAAATAATTCATGAAAAAAGCATGATATCCCAAGAATTAAATATTATGAAACTACTATCGGTGGAATATAAAGAATGTAGATAACAATAACAACCACTAAGGCAATCATACTAGCGATCAGAAGCACATAACTCCAGAGCAGAAATCTATATTTTTTTTGACTTATTTTTATGTAATCCTCCCGGATTTGATTAACAGTATAGCTTCTTGGAATGATGACGAGGATAGCAAGCGAGAGGCTAAACAGCCAGAAGGGCAAAGGGAGGAGAATAAATAGAAGGGCCTGTCTCATCTCCATTGGTTGTTTTAGAAGATCACCAAAAGAGATTACGCCAACATAAATAGTGATTGTGAGAGATATTAACGTGATCAGTTGCTTAGCAGCCTCTTCACACTTGCTAATTGCAGTTACTGGTTCATCTCGTCTTATTTTTTCCCAATAATCACTTTCTGTTTGTTTTGTCATATTACTCATAATATGTGCTTCTCTTCCTTGTTTTTATCATAAAACAACTTGCCGCTGATAACAGCAGCTGAATATAATGCATGCCGCTGTCGGGTTCGTCGCCTCTGCTTATCAGTAGATGAAACTCCTTTCCAAGTCATCATCTTGAGAGCATAGTACATCAATATTGCATAATATTCGTCCATGCTATTAGTCTCACCTATCTCTGAAGCAACCTCGCGAATGCATTGAATAGTGTTAAGAGCCCTTTGGAATTCGCCCGACTTTTGGATTTGGGAAGGCAATTGAACTTCTTCCGAAAAGGTAGACGGCGCAAGAATAGCATTTTCGAACGCGAGAAGTTTAGGTAAGTTGTCACTTTCAACGAGTTGAAATTTTATTGCACTTTCTAGCTCTGCGGCATCACGAAGTGCAGGCCCCCAACCTGTTTTGTAGAAATCTATAAGCCACGTCAGCTTTTTGTCATCAACAAATAAATTATGCCCGTTTAAATCGCCATGCGTAATCGATGCAAATGCCGGAATGGGCAGGCGTTCGTGAGAAGAAGTGATCATATCTAATGGGTTATGGAGTTTTTCTTCTCCGCCATCGATCAAAGCACGGATCGACGAGCCAAATCTTTGAAATGTCACATTATGAAATGATTCCCCATTCACAAGATCCTTCAATGTTCTCTGTAATTCTTCATGGAATCCAGCAGAGTCGGACCAGAGTTGTTCTTCCATAGCCAAGCCAAGGGAACCATCCTCCCTTTTCTGCCACTTTCTTTTTCCCTTATACCAAATGCGACAAGTTTGAAAAAAGATATTACGAATTACCTGTCTTAAGTCATTGTCCAAGTTGGCAGTGTTCCCGTAAAAAGTGTTAAAGTCTAATAGATGATCTTTCGTTGAGCCAACAAACAAAAGCCTACATGCTGCCAAATGATGTGTGTGCACGGGCTCTCCAAGTAGGACTGTTGAGTATGGTTGAACGAAAGGCTGCACGTATTTTTTATATCTATCGATTTCCCTTTCGATAATCGTAGTTAAACCGAATTTCATGACGGTTATTGCCCCTTCCATTTCCCCATAAAATGGTTTTACTAATGCGACTCCTGCGCCGCCGCGCCCAGGAGGTAGATAATAGATTTTTATTCGATTCTCCTGTCGAAACAATCTTCGCAACAATTCTTCAACCTCAGCTTCTGTCAATCGAGGAAAATCTTCAGCAATTGGTTTCATTAAAGCCTCTAATGAAAATTCGCTGTTAAATTCGATCTCTAGTGAATCTAAATTAATTTGACTTGTTATTTTTTCAAATGAGTGGTTAATAGCTTCTAATAATGCACCGGGACCAGCCTGCTTGCTTATCACATCGTCCGCTGGAAATGTTTTTTCCAAGTGCATAGTTAATGCTTGTCGGCTTATTTCAGGCGTCAAGTAAGCAGTCAGTATTATCTTGGATATTTCAGGACTCAATTTACTGGAAAATTTTAGACCACTAATGTCGGTGGGGTCATATTCATCAAGAAGCCGAGCATCGACAACAACTAAATAAATACGTTCATTCTTTAACAGTTCAAGAGCTTGGTTTATGTTCTCAGCAGTAAAAACAATATAGCCTTGGAGCATTAATAAAGCGCTTGTTGAGGCTAAAACGCCTTTGTCGTTATCTAAAAGAAGGATTGTCTTTCTAAGTTTCATAGCGACCTCTTTAACTGAGTTTTAATTATTTGGAAGTGCATTTTCTGGTTCATTACAAACAGGTAAGCTAATTTCTATGTTTGTACCTTTATCCTTTTCACTCCAAATGAGCCTCAAGTTGCCACCGTATTTTTGTAAAATAAATCGTGCTAACATTGCACCCATACCCGTACCACTTTCTCCCTGTTTCTTAGGAATACGTCGTAAACCAAATAAGAGTTTATGCTCTTCCGGAATGCCATTACCTGTATCTTGAAGGGTAATGACAACAGATTCATCTCGAAGGGAACTTTCTATGAGCAGATTTCCATCCGAAGGCATATGGCGAATTGAGTTGTCTATTAATTTTTGTAAAGCCATCTTGAGCAAAGATTTATCCGTTCTGACATAAATTTTTTTACAGTCTAGATGAAAATTAAGATTGATCTGTTTAGAAGCTTTGCACAATGACTTAACTTCATCTTCTAGAAATCGGTCAATAAGTAATGGCTTACCAGTTTCAGCCTGCGATGGCGTTGATATGGCTAATGGCACGCTTTGAATTTCTTGTGCAATCATCTCTATTTGATCCAGCATCTGTGTGATTTTTGGGTCGTGATCAGATGCTATTTCCTTAATAGACTGGGCGTAGGCACGAACACTATATGTTTTTTGCGCAACCGTATGTGACCATTCAGATCCGAAGAGACCCATCCAAGCAATTGTGCCAGCAGATAACAACTTGTCCTTGGTCTCGCGCAAAGCGTTATATTGTTTAGCGTTGTGTATTGCAATCGCCATAATGTTTGAAAAAAGCTTTATTACGTCTATTTCCTGCCGTGTAAAAGGATTCGGGTTGCGATAATTGGCAAACATTATTCCTAATATTTCATCGCCGACCCTCAGGGGAATACTTGCTGAAGATCGAATCCCTTCTCGTTCAACAAAGGATCTTAGATTTTTAGGTCGATCCTTGCCGCGGAAATTCATCAACGAATCATGAATGGTATCGTCTGCGAAATGCGCCTCCCTCATTTCTAAGATTTTACCAACTACAGACTCACTGCTAACACGTCCCAGCATTCTAATGCCTTCAGGGTTTTTCAAGGTGCCAGAAACATAAGCAGGAAAATCTAACATCTTATTCTCTGCATTATAGGTATACAATGTAACCACATCACAATTAAGAGCCATTCTTATGTTTTCTACAATAGATGTTAGGACGACTTCGGGTTCTTTTAGCGCGACTATCTCTTGTCCAGCTTTCAGCAATCCTTCCCGCAAACGAGCGTATTCTTGAATTTCTGCATACCGTTTTGCACCCTGAATAGCTACCGTTGCCTGGCTTGCCAACGCAGTTAGTATATTTGCCTCGCGATCCGAAAGCTGACGAGCAGCCTTCCAGTTAACCCATAACACTCCAACCGATCCTTCGTGACTTATTAACGGAACACCGATCATCGCCCTCCGTCCCTTTTCAATAGCGACTTTACTAATTCGAGAATCCAACTCTGTGTCCGAAATGACCACGAACGTTTTTTCTTTTATGATTTTGTATGCAAGACCATCCGTTGGTCGAACTCGTGTCCGATACGGCTGCAATGGTTGACCAAGACCACTGCTCATCAGAGCATCGGGGGTAAACTCATCTTTTGCATCATCAAAAAACAGAATGCTGCATTCATCACCTTGAACCGATTTGAGAGCTGCTTGCATGACCCGATCAAGAACTGCGTTCAATTCGATTGTCTCTGTTAAAGATATGCCCACATTTTGAAGAGCTTGAGATTCCTCCGTTCGCAAGACGTTCTCGATTTCCAATCGCTCAAAAAGTCTTGCATTCTCAATAGCTATAGCGGCTTGGCCAGCAAAGGCCAGAGCAATTGCATCATGATCTTCAGTATATATCCCTGAGGTATGACTATCTAAAGTTATTACCCCCATAGAACGACCTTCAATAATTAATGGAACTCCAAGCCAGCCATGAATTTGTTGCACATCATAATAAGGATCTGAGAAGTGGCCATAAATTTCCTGGATATCGACGAATTTCCTAATCTCTTGACCCTTAAATACATCAACATTTGGATAATTTCCATCTAACGAAAAGCACAATGTATTAATACTTTTTTCATCCTTGAAACCTCTAGAGCGCAAAATTTGCAGTCCGTTTTTCTCTTCATTCAACCATTGGATCGATGCAGTATCAAATGGCAATACTCGTGCGATTTGACTTAAGATCGAATCCAACAATTCGTCGATTTCCAATGAGCTACTCAGTATTCGTGACACCTCTCGAAAGGTTTCGGCGATTTCGAGACGAGTTTGTTCCAAGTGACGCTTACGGTCCTGCACAAGGGCCATAGCACTAAGATTTGCAAATGTAGATAGTATTTCTTCATCGAGTGAATCGATGGGCCGCTTATTGAACTTGTTGTCAACGACTAATAAGCCAATACAATTATTCTCAACCAAGAGAGGTGCTATCAAAGCTTCATTAATCTCGAATTGTCGTTGGAACTCGGCAGGCAAATCTCCATGTATATTCGAGAGGTGCGACCATCTAATTGTTCGATGATTTTCAAAAACAGTCGAAAACACATCCTTCAATGAAGGAAGAATTGGTATGTGTATGTTACTATTTATGATATCAATCTTGCTAGGCTCAAGATAATCCAACTTTTGTAGACTACCAATATGTTCATCAAAAGTGCGGTTCGCAAAACGCTCCCATGCATGATACGCATCTTTTTCTGTAAATTCCCCAATTGCACTTCTGCCATCAAGATAAGTCCTAGTTGCATTCGCCGTAAAAATCCAAGCCCGGTTGAATCTCAAACCAAAATGAGCTGTGATCGCTGTAAGAAGCAAGTGTAGGACTTTGTTTATATCAACCATAGTCTGAATCAATGTACTCACTCTATAGAGAAGGTACATTAGATCAGTTTTTCGTTGAAGTTGTTCATCTTGATTTTGAATCTGTTGGGTTTGTCTCTGACGTATGTCTACTTCGTTTAATGCTCGAGCAACTCGATTGAGATAGCCATACAATTGAATTTCAACGTCTCGATCGATAGTAGGATAATTATATAAGCTTACTAAGCCAATTGGCTGCTTCCTAGCAGCAATTAATGGAAAGATTATCCTTTTGCCTTCAGCCTGATCGCGATATGCTATCTGTTCCCGAAATACACGTCCTTCCAAATTGTCTTGGCGAATCGAAATTTCTTGAGCGATGATTTGTTTATCAAAACCCATTTCCTCAATTTGCCTTAATACATCCCTTTCATACACTTTCAACCAGACTTTGGCCTGCTCTATGCCAAAACCAATATCGAGTCCATTTAGTAAATAATATGCGGCATGGCCAACATTGTCAGCAGCATACATAGCATTTAGGGTAGCATCAAGGAGGCTGGTTTGATAGCGATAATCTTGTAATCTGATGCTTTTTCCTAAATAATGAATAGCCATATCCCAGCGGCCGTGTGCCATAAATAGATTACCAACATGCCCTGGATTAAATTTTTCTAAGAGAATACGTCTACAGATCTCGTTGCGAATTGTGTATTGGTTGTCGTCTAATACCCGAACTAAACTGGTAAGGTCTAGCGGATCAATATCTGGAAATCGCAAAACAGGTAGATGCGCTCTAGGTGCTGCCCCTTGTTCAAGCAACATAAGGATGGCTTGGAGTAGATCCGGGTCATCCTCAACTAAATTAATTGCTTCAAGTAGCGGAGGATAATTGTTCGATTCTCCAGAGAGAAACTCCTCAACTACTTTCTCTACTTTACCAGTATGTATATGCAATAAAACCTGCGAACCATTACGCGACACACACTTTTGAAGCAAGTCTTGGATGAGGAAAGGGTCGCCTTGAGTGAAAGCTAAAAATAGATTTCTAGCTTTTGGTGAGATAATAGCATTATTATTAGACAATTCGTGATTTAGAAGTGTTTCACTCTCTGCTCTGCTCAAATCTTTTAATACCACCCTAGTGACAATATTGTGGAAAGGCGATGCCTCACCGGTAGCTTGAGTTGCTAAGCTTAAGGCACCAGATACAACCACATTCAAATGGAATGGTTGCGATTGCTGTTCCATATACTGGGCACGCAAAGATGTCAATAAAACATAAGTGATATCTCTTGGAAGGGCTTCTAAGTGATCCAAGATCAAAACCAAGTCGGTCTTCAACTGGGATAGAATTTCTTGAACGAACGCACGAAAATCCGCGCTATTTGGTTCTTCCGGAAATTCCATATTAAGTTGATGTCTTTGTTGGTCGGACAAAACACCACTTATTCTGTGAATAAGTTGGGCAAGAAACAAAGTGCTTGTTGCCACAGTCAGCTCATAGAGATTAATCTTGATGCAGATATAGCGCTGCTCTTTTGCCACATTTTCAAAGATATTGTCAAGAATATCGGTTTTGCCCGAATATCTTGGTCCTAGTAGGGCAGCGTAACGATGTTCATAAACGCATTTCAACAACTGGTCAGTGGCATCTGAATATTGACTAGAAACTGCCATAAGTTTTTTGAAGTTGTTTATCTGATTCATAATCCTTCCTCCTTTACTTTACGCAATAAAAAATCAGGATCATAGGAATCTAAAAGAACCTTCACAAACACGGAGGATGAAAAGAAGTAATCGCGTCCTTTCTGTCGCAAAAACCCTGCCATCTTTAGAACACCACATGCCGCATCAATCTCTACAATAGGCATAGGGAGATTCTGCCGACGCAACGATGCATCAATTTGACTCTGATTAAATCCACGCTGCCAGTTTAAATCTGAATTATTTATCACAGCATATGCAACAGCTTTTTCTCGATTGTGTGTATTTTGAAAGAACGATGTAAGTAGATGGTTTTTAAAAGCTTCGTCTCGATACACATTAATCAGGCTGGTGGTGTTAATTTCTCTCTCTCCAGTTTGTTCAAGCCGCCGAATCAAAACTGTACAATAATATTGCATTAAATTAGGATAACCGGCTGTTTCTTCGTAAATCCTACTCACAATTTCATCAGGATTAAGGATATGGATTCGCAAATTTTCCATTGGCCGAACAATTAGCTCTTTAGCCTGTTGATGTGTGAATTCGTTCAAATATACAAGTTGGGCAAAGTTGTAAAATGGAGAATCTAATTCGTGAGCAGCTTTTTGCCCCTCTCCGAATCCTGCAACGATGTAGCGACAATCGCCGTTGTTAGAAGCTATACGCAGCAATCTAAACACTTCCCAGTCTCCTCGTTGAGAAATAATCAAGCGATCAATTTCATCTAGTATAAGGACCAATTTTTTATGATATTTGACACGCATTCTTTCCAGAAAATTTGGAAAATAAAATATGTATTTCTGTAGATCAATACGTGGGAGCTCACGCGGCTCTAATTTACGAACTACCTCACGAACGAAGTCATTTGTAGTGGTTAAGTCGCTACAATCCATATAAATGACATGGGGACCATCCTTCTTTTGATTAAGCAGACGCTCAACTTCCCTTAACAATGATGTCTTGCCAATTCGGCGAATACCTAAAATTAAATGGTTTGTATCGGGATTACTAATAAGACGAGTAATCTCAGAATCTCGGCCAAAAAAACGACTCCCAATGACAGGTGTAGTTGTTTCATAAGGGGCAAGCAATGAAATTGGGATCTGTTCAAAAATAATATCCTGCAAAATTGCACTCGGACGATTGCTATGAATGATATTTTCTGTGTCATCATCTCCGAGCACAACCATGTTTTCAAATGGCGATGCGATAAACCTTCTTATCAATCTCTTTTTGCCGTCTAACAAAATCAGAACAGTCTGAGAACTGAGCCCTTGCTCCCGAATAACATCCTGAATACTTTCATAAATGTGGCGGGGATTAGCAGCTTTCAAATCAGAGGAGGGTATCCAAATGATTTTTGTGTTGTGAGAAAGACGAAGCCTCCACGAAGATAAATCAATTTCAAATAGCCTGAAGCCTAAAGATTCTCCAACAATTTTTATGGAGTAATCTAATTTGTCGCGCAAATAAACCAAGAGGTGAGGCCAATCGTTCATATAAACCTAAATGTTAGGAAAATTTAATTAATTCAAACTCGTTCATAACATGAAGCGTTTGCTTCAGAGCTAAACTTGTGAGACCAGTGCGTTGTTCTAAATCAATTAAGCTTATCCACGAGTTATCAGATGGAAGACAGCCAAATACCTTAAAAGCTTGTTTTGAAGTCTCAATTTCACCAACAGGGTAATTTATTATTCTGCCTGGTTCTGAGCGGAGCATGCGCTTTAGTTGACCATTATTTAGATCAACCTGGGTTCCAGAATAAGAAACTTGATCTGCGTGAACTAAGGCACTTGATAGGAGATCCACTTCTCTATAGTTATCAAACCAATCTGCTTTCAGAACCACCAATTTTCCGCGATTCAATATAGGTCTCCTATTAATAAGTATTGTGGGATTCTTGACAACCATATCGCAGTGAATAGTTGATTTCACTACACCTCCCATAAACATGTTATCGCCTAAAGCTATGTGTGCAGTACCAGCACACTTTTCATCAAAAAGCATTTTTCCCGTCAGCCGGGAATTACCAGGATTCACTCCAATGCCGATCTCTGCCAAATTGCTCCAATTAAGATCCCCCTTTTGTTGTGCTATTTCAATTTGTGACTTATAAAGCCATCTACTGGTTGGGTTATCAGCCGGCTCAATATTGACAACATGCCCATTCTCGAAATTTATGACGAACTCGTTTTTCTGGCCGACTATCATATTAGGAATCGACCCATTGATAATAATCGATCCTTGAGCAGTTCCTTCTATTGGGGCTATATAGGTTTCACCGGAAGGAACGTTCCCCCACACGCCATCCATAATTATTCCATCACTTGGTACTGGTATACGTTGCCATGCACCTAATTCAGCAGTTAAAACGTGTTCTTCTCCATCTCTTGAATAGCTAAAAAAATCGATTGTTTTTCCTCGTGCCATTGCTAACGATAGTTGGAAGCAATTCTCGACTAATTGATCAAAGTCTACATCAGCCAACTTAAGAATTTGCGAGGAAGCTCCAGGCATGTGCCCTATGCGAGTACGCGCATCCCAGTGACTTTCCAGAATTCGGTTACGAAATGGCAAACACTCTGGGGCGCTAGATACACAGGTCAAGATACCACGCGCATCTCGAGCCGCATTCTGAATTAAGTCACTCAAATCAAAATGAAGAGGGATATTTCTCTGTTGGCTTGTCGGAACAAATATTATCGTGGGAATTACACCAAGATAAAGTGCTGCTTCACTGAGAAGCATAACCAATTTATTGGTAGTCTCGTCTGCAAAGATCAACAAGTTCTGCCCAGGTTGCAATCCCAGACACTTCCTGATGATTTGTTTTGCTCCCTTTAGATGCCTTTGATTGATTTCCATATTGGCTCCTATCCTATTATGAATGATTTTCCCAAGACCAAATGATATTTAGTTGTCAAGAATCTGGCAATTATTGGGCATTTGCCGATTTACATCTTCGATGTGAGTATTACATAAATCAACATATCACCCTGCTTCAACAACCGGCCAATCGGCATACAACGCCTGCGCCCGGACCAAAATTGACTAAGAACGGCTCTAAATCTTCCTCGCGGATATTCCGCCGTCGTAAAACGCGTCTGACTGCGGTACGGATTGCCGACTCCACATCATCACGGTGGGGTTCGTTTCAATCCACTTTGAGGTTCTTCTTGAGGGTAATCACCACATCGTGTATTAATTCGCGCAGGAGTGCTTGGTCGTAGATAGTGAGGTAGTTAGATGCAACCACATCGTAGAAAGCCATCTCTTCCCCACCCGTGGACTGTACCTCCCGCAGCGAGTTGACCTTCGCCTTCAAACTAGCCAGATACGCGGATATGAGGAAGCAATTATTCATGGTGTATTACCGTTCAAAGAATATGAACTCAATTCAACACGATAGTTTACTGGAGAACCATGATGATGGTATTCCAATGCAACAATTCCGACTCCTCTGCAAACATATCTAAATGAACGGTCAGAATAAGTATATAGCGAGATTTTATAACAATCATCGAATTGTCCAGCAGATGTAGTCAAATTTACTTTTGCCTCTATCCACCAAACGTACATATTGTCACCATGTTCTAAAAGTGTAGGAGTACCTGAAAACGCATCCCAATGTTTGTTCTCAGTTAATGGAAAGACTATTCTTGGTAACAAATTGGGTACAGGAGTGTTTAGGAAATACTGAGAGTACAAAGCATCAACTGTTTGATTTTTTTCAGTCTCGTTGCAAGCTACAAATAAATCTGTCTCGTGTGTAATGTACCATTTATTGTTTGGTCCTTGTATCGTTGACCAACCAGTACAATCAAGATCATATATTTCACCACTTTGTTCAACTTTGTAAATATGGATTGCTTCGTAAGGGCTGCTTTCTACCAGAATCACTTTTTCAGTAAAAGTGCTTATATATTCCACTAATCCATCTCCACCACCGACTTGCGGAGTACTGTTTCCTACTGTATATGTTCTTGTGCTGCCGATAAATAATGGGAAATAAGTCGTTATAGGATTTGTGTCCGAATTTTCATCTGTGGACTCTACAGTTACAGGTTTTTCTAGAGAATGTTGAACGATAGGCGTTAGGACACTTCCAAATAGAACAAATACGCCACCTCCAATTACGGTAATAAGTGCTGCTCGAATTGTAATTGGGGTTTTCTTCCTCTTAGGCATAGTCTCTACAACTCTCCCCTGAACGCCTTATCCAGCACAGACGGCATCAGCGCGGACAGTTCCTCCCGCTCGCGGACTGTAACTCCCGCAGCGAGTAAACCTTCGCCTGTAAGCTCATCCACAGAGGCGACAATATGCTGCTGTTGGTTCACTATATCGATCCTCGTTTTCTTGCCTCATCAGTAATTGCTTTGAAATCACTTGCTGGAAGAAAAGTAGCATATTGGCCAAACACCCATTTTCCTTTCATTTTGGGCAATTTTCCAATAATGTAGTAGCAAAGTCTTAGCTCCGACTTGTCGCCATCAAACTGGATTCTCTGAAGATAGATTAGTTTAGTTTCCGATCCTGCTTGTGGTAAACATATCTCATCTACTATTGTGTACTGCTCAATTCTCCCATCGGGGTGACGAGCTTTTCCTATCTTGCCGATATTGTTCGGTCTGGCAGGATACATAGACTGTATTGTCATTCTACAATTTTCCTTTGAAAGCCTTATCAAGGATACTTGGCATCAACGCGGACAGTTACTCCCCGCTCGCGGACTGTAACTCCCGCAGCGCGTTGACCTTCGCTTGCAAGTCAGATGTTAGTTTCGAGAAGAGCATTTCAAGGTTAGTTCCCTATTCGTTTGACAAATGTCTCTAGGTTTTCAACCAAATCATCATAGAAGATAATATCTACATTTTTTAGTGCTTCGTTCAAAATACGGAAATCATCTATCATCTTTTGGTTTAGCAACTGATCACGTTTTCCTGCAATAATATAGCCTCGGGGACGCACAATATTGATTTCGATTTTCTTATTTCTTCTGATATCGTTTATTAGTCCGTCACTATTTCTCTGAACCTGGTGCAAATAGTTTTCAACCTGCGATATTGCCCTTGCAATTTCGACATCCCAATAATAATTATCTCTACTCTTGTCATGTTTCAAGACAGAAGTAATGGGCTTCTTGATCTCGTAAATGTCCAAATAGCCGTAAGGATCAATTAGCATGAAATCTGGGAATTTTCCCTGCAATGTAACGCTGTTCTTCTCAAGCACGTGCCCATATCCACTTTTTAATACAAGGATATGTTCAGAAAGAAATGCTTGCCAGTCAGATTCGCTTTCGGATGGCTTTTTAAGTCTCCGACGAAATTCCCGTATCACTTTTTTGAAATAGACTACCTTACCCGCATCCAAAGATTCATATATTATTTTCAATTTTTCTGGGGCAGCTAGGGTTGCTTTGATATTTGAAAGATAATGAGGAATCAATTTCTCAAGATGTTGCCGATCGAATGGATTCATTCTAGTTAATACATCAGTTCGTTCGAGCACTCCTGCTAATGAGCCTGGAATATATTTGTTTCCGCTTTTGGATGATTTAGGAAATCGCTTGGAGAATTTACGAGATAGAAAAACCTGAATAGTAGAACGAATTTCCTCATTTTTTACTTGCTTAATTTCGCGAACCTTAGCATTTAATGCCCTCAACTCTGTATGGGGAAGTGTAACTCTTACCATTGCCCCTCGAGCATTAATATCCGCGTCGCCTTTTGCAACCAAACGAAGTTCAACCTTTTTGCCAAAGTGTTCATGCAGAACCTTTAGAAGCTGGAAACCTCCTCCTACCAATCCATTCCCATCATTCGTATAAAAGCCACTTGGCAACTTTGAAAATCCTTCAAATTTTATTTCTTCGCAAAAACCAAATTGACTGTTTCGCTGTCCAGGTTTTGGCAATATTCGATAATTTCCCTTTTTAGTTTTCAGATTAATAATTACATAGGTAATTCCCTCTTAATGTTATTAGTTCTTGCCATAGTTACCTCCTCCTAACTCTCCCTTAAACGGTTTATCCAAACCACTCGGCAGCAACACGGACAATTCCTTCCCCGTAGTGGAATGGAACTCCTGCAAAGTATTGGTTTGGCGACGCACCCCCTCTACCTGTGGGATGAGATGGGTAAGGTAACGGTGGGCAGTCATAACTTGCCTCTCAAGGCCCTGCGCAACGCGGATGATATCCATATGTTGATTGGGTTCTGTGCAAATAGTTCGGTTTATTCTTTTTTACGGTAGTCGATTTTTTTAAAGGTAAGAGAATGACGTCCGAGAATGATCAACTCGTTAAGGTTGTACCAGGTCTCGAATTCTTCAATAGAATTCTTCGGTAATTCCAGTCCCATTTTCTTAAGCAGGTCCAGTCGGAAGAGATCGAAGGATGATCGTATCATCAAGCCAAAGGCACCCACCGAGAAGAGTGATGCGTTGTAGAAAAAAATAGAGATCAATAGCCCTGCTACTAGAGCGATAAAATATGGTAATGTCTTGACTAGGAATTCAAGAAATACCGCTGCCCCACCAAGATTTACAGTAGTTTTGCTCATGGTGTAAAAGATGGCTAACAAGCACAGCATGGAGAAGGTAAACGAAAGGATGGACATGTTCACGAGGAACGATAATTCATTCCGCACGGCATCAATGCTCTGCCTGTATTCGGCTGGTATAACATGAACGAGCCGAGGCCAGAACTGTACTCCATCGAATCCAAACCGTTCACCTGTGTAGTTCTCTGCGGCTTTGAGGGTGTTACCAAATCGGGTAGGGAGGATATCGCCTTGGTCTTCAGGATAGGTTTGATCATAGTCTAAGGCGGCTTTGTAATGTTGATCCCGCAATTGCTCCAGCTTTTCCTCTAGCTCGGGATTCTGTGCGAGATGTTTTTCAATATGCAGTATCTCGCTCCCCAGGCTGTCGCGATGAGCCCTCATATTGCTGGCTCTCTGCCAGTGTACCCTACGGCGTAAGGAATAGACAATATGCATCGGGAAGGGAATTACATACCCTTCAAACATCTTTAGAATGTAGGTGTTGAGCGCTGTAAGAGTGAAGCCGATTATGACAGTGGCGACGAATATAACCAGCCCAAAACTGACGAGACCGTAGACGCTTTGTGGATCAGTGAACGCCGCGCCGGTATTGAGGATAGGATCGAACAACAATATACAACTTATAACAAGCGCCAGGGAAGGCACCATAGAGGCGACCAGAAAGTTACTGCCCAGCTTTTCGAGGTAATTAGTGAATGCGCTCATCGTTGCGTGGGTTCCAACGGTTATTTGCCCTTGATCTGAGATTTCCGGCGAGGTATTCTAGGGATGCGGGTTTTGGGAGTAGGAAGTACGGAAGGCTTTTTCTTCGGTTTGGCAGGCAATTTCCTGAGAGTGGAGGGCATCTCCTTTTCCCGCTTTATATTCCAAGCACCTGGATGACGGCTACGTGGTCTCCTAGGACTACCTGGTAGTGTAGGGATCGACATTCCCAACCATATCATATTGCCTCGCTTTGTTGTCGGTTCAAAGGAAATTATAGTGTGTTTGATGCGAATATACAACAGGAATTTCTACCAGAGCATCCCCACACTCACAGATACCATCCTCTTGTGGAACTGCAACTCCTGTAGCGCGTTGACCGTCGCCATCAATGAATACTCTTTAATTCTTGAGCGTATTGCGCAGCAAGCTTTTCGAATCTTTCATATGACCCGTCAAAGAAACCAACACTCAAGAGAACCCACGATTCTTTCTTGCGCAATGCTTCATCGCATAAAAGGCTAAAAGGGTTGCTGTCGATTCCTCGTGAATACTTCCACCCGAACCTACCGATGGGACCCCATATATGACCTCCAGAAATCTTCTCACGCTCATGCGCACATTGAAGTGCATAGATAATTTCGAAGCGATCGAATACATCTTCATACTCGTCTCCGAGAATAACAATATCTTTGAATTTATTATTGAAGAAGTTAAACAAGTATTCACTGGTAGGGCTATAGTCTCTCTGATGATCTGGCAACAAATTAAATGAACTGCGAGCAGCACGAAAACCCTCTTCGATAGCAAAGACGAGTGGAACACCATGCAAAGGATAAGAAAGAATTCTAAATGTTGTTTGAAAAAAGTTATACAAAATGGAGTAATTATTTGCTGCTACTGCTCCAATGCCTAGGGCATACATCAAGAGCACCAATGGATACAATCGCAGGGATGTCCATTTATTACTACGTGTATCTTTCCCAAGCTGTAAAGCAAATTGCTTTGCTGGGATAGAGATAGAAAGTAGATGATCCGAAGTCCCCCAGTAACCAAGCAGCGTCATAATTGAGATGAGATCGGACGAGGAATCTTCATAGCGCTTTAAGCGAGAAGCAAATTCATCGTTGTTCAAAGGAGTATTCAATGGAAAGAATTCCTCGGACGTATTCGTTAGCAATTAGACTCTGTGAGCAATTCCTTAATCTCATCATTCGTTTTCATTGCTTTTCTCCGTAAATCGACTCAATTACGATCTCGATCAACAACCTCGACAATTCGTTCCCAAATCCTCGTGGCAAATTCATCAAAGCTCATGTTCCGCTCTTGGCTTGGTAAGTGACCAAATAGGCTAAAATCATTAAGCTTTAAGACGATATCTTCCTTTTCCTGATCCCAGATAAGTTCTGCCCAAGCATTAATTGACTCTGAAGACATCCTAATTTCTCCATCAATTGCGTAGAAGCAAAGCCCTTTATCACCGGAGATACCTCCAGTCCAGACATCTAGTGAAAACAGCGTGCGTCCTGCTCGGACAAGCCTGACACAAGTCTTAGCTCCTCGCTTGAAAATCGAAAGTGATGCCCCGGCACTTTGAAGTGCACTTGATCTCTCTTTTAATCTCCCCTCAAGAAAAGATATGAAGCGATCCGCCTCAACATACGGATTAAATTTGCTTGGACGATGTCGAGGAACACGATATGTAGGTTCTGGAACATTCGCGTCTTCGATTTGCGATTGTCCTAATTTCTTGATAATGATTTTGGAGAGTTCGTCTGGGGTGAGATTCCTAAGATCGATGTAACCGGTAGTCGAACGAAGTCCCGGAAGCTCAGTTTCATCAAATCGAGCAGGAAGAATATACTCGTGGCGTTCTCGCAATGCTCTCTCTTGAGCACTTTTTCTCTCGTGAGTCGTCCAAATCTTCCGTGAGTAGGCATCTGATACGAAAATAACACAGTATTTAGCCTTGGAACTATAAACCTCATGGAGGTGCTCGTAAAGATCTCTGCCCCACATGTCCACTAGTTCATATTCATCGAAAAAGACCTTGACCCCTTGCGAAGTCAATGAATTAGCTACTGCTCGAACATAACTTCGGTCTTCACCAGCAAAGGACAAAGCTACATCATAAGCAAATTGATCATAATTATCACTTGGCATTTGATCCTCCTACAACTCTCCCTTAAACGTCCTATCCAGCACGAACGGCAGCAACGCGGACAACTCCTCCCCGTAGCGGACTGTAACTCCCGTAACAATCTGAATAAGTTAATATGATTGAATTCATTATTTTTTATATTGAAGGAATTTGACATCGGAAAATCCAACCTCTTCAGCTATCAGAGCGATTTTTGTATTTAGTTCCTTAACTGAATAGCCAAGTTCGAGAGCACATCTTCTGATTTCATCTCTATTAATTGTTCCTTCTCCATTGAGAAGTCTAGACTCGTTCCAGAGATAATCAAAATAATGTGTCAAAGTGGTTCCAATTGTTTCATTCTGAATATATAAATTTTTACTATCTCCTTTGGCTGTTGGACCATAATAACCACCAACAAGAAAGTGCGCGCCATCAAATATCATTAGGTTCAGCACAGGAATGGTTTTAGGAGCGCCAATATAGCAACCAACATAATATTTATATTCATGAAACTGAAGCACTTTTCTTAACAAGGACTCGAAATGTCCCTTGTCGTAAACAACTTGGATGTACCTGTGTAAGAGATCTTCGTTTATCACTTTATCGTTTAGTAACTTTCGATAGCGACTTTGCTTAATTTGCAAAGATGAAGAATCAGGACTGGCAGGTAAACATAACTCTGTATCAAAAACAAAATCTTGGGCATCCTCTAAGAGTTTATATTTCGTCTCATTGAGATTCTTTGTGTTTGAAAGCGCTCTAACTCGTACTCCATGTAGGGCTTGGATAATCTGATCTGGGGCAGCTCTAACAAGCTGCTCAATACCCGATAATTGACGATTAATTTGCTGAAAGCGAGAAATTCGTTCTAGACCTAGTGCTAGTGCAAGGAGAGCCACGATTAGTAGGATAATGGGCAGTGGTCCTTTTAACCATTTCCATATTCCATTTTCAAAATCAGTACCAACAAAATCCAATACCGACACAAATATACCTAGCACTCCGACGGCAAGAAGAAATATAGTTGACAAAATATCAATGAACTTTTCATATGATTTCATCTGCTTATCCAATCTGCGATAATTTTAGGTGTTCCGCGGTTATTATTTCACAACTCTCCCTTAAACGCCCTATCCAGCACGGACGCTAACAACGCGTCCAATTCCTCTTGTGTTTTCTCGCAGCGATATCATCCCCTTGCGGGACGCCAGCAGTGCTTGGAAACTATTGATCGTCACTTTTGTCCCAAAGAGCACGCTCTAGGGTTTCCCAAGGCACACGATCTCGGATTGCTTTTGATTTACTCTTCATGTTAGTGACTCGATTGCAATCCGACTCGGCTAATTTAACCAATTGTTCTTTGATACCCGCTGCTTGAACGAGCCAAAGCATCATTTCAGGATAGGTCATTTGACCGTACACGTATTTTGCGCTGTGGTTCTTACCTACCTGGCGACCAAAAGGACCCGGTTTATTATTGTAGTCAGTCAGCCAATTAAGCCATCGGTTCTTATGTTCATGGTTTGGCAGTTTTTGGATAGCTTCAATGAATTCTTCGGTGCTGGTTTCTGTTTTCATAATTTTCCTCAGAAATTTTATATCTATTGATCATCATCTTCGTTTAGTGCCAATTCAAATTTCTCCATAAATTTTTTGAATTTGCTTCTATGCCTGTTTTTGGAGCCAACCCAAAATTTTGCAAATTCAGAATGCAGGTTCCTTCTTTTGAAGAATGAAGATACATCAGTTGCCTTATCTCCTTTACCGCGATTGAGCCGATAAAAATCAAGAGCAGCTCGAAAGGCTTCCGTAATCGCTTTCCAAAGGTTGACAACTGTATCGCCCCGTTGAATTTTCCACTCATTTTCAAACATGTTACGCTTTGACTTCGAGTTTAGGTGAGTTGAAACTTCACCCCACATGAAGTTTAATACCAACCATTTAGCGTATGCACGCTCGGGATATCCTTTTGATGCATATTCCACTTCTTTCATTAACCAATATCTTTTGAGATAAAAGTATGGTTCGCTGGTTGGGAAGATTGATCCGTAATACTTTTCTTCGAAAAGCCGCTCCTTGCCACTTCGAACTACAGAGGGGTCAAGATCACAACCTGCGACTGCCTGAGCCAGTTCAGTTTTATTGATAAATTTATAGTGTTTCCCGCCTGCGTCGCGTTTTGCTTCACTGCGCGTTTGGCGTTTACGTACATACCAATATCCCAGATTGCGAAACTGCCGGTTGATCTCTATTTGGCGTCGATCATTGGCAATCAAATCTGACGGAACAATATAGTTCTGCCAGTTTGTAGATTTGACGATTTGCGATACAAGCGTATCAAAATGATCTGAGTTTGCTTCCATTGTATGAGGTACGCGAATTACGCGTACAGTCACACTTGCTTTTGAATTGTAGGCTACCATTTTCACGAGTGTGCGAGTAGTTTGTTGTCCATTGATGACTTGCAGGCTGGATACCCGTAAAAGATCACGCCCATTACTGGAGATTTTTTCTGCGTGGTCGCATACAATAGTTAGACCATTGTTGTAATACCAAAAATATTCAGGGGTTTTCTCGAGGGTGGCTTCCATGCCTTCGTTAATATCCGTGTCACCTTGATAGCCACGGATATTTAATGCAAAAAGTCGCGGACCAGCTTCCTCGAACATTTTTGCAACTTCTCGCCCATTCATGGCAAAGACCCAAGATTCAATATCCAGTTTGCTGTCATACCGATGGAAGACACCCTTGGTCTCTACACCATTGCCGGAATCCATTTCCAGGTCGAGTGTGGCAATTGGAGGGGCAACATCACGCAGATAATAATCAAGAAGAGCCAAAACACGATTACCGTCGATAAATTCAAAGGACGCTTTGATTTCCCTCGTATTTTTTACGGTCTTTTTTGCTTCTTCTTTGAGAGAACTGCTGGCTTTTCCCGTTGTTAAGTAAAACAATTGCAATTCATATTTAGATTTTAGCAACTTATCGCGGGCTTTCGTCAGGCGATCTAACACATCTGGCGATATTTTTTTGCTTAAGATCGTAAATTGCTCATCATCAATTAACTCATATGCTAAATTGGCAAAGCTCATTACATCAGGGCGTTTTTCGGTCGTCTCCATGAGCTTGTTGCGGTATTTGCTCTGAACAATAAATATCTTCCGGCTGTTGTTATCAATCAATACAGCATCTACATCCTTGTCACGTGCGCCACCACATAGAGCAGAGATGGCTGATACCTCATCAGCCGTGACATAAGCACGCAGGAACCATGCAACAAAAACTTCTCGATAATCATCCAGGCAATTATGCCGACTTTGCAGATCGTCAATTTCTCTTTTCAAATCGGACTGGGTGAGTTTATCGAGTGCCATATTGCCTCCAATGTTCAACATGTGATTGAATAATTGTTCCCTTGGTAATTATTTCTAATTCTTCGTCCAAAAATCTGCCAGCAACTCAGCCTGATCTAAAACCTTTGTAACTGATACCGTATATTCACCAGTGCTTGGGTCATCGGGCGGATATTTGTATTTCCTCAGTATTCTCTTGACCATCACACGCAGTTTGGCTTGAACACTTTCTTTCAACTGCCAGTCAATGGAGGTGTTCTTTCGTACGCTCTCTACGAGTTCGTGGGCGATTTGTTTTAGCGTGACATCGCCTAGTATGGCTTCGGCGGTGGGGTTATCGGCGAGGGCGTCATAAAAGGCGAGTTCGTCTACGCGGAGGTTCATTTGTTCGCCACGTTTGTCGGCTTCGCGGATGTCTTTGGCGAGTTGGATGAGTTCCTCGATAATTTTGGCAGAGTCTATCAAGCCGCTTTGGTAACGCTTTACGGCTTCGGCGAGCATTTCGGAGAACTTCCTGCCTTGTACCAAATTGAAGTTGTTGCGGGTCTTGATTTCATCATTGAGCAGGCGCTTGAGCAATTCCAGCGCAAGGTTCCTGCGTGCCATGTTCTGGATTTCAGAGAGGAATTCATCCGAGAGAATAGAAATATCAGGCTTGCGGATGCCTGCCGCGTCGAAGACATCGACCACTTCACTGGAAATGATGGCGTCATTGATGATCTGCCGAATGGCAGTTTCGATCTCTTCGTTGGTGCGGGTCTTGGTTTGGTCATCAAACTTGTTGAAGCGGGCTTTGATAGCTTGGAAGAAAGCAAGGTCATCACGGATTTCGAAGGCTTTGGGGTTTGGCACAGAAAGCGCAAAAGCTTTTTGCAGGCGAATGACATTCTCCTTGAAGCGTTCCTTGCCATTCCTGATAGTTTGACCTTCTTTTTCTTCCGTAAGTTCTGAGATGAAGTTAGCAGCATCAAGTATGAAGCTTAGTTTTGCTCTTGGTTCAAGAGTGAAATACTTGCGATGATCAAACTGACCAAACAGGTTCACGATGACTTCGTAGATTTCCAGCATTTTGGCGACGGCTTCTTCCTGATCGTGCTTAATATCCCCTCTGCCTTTTCTAGCGATATAGACTGCCAAGGCATTTGTCAAATCTTGGGCGATGCCGATGTAATCTACGATCAAGCCACCTTCTTTGTCGCCAAAGACACGGTTGACGCGGGCGATGGCTTGCATAAGCGTATGACCGCGCATGGGTTTGTCAATGTACATGGTGTGCAACGGCGGAACATCAAAACCCGTGAGGAACATATCACGGACGATGATGAGTTTGAGCGGGTCTTTGGGGTCTTTCAGTCTGTCGCCAATGGATTTACGGCGATGTTTGGTGCGGATGTGTTCCTGCCAGTCAAGCGGGTCGCTGGCGGAGCCTGTCATAATCACCTTGATTGCGCCTTTATCATCTTCGGAGTTATGCCAATCAGGTCGGAGTTTGATGATCTCTTTATACATCTCCACACAGATGCGGCGGGACATGCAAACGATCATGCCTTTGCCTTCGGCGGCGGAGAGACGTTGTTCAAAATGATTCACCAGGTCAGCGGCGACTTGCTTGATACGCGGTTCACTGCCAACTACAGCTTCAACACTTGTCCATTTGGCGAAGCGACGTTGGCGTTCAGTGAGTTCGTCGTCTTCAGTAACTTCTTCGACGCGTTCATCGAGAATCTTCTGATCGGCGGGGGAAAGCTCGATCTTGGCGAGACGGCTTTCGTAGTAGATGCGACCCGTCGCCCCATCTTCCACGGCTTGCTGAATGTCATAGACGTAAATGTGGTTGCCGAAGACTGCCTGGGTGTCGCGATCCGCCATTTCGATGGGCGTACCTATAAAGGTAGCATTTTTCAGAGCATCGCGCATGTTTTTGGCAAAGCCGTCGATGAAGTCATATTGACTGCGATGGGCTTCATCTGCAATGACAACCACATTGCGGCGGTCAGTGAGGCGTGGGTATTCAGCCCCTTTTTCATCGGGCAGGAATTTTTGAATAGTAGTAAAGACGATGCCGCCCGATGCCACGGCAAGCAGTTTCTTTAACTCGTCACGGTTGGCGGCTTGGACGGGCGTTTGACGGAGCAAGCCCTGACAATTGCTGAAAGTTTCGAAGAGTTGCTGGTCGAGGTCGTTGCGGTCGGTGAGCACCACGATGGTGGGATTGTTCATCGCCTCTGCCAGCACCAGTTTGCCCGTGTAAAAGACCATCGAAAGGCTCTTGCCGCTGCCTTGCGTGTGCCAGATGACGCCTGCGCGTTTATCGCCGATGGGTTGTTCTTCGACGCTGGGCAAGCCATATTCGGCGGGGTCTTCGCGGACGGATTTATCGTTGCTCGCAGAAGCACGTAGTGTAGAGATAATCGCTTTGTTGACCGCATAATACTGGTGATAGGCGGCGATCTTCTTGACGGTTTTCTCTCTCGTCTTCTCAAAGACAATGAAATGACGGATGACATCCAGCAGGGTCTTTTTGTTGAACAGACCTTGTATCAGCGGTTCGAGTTCGGGCTGGGTCTTGGAATCGACAATCGTTTTGCCATCTGCTGTCTTCCATTCCATGAAACGCGGATAATCGCTCGAGATTGTACCAACTTTGGCAAACCAGCCATCGCTGATGACGAGGAAGGCGTTATAGGTAAACAGGGATGGGATGAGTTGTTGGTAGGTTTGCAATTGACGGAATGCCGCACCCACATCGGCGTTTTCATCAGTGGCATTCTTTAATTCGATGACCACCAAAGGTAAGCCGTTGATGAAGATCACAATATCGGGACGCTTGTTATTGTTGTTCTCGATAACCGTAAATTGATTGACCGCCAGAAAGTCATTGTTCTCTGGATTGTTGAAATCAATCAACCAGACCTTATCGGTGCGGGTCTTGCCATCCCCAATACCGAATTTGACATCTACACCATCGACAAGCAGACGATGAAAGGCTTCGTTATTATCAGTGACCGTCAACGCTGCCGAGCGCATGACCTTCTTGAAGGCATCATCCCTTGCGCCAGTGGGAAGTTCAGGGTTGATGCGGTCAATGGCGGAACGCAGGCGAACAGAAAGGGCTACTTCGTGATATTCCCGTTCCTTGCCTGTACCTTCGGTAATGTTGGGTCCAAAGAGAATCTCATAATCGTTCTCAACATGAAGAAGGTCAAGGGCAATTTGTTCTATTTCAGATTCGTAGATGATGTGCTGCATTATGGCACCAATAGACCTGACAGTTCTATGTATTCCGCATCTAAACGATTATGAAGAAGATCAAAAGCCATTTCATCACGCACCTTTATCGGTTCATACCAAAATTTGCTATCTTTCTTGCCTTTAAAAAAGCACAAGTAGGTTTCGTGTCCAGTAGCGTCATTCAAGAAATGAAGAAACGGTGATAAGCTAAAAATTTCATCATCCCACTTAGCAAAGATTACTTCTCCAGGATTGCTCGTAACAATTGCTAATTGAGTTGGCGGCAGATTTATGTCCTCATACTCTTTGTTTAAGTAATGACCTTTGAAAGTTTCAAAACGGCATTTGGTTGTGAAACTTTCAAAGCGCACTATATTAACGTTCTCTAAAAAGCGCAATTCTTTCAGGGCATTTTTGAATAATGACTCAACAATTTCTAGTTCTTTTTCAGCTTGTTCTTTGGTTGGTGTGGAAGTGTGCGAAAATTGATTGCGATTATCCTGCAAATCGTAGAGCAAATCCAAGACAACTAAACTAATCTGTTCGCACTTAAGTCCCAGAGAATTTGCGGTTGAAAATCTGATGATTGCCCGAATATTTTCTAGTCTCTGTTTTAGCTCATCAGCGCGAATCACCTTTGCATTAAAGTGCAAGTTTGGATTACCGCTATGATAAACATTTGCTGTTTTCAAATTAATACCTTTGGCTCTTATTTCACCAAAAACAAGAGCATTTAATAGATTTATTGCACCTTCCCATGCATCCTTAAGATGAAGAAATTTCTTTACAGGGTCATTTGCTCCTGGTCCTCGAACTGATAATCTGTAGTTGTAGGCAATCAATGCTGGGAAGTTGTCGAAAACTACTTCTTGAAGGTCTTCAAATTGGCTTTCTGAAAACTCAGTTAGTGCAATACGGTAAGTCTCCCTTTTTAACTCGAACAGAACATAACTCGGAGAAAAACTTTCGCCGTGGATATCAATTTCTCCTACTTCATCGTCAATTGATTGATTGAAGTCGGGATTATCTGAGTACTCCAAGTCTTTCTCGTCGCTCATACTTCAATCTCTCGACTCATCAATTTTGGTAAGAGAGCATCGCGCAATGCTATAAGAGTTGTTGATTGGTCTTTGTTTTCTTCATGCCGAAGCCGACTGCTCATTGCTATTTCCGAAAACTTAGAAACCAATTCTCTGGGCGGAAGAATAAACCTTGGCTTTTCTAAGCCTTCAATTTTCAACATGTTTACTGTTGTTCCATTGGCAAAACCTACGACCTGCTCTCTAATATCAGGTTGCAACAACAATTGGTAAACAAAGTCTGCTGTTAAATATGAGTGCGATTTTGGTCTTACACGATAAATATGGTGGCTATAAATCCCAATATCCCCAAATGTTGAAGGGACAATGGCTGGGTAACCAATCAAAAGATATTTGTGTCCCTGTTCAGTATTTGTAACAATTAAATCTCCAGGTCGAACAACATGCCTTTCTTTGAATTCACCAGAATAATATTTAATCCCTTCAAATTTGTATCCCCCGCCTTCATATACTGAATTTAGATTATGCATCGGCGTTGCATTCCCCGATTCCAAACCAGCGCCTTTGTAGCTCAAACCGCGTTCGGCTTCTAATTCATCTTCAAATGCTGCCAACCTCCATCCCAATGGGATCATCCCTAATTCGCTTTCAACCATCTGCCCTGTTGCGTCAGGGTAGTTGAAATCTATAAACCACTCTTTGAAAATCGTTTGTGTGATTGCTTCGAGTGAGATGTTATTTTGACGGTTGAGTTCGATTTTGTCATCTAATGCCGAGAGGATATTCGCAATATTGTGTTGGGTAGGAAGAGGAGGAACGAGCAAATCTATTTTTCTAAGTTCTGATTGCTTAATTCCAGAAACCGTTGTTCCAGTTGCTCGCGCTAAAAGTTGGTTTTGGACGAACTCGGACATCATCAAGTATTTTAGATAGGTATTATCAAGCAATTCGTTTTTTCCGCGCAATGTAATTAAACGCTGTCCTACTGACAACTTGCGATCATCCAATTGCCCAACTTCACCTAGCGGTGCTTCAGTAGTAATTACAATATCTCCAGCTTTTGGAATTCCGCGTTGCATGCGCTCGTCATAATCTTCATAAGGTATGAACTCTGTAGGTTCAAGAATTCGTCCACCCTTTACTATTTTGGCTGTAATAAGAGGAATGCCAAAAGAGGATTTATTCGGGGTTTTCCCACGATAATCTATGATTGCTTCCATGCAATCTTCTAGTGGTAAAAGTTTCCATTCACTAGAACTCATAACCAATCCCCTTCAAGTTTTCGCGAATCGCCTTTTCCAATTTTGCGCTTTCGGTAAATTGATCGGCGAGTTTGGATGTGAGGGCATTTATCTTTTCGTCAAACGGTATTCCGTCATCTTCGATTTCTTCTGCGCCAACATAGCGTCCAGGCATTAGCACGTAATTATTTGTGCGTACTTCTTCCAACGTTGCAGATTTACAGAAGCCTGCCTTGTCTTGATAGTTACCACCTTTGTTACGCCAAGCATGATAAGTTCTGGCAATGAGAGCAATATCGCCGTCATCATTATCCGTCAACTTTTTATTTCGACGATTGACCATCTCTCCTAAATTTCGGGCGTCAATGAATAAGATCTCATTTGAGCGGTTGCGGAACTTGTGGTTGGTTTTATTTCTCGCTAAAAACCATAGACAGGCGGGAA
>WNFL01194323.1_pt1 | contig 35721 bp, 31 predicted proteins | sample 5400361 | NCBI WGS metagenome assembly WNFL01 (sample SAMN13153351, study PRJNA577476) | soil metagenome | isolation source: 40 cm soil on Douglas fir-dominated hillslope | place: USA:California | collected 2013-09-17
GGCCATTCGTCGGACGGCTCCGCGGGCCAGGCCGGATGCTTCGCGTTTGGGGGCGCGGTCGCCATCTTCTCGTTCACCGTGAACATCACGAACAATGTCTTCACCGGCAACATCGCGCGCGGCGGCAACGGTTTCACGCACCTGGGCTCGCCGCTTACCGGCAACGAAAACGGCGGCGAAGGTCACGGCGGCGCGATCTACTTTGTCGGCTCCGGAGAAATCGTCAACAACACCTTCTACGGAAATGCTGCGATTGGCGGCAACGGTGGCGCGGGCTCCAACGGAACCGCGCCCGGCGAAGGCGCAACCGGTGGCGGGATCGAAGCCAGCGGCGCCGCGATCGTGAACAATGTCTTCTTCGCGAATGCCGCTACTTCCGGATCCGGCGGCGGCACTCCGCATCCGGCGACCGCCGGCGCGATGACGGCGAGCGGAACTCCGCCGATCACGAACAACCTCTTCTTCGGCAACCTGGTGAACGGCGCCGCAAGCTCCGGGGACACGATCGGCACATTTGCCATCGGCCAGGATCCCCGGTTCCAGGGGGCACCTTCGGACCTGCATCTGCGCAACGATTCGCCGGCGAAGGGCGCCGGATCGCCGACAGGCGCGCCGGCGGTGGATTTTGATGGCACCGCGAGACCGAATCCGCCGTCGATCGGCGCCTTCGAGGCCTCGGCCACCGCGACGTCCACGGCGGTGGCCTCGAACGTCAACCCCTCGGCCTCCGCCCAGTCCGTGACCTTCACTGCGACGGTGACTGCCGCCATCGGCACACCCACCGGAACGGTGACGTTCAAGGATGGCACGACGACGATCTGCTTGTCGGTCGCGATGGTTTCGGGCCAGGCGCAATGTGCCACCTCGTCGCTGTCGCCGGCCACCCATTCGATTACCGCGGTCTACACGGGCGATACCACTTACGCCGCGAGCACCTCACCGGCCTTCAGCCAAGTGGTGAACCCGAGCACGTCGGGGTTCACGCTCACCGTGTCCAAGTCGGGCAATGGGACCGTGACCTCGAGTCCCACGGGAATCAATTGCGGCCCGACGTGCGCCGGTAATTTTGCCTCGGGCACGGGCGTGACGCTGACAGCGACAGGGACATCCGGCTCGATCTTCGCGGGATGGTCCGGCGCGGGCTGTTCCGGTACGGGCACCTGCTCGATGATTCTCGGCGCCAACGCCGCGGTGACAGCCACCTTCACTCTTCCCGCCAACCTCCCACGCCTTGCCAACATCTCGACGCGCGGCCGGGTGCTCACCGGCAACGACGTGATGATCGCCGGATTCATCATCCGAGGCTCGACGGCGAAGACGGTCGTGATCAACGTTGCGGGGCCGTCGCTTACCAACTACGGCATCACGAATCCGCTCGCCGATCCGACTATTACCCTGGTCCGTTCCTCGGACAACGCGATCATCGGAACCAACGACAACTGGCAGAGCGCGGCCAACGCGGCGCAGATCCAGGCGAGCGGCTTCGCGCCGAGCAATCCACTGGAGCCCGCCGTCATGATGACGCTCGCGCCCGGCGCCTATACGGCGATCGTCCAGGGCGCGGGAGGGGGCACCGGCACAGGACTCGTCGGCGTGTTCGAGGTCGACCATCCCGAGGTGCCGCTCATCAACATCTCGACGCGCGGCCGGGTGCTCACCGGCAACGACGTGATGATCGCCGGATTCATCATCCAGGGCACCGCCCCGCAGACGGTGATCGTCACGGTCGCGGGGCCGTCGCTCGTCAACTTCGGGATCAGCAATCCGTTGGCCGATCCGACGCTGACCTTGGTGCGCTCCTCCGATGGCGCGGTGATCGCGTTCAACGACAACTGGCAGAGCGCCGCCAACGCGGCGCAGATCCAGGCGAGCGGCTTCGCGCCGAGCAATCCGCTCGAGCCCGCGATCATGATGACGCTGCCACCGGGAGCCTATACGGCGATCGTCCAGGGCGTGGGAGGCGGAACGGGAGTGGGGCTGGTCGGAGTATTCGCCCAATAGCGCAGGCCGGTCGGCTTACTTCATCTTCCCGATCTCTTCTTCCATCTTGCTGTCCCGGCCGCTGTACGCCTTCTCGATCTTTTCGCGGCGCTCGGGCGGAATGTCGTCGATCGTCTTGGGAACGACAGGGTAGGAGCCCGGCGCGCCCGAGGGCTGGGTCGCGGGCTCTGGCTGTGACGGCGTCGCCTCCCGCCGCGGCGCGCGCGCTTCATCAACCCATGCCGCGGGAACGGGAATGTGGCGTCCTTCGCCGTTCGTCGCAATGGCGACGACATGTCCTTCCATATCCAGCAAGGGTGCGCCGCGAATGCCCGATGCATTGGCTTCGACGACTTTCTTCGGCCCGGACACGACATTCTTGACTTTGCCCGGCGCGAGATAGAGGCCGCCGGCCGCATTCACCTTCGCGGCATAGACGAGATCGCCGGTCCTCGGATCGCGACGGCTCAGGTCGAGCGGCCGGCTGCCGACTCCTTCCACCGCAAGACGGCACAGCCCCAGCTCCGCGTCAACGGTCGCCACGCGCGCGGGAATCGATCGCGGCGGAATCTTCACCACGAGCTGGGAAGTCGGCGTGATCCCCTCGCACGTGGTGACAAGGGTGCCGTCGCCGATCGCGAACGCCATGCCGACCGGTAGCGAGCTCCCGGTCACGTCGATGCTGTGGACACGGCCGATCGAGGGCGACGCCTCGGCGAAGATCTCCTGCGACGTTCGCGCCGCGACCACGGGTTCGGGCGGCGGCTTGAAGAAGTAGATGCCGGCTCCGGCGAGCACCAAGCCGATCACCCCAAACCACGCCGCGCGCGCGCGCGAACGCTCGCCCCGGTCGACCACGACCAGCGAAGCATCATAGGCCGCGCGGCGAGCGTCGTCGGAAAGAGTCTCGTACGCTTCGCGAATCAGGGTTTCGCGCTTGAGGTCCGGCGGCGCGGTGTCGCGCGTCACTTCCGACTTGTGCCGGTTGTACGCGCGAGTGATGTCGGTCAGTTTGGCGTTCGGGGAAACGCCGAGGAGATCGTAGAGGGTTTGCTCGGCCATCGAGCAATAATTATACGGCTCCCTCCGTGAGCCGGATGTCGGCGTCTATGAGCCGTTGGGAGAGTTGCTTCATGAAGACGCGCTCGAAAAGCACGCGGCAGACGACCGAGGCTTCGCGCAGCCATTCGTCGTGGATCTTCACGATCACGCCATCCTCGAGCGCGACGCACGTGGCGCTCCTCGCGACCTTGCCCTCCATCACGTAGGAGAGCTCGCCGACGCAGGCGCCCGCGGTGAGCACGTCGATGAGACGCCCGCGGCGCGACACGCGCACGCGACCGCTCACGACCACGAAGAAGAAATCGCCCAGGTCGCCTTCGCGAATGAGGATGTCGCCTTCGGACACGCGGCGGAACTCCGCGACCTCGAGCACTTCCCAGATCGCCGGATCGGGGAAAGTCTTGAAGAACCTGCAGCCGCGCACCGCGGTGAAGCGGTCGGTGGCGCTCGCGATGGGAATATTCGCGCCCTCGTTCTCCGCCGCCTTCGCGGCGCTCAACTCGTCGAGGAACTTGGCCCACGACGGGTAGCGGTTTCCCGCCTTCTTCTCGAGCGCTCGCGCCAGCACCTCGTCGAGCCGCCGCGGCACCTGGCTCTGGAAGCGGCTCGGCGGATCGGGCACGTGCTTCAGGATCTGCTGCAGCAACCCGCCCATCGTGCTCGCCTGGAACGGACGCTGGCCGGTGAGCAGCTGGTAAAGCACGACGCTCAGCGAATAGATGTCGCTGCGAAAGTCGACGGTGCCGTCCTCGAGCTGCTCGGGCGACATGAAGTACGGGGAGCCGACGCGCAAGTGATGCGACGACGAGACGTTGCGGCTCATCGCCGCGCCGAAGTCGCTCACCTTCACATTGCCATCGCCGGCGAGCAGGATGTTCGCGGGCTTGATGTCGCGATGCACGAGACCGAGCTCGTTCACGTACTCGAGCGCCTTGCCGCACTTGAAGACCATGTCGATCGCGCTGTCGACGTCCATGAGACTGCCGGGCTGGCAGAAACGCTCGAGCGTTCCGCCGTCGACGTACTCCATCACCACGTAATGCTGCTTCGCTTCGGCGACGACGTCGTAGATCTTCGCGATGTGCGGATGGTCGAGCTTGCCGACCAGGGAAGCCTCGACCATGAACCCGGTCTTGGCCATCGTGTCTTCGGACTCCTCGAACACGCTCGGATCGAGGACCTTGATCGCCACATCGATGTCGCGGAATTCATCGAACGCCTGGTAGACGTGGCTCGTCGCGCCGCGCCCCAGCCTTCGCTTGATCGCGAACTTGCCGAGCCGCTCGGGACAGGAGGTTTCAGGCGTGTCCATGGGTCGATTGTCGGGCAAGGCCCCTACCCTGTCATGGGACGGTTGAACTACGAAAGCATGGGCCATGCCGCCCAGCCGTCATCGCTCGACTATCCCACTGACTACGAGGCCTGCAGCCGCCGTATCAGCACGTCGATGAGGTCTTCGCTCCCGGCCGGCGCCTTGATCCGGTGCTGGCGGAAGAGGCCCGCGAGATCGCGGTCGGCGAGCGCGCCGGCACGGATGAAAACCTCGGCGATGGCGCGCTGGACGTGCAGCGATGTGGATTGCTTGAAAAGGCGCGCAAGCTCGTCGAGAACTTCGCGGTCCGAAACGTGCAGCCGCGCGAGCGTCTCGAGCGCGCGGGCCTGTGCGCCGGATCCCTTCATGCGCGCGATGCCGAGGGCCACTTCGCGAAGCTCCTTCTGGTCCGTGATCGGCCGATGGCGCAGATAGGCTTGCGCGATCTGCACTTCCGCTTCCTGCGGGCTTGCAAGCGCCTTCAGCACGCGCGCGTGGCTGTCGGCGCTGCCGAGGCATGCGAGCGCGGCGGCCTGCGCGGTCTTCGCATTGGATTGGGTGACATGGACGCGGGCCAGCGCCGGGTCGAGCGCGCGGTCCTTGTTGAGCGTGCAGACCAAGTCGACCTCGCCGAATCCCATCGAATCGCCGGCGAGCACGTCGTGGATCGTGTGCACGAGCTCGGCGTTGTGCTCCGCTGGCGAGAGCCATCCGATCGTCCTCGCGAGCGCGATCATGCGCACGCGAATCGCGGGGTCCTGCGTTTCGCGCGTGATGGCGAGATAGTGCTCGCGCGTGGCCTTGTCGCCGACAAGGTCGTCGAGGGCCGCGGCGAACGCGGTCTCGGCGCGCCCCGATTCGGAAATCGCCGCGAAGAATTTCTCCACGCGCTCGAAGGCCATGCGCACCTCGGGCATGTCGCGGCCCATCAGCTCGTGGAGGAAGGCGAGGCGCTGGGCGGGCGAGAGCCGGTCGTCGTAGTAGCGGCAGGCTTCCGCGCGATAGTCGGCGTTGGCATCGCCGTCGCGCATTCCGCCGGTCACGACCATGCTCGCCGGCGCGAAGAGCGCGAGGAGCTTCGTGCTCACGCGGCCGCTGCCGATCTCTTCGCCCGAAGCGTTCTGGAAATGGCGGCTCAGCATCGGGCCGGCGACGCGGCCGTAGGGCGCGAGCGCCGAGAAGCCGTAGATCACCGGGACGTTCGAGAACACGCGGCGCATGCGATCGCGGCTCGCCTCGGCATGCCGCTCGCTCAGCGCGCGCGCGAAGCGCTCGGCATCGGCTTTCGCAAACCCCGCGCGGACTAGCCCGCGGACGATTTCCGGGGAGGCGCTGCGCACGGGCTCGGGCTTGAGGCTGTCGCAGCCGAAGAGGTAGACCTCCTTCAGCTGCGAGAAGAGGTCGGGACACGAATCGCTGCAGGCCACGCGCTCCATCTCGTCGACGGGCAGCGACTCGTTCACGTCGAACTTCGAGGAGTAGAACTCGCTTCCCGCGAAGTGGCCCGAGACCACCAGGACGTCGCACTTGACCTTCTGCCGGCACGCCGATGCCAGCCAGTCGGTCCGGCCGCGCTCGACCAGCTCGACGAACTGGAACTTGTCCGGCGGAAGGCTCTGCCGAAACACTTCGCGCTCATCGGCCGAATTGACGGTGATGGTGCAGACGGTGCTCTTTTCGGCGTGAGTCGCGAGGCTTGCGGCAAGCGCAAGCACCAATCCAACGGTGCGAAGCATGGGAAAAAGGGCTGACGAATCAGCGGAGAGAATAGCGGATTCCGCCCCGATTGCCGTGTTTCAACCGAAACCGGGGTCGGACCCCGAACTCAGGACTGGATGCGGCGCAGGAGGATGTCGATGAGGTCTTCGCCGCCGCCGGGCGACTTGAGGCGGTGCTGGCGCAGCGCCGTGGCGAGCTCGATCCTGGGAATGGCCTTGGGGTCGGAGCGCAGGAAGATTTCGGCGATCGCGCGCTGGACGTTCACCGACTTGGCCGCCGCGAAGGAGCGAATGAGCTCCTCGAGCACTTCGCGATCGGCGATGTGCAGGCGGGCGAGCGTGTCGAGCGCGCGAACGGGAATGCCGCTGCCCGCCCGCTTCGCGATTCCCAGGGCGACATCGCGGAGCTCCTCGCGCGATGGCGGTCGGTGGCGCAGGTAGGCTTGCGCCGCCTGCACCTCCTGGTCATCGCCGCTCGCCAGCGCGCGCAACACTTGCACGTGGCCTTCGCGGCTTCCGAGGCAGGCGAGCGCCGCGGCATGGGTCGCCTTCCCCGCCCGCATGGCCGGAACCTTCACGTTCGCCAGCTCGCGATCGAGATCGTGGTTCTTGTTGAGCGAGCAGACGAGGTCGACCTCGACGAAGCCCATGGGCCCGGCGACCACGTCGTTGATCATCTGGATGAGCTCCGCTCGAAGGTCTTCGGGCGAAAGCCATCCGAGCGCCTGCGCCAGGCCGATCATGCGCGCTCGCACCGCGGGATCGCGCGCGCGCCGCTCATACGCGAGATACGCATCCCGCGCCGCGCGGTCGTTCGAGATCTGCTGCATCGCGCGCACGAACTCGGGGGATTTGCGCTCCTCCTCGCCCAGCGCTTCGAAGAGCTTCTCGATGCGCTCGAAGAACGGCCGCACCTCGACGAAGTCGCGCTTCAGCAGCCCGTGGACGAACGCAACCTTCTGCGCCGCCGCCAGGCGCTCATCGTAGAACTGGCAGATGTCGCGCTGATACCCGGCCTTCGCATCGCGCAGCCCGCTCGTCACCGTCATGGAGTTGCGTGAAAAGATCGCGAGGAGCCGCGGGCTCGGGTGCCCCGTGAAGACCTCGCCCGGCGCGGCCGACGCGAAATAGCGACCGAGGAGCATCGCCGCCGTGGGTCCCACCGGCGCCGATGAGGAGAATCCGTAGATCGCCGGCACCTTCGAGAAGATGCGCCGCATGCGATCGCGGCCGCTCTCGCCGTAGGCCGACGAGTAGTGGGTGGCGTCGGGGTTCAGGCTCTCGCAACCGAAGAGGTACACCTCCTTCAGCCGCGAAAACAGCGCCGGGCACGAGTCGCTGCACGAGGCGCGCTCAAGCTCGTCGACCGCGAGATACTCGTCCTTCTCCGTGTTGTCCGAATAGAAAGTCTCGCCGGCGTTGAAGTGCCCGGATACCACGAGCACGTCGCACTGGATTCCCTTCTTGCAGGACGAGGCTAGCCAGTCCTGACGGCCCTTCTCCACCAGCTCGACGAACTGGTAGCGGTCCTTCGGAAGGTTCGCGCGGAACGTTTCCTTCTCGTCGGAGGAGTTGACGGTGATGGTGCAGACCGTCTTCTTCTCCGCGGCGGCCGCGAAGCTCGCGGCGCCGGCGACAGCGGCGACGAGGAGAAGCGAAAGGGTGTGGCGCATGTTTGCCGTGACGATCGGGATCTGTCCCGATCTTCGGCGGACCCGGCGAAAAAAGCTGCCGGAAAGTCGCCGTGACGGCGGTCGGCATCCTCCTACGGCGTGTCGGTCCGCGCGACGACGCGCCGCTACTTCTTGTCGCAGGCCGCCTTGGCCTCGTCCTTGAACTGCGCCCGCTTCGAATTCACGTCCCCGGCGTAATCCTTCGGGGCCATTTTCGGATGCTCTTTCTTGAGGGCCTCGGTGTAATCCCACACCTTCTTGACCTGGTAGTCCGTCTCGCAACGGTGCCGCTCGAGGTCCTTTTCCTTGGTGCCGCCCATCATCATGGCAATGCCGAGGGTACCCACCACGCAGGATCAATTGCTTCTCCTTGCCCGACCCCAGCTTTTCGGCCTCGATCTTGTCGACGAGGGCGCGAACGTCCCGGTATGAGCGTTCCAGATCGTCTTGATGATCGGATTTGTTCTTCACGGGCAGAATCCTACCGTTTATCCGATTACCACGAGGTTGCGCTCGCCGGCTTTCGCGCGATAAAGCATCGCGTCGGCGCGCCCGAGCAGGCTCTCCGCGGTATCCGATTCGGAGCGCTCCGCGGCGCCGAAGCTCGCGGTGATGCGCATCTCCCGGCCTTCATGGACGAACGCGCCTGCTGCCACCGCGAGGCGCAGGCGCTCGGCGACGCGTCCCGCCGCTTCGAGCGCGGTGTCTGGAAGCAGGATCACGAACTCCTCGCCCCCGAGACGCGCGACCCAGTCGATCTGCGCGCGCATCTCGCTCAGGAGGATTTCCGCCATCCCCTGCAACACGCGGTCGCCGGCCGCGTGACCGTGCGAGTCGTTGATGCGCTTGAAGTGGTCGATATCGGTGATCACGACCGAGAGCGGCCGTCCCGAGCGCTGGCTGCGCAGCACCTCCTCGCGCAACCGCTCATCGAGGTAGCGGCGGTTGTAGCACCGCGTCAACGGGTCGGTGATGGTGAGGGCGCGGATCTCGTCGAGCGCGCCTTCGAGCTGGGAAGTGCGCTGCCGCACCTGCGCGTCGAGATTCGCGACGTGCGCCTGGACGCCGTCCTGCAGCGTGCGAAAGCCCCGCGCAAGCTGGTCGATCTCGTCGTCCCAGGCGCGGGTGGGGCGCGAGAGCTTGAGCGGCGTGGTGAGCGTGCCCGGCGTGAGCTCGGCGGTGAAGCGCGTGAGGTCGCGTAGCGGGCGCTCGAGCTCGAGCCGCAGGAACATCGCGAGCAGCGCGCACAGCACCACCGCGAGCAGGCCATAGCCGATCACCAAGGTGAGCACGCGCTCAGCCACGTGCGCGTAGAGCGTCGCGCGGTTCGCGGTCACCTCGAGCGTGCCGATCGTTCCTGAGCGTCCTTCCGGATAGGGAATGTCCAGGACCTTGGGAACCTCTGCCGACGACGCGTTGCGCTTGCCCGCGTCGAACACGTGGCCGGTGCGTTCGGTGAGCCGCACATAGGCAATCTCGGGTTGCGTGGCGATCTGCCGCAGCTGGCGGCCCACCGCTTGCGGCTCGATATCCCAGAGCGCGACCGAAAGCAGCGGCACGTTGGTCTCGGCGATATTGCGCAGCGCCCGCTCGAACGCGGCGCCTTCCTCGCGCACCGTGATGAAGGCCTGGATCGTCGCGGCGATCACCGTGCAGACCGCGGCGGCCGCGATCGTGCGCCGGACGAGCGTCGAGGCGATCGAGCGAAAGGAGCGGCGTCGGAGCGTCTTTGGATCGGGGAGCAAGGGCGCGAGGTCCTTCAGCGCAGGATCTGGCCGAACTCGAAGTTGTAGCGCTTGAGTGCCTTGTTCAGCGCCTTGCTGTGGCGGCGGAAATCGACCTTGCTGAAATCCTCGCCGAAAGCGAGGTAGCGCTCGGCGAGCGGCGCGTCGAAGAGGGCGAACATCGGCCGGTCGAGCTCGAGTCCTTCCTCGGCGAAGTCACGGCCGTGCGCGTAGTCGTAAAGCATCACCACCGACCATGCGCCGGTGATGTAATGGCCGCCGGCGAGCGCGGCGAGCCGCCCGGAGCGCACGCCGTCCATTGCCTCCTTCGAGGTGTTGACGCCGCTGAACCATGCGTCCCTGCCCGGTTCGCCGCCGCGCGTCTCGAGCGCCTGCATCGCGCCGAAGGCCATGAGGTCGTTGCCGGCCCACACGAGCTTCGCCGCGGGGAAGCGCTGATAGAGCCGCTCGGCCTGCTCGGCCGCTTTCTCGCGCGTCCACCCGGCGAACACCATCTGGTCCAGGACCACGTCGCCCGCCTCGGCGACTGCCTTCTGCATGCCTTCGTTGCGGCGGATCGAGGACGGCGTCGTGCGATCGCCGGCGAACGCGATCAGGTGCAGCTTGCCATCGGTGGCCTTCGCGTTCGCCTTGCGCGCCCGGGCGATCAACGCCTTCGCGGTGAGATAGCCCGCGTCTTCGGCGTGCGGCTCGAGGGAACCGAGCCACCCCTTGTAGCCCTCGCGCGGGCCGCCGAAGCCGGTGCGATCCGCGGGCGGGATCGAGCTGAAGGCGAGGAAGGTCTTGATGCCCGCGCCGTCGAGGACCCTCAACATCTCGGGGCCGGTGCCGTTGTCGTTGGTGAGGATCACGAAGTCGGGCCGCGCCCCGGCGGGCATCGCGGCGATCTGCTGGGCGAATTCGATCGTGCGCAGGTGGTCGCGCTCGGCGTAGCGGGTTTCGAGCTTCATGCCGAGAATGGCGGCCGCCGCCTCCATGGCGCGCGCGGCGGTCACCCAATAGGCTTCCGTCGACTTGCCGGGGTTGATGAAGACGATGGATTGCGCCGTTGCGGGCAGCGACAGCGCCAGCCAGGCAATGGCGAGAAACAGGCGTGAGGTCATCTTTGTGCGCCGATCTTGTCGTTTTGGCTGGCTCTTGTCGTTTTGGCCAGCGAACCGAACTATAAGTATTACGGCCGCGTTGGGAAACCCGGCCCCCAAGTGGTAACGTTACCTTTGTCTTCGACCAAAGTGGGATCGACAATGAAAAGCACATCGGTTTTCGCCGCACTCGTCGTGAGCTTCGGGCTCGCCGCCGGCAACGCGGACGCGGCCAAGCGCTTCGGTGGCGGCGGCAACGTGGGCAAACAACGTCCCGCACCGACGGCGACCAAGGAAGCGGCTGCGTCGCCCACGCCTTCGCAGGCAGCGCCCGCCGCGACGCCCGCGGCCCCGGCGCCCAAGCCGAGCTTCATGAGCCGATGGGGTGGAATGCTCGCCGGACTCGGGATCGGCGTCCTTCTCGCCTCGCTCTTCGGCGCGCAGATGGGCCCGATCGTCGGCCTGTTGCTCGGCGCCCTGCTCATCGGATTCATCGGCTTCATGATCTACCGGCTCATCGCCGGGCGCCGCGCGCCCGAGACGCGTCCGGTTCAGTTCGCGGGTATCGGCAGCGCGATCGAGCCTCCCGCTCCCGCAACGGCAAGCGCCGCGCCCCCGCAAGCGGCGGCAGCGCGGCCGGCGATCGACATTCCAGGCTTCGAGGTGGCGCCTTTCGTGAGGGTCGCGAAGACTTCGTTCATCCGCCTCCAGGCGGCGAATGACAGCGGCGACCTCGAAGACATCCGCGACTACACCACCCCTGAGGTGTACGCCGAGATCGCGATGCAGGTGAAGGAACGCGGAGCCGCGGCGCAGAAGACCGAGGTGGTTTCGCTCGACGCCGATGTGATCGAAGCCGTCGTGGAAGACGGCTACGAGATCGCCAGCGTGCGGTTCTGGGGGCTCTTGCGGGAGAACGACGCCGCGAATCCCGAGCCCTTCGACGAGGTCTGGCACGTTCGCAGGAAGGCCGACGATCGCCGCGCACCCTGGCTCATCTCCGGAATCCAGCAAGCAGCCTGACGCACGCGCTTCGCGCGGCCAATGGCCCTTCTCCAGCTCGACGAACAACAAGTAAGGACCTGGACCCGCGCGCAGAAGGACGAGTGGTGGTTCAGGAACGTGTTTCGCGGCGACATGCCGCAGCTCACGTTGCGCTCGGCGCTGACCGGTTTCCTGCTGGGAGGCGTGCTCGCGGCCACGGCGCTCTACATCGCGGCCAAGACCGGCATCACGATCGGCGTCGGGCTCACCTCGGTGATCCTCGCCTTCGCGATCTATCGCGGGATGAATCGAGCGAACATCGCGACCGATTTCACCATCCTCGAGAACAACTGCACGCAGTCGATCGCAACCGCCGCCGGTTACATGGTCGCGCCCATGATCGCCGGGCTCTCGGCCTACATGCTGGTGACGGGGAAGATCATTCCGTGGTGGCACATGATCCTGTGGATGAGCATCTGCTCGATCCTCGGCGTGCTGGTCGCGTTTCCGATGAAGCGGCGATTCATCAACGAGGAGCAGCTGCCGTTTCCCGAGGGCCGGGCGTGCGGGGTGGTGCTCGACGCGCTATACACGGGCGCGGCGAGCGCGGGCATGTTCAAGGCGCGCCTTCTCGGCGTCACCGCGCTCGGCACCGCCATCTACCAGTTCATCGTGAGCGACGGGTGGATGAAGCTCGCGCAGTTCAAGGTCCTGCGCATGCACGAGTGGCTCGGCATGAAGGAGCCGTGGACATTCCACGAGCGGCTCGATTCCTACTACTACGCCGCTTCGACCTATGTGCCGCGCATCCTCGGCACCGACATCCGCCAGCTGGGTCTCAGGCTCACGCTCGACGCCGCGATGCTCGGTGTCGGCGGACTCATGGGCATCGCCGTGGCGACGAGCTGCCTGCTGGGCGCCTTCATCAATTTCGTGATCCTCGCCCCGCTCATGATCCAGGCGGGCGACATCGCGCCACGCATCTCGCCGACGGGCGCGACGATCGCGATCTCGCGCGCCGAGATCGTCAACCAATGGTCGCTTTGGTGGGGCGTCACGATGATGGTGGTCGGCTCGCTCGTGAGCCTGTTCGCCCGCCCGCAGATCTTCGTGAGCGCGTGGAAGAATCTCTTCGGCGGAAAGAAGGAGAAAGACACTTCGGCCGACCTGCTCGAGGATATCGAATTTCCGCTGTGGGTCTCTATCGCCGGCATCCCGGTGTTCAGCGTGCTCGGCGCGTGGGCCACACACGATTTCTTCGGCGTCCCGTGGCTCCTTTCGTTCATCTCGCTGCCGCTCATCTTCGTTCTCACGATCATTTGCGCCAATTCGATGGCGCTGACCTCATGGACGCCGACCGGATCGCTCGCGAAGATCACGCAGTTCACCATGGGCGCGATCGATCGCACCAATCCCGCGAGCAACCTCATTCCCGCGGCGATGACCGGCGAGATCGCATCGAACGCGTCCAACCTCCTCTCCGACATCAAGCCGGGCTACATGCTGGGAGGAAAGCCGCGCCAGCAGGCGATCGGCCACGTGATCGGGATCTTCGCGGGCTCGCTCGCGTGCGTGCCGCTTTTCTTCCTGCTCTTCCTGCCGCCGGACGCCAACGGCGTGCGCTCGCCCGCGACCATCGTCTCCGAGCAGTTCGCGATGCCCGCGGCGATTCAGTGGAAGGGCGTGGCCGAGATCATCACGAAAGGCGTGTCGAGCCTCGCGTCGAGCGCCGTGATATCGATCGTCGTCGCGGCGATCGCGGCGGTCGCGATCGAAGTGGCGAAGATCGTGACGAAAGGCCGCTTCCCGCTCTCCGCGGTCGCGGTCGGCCTCGGCGTGATCCTGCCGCCGGAGGCGACGTTCGCCATGTTTGTCGGCGCGCTGATCTTCTGGGTGATGAAGCTTCGCCACGAAAAGACGCCCGGCACCCGGGGGCATGAGACCTGGGTCGAGGGCATGGAAGCGATCTGCGCGGGCCTCATCTCGGGCTCGGCCCTCATGGGAATCGGCAACGCGATCGTGAATGTGCTGATCGGGTGACCGGGCGCTCGCTCGTCCTCGTCGCTACCCTCGCGCTCCTCTGGGGCGCGTCCTTTTCGCTCATCAAGATATCGGTCGAGACGATTCCGCCACTGACGGTCGCGGCGCTTCGCGCGATCGGAGGCGGCTTATTGCTTTTCGCGCTGATGGGCCGCGATGGACGAGCGCTTTGGCGATCCGGGATTGCCTTCAGGACCTACTTCGCGCAGGCGATATTCAACTGCGTCATACCCTGGACCTTCGTCGCATGGGCGTCGCGCACCATCGACTCCAGCCTCGCGACCGTCCTCACCTCGCTCTCGCCGATCTTCGTCTTCCTCCTCACGTGGGGAATCACGCGCCATGAACCGGTGACGGCGCGCAAGTTCTACGGCGTTGTCCTCGGGCTCGCGGGGGTCCTCACGATCATCGGGGTGGACGCGCTCGCCGGCTTGGGCAAGCACACGGTGGCCGAGATCGCGTGCGTGGGAGGCTCGCTTTCGTATGCGTTCGCCGCCATCGTCGGGCGGCGCTTCGACAAGCTCTCGCCGCTGGTTCCCGCGGCGGGGTCGACGCTGGTGGCAGCGGTGCTCCTGATACCGCTCGCGCTCGTGATCGATCAGCCTTGGGAAATCCGTCCCTCGCTGCCATCGATCCTGGCCGTCGCGGGGCTCATCGTCTTCTCCACGGGCGTCGCGTTCGTCATCTACTTCAAGCTCATCTCGACCATCGGATCGATCGGGACGACGGCGCAGGCGTACTTGCGCATCCTGGTCGGCGTCGGGATCGGCGTCGCCTTCCTCGGCGAGAAGCTCTCGACGAGCCTCGTCCTGGCCGTGATTCTCGTGGTCGCAGGGGTCGTTGCGATGAGCCTGCCCGCACGTCGGTAGAATCGCGGTTCCAACCGGAGGAGAAGACAACCATGAGAATCGCCCACCGCCTCGCCGCGGCCACCCTCGCGCTCGCTTTCAGCGGCGCCGCGCTCGCCCAGAACGCCATCTGCTACAACTGCCCGCCCGAATGGGCCGACTGGGGCACGCAGCTTCGCAAGATCAAGGAGAAGACCGGGGTCACGGTGCCGCAGGACAACAAGAACAGCGGCCAGTCGCTCGCGCAGCTCGTCGCCGAGAAGGGGAGCCCCGTGGCCGACATCACCTACCTCGGCGTCACCTTCGGCATCCAGGCGAAGAAGGAAGGCGTGGTCGCGCCGTACAAACCCGCGCACTTCGACGAGATCCCCGCAGGCCTCAAGGATCCCGAAGGCAACTGGTTCACGATCCACTCGGGAACGCTCGGTTTCATGGTCAATGTCGACGCCCTCAAGGGAAAGCCAGTTCCCAAGTCGTGGAAAGACCTCACCAAGCCCGAATACAAGGGCATGGTGGGCTATCTCGATCCCGCGAGTGCTTTCGTCGGCTATGTGGGCGCGGTGGCGGTGAACCAGGCGATGGGGGGATCGCTCGACAATTTCGACAAGGCGATCGCGTATTTCAAGGAGCTGAAGAAGAACGATCCGATCGTGCCGAAGCAGACTTCGTACGCGCGCGTCCTCTCGGGCGAGATCCCGATCCTGCTCGACTACGACTTCAATGCGTATCGGGGCAAGTACAAGGATAAGGCCAACATCGCGTTCGTGATTCCCGCGGAAGGCACGGTCATCGTTCCGTACGTGATGTCGTTGGTGAAGAGCGGTCCGAACCCGGCGAACGCGAAGAAGGTGCTCGATCACCTGATGTCGGACGAGGGCCAGGCGGTCTGGGCGAATGCGTATCTGCGTCCCGTGCGCGCGTCCGCGATCTCGAAGGAAGCGCAGGCCAATTTCCTCCCGGCCGCCGAATACGCTCGCGCCACGACCGTCGACTACGGAAAGATGGCCGATGTGCAGAAGGCGTTCAGCGACCGATATTTGAAAGAAGTGCAGTGATTGGGCCCCGGCCTTCGCCGGGGCGACGTCATCCCGGCGAAGGCCGGGATCCAATTTCCCGCGAGCCGCATTCTGGCTGCTGCCGATGGCGCGGCTGGTGCAGGTGGGCGCAAGCGGTCCCGACGGTGCTGCCGCCTATTTCGCGGTGGTCACCAATGCGCAGTACCTCAAGAGCCTGATCTCCACCGTCTCGTTGTCGTTGGGCGTCACCATCGTGACGCTGACGCTCTCCCTCGTCGCCGGCATCTTCCTGCAGCGCAATCGCTTTCCCGGACGCGGCGTGCTGATCTCGCTGATGACGCTGCCCCTCGCCTTTCCCGGCGTCGTGGTCGGCTTCATGGTGATCCTCCTCGCGGGGCGCCAGGGGCTCATCGGCGACGTGGGCTCGAGGCTCTTCGACGAGAAGCTCGTCTTCGCGTATGGAATGGCCGGGCTCTTCATGGGGTACCTCTACTTTTCGATCCCGCGCGTGATCCTCACGATCATGGCCTCTGTGGAGAAGCTCGATCCCGCGCTCGAGGAAGCGGCGCGCTCGCTCGGCGCCTCGACATGGCAGGTGACGCGCGACGTGATCCTCCCCGCGCTCGGCCCCGCGATCATCTCCTCGGGCGCGATCTGCTTCGCGACTTCGATGGGCGCGTTCGGAACGGCCTTCACGCTCGCGACCCAGATCAACGTGCTGCCGCTCACGATCTACAACGAATTCACCAACTACGCGAACTTCGCGATGGCCGCCTCGCTCTCGATCGTGCTGGGACTCATCACCTGGGCGGCGCTGGCGCTGGCCCGATCGCTCGCGGGCGCTGGTGTGGCGGCGGCGGGTTGAGATGAGGAAGCCGCTGCGCTATTGGCTGCAGCTCCTGCTGACGCTCTGCGTTTGCGCGTTCCTCGTCGTGCCGGTGGTCATGTCGATCCTCGCCGGCGTCACCGAGAACTACTTCATCGGCGTGAAGAGCGGCTTGACCTTCCGCTGGGTGGCCGAGGTGTGGGCGCTCTACAGCGAGACGATCTGGCGCTCGATCGGCATCGCGCTCGCGACGCTCGGCGTCACCCTGTTGCTGGGCATCCCCGCCGCCTACGCGCTGGCCCGCGCGCAGAGCCGCTGGACGCGCTGGATCGAAGAGCTCCTGACGCTGCCGATCGCCGTTCCCGGCCTCGCGACGGCGCTCGCATTGATCCTTCTCTACGGCCAGTGGCGCGAGTTTCGCGCAAGCTGGGTCTTCATCCTCGTCGGCCACGTGCTCTTCACCCTGCCTTTCATGGTGCGCTCGGTGCTCGCGGTGATGCTCGCCGTGGATCTCAAGACATTGGAGGAAGCCGCGGCGAGCCTCGGCGCATCCTTCCGCGATCGCTTCCTGTCGGTCGTGCTGCCCAACGTGCGGCCCGGAATCCTCGCCGGCTCGCTCATGGTGGTCACTCTCTCGATGGGCGAATTCAATTTGACGTGGATGCTGCACACGCCGCTCACCAAGACACTGCCTGTCGGGCTCGCGGACAGCTACGCCTCGATGCGCCTCGAGATCGGCTCGGCCTACACGCTGATCTTCCTTTTCATGATCGTGCCGCTGCTGATCGCGATGCAGTGGGCATCGAACGCCCTCACCCCCGGGAGAACGAAATGACTCGACCACTCGGCCGCTCAGGCCTCGCCACCGCGCCGATCGTCCTCGGCGGCAACGTCTTCGGATGGACCGCCGACGAGGCGACGTCCTTCGCGATCCTCGATCGTTTCGTCGAAAGCGGCTTCAACCTGATCGACACGGCGAATAGCTACTCGGTCTGGGCGCCGGGGCATGGCGGCGGCGAGTCCGAGACGATCATCGGCAAGTGGTTCAAGCGAAGCGGAAGGCGCGACGCGGTGCTCATCGCCACGAAAGTGGGAATGAAAATCGGCGGCGAAGAGGGGCTCAAGCGCGCGCAGATCGAGAAGCACGTCGAAGCGTCGCTCAAGCGGCTGCAGACCGATCGCATCGATCTCTACCAGACGCACAAAGATGACCTCGACACGCCGGTCGAAGAGACGCTCGAAGCGCTGGCAGCGTTGGTAAAAGCCGGCAAGGTTCGCGCCATCGGCGCTTCTCAATACAAGCCGGATCGATTGCGCGAGTCGCTCGAGGCGAGCAAGCGCCTCGGGCTCCCGCGCTACGAAACGCTGCAGCCCGAGTTCAACCTGTACGACCGCGCCGGCTTCGAGCGCGACTACCAACCGCTCGCCCTCGAATATGGGCTCGCGGTGATCCCGTTCTTCGGATTGGCGAAGGGATTCCTCTCGGGCAAGTATCGCAAGGCGAGCGACATCGAGGGCCGCCCGCGCGCGGCCGGCCTCAAGAAGTACTTCGAAGGCGATCGCGGCATGCGCGTTCTCGCCGCACTCGACGCGGTCTCCACGCGCCTCGGCGCCACGCCGGCGCAAGTCTCGCTCGCCTGGAACATGGCGCAGCCCTCCATCGCCGCGCCGATCGTGAGCGTGACCTCCGTCGCCCAGCTTGACGAGATCACGTGCGCGGCGAAGGTCCAGCTGGACGCCGAAGCGCTCGCGGAGCTGGATCGCGCGAGCGCCTGAATCGCCGACATGGCCGTCTCGATCCGCCTCGATCGCTGTTCCAAGACTTTCGTCGACGGGACGCGGGCGCTCGAGCCGCTGACGCTCGATATCGCCGCGGGCGAAACCGTCGTGCTGCTCGGTCCCTCGGGCTGCGGCAAGACCACGACGCTTCGAATCATCGCGGGCCTCGAGTCACCCGATTCCGGTGGCCGCGTGCTGTTCGATGCCGAGGACGTGACGCCGCAGCCGATCGAGGAGCGCGGTGTGGGCATGGTGTTCCAGAGCTACGCGCTCTTCCCGAATATGAGCGTCGCGGAGAACGTGGGCTACGGGCTGCGCGTGCGCAAGGCCTCGCGCGAAGAGCGCGACGCGCGCGTCGCGGAAATGCTCGCGCTCGTCGACCTGACCGCATTCGGCGGGCGGCGCGTGGATCAACTCTCCGGCGGGCAGAAGCAGCGCGTAGCGCTCGCCCGCGCGCTTGCGATCCGCCCGCGGGTGTTGCTGCTGGACGAGCCGCTGACCGCCCTCGATGCCAAATTACGCGAGCAGCTGCGGGTGGAGATCGACCGCTTGCTGCGTCAACTGGGCATCACCGCCGTGTACGTGACGCACGATCAGGCCGAGGCGATGGCGCTTGGCGATCGCATCGTCGTGATGGAGAAGGGCCGCATCGCGCAGTCGGGCACGCCGCAGGAGATCTACCATCATCCGGCCACTACATTCGTCGCCGATTTCATCGGCACGATGAACCGGATTGTCCGCGACGGCCGCGAGGTGATGTTCCGCCCCGAAGATGTTCGCATCGTGCCGCCCGGCGGCCACCACATCGAGGCCAAAGTGATCTCGTCTTTCTTCCTCGGCGACCACACGCGCCTCGTCGTCGATGCCGGAGGCGCAGCGCCCCTCATCGTCGAGACCACGGAGCGCCGGACCTGGCCGCGCGGCGAGACCGTGCACCTCGTCATCGCCCCTGGCGCCATTCTCGAAGTTCCCGGACAACCCGCATGAAAGACCGCTTCCTGCTCGCGCAAGTGACCGACATGCACATCAAGGCGGGCGGCAAGCTCTCCTATCGCGTCGTCGATACGGAAGCAGCCTTGATGCGTTGCGTCGCGCACCTGATGAAGATGCCGCAGGTGCCGGACGCGGTGATCTTTACGGGAGATCTGACCGACTTCGGCCGCCCCGAGGAATACGACAATCTCGCGCGCCTGCTCGATCCGCTGACGATGCCGTACTTCCTGATGCCGGGGAACCACGACGATCCGGAGCGTATGCGCTGGAAATTTCCGATCCACGCGTACATGCGGCAGCGCAGCGGGAAGCTCGATTATGTCATCGACAATTTTCCCGTACGGATCGTGGCGCTCGATTCCACCATTCCGCAGCAAAGCGGCGGGGAGCTTACGGATTCGCAGCTGCAATGGCTGGATGAGACGTTACGCAGTGCGCCGAAGAGGCCGACGATCGTCGCGTTGCATCACCCGCCCTTCTGGACCGGCATCGGACACATGGACAGGATGGCGCTCGCGAATCCCGCGGCGCTCGAGGCCGTGATCGCCCGGCATGCGCAAGTCGAGCGCGTGATTTCGGGTCATTTGCATCGCAACATCGTCAAGCGATTCGGCGGGACGGTCGCCTCCACGTGTCCGAGTCCCTCGCATCAGGTCGCGCTCGACCTCGCGGACGATGCGGTCTCGCGGTTCGTCATGGAGCCGCCGGGCCTGCAGCTTCACCTTTGGCGCGAAGGGGTCGGCCTCGTGTCGCACGCCGCTGCGATCGGCGAATTCGCGGGGCCGTACCCCTTCTACAAGGACGGTCAGCTGATCGACTGATTCCTCAGTCTCGTCCGTGCCCTTTGCCGTGGCCCTTGCCTTGCCCGTCGCCGGGGCCTTGGGCTTCACCCTCGTCGTTACCCCTGCCCTTGCCGCGTCCTTTCGCGTTTTCATTGGGCCTTGGGGCAGACGCGATTTGCTGATTCGGCTGCTGGACCGGGGCCACCGCGGTGGTCTGCGCGGGTTGCTGCTTCCTGACCTGGCCGGGGGCAAACTCCTTCGCCGATTGCGCGTTCTGCTGCTTCTTGACTTGGCCGGGAGCGAACTCCTTCGCCGATTGCGCGCCCTGCTGGTTCTTGACCTGGCCCGGGGCGAATTGAGCGGAGGAGGATTGCGTCGCGGCCGCGGACTGCGTCACTTGCCTCTTCTGCACCGTCGCGACCGATGTCTGCGCCGGCGCGACCGATGTCTGCACGGTTTGCTGCGGGAAGTACTGCCGCACCACGGTGTCACGCGGTTGGTAACGATATTGCTGGTTCAGGATCACCTGCTGCTGTTCGACTCTCGGATAGCGAGTGCCCGAGTACTGCCTCTGATAGACAGGCAACGGCGCGGCAGCGGGCACCGAACTGCGGTTCCATCGGTCCCATCCGCTTCGCCTCTGTTCCCACGTGGCGCCCCAATACTCGCCCCAGCGCGGCGCGGCATCCACGGCCCACGCGCTGAAGTACGTCGGCGGTTGCCGGTAGTAGCGCACGGGAACTCGCAGCACATACGCCGGCACGTAGTACGGATCCACCAACTCCCACGGACCGTTGTACCAGCTGCTCGCGTACCAGCGATCGTCCCGGTAGACCCAGTAGAGGCCGTCGTAGAAGAAAACGTTGTAATTCACTCGCGGCGCGTAGTAGACGGGATAGCCCGGCACTCGCACGAGCTGGGGATATACGGGCAGATTTATCCCGATGCTCACGTAGGTCGCAGCGGAAGCTACCGCGGAAAACAGCATCGAAGCGGCAAAGAGTAGGTAGCGCATTTCATCCTCCTGTCGAGGGCGGGTCGCCGTCGCATGTTCTCGAATACGAGTGACACCGGCCGTGCGCCATAAATCCGTCCTGCACGCAACCGTGTAGGACTTTCCGGACGCCACCGTAGAGCTACGGCTACGTGGGTATCACCGGGTTTCGGTAGCATGCGACATGAGCGATTCCCGCGAGGCCATCTTCCTCAGCTACGCGTCGCAGGACGCCGATGCGGCGAAGCGCATCTGCAGCGCCCTGCAGAGCTCGGGCCTCGAGGTCTGGTTCGACCAGAGCGAGCTGCGCGGAGGGGATGCGTGGGACGCTTCGATCCGCGCCAAGATCAGGGACTGCACGCTCTTCGTCCCGATCATCTCGGCCAACAGCGAATCGCGCGGCGAAGGCTACTTCAGGCTCGAATGGAAGCTCGCGGTCGATCGCTCGCACCTCATGGCCGACGATCAGGCCTTTCTGTTGCCGCTGGTGATCGACGAAACCCCCGAGGCGACAGCCCGCGTACCCGACGGGTTTCGCGCGCGGCAGTGGACGCGCCTGCCGGGAGGTATTCCCACGCCGGAGTTCGTCGCCCAGGTAAAGCGGCTGCTTGGCGCGCAAGACGCGGCGGCTGCGAAGGCCAAGACCGAACGCGGCATTTCCGCCGCGCAAGTTACAGCGAGATCGCGCTCTCCCAGAGGACTCATCGTCGGGTTGGGCGCCGCGGCGTTGGTGCTCGTCGCCCTCATCGCATATCACTATGTGGCGAAGCAGGCGGTGACGACCAGCATGCCGACCGCGAAGCCGGACATGGCGTCGGCGCTTGCCACTCCAAAACCGAACTCGGTCGCCGTGCTGCCATTCGCCAATCTCAGCGACGACAAGGACAACGAGTATTTCTCGGACGGCATCAGCGAGGAGCTGCTCACCGTGCTCCAGAAACTGTCGGGCTTGCAGGTGGCAGCGCGACCGTCCTCCTTCTCATTCAAGGGGACGAACGCAACCGCGCAGCAGATCGGCCAGAAGCTCGGTGTGGCTCACCTGATCGAAGGGAGCGTTCGCAAGTCCGGCAGGAGTGTGCGCATCACCGCTCGCTTGAGCCGCGCAGCCACGGGAGAGCAGCTCTGGTCCGACGGCTACACGCGCGACCTGAAGGATGTGTTCGCGGTGCAAAGCGAGCTGGCTCAGACGATCGTCGAACAGTTGCGTGGACATCTCGGCGGCGCGGTGACTCCTTCCGCGAAAGCGGAGATTCGCGCGCAGATCGAAGCGGCGGTGAAGGGAGGGACGAAGAATGCGGAGGCCCATCAGTTCTACTTACAGGGACTCTTCTACAAGAACCAATTCTCCACGGAGAATATCGTCAAGGCGACGGGATTTCTCGAGCGAGCGGTCGCGCTGGATCCTGATTTCGCCCTGGGTTGGGCCGCCCTTTCGCGGGCCGGCAGCGATCGCGGCGGAAATGCTTCGACAAAGCGTGAGTTCGACGAGGGGCTTGCGTTGGCGCGGCGGGCGGCTGACCGTGCGCTCGCCTTGGAACCGGACTTGCCATCGGCACAGCTCGCCCGGATGGCAGTGCAGATGTGGCGCGACTTCGACTGGAAAGGCGCGCGCGAATCATTGCGTCGCGCCCAAAGCCGGGCTCCCGGCGATGCCGACGTTCTCGTCGCTGCCGCGGGGTTTGCCTACGCGGTGGGGCAGAAGGAAGCGGCGGTGGAACACGCGCAGCAGGCCGTCGCGCGCGATGCGTTGAACGTCTGGAATCGTTCGGTGCTGGGTTTTGCGTTGGGCAGCGTGGGGCGCTACAGGGAAGCGGAAACTCAGTTTCGCCGAATCATCGAGATCAGCCCCGGCGCTCCCTTCGGGCACGCCGGCGTGGGGTTCATTTTCCTTTGTGAGGGACGCTTCGAGGATGCGATGCGCGAAGCGGCACAGGAATCCACCGAGTGGACGCGGCTCACGGTGCAGGCGCCGGCGCTCTGGGCGTTAAAGAAGCAGACCGAATCGGATGCTGCCCTGGCTCGTCTTGCCGCCGGCTACCAGGAGATCGCGGCCTTCCAGATCGCGCAGGCTTATGCCTACAGGCGGGATAACGATCACGCCTTCGAATGGCTGGAGCGTGCCGCCCGCCAGCGCGACCCCGGCATCGCGTGGGCCAAGTCCGATCCAGTCCTTGCGCGGCTTCACGACGACCCACGTTGGTCGAGGTTCCTGAAAACCGTCGGGCTCGCCGACGAGCAACTCCAATGAGCGCCGCTATCGGGGCAATGGAACCCTCTTGAAAATCGACACGCGCGCCCACCAATAGAACATGGCCAGCAGCACGAGGACGACCGGGGCCGCGAGCAACGGAATGATGCGAATCTCCGCCGGGAACACTTTCGCCTGGCCGAGGAAAAACGAGCCGGTCGCGATGAACATCGCGAAGCCCATGCGCCACAAGTGCCTTGCGATGCGACGTGCGCCCTTGAGGCCTCCCGACGAGATCATGCGCATGTCGCCCAACGCGGCGAGGAGCGCGATCGTGCCGAAGATGAGGGCGGGCGCGGTCGGGAACCATGAAAACCTGGGACGGTTGAGCGCGTCGATCCCGAACTTGATGCTGAGGATCCCTGCCGCCAACGCGATCAGCATCGCGGCCGCATCGATCCACAAGTGCCTTTCACCATGCCGCACCGTCAGGAGCGCGGTCGTCACGAGATAGAAGGTCACCGTTCCGGCAATGACGTTGAGGCTCTGGATCTGGGGCTGATCCCCGGCCATCACCTTCATGGCTGCAATCCCCGCGCCGAGGGACGACATCACCAGCATGGCACAGACGAAAACGATCCCGCTCTTGCGATGCAGCGTTCCACCCTTGGGGGCGGAGAACGCCACCGCGCCCGTCAGGATCGCCAACAGTCCCGCGATGATGTGAACGAGAGTCATGGCCGGATTGTTCCCGGGCGGCAATGCACCGGCGAGACGATTGCGACGGATTACGGCCTGCGTAGGTCCGGCTACGATTCGGACTGACGGGCCGGACTGCAGCGCGCGGCGGGCGGCGAGCTCAAGCGTTGCCGGTGTTGGGCAATCACTTCGATGCGGCCGCCGACTGGAAGTAGAAGTCCAGCATCGTGGTCAGCGGCGCGGGACTGCCTCGCAGCCGGCTGCGAAGCGCCGCCCCTTCCCAGCAGTCGACCAGCAGGCCCGCCATGCGCCGTGTATTGGATTCGACGGGAATGTCGCCCCTCTTCCGGGCTTCATCCAGGCAAAGGGCGATCCGCTTTGCGATCTCGGAAAAGCAGTCCTCGACCTTGCGCCGAAACGTCTCGCTCACGCCGGAGAGTTCCTGGCCCAGCCCGCCCAATAGGCAACCGAGATAACCTTCCTTTCGATAGTTCTGCACCGTCAATTCGAAAAACCGGCGCACGCGCTCGAGCGGCGGGCGATTCTCGTCTCCAAGGCAGGCATCGAGGCCGGCATGCACATGGTGCATGTACTCGTCGATCGCCTGGAGCGCGAAGTCCTCCTTGTCCTTGAAGTGATGGTAGAAGGAGCCCTTCGGCGTACCTGTTGCATCCAGCAGCGCCTGAATACCGAGATCGTGATAGCCATGCTTGAGGAGCATAGCCATCCCCGCGTCAAGGAGGCGCTGCTTGGTCGAATGCGCCGGCGCCGGCCGCTTCAACTCAGGCCTTTACCTTCTCGATCATGTGGTCGATCACATGGCTGTGCTCGCGCTGCGGGCTGAACATGACGATCTCCGCATCGGAGTCGACCTTCACGTTGTGGCCGGGCGGCCAATGGAAAAGATCATTTGCCTTCACCGTCTCCTTCACACCCTTCGCATCGGTCGTCGTGATCTGACCGCGCAGGACATAACCCCAATGGGGGCACTGGCAGAGGTTGCCTTCCAACCCCTGGAAGAGCGGCGTAGTATCGACGCCCGCCGACAGGGTGAAATACTCGCCGCTGATCTTTCCGAATCCGGTCGCGTCGCCGAATTCGGTCTGCTGGCGAATGATCGCACCTGGAATCTGCATCTTCACGTCCACCTTGTCTTTCGCGACGCGCATTTTGGTTTCTCCTATCTGTATTCACGCGGATTAGACCAATCGGTCTAGCCGGAGAATACACACCGGATTCGGGCGAAGTCAATGCAGCCGCCTGGTCCAATCGGTAGGCCGGGGAGCGCGACCGGCCGTCCGCCTCCGCAGCCTGTCGCGTTCCAGCGTGGCCCGAACCCCTCGCGGCGTCGCTCGTCCGATCGGGCTTCAGGGAGGGCGCCGCGCTCGCCATACTGCGGAATCGTTACTATCGCCTCGCCATGTCCTCTACAGCCATCGTATCGCCCAAGCCCCACGGCCTCGCCCTGACCCTCGGGTGGCGCCGAATCATGGTCGCCCTCGTGGCGTCCACGCTGCTGGGCCTGGTGATCAGCCCCGCCTTTCCCGCGCTTTCAGCCGCGCGGGTGATCGGCCGCGAGTGGGTCGTCGCGGCGGCGGCGTTGCTCGCCTTCGGGCTTTTCGAGCAGTGGCCCGCGCGGCTGCCCAAATGGCTCGCCCGCTGGGCGCTCCAGGTTCTCTGCGTGGCGATCGCGATCCCTCTCGCCGTGCTCTTCCTCTATAGCCTTCCGAGCGACGATGCCAGGCATTGGTGGCTGATCGAAGCGCGCCGCAACGGCTTCTTCCTGACCACCATGACCGGCCTTCTCTTCGCGCCCTGGATCGCGGTGGCAGCGCTCTTCCGGCAGCGCGATGAAGCGATCCGCAGCCAGGCCGTGTCCTTCGAGCTCGAACGCAGCCAGCTCGAGCGCAATGCGCTCGACTCGCGCCTGCGCCTCCTGCAGGCGCAGGTGGAGCCGCATTTCCTCTTCAACACGCTCGCCAACGTGCGCGAGCTCGTCGTCGCCGGCTCTTCCCAGGCCTCCAGCGTCCTCGATAGCCTCATCGCCTATTTGCGCGCCGCGGTGCCGCGCCTGCACGAGACGTCCACGACGATGGGGCAGGAACTGGAGCTGGTGCGCGCCTATCTGGAGCTCATGCACATGCGCATGCCCGATCGCCTGCAGTTCGAGCTGCAGGTCGACGGCGCCGCCCTCCCCCTGGTGTGTCCTCCGACCACGCTGCTGACGCTGGTCGAGAACGCCGTGCGCCATGGCATCGACCCGAGCGAGGTCGGCGGGAAGATCGTGGTTCGCGTGCAGGTGCAGGACGGCCGCTGCCGCTGCGAGGTCACTGACACCGGCGCCGGCCTGCAGCGCGGGGCGGGTGGGCTCGGGACCGGGCTCGCGACGCTGCTCGAGCGGCTGCAGCTGGTTTTCGGCGGCGATGCGAAGCTGCAGCTCGCGGAGCTCCATCCGCATGGCGCGCGCGTCGAGCTCGATTTCCCCGCCCAGCCGAGGCCCGCGTGATGGACCGCCGACCGACCGCGCTCATCGCCGACGACGAGCCGCTGCTGCGTACGGCGCTCATGCGCATGCTCGCCGAGGCGTGGCCCGAGCTCGAGGTGGTCGCGCAGGCGCGCAATGGCCGCGAGGCGGTCGAGCAGTTCGAGGCGCTCGAGCCCGACATCTGTTTTCTCGACGTGCACATGCCCGGGCTCTCGGGCGTGGAAGCGTCAGGCAAGATCGGCCGCCGCGCGCACTTGGTCTTCGTCACCGCCTTCGACAAATACGCGGTGCAAGCCTTCGAAAAGGAGGCAATCGACTACCTGGTGAAGCCCGTCGAACCGGAGCGGCTTGCCGATACGGTGGCGCGGTTGAAAGCGCGTCTTACCGCAGCGGAGCTTCCCATTCCGGAGGGATTGCTCGAGCAGCTCGCCGCGCGCCTCAAGAAGGATGCCGGGCCCGAGCCACTGCGCTGGATCCACGCGACCGTCGGGCAGGCGCTGCGCCTGATCGCGGTCGACGAGATCGACTTCCTGCGCTCGGACGAGAAATACACGCTGGTGGCCTGGCGCGGCGACGCCGGCAAGCCCGGCGAGGCGCTCATTCGCACGCCCCTGAAGGAGCTGCTGGAGCAGCTCGACCCGAGGCACTTCGTGCAGGTGCATCGCTCGGTGGTGGTGAACCGCCGCGCGATCAGCCATGTGACGCGCGATGCCAACGAGACCGCGCGAATTCACCTGAAGGGGCGCGACGAGGTGCTGCCGGTCAGCCGGAGCTACCTGCACCTCTTCCGGCAGATGTAACCGCCAGTTTTTCGAGCATCGCCCGGAAGTCCGCAGGCGCCTCGCGCTCGAACGACATCTTGGCGCCCGTACGCGGGTGCACGAATCCGAGCTGCTTCGCATGGAGCATCAGGCGCGGCGCCTCGATCGGCGTCGCCTTGTAGTCGCGGATGTAGATGCGCTCACCGAGCAGCGGATGGCCGAGCTCGGAAAGATGGATGCGGATCTGATGCTGGCGTCCGGTCTCGAGGCGGCACTCGACCAGCGTGGCGCCGCGCAGCGTTTCAATCGGAGCGATGTTCGTGACGGCGCGCTTGGCGTCGCTCGGCGGCCCGCCCCGCGGCCGGCGGAAATGCCCGAAGGAGCCGCGCAGCCCGTCACCGCGATCCTCGACGAGCTCGGTCTCCACGCGCCGCGCACCGGCTTCGCCGTGGACGATCGCCTGGTAGATGCGATCCATCTCGCGGGCGCGGAACTGCTCCGCCAGCGAACGAAGGGCGCTCGCCGTCCGCGCGAAGACCATGACGCCGCTCGTCTCCTTGTCGAGGCGATGGACGACGCCGAGCGCCGAATCCTTGCCGCGCTTGTCAAGCCGCCGCACCACGGTTCGCGCATGGTTGACGAGCGTGTCGGGGTTTCCCTCCTCGTCGGCGACGCTCAGCATCCCGGCCGGCTTCTCGACCACGACCACGTCGGCATCGAAGTACACGATCGCGCTTTCGGCGAGCGGGCCGCGGCGGACCTTCGGCGCGTGCTCATCGATCACGACTACGGCGTCGAGCGGAACGCGCGCGGCCGGGTCGAGGCAGCGCTCGCCATCGACGGAAACGCGCCCTTCCTCGCAGAGCTTTCGCGCCCGCGACCAGGTGGCGCCGGTGCGCTCGCGCACGACGGCGGCTAGGGTAGGCTGGGACGATTCCATCGAAAGCATGGTACGCAACCGCCGGCGTTGGAGGCCGGGAACTTAAAGGCGGCCTCCAAGCAATCAGGGAAAGACGAAAGGAAAGATCCGATGATGCGCAAATCAATCGCGGCAGCTTGTCTCGCGCTCATTGCGGGCCTCGGTCCGGCGATCGCGCAGGAGAAGCGTGCCACGGACCTCGTGGGCCTCTGGGAAGCGGTGCGCACCTTCGGCCCCAAGGTCGAAGGCCCCCTCCTCCTCATCGAGCGCGACGGCAAGCTCGTCGCCGACGTCGCGGGCTTCTCCGTTCCAGTGGCAACGCGCGGACCCGAGTACACCTTCGAGCTCCCGGACGGGAAGGGATGGTTTCGCGGCAGGAAATCGGCGCGCGGCGACGAGATCGCGGGCTTCTGGATCCAGCCCGGGGACTGGAAGTACGCGTCGCCCCTCACGCTGCGGAAGGTTGGCGCGTATTGGCGGGGCGAGGTCAAGGTCCTCGAGGACCGTCTGAGCTACTACCTGCCCGTGACTCGTGCGCAGGACGGTGCGCTCGCCACGTACCTGCGCAATCCCGAGCGGAACTTCGGCATCTTCAACCAGGTGAAGTCGATCACGGTGCAAGAGGGAAAGGTGAGTCTCGTCGGCAACCGGCGCGGGCAAAAGGACCAGAAGACCCTTTTCGAAGGCCGCGTCGACGATGAAAAACTGCGCGTCCAGTTCCCGGGGATGGGCGGCGAGTTCGAGTTTCGCAAAGTCGACGAGGAAGTCGCGAACGCGTTCTATCCGCGCGGCCGCGCCCCGCCGCCGTACCGTTACGCGAAGCCCATGGAGCGCGATGACGGCTGGCCCACGGCCACGCTCGACGAAGTCGGCATGTCACGAGCCGCCATCGAAACCTTCATCCAGCGCGTGATCGACACACCGATGTCTTCGGTGAGCGCGAGCCAGATCCATTCGATCCTCATCGCGCGCCGCGGCAAGCTCGTGCTGGAGGAATATTTCCACGGCCATCATCGCGACCAGCCGCACGACACGCGCTCCGCCGGCAAGAGCCTCGCCGCGACGGTCGTCGGCGCCGCCATGCAGGCCGGCATCGACGTGAGCCCTGCCACCCCCGTCTACCAAACGATGCTGGGAACGCTTCCCGCGGATCTCGAGCCGCGAAAGCGCGCGATGAAGCTCGAGCACCTCCTCACCATGACCGGCGGCCACTTCTGCGACGACGGCAATCCCGATGCGCCCGGCAACGAGGACGCGATGCAGGACCAGCAAAAGGAGCGCGACTGGTTCCGCTTCATCCTGGCGCTGCCGATGGACCGCACGCCCGGCGAGAAGATCGTCTACTGCAGCATCGACGCGCATCTCGCGGGCGGCGTGCTCGCCAAGGCCGCACGCGAACCGCTGGTGGAATTGTTCGATCGCCTCGTGGCGAGGCCTCTCGGCTTTGGTCCCTACTACCTCAACCTCGCGCCGACCGGCGAGGCGTACATGGGCGGCGGGTCGTACCTGCTGCCGCGCGATTTCCTCAAGGTCGCGCAGCTGATGGTGAACGAGGGCAGCTGGAAGGGACAGCGCATCGTCTCGCGCGAATGGGCGCTCAAGTCGACGGCCGCGCTTCGCGACCTCTCGCCGCGCCAGCAATACGGCTATCTCTGGAACTCGGTCGAATATCCCTACCGCGGCCGCAAGGTGCGCGCCTTCTTCGCCGGCGGCAACGGCGGCCAGATCTTCATGGGCATCCCAGAGCTCGAGCTCGCCATCGCGTTCACCGGCGGAAACTATGCCGATGCGTCGCTTTTCATTCCGCAACGATCGCTGGTTCCGGAGCAGATCCTGCCCGCGCTGCAATAGCTACATCACCAGCACCTTCACGTCCGGATATCCCATCAGCTTCAGGATGAAGTAGTTGGCCGCGGCCTCGCCCGGATCATCCGAGATGCTGATGAGCTCCGCATAGCGCGGGACGCCGGCCTTCGTGAGCGTGGCCCAGATGTCCTTCGCGGCCTTGGGCGCTCCCTTCGCATCCACGAGCTCGGTGTAGGGCACGTGAATGACCTTGCCTTCGGGCACCTTCGCGGGAAGCGCTTTGCCTGAAGCGATATAGACTTTCGGATACAGACCCTGTGCGCCCTTGGGATCGCTGGTCATGATGCCCGGGCGCAGATTCGCGGGGTATGCCTTCGGAGGAGCGGGCGCCATCATCGCCGCCTTCTTCGGATCCGCGGCGTCGGCTTCCTTGCTCAGCTCGAATCCCGCGAAGGCCCAGTCGTCCACCGAATCCGTGAAGACCGAGACTCTCTTCTGCCCCAGCTTTTCCAGCAGGACATAGGCGAGCGCCGAATCGGGATTCAATCCACCTTCGGAGACGATCACCGTTTCATGAGCGACGTCGACTCCGGCGCCACCCAGGATCTCGGCCAGCTTCGCCGGCGTCGCGAGATTGCGCTTGAACTCCTCCGCGGGAATGTTGATCGCGAATGGGACATGGGACTGCTTGAACGAGGCGGCCGGCCGCACGTCGACGACGTTGAGCCTCGACACGCCGAAAGTACGCAGCATCTGCGCGTTCCATCCGCTCAACCAGTTCTTCTCGCGCGCCTGGTTGGGTGCGTCGTAGGTCCAGAAAGGCAGTCCGCGGTCGTCGCGCAGCCATTCGAATTGCGATTCCTTGTAGAGCTTGACCTTGGGATAGTCGGCCATGAACTTCGCGGCGAAGAAAGGCACGCTCGCCGCGATGCCGCCGCCGCAATGCGTATAGACCTGCTGGTCGGGCTTGATGCCCATGTACGCCAGCATCCGCTTGACCTCCTCGGGGGACTTGAAGGTCTTGTCCGCGTTATAGAAGTCCGCGGTGGGCATCATGATCGCGTTGGGAATATGGCCGGGACGATCGAAGAACTTCGCGGCGCCAAAGTGCTGGGCGGGATCGAGCGCCTCGACGAGCGCGCTGTTCGTGGGATCGCCGGAAGCGACGAGGAACTCCGGCAGCCGCACGCGCGCTTCCTCCTTCACCTTCGCGACGCGGAATGTTCCGGGCTTCGGCGCCGGGGTCGGATCTTTCGTGATCGCGCCGCCCGCCTCCTTCCACTTGGCGAGCCCGCCGTCGAGAAGGACGAGATCCTTTGCCGGAAACCCGTGATAGTAGAGATCGAAGTAGAGGCTGGTCGCGAGGTAAGTGCCGCCCTGATCGTAGATGACGATCTTCTTGCCGGCGCTCACGCCCCAGGACTGGATGACCTTTTCCATTTCGGCGGCGGAAAGATCACGGCCACCGAATGTGAACACATCGACGTTCACCGCGCCCGGAATGTGGGCCGCCGCGTGCATCCTCGGGAACTGGGCGTCGATCAGGAGGACATCGTTGCTCTTCAGGTTCTTCTCGAGCCATTGAGCGCTGACGAGCGGGCCTTTGGTTGCTTCGGCCGCCACGGCGGGCTGCAGCAGGAACAGGCTGGTGACGATCGCCGTCAACCAATGAATCAATGACTTCGACATGTTGTCTCCCCGTTGGACGTCATATGACAGGTTAGCCCTGTGGCCCCGAGGGAAAACAGGGGCCTGCGACGAAATACGACTCTTGATGGCCGACCCACGGTTCCGGGGGACGAGCGGGGGGTAGATTCCTACCGGGCAAATCCTTGTCCGCCATTGACGCCGATGACCTGCGCCGTGACCCACATCGCCAACGGCGAAGCGAGGAAGAGCACCACGCTTGCCACTTCCGCCGGCCGCCCGAGGCGCCCGGCGGGCATCGAGGCGAGGACCTGGTTGTAGAGCGCAGGCTCCTCGCCCTTGCGCTTTTCCCACGAGCCGCCGGGGAATTCGATCGATCCGGGCGCGACGCAATTGACGCGGATGCCCTTGGAAGCCAGCGTCGCCGCTTGTGTGCGTGTGTAGTGGATGACGGCGCCTTTCGCCGCTCCATAAGCCGGCGTGCGAACCGAGGGATTCAACCCCGACCCCGATGAGATGTTGATGATGGTGGGGTCGCGCCCCGTGGCAAGGAAGGGCAGCGCCGCCCGCGATGCGCGCACGACCGCGAGCAGGTCGACCGAAAGGCTCGTCTCCCAACTCGCTTCATCGTCACCCGTCGCAGCGGCGGTCGCGTTGTTCACGAGCACATCGATGCCGCCCAATGCGGCCGCGGCTTCGGGAATGTAGCGCGCGATCGCCTCCTCGCTCGCCAGGTCGCACACTGCCGCGTGAGCGACGCCGCCAAACGCCGCGATCTCACCGCGCGTGGCTTCCAGCGCCTGCGCACCGCGAGCGCAGATCGAGACTCGCGCTCCACCTTCCGCGAACGCGAGCGCGATCGAGCGCCCGATGCCGCGGCTGCCGCCGGCGACGACGACGCGCTTTTCCTTGATGTCGAGCTTCATGTCGCGAACTCAGGAGGCCGAGGCGCGGACCTTCCCGCTACTTCACTCTCACGAAATTCTGGTACGACGTGCCACCCGAGGCCGCGCTGGGATTTATGCTGCTCATTTCGTCCCCCTGCACCACCGTGCGGTATTCGGCATCGGTGCCCTTGAGGCGATTCGCGGTGGCGAACTTCGGCAAGTCAGATTTCGAGAGATAGCTCATGTGGTTTCCGTAGCGATCGAACATGGTGAGCCCGGCCGGTTTCTCACCGTACAGATAGGTCTTCTTCCCAAATCTCCCCCTTTTTTGTGTCGCATGGATATCGCGAAAACCGCGATGGCGAGTTATACGCGAGCCGCGGGCGCGCCGATAGAGGACAATTGTCATGGTTCAATCCTGCGGTTGTCTTAATCATCACGAAAAATCCCCGGAGCTGGCGATGAGTGCGAGCCGTCCCTCGATTCCCGACCCGCCGCATCGCGGCGGCTGCCTTTGCGGCGCCGTTCGGTATTCCTTCGATGCCAGGCCGCTGGCGGTCAATGCTTGTCATTGCCGCGATTGCCAGCGGTTCACCGGGGCGACGAATTTCATCACCGTTTATGCGCCGCGCGAGTCGTTCGTGCATGAACAGGGCGAGGTGCATCGCTACCGAAAGCGTGCCGACAGCGGGAACGAATCCGACTACTTCCGCTGCGCGAATTGCGGGTGCCGCCTGTGGCACTCGCCGCTCGTGACACCGCAGTGGACGATGGTCGCGGCCGGGACTCTCGACGATCCAAGCTGGGTCGTTCCAACGTCGCACATCTGGACGTCGCGCGCCATGCCGTCGGCCCTCATTCCGCCGGGGGTGCCGACCTGGGAAAAGGGTCCGGCCGACCGCATGGATCTGCTCGCGGCATTCGAGAAGGCCTATCCCTAGTCGTCGGCGCTGCTAGCCGAACACCACCATCGTCTGGCGCCCCAGGGCGACCGCGATGCAGCCGGGTCCCCACAGCGTCGACGATTGGTTGATGTAGCCGCTGTGCGCAGCCGTCATGGTCGCGTCGATGCGCCAGCCATCGAGCGGCAGCGAGCTCACGTCTTCGGTCAGCAGCTCGAGCATCCAGGTGAGCGAGGCAGCAGCCACCGGCGTCTTCAGGTACGAAAGGGCGATCGGCGGGAGGAAGTCCGCCATGGCGAGGACGTGGGATTCGGTGGCATTGCCTTGGTCGCGCATTGCGAGCTCGATCACGCTGTCGGGCTGTTCGATGCCGGACCACGGCGGGCCGCCCACGATCCAGCGCGCCTTGAAGTGCTGCGTAAAGTTGGGCGCCACACCGGGAATCCAGGGTAGCTCGATCGGATCTTCCGGCTTCACGTCCTGTTGTTGGGGACGCAAAGTCACTGCCGAGCGCCGTGGAAGGCCGAATACGCCGACCATGAGAGCAAGCGTGTTATCGCCATCGACGATGCGGGCTTCCATATGCGTGGCGCTCTTGCCGCTGCGCAGGATGCGGGCGCGCGCCTCTACGATCCCGCCGGGCACGGGCGCGAGGAAGGTCACCTGCAGCGAACGCAGCGGCGCGTCGGGTGCTAGGACGGCGACCGTCCAGCGTGAGCCACGCGCGGACGGCCGACAGCAAGGCGAGGCCGGCGCCAAGGACCATCGCGACGCGGAACCCGGCGACGAACGATTCATGAGCGCGGCAAGGAAGAGGGTGTAGGCCTCCACGACCCACTGGACGTGCAGCCGTACCGCGGGCGATTTGCTCCTTACGCTCAGATCAAGTTGATGGGATTGGAGGCGTTTCGAATCGACTGCGGCGTCTGGCCGAATACGCGTACGAAGCTTCTGCGCATACGCTCCCTGTCACCGAACCCATTGGCGCGTGCGATGGCTTGCACTGGCAGGCGTCCCTGCTCGAGCATCAAGCGAGCCGCTTCCAGGCGAAGGTTTTCAACGGCCTTCGCTGGGGACATGCCCGTTTCGAGGCGGAACACCCGACTGAACTGGCGAGGGCTCAAGCAGGCCGCCTCCGCCAGTTCTTCCACCGACAAGCGCTTGGACAGATTGCGTCTCGCGTACTGGAGCGCATCCTGAACGCGATCGGATTTGGCGTCGATGTCCAGGAGAGCCGAGTGCTGGGACTGGCCACCCGCTCGCCGATGGTGAACGACCAGTGCCCTCGCTGCTTCGCGCGTCTTCTCGGGTCCTACATCGCGTTCGACCAAAGCCAGCGCGAGGTCGATTCCCGCTGTCATTCCCGCCGACGTCCAGATATCGCCATCACCCACGAACAACCGATCGATCTCGACACGCGTTTTGGGAAACCGCGCCTGCAGCTGCCTGCCGTATAGCCAATGCGTGGTCGATCGCCGGCCATCGAGCAAACCGGCTTCGCCCAGCATGAACGCTGCGACACAAATAGACGCAATTCGGCGCGTCTTCCCATGGCTGCGTCGCAGGAGCTCCACGATGTCCACAGGTGGTTTCTCCATATCCGGCGGCGCCCCGACGAGCATGGTATCGAGCGCGACGTCGTCCGCTCGCTCGGTCTGGGTCGCCATGCCGAAGGAGTTGAGGACCAGGCCGCCGCTCGCCCAACATCATGTTCGCGGCCTCGAAAACCGCCAACGGAGCAAAGCTGAGATTCGCGAAGCGTGGTGGCAGAAGCAAACCGACGTGAAGAATGGCGAGCTCCCCATCGAGTGGGACTGCATCAGAATTCTACAACGTAAGAATTGCGTGTCCGAAATGGTGGCTTTTGCGTCACATCGAACGCGAATCCCGGACTTACGATATTCAACCGATCCCGCGATACCGGCGCGGGCGATAGCCAGGAGGGACCATGTCCAAGCAGACCATACCGAGCATCGTATTCGCCCATGGCATCTGGGCCGATGGCTCGTCCTTCAGCAAATTGACTCCGACCCTTCAGGCTGACGGGCACGACGTGATCGCTGCCCAGTACGGCCTCGACACAGTTGCCGGCGACGTCGCCGCCGTGAAAAGCACGTTAGCGCGCGTCCGCGGCCCCGTTATCCTGGTCGGCCATTCCTATGGCGGCACCCTCATTACGGCGGCTGGGACAGATCCGCGCGTTGCCGCACTCGTCTACATCGCCGCACTCGCGCCGGACGCCGGCGAAACGTCGCAGACCCAGCAGGCCAAGTTCCCCGTCACGGACGTCTTCTCACACATCGAAGTCGCGGATGGGCGCATCTGGATGAAACCTGACGGCGTCGCGTGCTTTGCGGGAGACCTGACTGAGGAAGAGCAGAAGCTCGTCTGGGCGACCCACGCAGCGCCGGCCGCGGATCTGTTCAACCAGAAAGTCGAAGGCACCGCGTGGAGATCGAAGCCGAGCTGGTACATCGTGGCCAAGAAGGATCGTACCGTCCAACCCCAGCTGCAACGCTTCTTCGCGAAGCGCATGGCCGCCAGCACCTTCGAGGCCGACAGCAGTCACGTCGCCATGCTGTCCCAGCCCGCC
>WNFL01219189.1_pt2 | contig 35714 bp, 33 predicted proteins | sample 5400361 | NCBI WGS metagenome assembly WNFL01 (sample SAMN13153351, study PRJNA577476) | soil metagenome | isolation source: 40 cm soil on Douglas fir-dominated hillslope | place: USA:California | collected 2013-09-17
CGTTTGCAGGCGCAAGGACGCGAGCACGATGCCGATATGGCGGTTGGGCTCGTGAACTACGAGCCTGCCACCAAGCGGTATTATAACGGGCTATTGGTATTGAGCGGGTCGGGCGGCGGTTGGTATTACAAGCGGCACTTGGTGCCCTTCGGCGAATACTTTCCGGTGCCTGCGTTCGTACGCTCCTGGTTGCGGCTGATGAGCTTGCCGTATGACGACATCTCACCGGGGCGCGAGCATCAGGCCATATTGAGCGGCGCCGGTCTCAAGCTCGGCCTCACGATTTGCTACGAGGACGCCTTCGGCAGCGACCAACTCAATGTACTGCGCGACGCGACGCTCCTGATCAACGTCACCAACAATGCGTGGTATGGAGATTCCACGGCGCCGCATCAGCATCTGCAGATTGCCCGCATGCGCGCGCTCGAGGCCGGGCGCTACTTGGTGCGTGCCGCGAACGACGGCATCACGGCCGCTGTCGGGCCGCACGGCGAGATCGTTGCGCGACTGCCGCAGTTTCAAGAGGCCGTGCTGCGCGCCGATGTGCAGCCCATGTCGGGGCTGACACCCTATGCCCGGCTGGGTAACTATCCCGTCATAATCGGGGCCGGTCTGTTGTTGGCGGTGGCGGTTTGGCGCCGGCGCCAGGGCGATGCGGCGCGATGAAGTGTGCCGGCGGCAACAAACGACTGCCGAGGCAAAAAAAAGCGCTGTGACACCCCATCGGCTGCGCCTCAGGAAGGCAGGCCTTCGGTGGACATCTCCTCGAGATACCAATCGACGAAACGCGCGGCGTAGGTTTCCTGCAGCGAATACGGGCCGGGCTCGAAGAATCGGGAGTTCACGCCGGCTTGATTCATCTCGACGATCTTCTTGTCCTCCGCACTGGTGGTTTTCCACAGCCAGGTCAGGCGGCCGACGTCGTAGTCGATGCCTTCGACGGCGTCTTGATGCACCAGCCAAATCACTTCCATCTCGGTATGGTTCACGGTCCTGGGGATGAAGCGATAGACGACTCCGTGATCCGGATAGGCGAGAAAATCGCTGATGGGGCCGATATCGAAGTAGGTCGAGTTGCCGTCGGGCGCTGAAAATGCTCCCATCAGGCGGCCGACGGACCGGCCATCGTCCGTGGCGCTGACAATGCCGTCGTGAAGCGCGCTGCGCATGACGGCGACGGATTCCCGGCCGGAGCCGGCCGCGCACCCATATTGGTCGATGTCCGGTACCACGATGCCGAGCGCTTCGGCCCGCGTGCGCCCAGCGCGTTCCAACTCGACGTTCAGTTCCGCCGGGCGCGCATAGACATGACGCTTGGAGAACTCCGGGTGCGCGGGCGTACAGTGATAGCACTCCATGTAGTTCTCGATGGCAAGCTTCCAATTGGCCGCGATCGAATAGAGTTCTCGATGTGCGACCTTGGCGCTTGCCCAGCCGTGCACGCCGGCCGAACGGGCCAGAGCGTCTGCGGCGACGCCAAGATCGAGCGGATCCTTCGCAAAGGTCGCAAAGATCAAGCCTTCCATGATTCGGACCGGGAGCGTTTTCAGGGCAACGTCATCGGGCCTGAACGACTCCGGCATCTGGCGGGCAACCAGCAGCTTGCCGTCCAGATCGTAGCTCCACGCGTGATAGGGACAGGTCAGCCGCGCGGATTGGGCTTTCCCTGAGCGCCCGGCACAGAGACGCGAGCCGCGGTGCCGGCAAACGTTCAGCAAGGCGCGCACGTCGCCGGCGGAATTGCGGACGATGATGACCGACTCCGGGCCGAGATCGACCACCAAGTAGTCTCCGGCGCGCGGGATGCTGCTGACATGGCCTGCGCAAAACCAGTGCCGCAGCAACATGCGCTCCATATCGCGTTCGAACACGGCGGGGTCGGTGTAGAACTCCCGCGCCAATGCATGGCCCGGCAGGTGACTACGGATGCGTTTGCTCAAGTCGGCGGATTGCACGGTGCGAATTGTATTCGCCCGTCATCGGCCGAGCTAGTGTGTCTTCGCGCTGAGGCCGCCGAAGCGCCTTTGCCGGCCGCCATAGTCATCCAGTGCGCGGCGAAATCGCTGCTCATCGAAGTCCGGCCAAAGGCAATCGCAGAAGTGCAGCTCCGCAAACGCGCATTCCCAGAGCAAAAAGTCGCTGAGGCGCCGCTCGCCGCCGGTGCGGATCAACAAGTCGACTTCGGACGCCGGATACGCGCAATGGTCCACTTCATTCAGCAGGCCGTGAAAGTCCTGCGGCGTGAGATCCGCATCGCGATCGGCGCGCTGGGCGGCTTGCAGGATACTGTGTTGCGACGAGTAGTCGACCGCTATCCGCAGGAGCATCGCGGAACCCGCCGCGCTGGACCGTTCGCTTTGCTCGATGGACCGAAGCAGGTTCTCGCTGAGCCGATCGCGCCGCCCGATCACATTGATCCGTATCGACTGCTCCACGCAGCGGCGCGTCTCGGTGAACAAATATCGGCCGAGCAAGCGCATCAGCGCCGCGATCTCCGCCGGCGGGCGCGCCCAATTGGCGGATGAAAAGGCATACAGCGTGAGTATCTTGACGTCCGCCCGCGCGGCCGCTTCGACGGCGGCGCTTACCGCTTTCGCGCCCTCGATGTGCCCAGCGGTCCGCGGCAATCCACGCCGGGTGGCCCAGCGTCCGTTTCCGTCCATGATGATCGCGACATGCATAGGCTATGAGCGCCGCGTCGCCTTGATGACCGCCTCGATATGCTCGAGATAGCGCAGCAAGGCCTTTTTCCCGATCTGCGTGATGCGGTACTCCGATTTCGGTCTGCGGGCCTCGAAGGACTTCGTGCATACGACGTAGCCCGCCTCTTCGAGCTTGCGCGCATGAGCGCTCAAATTGCCGTCGCTCACGTCGAACAAGGACTTGAGTTCGTTGAAGGTGAGCCGCTCGTTCATGGCCAGCGCGCTCATGATGCCGAGGCGTACGCGTTCGTAAATCAGGCGATCGAGTCCCGCATCCTGATTCCCGTGCGGCGGGCGCGGCACGGCAGCGGGTTTCGACGGCGCCTTGCCCGCGGCCGGTGCGGCCGGTTCGCCGTGCTTGACGGCACCCGACTTAGCCGGCACGAGTCGAGCGTCCGATCAGGAAGCCGAAGATGATGTGCAGGACGCCGAATCCCAAGCCGAGCATCGCCGTATGGGCCGTCGCGGGCAGCGCGAACGCCGTCAATCCGAGAGCGACGAACAGTCCGCCCATGATGCAGATCGGCCGGGCGATCTCGGCGATCGTCACCGTACTCGCCGAGAGAACCGCGCAGCCGTAGAGCAGCAGCCACATGCCCGGAATGACGCTGCTCATGCCGCCGATGCCGAAGACCAGCGTCAGCACGGCGCCGGCGAAAAGAGCGGGGCACAGACACAGCAGAAATTTTCTGACCGGACCCCAGTAGCTGGCGCGGCCGCGCTGCACGGTCTGCCGCGCCACCAACGCGCCGCCGAGTACCAGAGCGATGGCCGCGGCGGCCAGCCATATCCCGAGCCAATGCGCCGCCCAGCGGGGTGTCGACACGACAATGGCGGCAAGGACCCCGATGATGCCCATGACGATGCCGGCCATGCCGGGCACGTCCATCGAGCTGGACGATTCGATCGAGGCACGGATGTAGGCGAGGGTTCCGAGCGCCCGGCTCTCGATCGCCGACGGAGCCTCGGAGCGAATGGGGAATACCGCGCTTGGTTTTTGCATGAATCGAGCTTAAGTGAGCGCACTGTATTGCGTCAAGTACTCTAAAATGCAGAGTGAATGGACGGAAATACGGCGTTCGAGATGGCTCTGCCGGCAGAATCGCTACCCTGAAGCGATACGGCTCAAATCGCCAACGATTCTATGAGCGCGCGATAATCGCCGAGGCTGGGCGTCTTCAAGCCGGCCACCTTTCCTTGGTCGTCCCACCGGCGCACGCGCACAGCCTCCTTGTAGTAAGCCTCGGTCTCAAATTGAGCGACTTCGTGCGCCGCCATGGGGCCACCCTGCAGTTTCAGAGTAATGACCGAGGCTGGGCTGAGCTTGGCGAAGTATTTCGCGTCGGTGGCCAAGAGATAACGCTTGGCAGGAACGTGCAAACGCACCGGTTCCGAGACTTCAGGGCGAAAGCGCTGTGCGAGCCAGTGGCCGCCGATCTCTTCGTGATGGGCGTCCACGGTCCAGTCGGCGATATCCTGCGGAACTTCGTCGACCAAGTGTCCGATGTCATGCAACAGCGCGGCGACGACGAGCCCCGGCGGCGCGCCGGCGATCTGCGCGAAATAAGCGGCTTGCAGACAATGCTCGGTCGTCGAGACATTTTCGCCGAAGTATGCCTCCGAGCCGCGTCTCCCGTAGATGGCGAGAATTTCCTCGGCGACGCTCATGTGTGTGCCTCCCGGTGCAACTCGCGGCGCAACACGGCGGCCTCGCTGTACACGCTGTCGCGAGTCAGGTAGCAGCCGCGAACGTGGCGCGGGTGCCTCGCCGACGAAAACGCCGTGCGGCCATGCAGAGTGCGTTGATTGTCGAAGACCACGAGATCGCCGTCCCGCAGCCTGAATTGCAAATGAAACCGCGAGTCGCGCAGCAGTGCGGCGAAGCGCCGATAGGCAGAGTAGAACGGGCCCGCATCGCGGGCGGCTAGATGCAGCGGTGCAATCGAGCGGCTGTTGTAATGCACGGCGCGCACCTCGCCGCAGCAGGACAATTGAATCAGCGGCCGCTCGGCGTAGAGCTCCGCATCTTTGGAGCGGTAGCGAAACGGCACCGAGGTCCGAGTCAGGACCGCGAAGGCATCAGGAGCCGTCGTCCGCAAGTGTTCGGCGATGGCGAAGCCGTCGCCGAACAGGCTCTCGCCCCCGTCGGGAGACGCGACCAACGCGTGCAGCACTTGAAACCCGGGCACCGGTTCGCGATAGGGATTGTCGGTGTGCAGCCCTAATCCTAAGTCGGAATACGCCAGGTTCTCCGGTTGCGGGACGGAGCGGACGTCGAAGACCCGCCCATAGTTGGTTTCCGAAACTCGCCCCGCCAGCGCGGCGGCCTCGACGATACCGGCTTCGCTGGAGGGCACATTGCTCAAGAAGGCGATGCCGTCTTGCAGCAACCGCTGGAGCCACCGGGCGCGCAAAGATCGATTGCTCTCTGCCTCGGGGAATGCCGCCCAGGCGAAATCGCGCGCCGCATCGAGATCCGCTGCCTCGAGCCAAAATCTGGGGGCGAACTCCGGTCGACCGGGGGGGCGATTCGAAGCGTGCGTACGCAGCCACTCGACGCCGAACGACGCGGGGCGCGGCTCGGCCTCCCATTCGACGTTCACCGCGCCGTCGTGCGCCGCCGCCGACCGGATCCGGGGATCTTCGGGCAAATCGGCGATGTCGATGAGCCGTTGTCCGCTATGAGGGTCGCGGTCCTCGCGCAGGTTGTCGCGCAGCCAGAGACTCGCAAATTCGCTCACCGTCCCGTCGGCCCACTCGATGCCGAGCATGTCGGATTGCGACCAGAGGCGCTTCACGGCGGCGACGTCGTTCACGGCAGAGGCTCTTTGCTCGCGGCCGCCTTCGCGCCCAAGTAATAGAGATAGCCGGCGCCGAACGCCGCCAAGGCGCTGACGGCTGCCAGAGCCACGAAGACGCCCGGCCAGCCAAAGGACACCGACACTCGAGCAATGCTGTCGCCGGCGACCACCGCGCCCAAATATCCGACTCCATCGATGATGCCCGAAGAGACCGCACCTGCCTGCTTGCCGCCGAAATCGAGCGCGAATGCGCCACCTAGATACGAATAAGGTCCGAGCAGGCAGAAGGCGATGGTACCGATGGCAATCAGCGGCAGCAGCGGCCCGGTCGAACTGGACCGCATGGTCATCAACACGAGCAAGGCCGCCGCAGTCGCGGCCAAGCCGACGAACATGATCAGTGATCGACCATTGATCCCAAGACGGTCGCTGAGCCAACCGGTCGCCAACACGGAAACCGCGCCGACGCCCGGGAAAATCGAACTCATGCGGGCAGCATTGCTCACGCTGTAACCAAGATAGTCGCGCAAATAGACCGGCGTCCAAAAGTTGAAGCTCTCCCTAATTATCGTGCAGCCCAGGGATAGCAGGCAAACCACCAGAAATGCGCGGCTGCGGACCAGGGGGAGCAGCAGCTCGCGCAGGCCTTGGGGCCGCGACTCGGAACTCGCAAACAGATTGAGCGGATTGGGCTGCGCCTCGATGAACCCCGCATCGAGGCGCGATTCTCGCAGGAAAAAGTAGTTGACGGCAAAGAACAAGCCGACGACCGCCGCGGCGAAATAAAACAAGGTGCGCCAACCAAAGCCATGCTCGATCAACATTCCCATCCACTGCCGTGCCGCCGCATCTCCGACGAGATAGCTGATGCTCAGGATGCCGATGATCATTCCGTAAGACGAATAATCGAACCATTTCGAAGACACTTTGATCAAGCCCGCCCACGACAGCGATTGCGTCAGACGGTTGCCGATCCACGCGATGCTGAACAGCGGCAAGCTCAATCCGGATGCAAACATCAGCGTGAAGGCTGTTGCGCCGCCCAAGCCGATGAGAAAGTTGATCCGGCCTCCCCAGAAGTCGCCCAGTCCGGTCAGAAAGAGTTTGCCTAGGGCATAGGCCAGAACGCCGAAGGATGCGATGGAACCCATGCGAATGATGGCGACGGCATGGCTGACGCCATGCCTTCCCAGTTCTTCGACCAGCAGCGGCGTTGCGACCGACAGGTCGGCGCGGCAGAAGTACAGTGCGCCATAGCCGCCGAACAGCAAAAGCATGACGGTTGTTTGCCGGAATCGCAGCGATCGGTTCTGCGTACCGCTCGAGGAGGCGTTCGGGGCGACCGCAAGTTCAGGCGCAATGGCCATACAGATTCCCAGATGAGAGGAGGCGGGGCCCGAAGTCCCCGCTCATCATCTCATTTGGGCGGCGCCGGGACCACCATGGCGGGCAGCGCCTGGCTCAGCCATGCAGCGTTACCGCGACATGCGAATACAGTTTCCGTTGAACATATGTCGGCGGCGGAAGCGCAATCTTTAGAGGGGCGCCCACCGTTGGCACAGAACCTGCTTTGAATAGGGGAGAGCAGCGGTAGGAGCTGTTCAGGGCAGTGGATTCAGACGCAATTAGGACGATCGATGCGGCGTTTGCACGAAACAGACGAGATACGAAGCGGCCGATCATCCGGCTCGGCGGCAACGCCTGGCCATTCTTGCGGCGGAGCGCGGCAAATCGTTGCCGCTCGGACCCTTATCCACCGATTCGCGTACGGGAACGACACCGCGACGTTTCAATCAAGGAAAATCACATGTCTTCGATCGCAAACTTGACATCCGCGCCTGCGGCGCTGCCGCAGCTCAACATCCATCCGCACGGCCACAAGAAGGGCTCTCACGTGGCATCCGCCGACGATTCGGACAGCAATACCGCCGCGCCAGTGCCGGCGGGGACCCAGAAGAATCTGTTCGGCAGTCTGCTGCAATCGTTGGAGCAGGCGATCGGCGTGCAATTGAGTGCTCCGGCAGCGGCTGCCGCGACGAGCGCCGCTGCCGCGGCCGCACCGGCCACTGCCGCTGCGGCAACGTCCCAGCACGCCAACGGCCCGCAGAGCGCCGGATCTAAACTCAACGTTGTCGCGTAGCCGCGCGGCGGTCGATTGACGTTCGGGGGTCACCCGGCTAGGCTCAGGTCCGCCGGACAACTCCCGTGTGAACGCCATCAAACGACTGCCGACTTTGTTCATCCCGCACGGCGGCGGTCCATGCTTCTTCATGGATCCGCCGCCGGAATATCCTCAAATGTGGGACGGATTGGCCGCCTATCTTCGAGGCATCGACGGGTCACTCGGGGCCAGGCCCAAAGCGGTGTTGGCGATTTCGGGGCATTGGGAAAATCCGCTGCCGACGCTCAACGTCGCCGCCAAGCCGGGCTTGCTGTTCGATTACTACGGCTTTCCCGAACATACCTACCGGTTGAAATATCCGGCGGCGGGCGCGCCCGACCTCGCCGAACGCGTGCGTAGATTGCTGGACGATGCCGGCTTCCAGACCGACGTGGAATCCAAGCGGGGTCTGGATCACGGGGTCTTCGTGCCGTTTCTACTCATCTATCCGAACGCGGATGTGCCGATCCTGCAGCTCTCATTGCAGGCCAGCCTCGATTCCTCGCTGCATCTGGCCTTAGGGCAAGCTCTGGCGCCGCTGCGCGATCAAGGGGTTCTGATCGTGGGCAGCGGCATGAGCTATCACAATTTGGCCGATATGTTTTCGGGTCGAGGCGCGGACGCCGCCCTGGCCTTCGATGCCTGGTTGGGCGATGCCGTGCAGGATCCCGCGACCCGCAATCAACTGCTCGCGAAATGGCGCGAAGCGCCGGGTGGCGCGGCCTCGCACCCGCGCGAAGAGCATCTGATCCCACTGATGGTGGCCGCCGGCGCGGCCCAGGGCGACCGCGGAATTCGCAGTTTCGGCGAGTCGATCGGCGGCAAACAGATCTCCGGCTTTCAGTTTGGTTGAGGCCCCCCGATGAATAGAACGGCCTTGTTTGTACTGGGCCTGGCGATCGCTGCGCGCGCCGGGATTGCGCAGGAACCAAGTCACACCGCGGCGATCCCCTCTGCCCCGCGGACCGTGGTGGTTCGCGCGCAGTGGCTCATCGACGGCATCGCCGACAAGCCGCGGCACAACACCGAGATCGTCATTCGCGACGACCGCATCGTCGAGGTGCGCCCGGCGAATTCTCAACCGTTGCCGGCCGCGGCGCAGGTGATCGATTTGGGCGCGGCGACGTTGCTGCCGGGGCTCATCGACACGCACACGCACATATTTCTGCAGGGCGAAGATCCGGCCGCCGGCGGCTACGATGTGCAATTGCTGAAATTTCCCGCCTCCTACCGCGCCGTGCGCGCCGCGGTGTCGGCTCGCCGTGCGCTCGAGCAGGGATTCACCAGCATTCGCGACCTCGAGACCGAGGGCGCCGGATACGGCGATGTGGGCATCAAGCGAGCGATCAACGAGGGCGTCATCCCCGGTCCGCGAATGTGGGTGTCGACGCTGTCGATTTCATCGACCGGGGGCTACCCCCTCGAGGGTTATGCGCCGGAGATCACCGTTCCCAGGGGATCACAGCTGATCGACGGACCTGTCGAAGCACGCAAAGCCGCGCGCGAACAATTGGACAAGGGCGCGGATTGGATCAAGGTCTATATGACGCATCGCTCCTGGCTCGACGCGCAGGGCGCCCTCAAGTCGCAGCCGACGCTCACCGTCGAAGAGCTGAAGGCCATCGTGGACGAGACGCATGGGTGGGGAAGGAAAGTGGCCTGCCACGCCTATAACGGACCGGGTCTGCAGCGCGCACTCGACGGCGGCTGTGATTCGATCGAGCACGGGCTCGAAATAACGGATGCGCAGATTGCGCAAATGCTCAAGCAGGGCACGTGGTACGTGCCGACCCTTCAGGTGTACTACACCGACTGGGATCCCGCGGACACCGAGTCGGGAAAACGCGACCGCAAGCGCGTGGCGCTGCACGGAGTGTCGTTCGGCAAAGCGCTGCGCGCGGGGGTCAAGATGGCGTTCGGCACGGACGTCGGCGGATTCAAGTGGTCCGAGCCGATTGCCGCGGAATTTGCCCGCGAAGTGGAGTTCGGCATGACGCCGATGCAAGCCATTCAATCCGCCACGTCGCGGGCAGCCGAGCTGCTGGGGCAGCGCGGCGAGATCGGGGTGGTGGCGCCCGGAGCCTACGCGGACCTTGTCGCGGTGGCGAGCGATCCGCTCGCGGACGTCAATGTTCTCGAGGCCGTGCAGTTCGTGATGAAGGACGGCGTGGTGTTCAAGGCTTCGGGCGATCGAATCCCGTAAACGCCGCTCCCGGGCACGAGCCTCAGTCCTGAGCGCGAAGTGTCGCGATGTTCTCCGCCGTGACCGCCGACGGCTGCGCGCCGAATCGGGCGGTGACGTAGTTGGCGAGGCTTGCGATCTCCGCGTCGGAATAGGCGCTGCCGAACGCCGGCATGTCGGTGCGAGTATCGGAAGCATGCCGATGCGCACCGGACAGAATGATCTGCACCACGTTGATCGCAGTGGGATCGTTGACCGACCGCACACCCGTCAGTGTCGCTGAGGGGATCACGGGGCTGACCCCAGTCCAATCATGGCAACCCGCGCAGGCGCCGGCATACACGGCCTTGCCGCGAGCATCGGCATTGGCGGCAACACCTTCCGCATGCGACGGAGGCGCGGGGCTGGCCTTGGGCTCGGGCAGATCCGATGTCGCAATACCCGATACGGAACGCAGATAGGTCACCATCGCCGTGATGTCGCTCTGAGTCAGATAGCGAAGGCTGTTGTCGACGGCCTCGCCCATGGGCCCCGTCGCCGTACCCCGGCCGTCTGCATGACCGATGGCCAAGTAATGCGCCAGATCGGCTTCGCTCCATGCACCGATGCCGCTCTTGGGGTCCGACGTGATGTTGTAGGCACGCCAGCCGGCTTGCACCGCGCCCGCGAATTTTTGCCGCTCATCGAGCGCCTGCAAGAGATTTCGCGGCGTATGGCATTCACCGCAGTGCTCCATGGCTTCCACGAGGTAGGCGCCGCGATTCCACTGCGGGTCGCGCCCCGTGCGCGGCTCAAATCGCTTGTCCGGATTGAACAGCAGCGCCCAGATTCCCATGAGCGAGCGCTGATTGAACGGGAAGCTGAGCGAGTTCTCCCGATCCGGCGCATGCACGGGCTTGAGGCTGAAGAGGTAGGCCTTGATCGCACCCACGTCGGCATCGGTCATGTAGGTGTAGCTGGTGAAGGGCATCGCCGGATAGAGTTTCTCGTTCCCGGGCGCGATACCCTTGTGAACGGCGTCCAGGAAATTCGCATCGCTGTAATTGCCGATTCCCGTCTCCTTGTCGGGAGTGATATTGGTCGCGTACAGGGTGCCGAACGGCAGCACGAAGGCGCGTCCGCCCGCAAAGGGCTCGCCGCCTTCGGCGGTGTGGCAGGCCTCGCAATCCGCGGCGCGCGCCAGGTATTGACCTCGCTCGATGAGGCTCGCGCCTTTGAGTTCTGCCGGAACGCCCGTGGGATCGTCGCCGTGATACTCCGTGAGCGCCACGTGCGTCCCGCCGGCGAAATCCATGGCATGGGGCGCAAGCACCACGATCCACAAAAAGCCTATCAAGACCACGGCGAGAATCGCACCGATGATGATAAGAGTGTAGCGCTTGGCAGAGCTGGTGGTGGACGAGTCGTTCATGATGGCTTCTTCCCGGAAAGGACGTCTTTGTCTATGGGTAATCGGCGCAGGCGAATGCCGGTCGCGGCGTACAAGGCGTTGCCGAGGGCCGGCGGCGCGGCTGTCACGCCGGTCTCGCCGATGCCGCCCGGGGCTTCGCCGCTCTTGATCAGGTGCACCTCGATCTCGGGTGTCTCGTTGATCCGCAGCATCCGGTAGTCGTTGAAATTGCTTTGCTGCACTCGACCCTTTTCGATGGTGATGTTGCCGTACAGGGCGGCGGTGAGACCGAATATCAGGCCGCCCTGCAATTGCGCCACCACGGTGTCCGGATTGACGACGATGCCGGTATCCACGGCGGAGACCATGCGGCGCACACGCACCTCGCCGTTGGCATCGACTTCGGCTTCCGCGACGGTTGCAATGAAGCTGCCGAACGCGACCTGCAGCGCGATGCCGCGGCCGGTGCGCGCGGGCAGAGGCGTTCCCCACCCGGCCTTGGCCGCCGCCAGTTCGAGCGCCGCCTTGAGGCGGGGCGAATTGCCGAGCAGGTCGCGGCGAAAGGCGACCGGATCCTTGTTGGATTTCTTCGCCAACTCGTCCATGAAGCTCTCGATGGCGAACACATTGTTGTTGGGTCCCACACCGCGCCAGAAACCCGTGGGCACCGCGGGCGGTTCATCGCGTACATACTCAACCCTCAGATTGGGAATGTCGTAGGGAATGTCGGCGCCGCTGTCGATGGCATCGATGTCGATGCCTTTTTGAAAGGCCGGCGGCAGCCAACGCGCGATGATCGCGGAACCCGTGATGCGGTGCTTCCACCCGATAATGCGTCCATTCGAGACGGTGGCGGACAAGGTGTCGCGGTACACGGGCCGGTAGATGTCGTGTCGAATGTCCTCTTCGCGCGTCCAGACCACTTTGACCGGTCCATCCACTTGTTTCGCGATTTGCACGGCAGACTCGACCATGTCCACTTCGAGTCTGCGGCCGAAGCCGCCGCCGATGAGATGATTGTGCACGGTGACCTTGTCGAGCGGCAGTCCGGTGACCTTGGCCGCGATGGCTTGGGCCCTGGAGAGCACTTGACTGCCCACCCACACCTCGCAAGCCGTCGGCGTGACGTGCACGGTGCAGTTCATCGGTTCCATGGTGGCATGGGCGAGGAAGGGTAGTTCATACGCCGCTTCCAGCAAGTCACCTTCGGTCAAGCCCTTGGCGAAATCTCCCGTGGATTTGGCGACCGCCCCCTCCGTCTTGCTGGCGGCACGGAGCTGCTTCCAAACATCGTCGGACGAAACCGCGGCATGAGGTCCCTCGTCCCAGGTGATGTCGAGCGCGCTCAACCCTTGCTTGGCCGCCCACATGTGATCGCCGACGACCGCGACAAAGTCCTTGAGCACGATGACCTGACGAACGCCGGGGAGGCTCTTGGCTTTGGCGTCGTCGACATGCGCTACGGTGCCGCCGAACACCGGGCAGGCGGCGAGGGTGGCGAATTTCACGCCGGGCGGCATGGCGTCGATCCCGTAAACCACTTTGCCGTTGACTTTGTCGGGCGTGTCGAACCGCTTGAGGGGATTGCCGATCAATTTGAAGTCTTTCACGTCCTTGAGCGGAGGGTCCTTGGGCGGCGATGTTTGGGCGTGATTGACCAGTGCCGCGTAGGCGATCCGGCGGCCGCTCGCGTCATGGATGGCCTCGCCATTCACCGTGCGGATGCTGGACGGCTCCACCTTCCACTGTTGCGCAGCGGTTTGAACCAGGATGGCGCGCGCACCTGCCGCCGCCTTGCGCAGGGGAAGCCAGAACGCGCGCACCGAATTCGAATTGCCGGTGACTTGCAGGCCAAACGTGGGATTGGCGTAGAGCTTGTCATTGGGCGGCGCGGCTTCGAGGGACACCTGATCGAAGGCCGCGTCGAGTTCCTCGGCCAGGATCATGGCGACCGCAGTATAGATGCCCTGACCCATCTCGACCTGCGGCATGATCAGCGTGACCTTGCCGTGGGCGTCGATTCGAATGAATGCGTTCGGCGCGAACGCCGGCCTTTCAGATTGCGCGCCGCGGGCCAAGGGCAAGTGAAAGCCGACCACCAAGGTTCCGCCCACCGCCAACCCAGCTTGGAGAAATCCGCGTCTGGTCAGGGCAGCGCCGGTACTTGGGTTCGATTCCTGGATGCTCGAGTCGTACATGGCTGTTTCCCGCGGTGCGGAGTTAGGCTTGGGCAGCATGTTTGATCGCCGCGCGGATGCGCACGTAGGTCCCGCAGCGGCAAATGTTTCCCGCCATGGCCGCATCGATGTCGGAGTCTTCGGGGTGCGGGGTGGAGTTGAGCAGAGCCGTCGCCGACATGATCTGCCCGGATTGGCAGTAGCCGCATTGGACCACCTCCAGATCCAGCCATGCCTTCTGCACCTTGGCGCCGGCCGCGGAGGCGCCGACGCCCTCGATGGTCGTGATCGCGCGCTCGCCGATCGACCCCACCGCCAGGAGACAGGAGCGTACCGGCGCACCGTCGACATGCACGGTGCAGGCGCCGCATTGCGCTATGCCGCACCCGAACTTGGTGCCGGTAAGTCCCAAGATATCGCGCAGCGCCCAGAGCAGGGGCATGTCGGGCGGAGCATCGATATTCCTCACTTCGCCGTTTATTTTCAGACTGACCATGATGTACCTCGTGAAGGAAGGCAATGGTTCAATTATCGGGCGCTAGGACAGGACTATAGAGCTACTGAACAAAACCTGCCATGGGTTGTTATTGAATTGCGGCCATGTCTTGCGCCCTGCCGAATTTTATTGTGCCTGCGACTTTGGCACTCTTCGGCCGTGAAATCCAGGATACCCGTTACCACGATCAGGACGGGGCGATGGGTAATGATAAAATTTACAAGGGCAGCTGCTTTTGCGGCGAGGTGCAACTCGAGGTTTCCGGTCAGCCGGCCTCGATGAACCGCTGATCTCCATCCCAATTCCCCTGACCTGGCGCTGCCGCAAACAGCATTTTATTGGGGTCCAGATACCATAATGGAGTCTTTTCGATATGCAAATCTAGCGCGATACGATACCGTCGGCACATACCGCCGGCGTGGGCGGCTGCGGCGCCATTCGCAGCGATTAAGACAGGATGTGAGGCCTTGCTTCTCGAGTATGCAAAGCGCGTTTGGGATTCTAGCTCCTCTACATGGGTCGAAATTGCAATTGTTCACATGACTCCGGAACATGCTCAGTATTGGGACGCCGTAATTCAGCCGGCGATTCGGGCAATCGGCAATCAAGAGCGACGTGAGGGTAAGAAACCGTCGCGCGCCGATCATAATTGGCATTGGACACGAATCCGCGTTCTCTTGCCTCTCGCCCAATCTCTGATTAAGAGACGATGTAGAGCCCTTACGATCCTTTTGAGACGCGATCGTATATGGCAAGAGCCGTGGGAAGGAGGCCCCCCCAAGCCCGAGGACGAACCCAGGGCCATCCCTGCGGCCATGGTACTACTCATCGAGAGTTATCCGTGGTTACTTCCAACAGCACGGAAGCGCCAAAGCACCTTTACTTGGTTTATGGCGGCCGCCCCAAAAAAGGTTCTCCAAGGACTGGGTGTGTTTGCGACGCCATCGCTGGGTTCGATCTTGCTTGATACGGGGCTCATCACCAGTATGGCTCTCGGGTACCGAGGGCGTATGTGGCTACACGCCAACCGTCGAGGGGGCCAGCGTCTTTTTGATTATTACTCCAAGAAGTGTAACTTACTCAATGTGAGCGACGGATTTCCGCTCCCGAGCGGCTCATTAAGCGACGGGCGTCACTTCTACGCCACTTCGAAGATTGCCAAACAACTGGTAAATGGACTAAAACAGAACAGGACTCTGTGAGGCTCATATGAAGTACGCCGTATCCTTGGATGATGGTAGCGAACGCGAGGGACGCAGAACGCCTGCCGAGGAAGTTACCTTGGAAATGCTATCGCGTCGTGTTTGGGCGCTTGCACAAATGGACCCTACGACCGTTGCCGATATATTGGGCGGCGACGAAGGCATTCCTTTACCGGACGTTTCCCCCTCAAATCTCGCCCCAGAGAAGCTACTTCGTCCATGGGACAGCCTTGTACGCGCATCACCGGAAGCTCTCACCGACCGGCAATATAAGAAATTCTTGCAGGGGGAAGATATTTCCAGTGAGGCTATTATTGAAGGCGACATGGCGCGCACGTACGCTGCCGCTAAGAATCTAGAGATCAGCAACGGGATCATTTCCGTGTTGGTTCTCGTCGGTTTACTGGTTGCGTTTTTAATAGTGAAATCTCCTGCGTCCAAAGAGGCTGCATTAATAGGCGGAGCTCTAGTCCTCGGTTTCACAGTCGTATGGCGACTCTTTCAGAGCGCGATGCGATACGTCGTCCCGCGGAGGAGTCTGGAGACGGTGATAACGGAACTGACGGTCTTGAAAGCACGCGCGAAAGAGGATGCGGTAATCCAGCGCGCGCAAGCCGAGCAACTCAAGTCGTTGGAGGTTGAGGTGACTCGCGTTCGAGCGGAAGCGGCGGAAGCGCGGGCGGAGGCTGCGCACCTGAGGGCTCGAAGGACCTCTTGAGGTCACGCCACACGGTGCCGACGGCCGGGCGATCGCCTTCCTTGGCCACGCGTACCGGCAAGGCCGCCTTAGTACTCGGCGCTACGCGCCTCGCCCCTGCGGGGCATTGCGCTGCGCAGTCCCTGCTGCGCGCAAGCCCTGGGTGGCCATCCCTGGCCACCCGTGCGACGCATGCGTCGCACCCCCTTCGGGCGTTCAAGTCGGCCGGACGGCCGACTTAGTCGCGTTTCAAGGATTGCAGCAGCGGCGCGATCAGATCGATGGGCAATGGGAACACGATCGTCGAACTCTTTTCGCCGGAAATGTCGGCCAGCGTTTGCAGATAGCGCAATTGCAGCGACGCGGGTTCTCTCGATAGGATCTTGGCGGCTTCCGCGAGGGTTTCCGCCGCTTGTTTCTCGCCTTCCGCGTGGATCACCTTGGCGCGTCTGCCGCGCTCGGCTTCGGCCTGTCGGGCCATTGCGCGGATCATGGTCTCGTCCAGATCAATATCCTTGATCTCGACATTGGTCACCTTCATGCCCCAGGCCGCCGTATTCGCGTCAAGGATCTGTTGAATGGCGGCGTTGAGCTTGTCGCGCTGAGCCAGCATCTCATCCATTTCGTGCTGCCCCGCCACCGAACGCAGCGTCGTCTGTGCGAGCTGACTGGTGGCCTCCCATGGGTTGGTGACCTGCAGAATGGCCTTTTCAGGATCGACGATGCGGAAATAAACCACCGCGCTGACTTTCACCGAAACGTTGTCCCTGGAAATCACATCCTGCTTCGGCACATTGAGCACGACGGTGCGCAGTTCCAGCTTCTTCATCTGCTGAATCGCGGGCAGTACGAGCCGCAAGCCGGGCCCTTTGACGCCGGTGAACCGGCCGAGCGTGAACATCACGCCGCGCTCGTACTCTTTCAGCACGCGGATCGAACTCATCACCAGCAGCAGCAATACGACGACAATGACGGGTAGCGAGAGGATCATCGACGGCTCCTTCTAATTCTGTTCCGGTTCCACCCAAAGCGTCAGCCCCACGACTTTGATTATACGGGCCTGTTGCCCTGCTCGCAGCGGACCCGCGGTGCGGGCGTTCCACAATTCTCCGCCATACCGCACGACGCACTGATCCTGGCAATCGCTGACCGCTTCGACGAGCGCGCCGATCATCGTTTCGACGCCCGTGCTCGGTGGTCGTCCGCGCGCGCGGGCCGCCTGCCAGCCGATGATGACGACGACGAGCCCGCCGGCAACCGCGATTCCCGCGATCAACGGCAATGCCACTCGCATTCCCGAGGCGTGATTGTCGAACAGAATGATGGAGCCGACGACAAACGCCGTCAGGCCGCCGACGCCCAGCGATCCGAACGCCGGCATGAAGAACTCCGTGACGATCAAGCCGATTCCGAGCGCCATGAGAGCAAGGCCTGCGTAGTTGACCGCCAAGAGCTGCAATCCGTAGAGTCCCAGCAGCAGCGACAGCGCGCCCACCACCCCGGGCAGCACGGCTCCCGGGTTGTAGCCCTCGAGCAGCAGGCCGTAGATGCCGATCAACAGCAGACCGTAGGCGATGGTAGGGTGGGTCAACACCAACAGCACGCGGGTCCGCCAGTCCGGCACGATGCTTTGCACCGCGAGTCCCCGGGTCTCGAGCAGAATCTCGCGATCCGCCGCTTTGACCTTGCGCCCCTGCAGCTGCTGCAAAAGATCCGGTACGTCTTTCGCGACCATTTCTATCACGTGCCGCTCGAGCGCGTCGTTCGCGGATAGACTCGCGGCCCCGCGCACGGCCGCTTCAGCCCAATCGGCATTGCGGCCGCGCAATTGCGCCAGCGAGCGGATGTACGCGACCGCGTCATTGACGGCTTTGCGTTCGCCGGCCGAGCCTGCGGGAATCTCCTCCGGACTTTTTTGTCTCTTGTGGTCCTGTTTCTTCTCGTCCTGTTTGTCGTCTTGTTGCTTGTCGTCGCCGGGCTTGGCCGGCGTCGCCGGCGGCGTTCCCGGCTCACCGCCGATCGAAATCGGTGTCGCTGCACCCAGGTTGGTTGCCGGTGCCATCGCGGCGAGGTGGCTGGCGTAAAGGATGTACGTCCCCGCACTTGCCGCCCGCGCGCCGCTCGGAGCGACATAGGTCACGACCGGCACCGGCGAGGCGAGTATCGCCTTGATGATGTCGCGCATGGAGGTGTCGAGTCCGCCCGGCGTATCCATCTGCAGGATGACGATGGCGCTGTGCTGGTCGACGGCATCCAGCAGCGAACGCTCGATGTAGCGGCTCATCGCGGGTCCGATGGGGCCGTTCAACTCGATCAGGGTTGCGAACCGGTCGGCGGATGCAGCGGCGTCGGCACTTCGACTTGCCGCCGGAGTCACGAACAATAAGACGATCGCAAGCCACTGCGCGAAGCGGCGCGATCCAATCCGTCCGGAACGAACTCCGCTCACTGCTTGGCCCCTTTTGGCGGTGGCCCTGTGTCACTCGCCTTGCGATGGTAGCCTGAAGCGGGACGCGCGTCATGACTAGATCCCCATATATTTCAGGGACATCTAGTCGGTGTTGTCCCCGTCGCCACTGTCCCGTTCATGGACGCGGGTCAGGAAGTTGTCGACCACGAAGTCGGCCACCGAGCTGCCGAGCCTTTCGCCGGCATTTTCATCCGTGCGAAAATGCTGGCCCGCGTAGATCCGGCTCAGGCTTGCCTCATTTTCAACGGCCGCGAAGCTGTCGAAGGAGCGGACGACCCCGGGGAGCACCTCAGAAGTGACGCTCAAATGAAACGGCCTGGTGCCGAACACTGAGCGCAGCACGAACGCGGCGCCGGCGCTGACGGTGGCGTGTGCGCCGGGGTACGCCGGATCGGCGGCGGTTTTACCTGCCTGCGGAAGCCAAGTTGGATCCGCCGCCGTTTCGGGGTTGCCGTCCGCAGCGGCGGCTCGAATCGCAGTCACCGGCCGCCACAGATCGTACGTGTACTTGGTGTCGTAAAAGGCGATCACTTCATCTGCGAGGGTGAGATTGAGCAGCGCGAACACACGGGCGCTCTGTGCCGTCGTCAAGTGATGGGCCTGAACCGCCGTCTGAGTGATCTCGTTCCAGTAGTTTTGAATCGCTCCGTTCCAGAAGCGGCCGATGAGCGCTTGATCTGCCGTCGCCGCAGTGCTGTTGACGATGCCCAGCGACTTCACTTCGTTGAAGGCGGCGGTGTACTGGGCGCTGGTCAGTGCCGGAGGCGGCCCAAGACGGAATTGCTTCGCGCGTTCGAGGGCGAACGGAGTCACTCGAGACCAATGCGTGAACACGGGTTGCGCCGGGAAATTGGGCGGAGTGGACTGGTAGTCTCCGGGGGCATTGCCGAAGACGAAAGGAATCGGTGTCGCCGCTGACCCATCGCCGCTCCGCAGAGTCAGGATGGCCTGCGCAACCGCCTTCCCGACGTCGATTCCGGCGGCTTTGTCCACCCCGTCCGGGATTTGCGCCAACGATTGGTCGAATTGCTGATCGAGCGCCGCTTGAAACGTCGGATACAGCGTGATGAGCGTCTCGTGGGCCGCCGCCGCGGCCGCCGCTTCTTGCGAGGCATGCGGAGATGCGTGTTCGATGCGCACGAGGTAGGGCTTGCGGGTCGCGTCGATCGAGTTCACTGCGTCATAAACCGCAGCGTGCATGATCGCGAAACTACGTGTCGGATGTACGGTTGCCGGTTGCGCTCCCGGCGTGCGGACAATCGTCAGCAGCGCTTTGTTCCATTGTATTGCTTCATCGACGGATCCCGCCGCCGAGTCAGCGTATGCCGCTGAATCAGCGTACGAAGAAGCGCCGTAGAGAAGCGGGGTGACGCACATCAGTGCGAGCGAGGTCCAGAATCGCAGCATAGGTATCTCCCATTGCGTTTGCGTGAATCGATTGAGCGCGACCTAGGCCTTGAGCCGTCTCGCGTATGATGAAGACTTCGATGCTCGAGGATTTATTCCCTCGAGCGTCGGCGAGGTGGTTTCAGGCCGGCTCGAGAGCCGGGCGACGGGCGGCGGCACCCATCAGAAGCAGCGTTGCCGCAATGCAGAGGTAGGCGAACAGATTGCCCACGGCCACGTACAGGGTGTGTCCGCCCGGCATCCAGGGTGCCGCGACCACGACGCCGTCCTCGGCGCGCGGGCTGCGATAGGGATCGTTGGCGTAGGTTTTCTGCAGCAGGCGGCCGTTGGGATCGATGAGCGCGGACACGCCGGAATTGACGGCACGCACCATGCTCACGCGCAGCTCGACGCTGGCAAACACCGCCAGCGCGAGGTGTTCCCACGGTTCGGTTTCGGCGCCGAACCATGAGTCGCTGGTCAGATTGACCAGAAGGTTGGGATGCAGCTGCCCGACGCCGCGCAAAAATCCCTGCAATATGTCTTCGTAGCAAATCACGGGAGCGAGCCTCCAGTCTTGGCCCCCGGTTTCCTGCAGAGTGAGCACGCCCGGCCCTTTGCCGGCCGTAAATCGACCGGTGCCGGGCGGCAAGAACTTCCGCAGCCAGGGAAAAGTATCGATGCCGGGAATGTATTCGCCGAACGCCAGCAGCCGCACCTTGTCGTAGCGACCCGCCGCTCTTCCGTCGCCGTCGAGCAAAATGGCCGAGTTGAACGCATCCTCGCGGGCCGGGTCGACCATCTCGGCGCCGATGACGACCGGGATGTTCAATCCCCGGCGAATCATCCCCAAGGACTCGGGCGCGAAGTCGGCGGCGAAATCGCGCGGCAACGCCACGGGATAACTCCCCTCGCTCCATACCACGAGTTGCGCGCCGGCTTGTTGCAGACGACGAGACTCCGCCTGCAAGGCGGTCAACTGGCGAATGGCCTCTTCACGAGAGAACTCGCCATCCGCCGTGTATGCAAAATTCGGCTGCACCAGTCCGATCTTTAGTCGCGGCGCCTGGGCGAGGATCTCGTCGACTTGGCGCATGCGCACCGCTCCGAAGACCAGAGCCGCCGCGACCAGCGCCGTCGCCGCGAGCGCGGGGTAGCGGGCGGCGCGACCGTCCACCGCCACGTCATAAAGCGCCCCGTTGACCAGCATCAGCAGGGCGGTGACCCCGAGAGGTCCGGTAAGCTCCGCGATCTGGATGACGAGCGGCTGCCAGGCTTGGGAAATCCACTGGCCGCAAGGAAATAGTTGCGGCACCACGAGTTCGCAGCTCACCATGACAAGGGGCGCGAGGAGGGTCATGGGCACGCGGCGCCTGCGTCGAATGCCGCAGACGACACCCGTGAACAGCAGGAAGATAATGGCGCGCGCCGCGCAGAACAGCAGGAACACCGGCGCCGCGCCCCACCAGGGGAAGTCCGCGAAGCGCTGCATCACATCGATCAGCCAGTAGAAGCCGCCCGCCGTCTCGACCACTCCGGCCCACCAACCGAGGATGAGCGCCTGTTTGAACGTGGGCGCCCGATCGATGGCGAACAACATCGGCACCGCCGCGACCCAGGCGAGGGCGGATAGATCGAAGGGCGTCACCGCCAGGAACCATAGACAGCCGCTCAAGGTGACGAGGCCGAATGCGCCGTAGAAATTGAGCTTAAGCATGCTTAATCCAGGGTCAATTCAGTTCACGGCCACAGGCCTGTCGGGTATTCTGAGGTCCAATCATGCAAGAAAGATACGAACCTGCCGCCGTCGAGGCAGAAGCCCAACAGTATTGGGACCGGGAACGCTGCTTCGAAGCCAAAGAGGACAGTACTCGCGAGAAGTATTATTGCCTGTCCATGTTCCCGTATCCAAGCGGCCGATTGCACATGGGACATGTGCGCAACTACACCATCGGCGACGTGCTGTCGCGATTCATGCGCATGAACGGCAGAAACGTTCTGCAGCCCATGGGTTGGGATGCGTTCGGATTGCCGGCCGAGAATGCGGCCATGGCGAACCGCGTCCCGCCCGCGAAGTGGACCTTCGACAATATTGCGAACATGAAGGCCCAGCTCAAATCCTTGGGGTTCGCCTTGGATTGGAGCCGAGAGCTCACCACCTGCCGTCCCGAGTACTACCGTTGGAATCAATGGTTGTTCCTGCGCATGTTGGAGATGGGCATCGCCTACCAGAAGACAGGAATCGTCAATTGGGATCCCGTCGACAAGACCGTGCTCGCCAACGAGCAGGTAATCGACGGCCGCGGCTGGCGCACCGGCGCGCTGATCGAGAAGCGTGAAATCCCGATGTACTACCTCAAGATCACGGCCTATGCGGAGGATTTGCTCGAGAGCTTGCAGGAGATGCCGGGTTGGCCGGAGCGCGTGCGCGCCATGCAGGCGAACTGGATCGGCAAGAGCGTGGGCGTGCGCTTGGGGTTTCCTTACGACCTCGGCGGCCCCGAGGCGGGCGCCACCGGCGTATTGCATGCCTTCACCACGCGCGCGGATACGCTCATGGGGGTGACGTTCTGCGCGGTTGCGGCGGAGCATCCGCTGGCGACCTATGCCGCGCGCCACCAGCCCAAACTCGCGGCGTTCATCGAAGAATGCAGGCGCGGCCCGGCCATCGAATCGGAACTCGCCACCCAAGAGAAAAAAGGCATGCCGACCGGCCTTGCCGTGCGCCACCCCATCAGCGGCGAGGCCGTACCCGTGTGGGTCGGCAACTATGTGCTCATGAGCTACGGCGACGGCGCGGTCATGGGAGTGCCCGCGCACGATGAGCGGGATTTCGAATTCGCGAAAAAATATCATTTGCCGATCAAGCAGGTCATCGACGTCGGGGGCCGCGAATATTCCTCGAGTGAGTGGGCGCCTTGGTATGCCGAGCATGGCCGCTGCATCAACTCCGGAGCGTACGACGGTTTGGAGTTTCAAGCTGCCGTCGAGGCCATCGCCACGGACTTGAGCCGCTTAGGGTTGGGCGAAAAGCAGACCACCTGGCGCCTGCGCGATTGGGGGATCTCCAGACAGCGCTATTGGGGATGCCCGATTCCCATGATTCACTGCGGCGCCTGCGGCACCGTGCCCGTGCCGGACGAGCAGCTGCCGGTGGTTTTGCCGGTGGATCTCGTGCCCGACGGCAGCGGCAATCCGCTGCTCAAGGACGCGGCCTGGCTCGCCGTTGCCTGTCCGCGATGCGGCGGGGCGGCGCGGCGCGAAACCGATACCATGGATACCTTCGTGGACTCCTCTTGGTATTTCCTGCGTTTTGCCTGTCCCGACAATGACCAGGCCATGCTGGATTCGCGGGTTCAGTACTGGGCGCCGGTGGATCAATACATCGGCGGGATCGAGCACGCCATATTGCACTTGCTGTACTCGCGCTTTTGGACTCGCGTCATGCACGAACTCGGCGCGGTTGCATTCAAGGAGCCGTTCGCGAACTTGTTCACTCAGGGCATGGTGCTGAACGAGGTGTTCTTCCGCAAACCGGATGCGGGCCGGGTGGAGTACTTCAACCCGGCCGATGTCGAGATTCGGCTCGACGAAACGGCTCAGCATCGCATCGCGGTGCTGCGCTCCGACGGCCAGGAGGTCGAATCGGGCGGCGTCGTCACCATGTCGAAGTCGAAAAACAACGGCGTCGATCCGCAGGCCTTGGTGGACGAATTCGGCGCCGACACAGCGCGCCTGTTCACCATGTTCGCCGCGCCGCCCGAGCAAACCCTGGAGTGGTCGGACGAGGGCGTGCAGGGCGCCTACCGGTTCATCAAGCGTCTGTGGAAAGCCGTGCACGACCATGTGTCGCAGGGCGCGCCCGTGCCGCTCGACGTTCCGTCTCTGAACGACGCACAGCGGACGATTCGACGGCAGGCGCATCAAACCCTGGCGAAGATCACCGACGATATCGGCCGCCGCCGGACCTTCAATACGGCGATTGCCGCGGCCATGGAGCTATTGAACGCACTGGCGAAGTTTCCGCAGGGCTCGCCGGAGGGCTCCCCGCAGGATCGCAGCGTGATACACGAGGCCCTGGAGATCGCGGTGCTCGGGCTCTCGCCCATCATCCCGCATGCGACGCATGCGATGTGGCGCGCCCTGGGTCACCGCACCGCGCTGATCGATGAACCCTGGACCCCTGTCGATGCCGGCGCGCTGCAAACGTCGACGATCGCGATGGTCGTACAGGTCAACGGCAAGCTGCGCGGCCACATTACGGTGCCCGTCGGCGCCGACCAGGGCACGGTGCGGGCCGCGGCGCTGGCCGACCCTCATGCGCAGAAGTTCATCGGCTCAGCCGAGGTGCGCAAAGTCATCATCGTGCCGGGTAAGCTCGTCAACATCGTGGTGTAATCGGGCCATGGCTCTAGCCGCAACTCCTCATGAACCATCACTGCTCGCCGGTAAGAAGGCGAAAAGGGACGGGCATTTTCCGGACCGCCGTGAATCCATCCGTGGAGGCTGCGGGAAAAACGTCCTGTTTTTCACGCTCCGGAAAATGCCCGTCCCTTCCCGCCTTCTTCGAGCGGTTCGTTGGTTCGTGAATGCGATTGCGGCGCTCAGCGCCGCCCTGGCGTTGGCGGCGTGCGGTTTCCGGCTGATGGGCAGCGATCCTCTGCCGGGCGTTCTGGCGCGCCCCTATCTGTCGCTCAAGGATCCCTATACCGATTTCTCGCGCGAATTCGAACATCAGCTGAAGAATTCGGGAGCTACGCCGCAGGCCTTGCGCGCGAATGCGACCGCGACCATCGACGTGACCAAGGACCTGGTCGTGCAACGGACTCTATCGGTGTCGGCGGTCAACATTCCGACCGAGTACGAACTCACGTACACGGTTACTTTCGCCGTCCAGGGGACCGACAAGGAACTGCTGGCGCCGCAGACCATCAGCCTGTCGCAGGACTATAGCTTCCAGGAGAATGTGCTGCTGGCGAAGGAACACGAAGCCGATGTTCTGCGGCAACAAATGGCGCGCGACCTGGTATCGATTGCGATGCGCCGGCTCACGAGCCTGAAGTAAGAATCGGTGCGGCGGCGGCATGCTCCTGGTAAATGCCATCGACCGCCTGAGTCTCGAGCTGCTCCTGGATCGCTACGGCTTGGCCTTGCATATGGTGGCGCCCGAAGAGGTCATCCCGGGATCCTATTGGGGCGAGCGCGAGGCGGGACTGATCGGCGCGAAGATCTTCGCGCGGCTCGATACGCCGTTGCACTCGGTACTGCATGAGAGCGCGCATTTCATCTGCATGACGCCCGAACGGCGCGCCGGATTGGATACGGATGCGGGCGGAGACGACCCGGAAGAGACCGCGGTGTGCTATCTGCAAGTGGTTCTGGCGGACGCGCTGCCGAGGGTGGGCCGAGAGCGCATATGCCGCGATATGGATGAATGGGGCTACACCTTCAGGCTTGGGCGCGCCGCGGCGTGGTTTACGGAGGACGCCGAGGATGCGCGCAGCTGGTTGGTTCGCCACGGGCTGCTCGATTTGCAGGGCGCTGTCACCTATGCCTGCCGGTAAGCCGGTAGGCACTTCGCGGCGCACGGCGCTCACGGGACTGGCCGCGATGCTGGCGGCCGGCTGCGGCCGGCTCGAGTTCATGGCCGCCAATGTGCCCGCCGTCTTTGGCGACTATCGGCGTCACTCCGATATTCCCTACGGCGCCGATCCGCAGCAGCGCCTCGACGTATATGTGCCGGGCCGGGTTTCCGCGCCTCCCCGGCCGCTGGTTGTCTTCTGGCATGGCGGCCGTTGGAGATTCGGCGACAAGGCGGAGTATCGATTCGTCGGCGCGGCGTTGGCCGAACTTGGGCTTGTGGCGGTGCTACGTCAAAATGCCGGGTTTCATGGGCGACGCCGCGAGCGCAGGCCAATGGGCGGCCGCGCATGCCGGCGAGTTCGGCGCGGATCCGAGCCGCCTGTACTTGATGGGCCATTCGGCGGGCGCCCATATGGCGGCTCTGGTAACGCTCGACCCGAGGTATTTTGCCGCCGCCGGCCGGCCCGGGCCGCCCATCGCCGGCGTGATCGGCTTGTCGGGACCCTATGACTTCCTGCCGCTGCTCGAAGCGGATGTTCAAGACATGTTCGGGCCCCCGGCGCTTTATCCAGAGTCGCAGCCCATCAATTTCGTGCGGCCCGACGCGCCGCCCATGCTGCTGGTGCATGGCTTGATGGACGACACGGTGCGGCCGAAGAATTCGCGCAATCTGGCGGCGGCGCTGCGCGCGCGCGGCGTGCCGGTGACGCTCAAGCTGTATCCGAAGCTGGCGCACGCCGACACCGTCGCGGCCATGAGCATAGCGGCGCGCGGCCGGGCGCCGACGCTCGCCGACATCGAGGCGTTCGTCGGGCAGACGCGGTCAGAGGATCGCGATCAGGCGGCGTTGGCGGCCGCCGGCGCGGCCATCGCGTAGCATCGCCCGAAGCGATTGGCGAGGAACGCCGGCAGCTGGATGTCTTCTTGGCGGATGAGTCCGGACTGCGGCAGCTTGCCCAAGCTCAACATGTCGAGCACGGCGCAGATGCCGCCCGCGGTGGTGATTTGGATGGCGCTGCGCACACGGCCGCCCAAAGGCGCCGCATAGATCTTATTGGCATAGGTCTCTTGCATGAGTTGACCGGCGCGCAATCCGCTGACCGTCACGAACACGATCACGACATCCTGCAGAGTGATCGGCACGGCGTTCTCCAGAATGTCTTTGAGGAGTTCGCGGCGATCGCGCAGACGCAGATCGTTGAGCAGTGCCTTCATGATGGCTGCATGGCCGGGATAACGAATGGTGCGGTAATTGAGATTGCGCACCTTGCCGGCGAGGGTCTCGCAAAGAGTGCCGAGGCCGCCCGAGGTGTTGAATGCCTCGTATAAAACGCCGTCGAGAGAGAATTCTTCCAATTCCTCGAGCGGCTGCGTTTCGCGCAGCTGGCCGTTGACGATGGCTTCGCAGGGTTCGCAGTACTCGTTGATGACGCCGTCCGTGCTCCAGGTCAGATTGTAGTTGAGCGCATTGGACGGAAATTTCGGCAGCGCGCCGACGCGCATGCGCACGTCCTGCAGCTGATCGAAGCGCGAGGCCAAGTCGCTTGCCACGATGGTGATGAATCCAGGGGCGAGTCCGCATTGCGGAATGAACGCGCTGCTGGCGCCTTGGGCTAGCTGCTTCACCGCCCGGGTGCTGGCGACGTCTTCGGTCAAATCCAGATAGTGGGCGCCGGCGGCTTTGGCCGCTTCGGCGATGGTGCGGGTCGCGTGATACGGCGCGGCGCTCAATACGGCGAACTTGCCGGTGAGAATTTTGCGCAGGGCGTCGCCCTGAGTGATGTCGGCCGCGATTTTTGCAACGGGGGCCGCTGTTTCCAGCCGGTCCAGCTGATGCTGCGAGCGGTCGACGACCGTCACGGAATAGTCGCCGGACCCGCCCAGCAGTTCCGCGATCATGGATCCGATCTTGCCCGCACCTACGATAACGATGTCTTTCATGCCGCCTCCCGGTATTGGCCGCCATTTTTGACCATTACCCCTGCGAATAGTAGGGTCGTTTTAGTCGTTTTTAAGGTATATTCTCGGCATTACATAGGGGTACGGCGGCGAAATGCCATGGATGCCATCGACGAAAGACTGATTCTGGCCCTGCGAGAAAACGGCCGCGCCTCCACCGCGCAATTGGCGCGGCTGGTGGGGCGCTCGCGCACCAGCGTGCAGAGCCGCATCGAACGGCTGGAGAAGCGGGGCATCATCGTGGGTTATGCCGTGCTCCTGGCGCCGGAACAGGCTCTGGGCGCCGTACGCGCGCACGTCATGATCAAAGTGGGTCCGAAGGAAGCGCGCGCGGTCACGGCGGCGCTGCGCGCCATTCCCCCGGTGCGCGTGCTGCATTCGGTGAGCGGCGAGGTGGATCTGATCGCGGTTGCGGCCACGGCATCCGTCGCCGAGATGGATCAGGTCATCGACCGCATCGGCGCATTGGACGGCGTCGAGCGCACCATTTCGTCGATCATTTTATCGACGAAATTCGAGCGCTGACTCCGCTCAGGTCAAACAGCGCTCATCACTTTTTCCCGCTCGCTGCGGCTCAGCACCTTCGGGGCGACCCTCGGCGCGCCCGTGTCGGCCGAGAAGAAAGGCGTGCGCTTGTAGCTGCCATCGATGAGCGGGCGCGCCACCAACGCGATGAACGGCAGAATGGCGGACATCATGCCGCCCGAGCCCGGCACTTCGCCCTTCGCGCTGTTGGTGTTCACGCGTGCACGGACGGGTCCGAAGGACTGGTCCAACGAAGCGCCGGTGCCCTCCAGGCAGGAATGCACCAGGCCGACGAACGGCACTCGATAATTGGCCACAGTATTGCCGATGGGGGTGTTGCAGCAGGCGGCGTACCAGCGCAGCAGGCCCTTCGGCGTCAGCCGCATGCAGGCGAGGGCGTCCTGGCCCTGCGAGAAGATGAGGTTTGCCGGCCGGGTCTGCACCACATCCGTTCCGCCCTGCGCGTCCAAAACTTCGTCCGCTTTGCCCAAAAAATGTGCGAATGCCTGACAGTCCCGGCAGTAGCACATGCAGCGATTGACGCCCGTGGTTCGGGTTAGGCAGCCTTTGACCGTTCCGCATCGGCACTGCAGGGGGTGGTTCACGGCGGCTAGCCTCCGGATTTCTCGCACTGGTGAGGGTGTACACCCGGCAGCAGCCGGTGCAAAACATCGAATTCAATCGATGCCTCGTTCAAGATGTGCCAGGCCGTGGATACGACGATGAGTTGCTCTTCAGGGAACACGATCAATCGTTGGCCGCCCATGCCGCGTGCGGCCCAGGCCAGGCGCGCGGGCTCGCCGTGCGGCAGCAGCCACCATTGATAGCCGTATTTGAACCCTTCATCCGCGTCGATTCTCGGCGTCAACGATTCCTTGATCCAATCCGAGGTCATCAATCGCCGCCCGTTCCAACGTCCGTCGTTGAGGTACAGCAGTCCGATCTTCGCCAGGTCTTCGGCTCGCAGGTACAGGCCGCCCTCGGTATCAACGACTCCGAGCGGCGTCCGCTTCCAGAAGTACTGGTGGATGCCGAGGGGCTCGAATAAATGGGTATGAGCGTAGCGCTCGATATCCGCGCCGGTTTCCCGCTTGAAAATGTAGGCCAGCAATTCCGTCGCGCCGCTCGAATAGGCGAATACAGTCCCCGGTTCGTCTTTCATCGGCCGATCGATGACGAATTGCACCCAGTCATCGGCGGCTTCCATCAAATCCGACGGATTGGCGGGATCGTCGTACGGCAGGTCCTCGTTCCAGTCCAACCCGCTGGTCATGGTCAGCAAGTCGCGCAGGGTCATGCGGCGCTTGCGTGCGTCGACGTTTTTGACCTTGCTCTCATCGAAATAGTGCAGCACCGGGGTCGACAGCGGCGCCTTGAAGTCGCCGCGGGTCATGGCAATCCCGATGATGGCGGAAGTGACTGTCTTCGATACCGACTGCATGGTGTGCTCGTCGGTGCCGTGGTAGTAGGGATGCCAGGCTGGATCGAAGTAGTTGTAGCGTCCGGTAAGCCGCGCGTTCAGAGGACCCTTGGTATGGGCCTCCTTGCCGTAGGTCGCGGCGTAGTCATGGGGGTAGCGCCGGTCGAAGACCACTTCACCGCACCGCATGACGAGCAGGCTGTCGACCAGAGGAAACTTCGCCGACGCGATGTCCGCGTCGAGAGCCGTCAGCGGCGCCGTGTCCAGGCCGAGCGATTCAGGCGTGGCGCGTACCGGATTTGCGGCGTCGATCGGCGCGGCCGCGGCAACCCCTAAGCCGGCCAGCGCGGCGAAGAGTACGAGGGGCCCAAGAGCAGGCGTCCGCCTGTGCTGCCGCAGGGAGCGCTTTTGCATCAGAGATCCTCGAATGATTCTTAGGGTTGACCGGGCCGCTCTCAATTCTTTCGTTGGTCGCAGCGGCCGTCGAAGGGTAGCAGTTTTTTCGGCTAGCGGCCTCCGCCGCTCAGCCCGATCGAGTTCACGACCCTTCTCACGCCTTTGGCTTCGTGGGCGACCGACTCCGCCATCTGCCGCTCCAAATCCGTATCGACCACCCCGTTCAAATAGACGACGTGATCGAGGGTGTGCACCTCGAGTAGATTCGGAGGCTCCAAGGCTGGATGTTGCCCCAACAGCGCGCGCACCTGCGCCGTGATTTGAGCGTCGCCCGGGCAACCGCCGAACCCGCATTGGGTGTACGCCGCGCATCCCGGAAGGGCGCCTGTCAGGCCGAGGATGAAGGCCAATGCATATAGTCGATTTGGCCTCCTCATGTCGGTCGCACGCGCTCGCTCATCAGTCGTAATGACTTGGATGTTCGGTGTCGGGAATCGTTCCGGCCAGAGTAGGACGCTGCCCTACATGGACACGCGCGTCCCTGCCCTATCTTTCAATCGCCTCGTGCGCTCATGATGAGCGGCGTGGTCAGCGTAAGCCTCGCATGCCGATGGGCAGCGAAGGAGGAACCGTGATGAAGAGTGTCATGAGTCTGCTGATTGCCGTGTGGCTCGTGTCCGGCTGCGTAGCGGGAAGTGCCATGACGCATGAAGATAGCCCCGGGGCTGTCAAGCGCGATGAAGGCCCGGCCCTGTGCCGCGACGGCACGACTCCGCCTTGCAATGATCGAGGCTGAAATCGGCGGGCGGCGCCTGCGGCGGACATAAAAAACGGCGTGGGCCTTTTGAGGGGCCCACGCCGCCGGGATATCGCACCAGCGGGGGAGTTGGCTGGCTTGCCGGCGCGAGATTCTCCTAAACCTTATCTGCTTCGCACCCATCCAGCGTCGAAGCTACGATCTATCCTGCCAAAATTGCCGGAGTGACGGGCGGACGCTTTATATCTGATAGTGAAATTTTTTTCGTTTGACAGAAATATAATTACCTGAATTCGGTGAGTGATTATCACGATCGGGCGAATCCAAGTCGCCGATTTGCTCGGGATCGATGTTGGCCGGTTTCCCGCCGCGCGGGAAATCACGAATGGTCAGCAGCTTAGTCTCGCCGGTACTGACGCCGGGGACACGGAGTCCTAGGTAGCTGCGGAGGGCGCGACGCGCGGCTGCCGCAGGCGCTGCACGACGAGGTACGCGATGATGGCCACCACCAGCGTGATACAGCTGAACTTGAAGTCTTGCTGCAGGCCCGGCGTGAACGCCATGGCGATCAACACGGCGCCCATGGCGGCGATAGCTACATAGCTCAGCCAGGGGAACAGCCACATCACCACCGGTGGTAGAGGTTCGCCATCGCGTTCGCGGCGTTTCCGCAGAGTGATTTGTGCTGCCGCGATGGCCATGTAGATATAAACGGCCAAGGCGCCGGAGGAACTCACCAAAAAGTCGAAGACGCCTTTCGCCTCGGTGGCCGCAAGGATGCCGAGGAAACCCGCCACCGAACCCATCAGCACCGAGCCCACCGGCACCTTGCGGGCGTTCAACTTGACCAAGGCTTTCGGCGCATCGCCGCGGTCGGCGAGAATGAACAACACCCGCGAGCTCACGTAAAATGCGGAATTCATGCAGGAGAGCACGGCGGTCAGGATGATGACCGTCATGATCTCGCCCGCCCAGGGCACGTGCATGGTATTGAGCGCCAGCGTGAACGGCGACTCGCCCGAACGGACCGTGTTCCATGGAGTCACCGCGACGATCAAGAACAGCGAAATCACGTAGAACACCAGAATCCGCCCGATCACCGCGGAACCCATCCTGGCGACGGCGCGCCCCGGCTGCGCGGATTCTGCGGCGGCAATGGTGGTGATTTCCGCGCCGGTCATCGCGAAGAAAACCGTGGGCACCGCGGCGAGCACCGCTATCCAGCCATGCGGCGTGAATCCACCATGGTCCACCAGGTTGCCGAACGTCGCTCCATGCGGGGAGGTCCAGCCGAACGCATACGATGTGGCAATCGCGATGAAGACCACGATGGCCGCCACCTTGATGGAGGCGAACCAGAATTCGAATTCGGCATAGGACCGGGCCGACATCAAATTCACGCAGGTCATGACGGTCATGAGTCCCACGCCGATGGGCAACGGCGGCAGCGGTATCCAATGTTCCAGGATCTTGGCCCCCGCGATGGCTTCGACGGGCACCACCAGGACCCAGAAATACCAATACAGCCAGCCCACCACGAATCCGGCACCCTCGCCGAGCCCGGCGCGGGCAAACTCGGTGAACGAACGCACCTGGGGAAGCGCCGTGGCCATTTCCGCGAGCATGCGCATGACCAAGAGTATCAAGAGGCCGCAGATGGCATAGCTGATGAAGCTGGCCGGGCCGCCGGCGATGATGGACGTGCTGCTGCTGACGAACAGGCCTGCGCCGATGATGCCGCCGATCGAGATCATGGTCAGATGGCGGGGTTTCAACGAGCGCGAGAGTTCATTCTTTCCCGTGTTTTCAGCGGAGTTCGATACGGTCATCAGCGGCACCTCGGTGGACGAACGAACATCTTACCCTGCTTCCACGTCGACCCTCGGATCGCCGAGTTTCGGCACGGTCGGACCGCCCCACAACTGCCGTTCGCGGATCCAGGGCAGGGGATACGCGGGGTGCGGACTGTCGAACTCGCGCGCCAGCCGATGCGCATCCCACAGGGCCTGGTTGAGTTGCGCGGGCGCCTTGCAGTCGCCCGTGCGGAAGATGTCCTGAATCTCATTCGATGCCCATTCGGCCTTGCGCGCCTTCAATTCTCGCCACAGCCCATCGTCCGAGCAACGCGAGGTCACGAGAATGACGGCATCGACGCTCAAATCGAACTCGCCGCCGTTGTCCTTGCGCGGTATCGCGCCGGAATTCGGCTCCGTGAGATCGGGACCGTATTTGTAGAGGTAGCTCAAACGCACCTTGCCCGGCGCGATATTGTCGACCCAATGACTGGTGTAGACCTTGACGCCCTTTTCGAACAGCAGGCGCTTGTTGTTGAAGGACTCCATGGTAAAGACGCCGTACTCGGCGATATCGCCGGCGTCGCACACATAGGTGACTTCCTTGCCCTGATTGGCCATGTGTTCCGCCAGGGTGACGCCCATGAAATGCCCATCCCCATCGACGATCAGCACGCGCTTGCCCGGCACGGGCTTGCCCGCGGTGACCTGGAAGGGCGTCAGCACATGCGGCAAGGAATGGTCGGCACCGGGGATCGGTCCGAAATTGGCGCCCCGGCCATCGCCGCTCCAATGCGCGCCGGTGGCGATGACGACGCGATCGGCGCCGTAGCGGAGCACCTCATCGGCCGTCATGCGGCCGACGCCGCGATGGACTTGCACGGATTTTTTGAGCTTGGCGAGCTGGTTCTGCCGGTACGTGATCACGCGGCCCCATTCGCTCAAGCGCGGCAGGGTCGCCACGGCCTTCCAATGGCCGCCCAGTTCCTGGTCCGCTTCCCGCAGGTGAACCACGTAGCCGCGTTCGCCCAAAATGCGTGCGCATTCCATGCCCGCGGGACCGCCGCCGACCACCAGCACGGAACAGGGCTGGGTGGTTGGCGTGAATTTCTCCGGATGCCAGCCGCGGCGGTATTCCTCGCCGATGGTAACGTTTTGAGTGCACATGATCTGGCCGCCTTGCTGGAATTTGGAGACGCAGATGTTGCAGCCGATGCACTCGCGAATGTCCGCGACCCGGCCTTCCGAGATCTTGGTCGGCAGGAACGGATCTGCGATCGAGGGGCGGGCGGCGCCGATGATGTCCAGCACGCCGGCGCGTATCAGCGCCACCATGTCGTCGGGGCTGGTGAGCCGGCCGTTGCCGACGACGGGTATGCCCGGGCCCAGAATGGACTTTCCCTGCTTGATGAACGGCGTCATCCAGCCGGATTTGCGAAAGCGCGACGGGCCGGCATCTTCGCCCCATTCCGCATAGTCGCCGATCTTCAATGCCACCGCGTCGACCACGCCCTCCTTGCGGAGCAATTCCAGCATGCGTACGCCGTCCTCGCGCGCCTCGACGCCCTCGGGCCCATGCAGAGTGTCGATCTCGAAGCGCGTGGTAATGCCGCATCCAGCCCCGAGGGCGCGCTTCAGCGCGTGCAGGAGTTCGATGAAAAAGCGCGACCGATTTTCAAAGCTGCCGCCGTAGCGATCCGTTCGGCGGTTGAAGCGCGGCTCGAGAAATTGACTCGGCAGCGTGTCGTCGCCCGCGGAAACCTCCAGCAGGTCGAAGCCGGCCGATTCGGCGCGTTTCCCGGCCTCGACGTACATGTTGATGACGGTGCGGATGTCCAGTTCGTCCATCTCGCAGCCGTAGACCGACCGCGTGGCGAATATCGGCGACAACCACTGGCTCGGAGCACGGCCGAACTCGCGCGACTCGAGCGAGGGCGCATTGCCGCCGCTGTACCAGAGCTGCACGCCCGCCAGGCTCCCAAACTTGTGCGCCACCTCGCACATGTAGCCCAAGTTGAGCACGTCTCCCTGATCCCAGATGCGGGCGGAGGTGTAGGGATATTCATCGGATTCGGGATGGATGGAGCAGAATTCCGTGAACACGGCGCCCCAACCGCCTTCCGCCTTCATGCCGCGCAAGTGGGCCTGAGCGCCGGGCCTCTCGGCGCCGGGTCCGGCACAGTGGGAGGTTTGCCAAAAGCGGTTGCGCAGCGTCTTGGGGCCGATCTTGATCGGTTCGAACAGCACGTCGTGCTTGGGATCTCGGGCCATATTTTTACGCTCCTAAATGTGCGCAAGTGCCAGCCACCGCACCGCGCTCGCGACGCGTCCCGGCACGCGTCTGTTTATACTGATCAGCGGGGAATCGGCCCACGCGGTTGGAGTAAGCGTCCATGATCTTTGCGGGAAAAGTGGTTTTGGTCACGGGCTCGACCACCGGGATCGGCGAGGCCTGCGCACACGTGTTCGCGGAGTCCGGAGCCAAGGTCATGGTATCGGGCCGGCATGAGCCGCGCGGCCGCGCCGTGGTCGAGGCCATCCGGGCGAAGGGCGGCCACGCGCAGTTCGCCGCGGTGGATTTGCGCGCCGCGGGCGCCTGTGAGCGCCTGGTCGGCGATACCATCGGGCGCATGGGAGGACTGGACGTTCTGGTCAACAATGCCGGCATCCTCTACACGGCCAATGCGCTCGATACCAGCGACGAGCAATGGCTCGACACCATGGCGGTGAACGTCAACGCGTTGTTCTACTCGAGCCGCGCCGCGGTCAAGCACATGAAGGCCGCCGGCCAGGGGGCCATCGTGAACGTCGCGTCGGAATGGGGCCTCAATGGCGAAGCCAATCATGTGGCTTACTGCGCCAGCAAGGGAGCGGTGATTCAAATCACACGCTGCATGGCCTTGGATCATGCGCGCGACAATATCCGCGTCAATTCGGTGTGCCCCGGCGAGATCCATACCCGAATGGTCGATGACATTCTCGCCAAACGCGGCGGCGATCCCGCGCAGAATCTGCGCGACCTCGCGGCGGGAATTCCCATGCGGCGATTGGCACATCCCACGGAAGTTGCGCGTTGCGTGCATTTCTTGGCATCCGATCTCGCGAGCTACGTGACGGGTACGAACTTGAGCGTCGACGGCGGCAATGACGCCACGGCAGGGCCCTACCCTTAAGCCGGCTTTGCCGCCGACCCCAAGCCATGCTCATAGGGTCTGGCAAGCGTCATGTAGAGGGCGCCCAGCAGCACCACGCCGGCCGTCGTGACGAGCATTCCATAAACCACGTACCACGGATCGTTCGGCGTCTGTGGACGCGGCCAGAGAATGTTGATAATGGCGCCGACGCCATAGCCGAGGGCGAGCAGATTCACGAGCCAACCCCGCGCGCCCAGCGTGAAGGAACCGGACGGCCGCCACCCCTTGGCGCGCGCGACCAACGCGCCCAGCACGATCATTTGAAAGGAGATATAGATGCCGACGGCCGCGAAGCTGATGATGGTGGCGATCGCATCCTGCAGCCACAGTGCCGACAGGGCGATTGCCGCCGGTATCGCGCCCATCACGATCAGCGCCGTGGAGGGAACATGGCGGCCTGGAGACATGCGGCTCAGGAATTTG